>JAEEGJ010001912.1_pt1 | contig 344368 bp, 287 predicted proteins | sample 8958761 | NCBI WGS metagenome assembly JAEEGJ01 (sample SAMN16246546, study PRJNA631951) | gut metagenome | biome: gut microbiome; feature: rumen; material: RS-attached | host: Bos | place: Iran: Karaj | collected 2018-10 | reverse complement strand
TGATTTAATAAAAGATATTAATGGCTTGGATGACACCTCAATTAAGAGAATGTGTATGTTATGTTGTTTTGATAGGTATTATCGCGAGGGTATTATTGATCGTGAAGATTTTTTATCTTGTAATCCTGACAATAAAACAATTTACAACATTCGCGTTATGGTAGAAAGAACTTGTTCACTTATAGAATCATATGGTGGAGTAAAGGATTATGGTTTTAAGTTTGAAGGTGGATATACTAGAAAAATACAAGCAGGTGACGGAGATTTTATTACAAAAGATATATTATGGGATTTGAAAGTATCAAGAAAGAATGATATAAATTCTATTTGGTCACTTCAGGTGATTGTGTATTGGATTATGAGTCAGCATACAAATATTGAGAGGTATAAAGGAATAAATAAAATTGGTATATTCAATGCAAGAAATAATAAGGCGTTTATTGCAAATGTTTACGATATATCTAAAGATATAATTCTTGATATTGAGGATGATATCATAGGGTATGATCGCGAAATATCTTTTGATGATGAAAGCATAGCTATAAGCAATAAAAGGATGGAAAAATTAAAAAAAGCATTAGCATATTATGACAGTAAGATAACATAAAATAATTCGATATTGAGTTTATAATTTTGCTTTAGATTTTAGGAAAATATAGACTATGAAGCACCTGACACTATAAACTTGAGAAAAAGCCAAGTTTTATTATGAAAATATAACTAGTACAAAGAGAAATTATTGGTCATTTTATATCTTATAAATAATATACATTGATTTATAGTAGAAAAAAGTTTAAGGAGCAGAATATGAGTATAGTAAGAAAACTGATGGCGGTTATGTTGATCGTAGTATTGTTTATTGGAGTATTTGCAGATATTAGGACTAAAGCTGATGAATTTGATATGGGTGTACCAGAGGTAAGCGTAAAATATATTAACAGCAAGACAGGAGTGAAAATTATAATTGGTAAGACAGCAGGAGCTGATGCTTACAAGATATATATAAACGGGTGCGGCAGCGGATATTCAGATTATTGGTCAGAAAGTACAAAGTATGAGTGGCGTGATGTAGCAACGATTTTTAAAGATGGGAGTGAGAAGCGTACATACACTATAAAAGGACTTCCAAAGGGTACTTATAACATAAAAGTGACTCCTATGAAGAAAATAAGTGATGATGGTTGGTTTACTGATGGCAGAAATGAAAAAAGCGGATATGTAACTATAAAAACAAAAGCAGCTAAAGCTGTAAAGACTGATGAAAAAGAAAAAAAATACGATTTTTCTAACGCTCAGGTTAGTGATATTGTAGTTTTTGGTTCCTATGAGCAAGATGATATCATGACAAATGGAAAAGAAGATATAGAATGGATAGTCCTTTCTAAGACAGAATCACAAATGCTCATAATAAGCAAATATGCGCTTGACTGTGTTCCGTACAATGCAGAGTGGACAGATGTTACATGGGAGAATAGTACATTAAGAAAATGGCTTAACAACAAATTTTATAAAACAGCTTTTACTAAGGCTGAAAGAAAAATGATAAAGAAAACAAAGCTTGAAAATTTTGAAAATGTATATTATAAAGAAAGATACGGAAATGATACAGAGGATAAGATATTCCTGCTTTCGTTAGAGGATGTAGTAAAGCAGGATTATTGCTTCAGCACAAGTTATAGCGCAGATGATATAGCTCGTAGGTGCGCTCCCACAGCGTATGCTGTGGCAAATGGTGCTTTTTCGACAGAATATTTTAAGGATCATGAGTATGAAAGCTGGGTTAATGAATTCTTGACAGCTGATGGAGAATATCCATGTTCATGGCAATTGCGTCTTCCAGGTATTAAAAATGGCAGTACTGTAGTAGTTAGTTACTATGGCGATATTTGTGTATATGGAAGCTATGGCTTTCCTTTTGTTGAAAGCGCTGTACGTCCGGCTTTAATTATTAATCTTAAATGAAGATTTTGCATATGTAGAAAGTTATACATAATTTGAATCTGAAAGGTGAGATTATGCAGACAATTATTATTACTCTTAATTCAGACAAAATGGGGAATCCTGATCTTGATATACGGTATGTGCTTCCTGATAGAATTAATAAATATACTGAGGGTGCAGTAACAGATAATGGTTATGATTATCTTGATGCAGATATAATGAGCTTATGGTTGGAAACTGATGACGCAGCTGGAAATGTTGAAATAGTCATTCGTCTGATAGAATCTGAAGAAATCCTAGAAAATGATCTTACTAAGTCGGCTCAGGTTTTTATATCTGAAGAAGATTGCGCTGAATTAGACCAATGTAGAAAGGTTTTCCCTAACTGATTTAGGAGGCGCATATTGGTCTGTTTGACATTGATGATGAAAAATGAGCTAAGTTACGAATCGTAACCAGCACTATTGACAACTGAAATTTACGCCTTTATAATGAAACTACAATCAGAGTCGACACTGAATGTAGTTTCTTTTTACAAGAGGAAGGAGCAGGGTTTGGACAAGACAGATGAATTGATTCTTGATCTGCTGAAAGGCAATGCCAGGATGACATTTCAGGAGCTTGGAGATGCCATCGGGATGTCAAGGGTAGCTGCCAAGAAGAGAGTAAAAAAGCTTGAAGATGAAGGTATCATCAGAGGATACAATACCTGTATATACAGGGATGAAGATATTACTCTTTTTATAGATTTGGTTACCTTGCCTGACAAGTTTGAAGAAGTGCTTCAGTATGTATCTACCCGTACTGCTTATATTAGGCAGATATTTACTATCACGAAGGCATACCATATTCATATAGTAGCAGTGTCTGATAATGTCCAAAACTTGAACTACCTGATCAGGATGATCCGGAAAAAGTGTGGTAGTAGCCTGACGGAGATACATTGCCATACTGTTAAAGAGGTCATCAAGGATGTCTATGGAGGCGTGAATAAGTATGGACAATTATCAGTGTCAGACAGTGTCGGAAGTGATGGAGCAGTTTCAGAATGTGCATGTGAAGGAGAAGCATGGGAGCCAACTGAAGTTCAGGATGTACCTGACGAAGGAGATGCAGGAGACTCCGCTGGAGGTACTTGATCTTAATGTAAGACCTCTGAATTGCTTAAAAAGAGCCGGTTTTAAGACTGTAGGCGACGTTGTAGAGGCGGTAGCCTCGGAGCAGGGCATAAGTGGCTTGCGGAACTGTGGCGCAAAGAGTGTAAGGGAGATAAAGGAACATCTATTTTTGTATCAGTATTACATGTTACCCAAGGAAAGACAGGAAGCCTTTCTGATGGAAGTGGTATTGCTTAACAAGGGTATTCCTGATATTTGATGTGCATTCGGAAGGAGGAGCTTATGGATAATAAGGGACCTTTTGGGATTTACGATGAGTCTTTTGATCTAGACAGGGATGGAGAGCTTAACGCCACCGAGTTTGATTACATGATGGATGAATATGAGAAGACCGGCTCAGATTCGGATTTGGAAGATGATGACAATTATCTTGATGACGATGACGAAGATGATTTTGAAGATGATGATTTCGAAGACGACGATGATTGGGATGACGATGAAGATGATGAGGACGATGAGTCGGATGATTATTGAGCGTTGAGTTGGATTTTCTATAGTGGTATTTTGGCAGACCGCTTCCATATACGGGTGGAAGCGGTCGGGTTTTTTAAAAGAAAAAACAACATATATGAATGTGCATTTTTAAAAATATATGCAAAAATTGCACTTTTTTCTTGACATATATGTGCAAAAGTTGCATACTAGTGATAAGGGAGGTGCAATATATGGGCACGATAAAGACACTGAGAATTGAAAAAAAAATAACCCAGGCACAAGCTGCTGACTTACTTGGGATATCACTTAGATCATATATATCATACGAAAATGATAAAGAAAAAGAGGGAACATTAAAATATAATTATATATTAGATAAACTCAGTACGATCAATCCGATTGATGAAGATCATGGGATTTTGGAAATAGGCTTTATAAAGAAAAAATGCGGAGAAATTTTTAAGGATTATCCTATTCACTATTGTGTGCTTTTTGGTTCGTATGCCAAGGGAAAAGCCGGTGAAACAAGTGATATAGATTTGCTTATTTCGTCGGATGTAAAAGGCCTTAAGTTTTTTGGGATGGTCGAAAAATTAAGAACGGTACTTCATAAGAGGGTTGATGCTCTTAATATAGAACAGCTTAAGGATAATATAGAGTTAACAGAAGAAATCTTAAAGGACGGGATAAGAATATATGGATAATATAAAGAATGATCATTATTATTTGAATCGAATTAAATCGGATATTTCGTTTATTGTTAAGCATATGAAAAATGTGGATTTACAGGAGTTGAACGATAATGAGATATTGCTTGATTCAATGTTATTTAGAATGATTCAAATATCAGAAAGTGCTAAAAGGTTATCAGTAGATTATAAAGATGCAAACAGTAATTTGCCATGGGATGAAATATCCGGGCTTAGAAATAGGATAGTGCATGATTACGGCAATGTTGATCTTAATATAATAATTGACACATTAAAGAATGATATACCGGATCTTTTGGAACAATTAGAGCATACATAAGGGGACCGTCCCCTGTTTCCTGACCGGAAAGTGCAAAAATGTTAAGAAAGGGGTTGAAGATTATATGGGTGGATATATTATTGAGACTATATTTGATGAGATGGCTAAGGAAAAAGAAGAACTGAATAAGGCTTTGGAAGATCAGAAAAAAGCGATAGAAGATAAGAATAAAGCGATAGAGGATAAGAATAAAGCGATAGAAGATAAGAATAAAGCATTGGAGGAAGAGAAAAATAAAAACAATATTTTAAATAACGAGATCAAATCCCTGAGAGAAGAACTTGAAAGATGTAGGAAGCAAGGGATTATTATAAGTTGAGAAAAGGAAACAGGGGACGGTTCTCGACCGTCCCCTGTCACATTTTTGCACTGCGTCTGCAATTAAAAATAATTATTTTGCCGTGAAGCTGATTTACAATAATAGAGCAATCTGATATTCTATTTTCATAAGCAAAAGATGGGAGGTTGTGAAGATGATCAGATTACTTTTGGAATATCCTTATATTGTTTTACCTTTATTGTTTCTGAGTGTAATAATAATCTCACTGGTCGTAACCTGTATCGTTATCTGGGATGACAGTGAAGAAATCGTAGACTCTTACCAGAAAAACGCAAATAAGGCATATTATAAATATAATTTTTACACTATCACAGCTGCTCACATAGTTGAATTGATCAAGATCAAAAGAGAAGAAAAATTAGAGAAGAATGCAGAGCCCCATGAGCTTCCAAAATGGGCAAGGGGCGAAGAGGATGACGGATCCTGGATATGCGAGGATTGCGGGGAGAAGAATGAAAGCTATATTTACACCTGCAAACATTGCGGAACAGACAGAACTGAATGAGAGCTGAGGAGACAGAGGAAACAGGGGACGGTTCTCTGTTCCCTAAAAAACAAAGGGAACGGAGAACCGTCCCCTGTTACAAAAAAATCCCTAATGGATATAAAAAGGATACATCTTTATGATACTATAATATCGTAGAATAAAAATCTGTTGTTTTATGCCCATTCAAGGAGAGAAACGATGTTTAAGAAATTCAGAAGCTTCAAGAACAGAAAACCCGTATTATTCATGGTGATAGGCTATGCCGTACTATGGATTTTATGCTGTGCCATCCTTACGGAGCTCATCGGAAAAAGGCAGTTTGAGCTTTATGCCCAGGATTACAAGGCTGAAGTTGAGTATTGGATCAAAAACACCCTTGGCGATCTGCAGAACGCGATGTTAAATGAGGATTTTGAACTTGATAACGAACAGACCTACGTAGAGATGTCTTTTTATCAGCTTCTCGGTATTCTTTCTTATTACACCGAAGGCAAGATGTATGCTTCAGGCAAAATGGTGGCTTACGGTTCGAAAGACCGGACGTCTGACGGCACTGATTTCGGCGACAATATCAAATACTCCGTTTCTGTAGAGAATCCCGACAAGGTATTTATGATGCTGTATAATATGAAGAGCCAACGCTTTGAATATTATTCCTGCCCCATAAGTTATTTTGACAAGGTTATTGAAGAAACATATGCCGTAAAAGGAAAATGCGCCCCTAAATGGAATTATGGATTGGGAAACAGCTGGGGAATTTCTCTAGTTGAAGGGTATGCCAAGGGGGATGAATTCCGTCCCGGAAAAGTCGAGGTTACTTATACCCAGTTTAACAATGGCTCCGGCGGGACATATAAAAGTACCGATAATAAGATCATAGATTGCCCTGAAAAAGGTATTCCTGAAGGCTTTGAACCGATGGATATGTCATGTTATGAAGATATCTTTTTCAGTCCCGGCGTAATGATCCCCGGGGATGGGAGAAAATGGATCAATATTTCGGAGTCGGAAATGTTTTCTATGGGTACAGACCGATATAATGAAATATTTATAAATTATGACGGTTCCGTTCCTAACAAGGCTTCGCAGCTTAGTTTTGACGTTACATGTCCGGAATATCGCTTGGGCGGCAGAAAATATAAGGATTATCATGACTACGACAGTTTCCGTTATTCAAATAAATTATCTACAGAATGGACAAGCGGTATACCGATACCTTTTTCATTCCTAAACGGGGATGTGATATTGTCTTTACATACCAATCTCAAGGCAGCAAACGGGGAAACGGTATCCATTAGTTTGGAATGCCTGATCGAGGACTGTCTCCATGCATACAGATCGGAATTTTTTAAAGACATGTTCCGGATCTGGCTCGGCGCATTTGTGTTCTTCGCGATCCTGGTGATCTATGCCTACAAAAGGTTTTATTCGCTGCAGGGCAAGAACCGCTTCCACAAATCGCTTATCAATTCGATGGCGCATGACCTGAAGACTCCGCTCATGGTGGTGCAGGGTTTCAGCGAGAATCTTATGGAAAATGTGCATACCGAGAAACGCGATTATTACGCGGAGAATATCCTTGAAAATATCAATTACCTGAACAGCCTCATCGATAAGAATCTTGATTTTTCGAAGAAGAAGGATTTCGATACTGCAGAAGAGGAGACGGTTTATCTATCCGGCCTGCTGAACAATACTTTGAGCCGTTACAGAAAGAAGCTGGAGGAGAAAAAGCTTACGATTACCCGCATCGGGGATACTTCGATGAAAGGCGATCCGGATATACTCGCTCTTGTGACCGATAATCTGATCAACAATGCCATTAAATATTCCCCGGAGGATACGCAGATCGAGGTGCTCGGAAAGTTCAGATATTTCCTCGTAAAGAACAAGGCTGAGTTTAGTTACGCCAAGAATATACAAAATCTCTTAGCTCCTCTCGAGATGGCGGATGACGCTCGTACTGCCGGCAAGGGCACCGGCCTCGGCCTCTCCATCGCAAACGGCATAATCCAGGAACGCGGCGGCCGCATCAAGCTTTCCTACAATAAAAGATCCAAGACCTTCACCTGCAAGGTGATAGTTCGGAAAATACTCGGGATATTTTAGGTGACAGGGAACGGAGAACCGTCCCCTGTTCCCTAAAGAAAGGAATAATAATAGTGAAAAAATTAATTGCATTGGTTTTAATGATCACAGTACTTGTTAATTTTAGTGGTTGCGGAAAAAAAGAAGAAAAAGTCAGGCATATAAAGAGTTATAAATCCACATCTTATTATGGTGATGAAAGTGTCAGTACCGAGCTTGTATATAATGAAAGAGGTCTTGCTACCGAGATGAAGAGTCTGGACGATAAGATCAGTGTCACGTATAATTTTGATAAGTATGATAATCCGACAAAGGCAGTGGCACAGCGTGGAGATGAGGGTTTTACGATCACTCTGGAAAATGAATATGACGGGGATAAGCTTAAAAAAGTGATCATTGCCTCTCTGGAATATGATGATGAGGTGTTTGATCTTTCAAAAGAGACGACAGAGAAGCTTGATGAGCCTGCCATGTATGTTTCGGTATTTCTTTCATTTATTTCGAATTTTGAGAATTACCGTGATATTGATATAGAATGTCCCGCTACCGGTTCTGTGATCAGACGTACGGATAAAGATAACATATTTACAAGAACGGTTCAGCTGAATTATTATTCTGAAGTTACGAACGCGAGAAAAGAAGACGGTACTCTGATAACCACTTCTGTATCCGGCAGTATAAAGGATAATGAGCTTGTTCCAAGCTATTCAACAATAACAACATGCGATAAAAACAATAAGGTGACCGGGATGGAGCTTTCCATGTATGATCCCGAGTATACGTTAAAGCTTTATTTTGATTACGAACGTCATGATGACGGCGACGGTTATTACGAAGAATCTGACATCAGGGATTATGAGATTTCGGCAGACGCTGATATTAAGGAATCTGTCGAAAGCGGCCTTGATTCGTTTAAGGTCATCTGTTACTATGACAAACACGACTTGCTCACCAAACAGGAAAAGACCGTGGATCTCACTAAAGATATCACATATTATAACGAGGACGGTTCTGTGCTTAAGGGTGAAAGATATTCCGGAGGCACGCTTTATTCGTCCTATGAGTATGAGTACTGGGATTAGGGCTGCGGGAACAGGGGACTTCTCAGGGAACGGAGAACCGTCCCCTGTTCCCTCAAAAGAGCCTGTCACAGTGTGGCAGGCTCTTGTATTATATTATTCGTTGGGATTTCCTGTATTTCCGCCGACGATTGCTGAATATGCTGCATTTGGATCAAGATCGAAGAGCTCTAAAACTGCGGCTTTGAGTTCTGCCGCTGTCATCCTTCCGTGAGGATAGCAGGTATTTGTATCCTTGTTATAGTCAAGTACTCTCCACTGGATAGCCCAGGTGAAAGGAACCCAAGCATAAAAATCGATATCAGAGTAATCGCTGAACCAATCGGTCCTGCCGTAATCCATGGCTGTTCCGAATCCCAGACAGTCAGCATATCTGTGTGCCATAAGTGCGAAATCCTGTCTGCTGATCAGTTCATTCGGGCAGAAAGTATCAGAACTTATATTAGGATATCCGAAGCAGATCTTTTTATCCTCGCCCCATTTTACAGCATCAGCATATGCTGCACCGGCAGGTATATCCGTAAATCTTGATTTCCCGGTAACCTTAGGGCTTTCTGCTGCAACGTAGAGAGCCTGCATAGCTTCAGCTCTGGTGACGAAGCTTTCGGAATCCGAATGTCTGTCACTTTTATCGACCACGCTGTCGGGTACATCATTTGTACCATTATAATCAGCGATGATCTTGGTCCTGTCGTCAAAGCATACGCAATGACGAAGCTGGTCAAACGGATCGCCGCTGCCGCCGTAATCGATCGTTTTGGAGTATACATAACCGAGGTTTTCGGTCTCGTGTACATATACACCCTCATGGTATGCCTTACATAAGCGGCTGTTTTTGCTGATGTCTATCTCGTCGATGCTTGAAAGACCGAAGGCGAGACAGTAGTACAGTCTCGGATTGTGTGAAAAATCAAGGGACTGCAGGTTTATATCGCATTCACAGGAAAAATAAGCCAGTTTGGGATTGTGGGAAAGATCAAGGGTACGTATTCCTTCGTTGTACCCGCATACCAGTTCCACAAGCTCCGGGTTATGGGTCACGTCTATTTCCGTCATACTGGTCCATGCACAGATATAGTATTGAAGTTCCGAAAGTCCGCTCACATCAACATTGCCGAGTCTGGGATTGTGCCAGATATCCAATCTCTTAAGATTCGGGTTGTTGGATACGTCCACTGTTTCCAGATCGTTATAGAATGCTGCCAGCTCACACAGGAGCGGGTTATTCGAAAGATCGAGAGAAGTCAGACCGCACTTGCTGCAGAACAGGTTTTCCAGCTTTGTGTTCTGTGAAAGGTCGAGCTCTTTCAGGTTCGGGTTGGAATTGCACTCGAGATATGCCATCTCGGGATTGTTACGTATATTTAAGGATTCCAGGTTACAGTCGAAACAATATACCCATTCGAGCTCGGGGCAGTCCGAAAAATCGAGGGATTTGAAGTCATTAAATGAGCACCATATTCCCTTAAGGCCCGGATTGCCGGAAAGGTCAAGCTCGGTTAAGTGGTTTCCTTTGCACCAGAGGCCCTTAAGCTCGCGGAAATACTCAATTCCCTTTACAGACTTAACACCCAGGTTTTCGCAGTGTACGTTCCAGATGAGATCGATCTCGGATGAACTTAAATAACCGTCCCCGTCTTTATCGAAGTCCTTACGGATACATTGCCTGAAAATATCATCAGGGAAATGCTCGCTGTCAATCTTGACAGGTTCTTTCCTTACTACGGGCTGAGGCTTCGCAGTGGGCTCAGCTTTTGCGGTGGGCTGAGGCTTAGTAGTAGGCTGGGCCTGAGCGGTAGGTTGGGCACCGGTGGTGGGCTGAGGCTTTACTGTAGGTTGGGCCTGAGCGGTGGGCTGAGGTTGTGCAGTAGGCTGAACGCCTGCAATAGGTTGAGCACCTGAAGTGGGCTGAGGCTGTGTAGTAGGCTGAACACCTGAAGTGGGCTGAGGCTTCACTGTAGGTTGAGCCTGTGCAGTAGGCTGAGCACCTGTGGTGGGTTGAGCTTGTGCAGTAGGCTCAGGTTTTACTGTAGTGTCGCCCTTGCCGGTAGTATCGCCATTTCCGGTTGCGCTGCCATTACCGGTTGTTTTTGGTACTTTCCACTTAACTACTTTGGATCTGGAACTCCAGACTTTCTTGCCGGATTTTACAGTATATGCCCTGACAGCATACTGTATCACGGTTCCTTCTTCGGCTTTCCATTTGGTATCTTTAGCCTTAAGCTTTGAGGTTGTACCAACCCTCACCCACGAGGTATCGCTCGAGGTTTTTCTGTAAACCCTGTATCTCGAGGCCTTTGATACTTTCTTCCAGCTTATAACAGGATATACTTTCTTACTGCTTGTCTTAACAGTTACTCCCTTAGGAGCCTTGAGTTTTGTGGCTGCTTCAGCTGAGACATAGCCATTCAGTCCGCTTAGCATCATCACGGCTATCAGCAGCATTGCCAAAAGTTTTTTCTTCATTTTAGTCCTCCACAATCACGCTATTTTGTGTTGTTCCCCTTTCTTTTACGGTTATCGGAGATTCCTTTTAACCGTTAGTGTAAATATTTTACCATATATTTTATAAAAATGCTATACTTTTCCTCAAAAAGAAAAATGGACTAATTTTTTCTTGCAAGACAAGATTTTTCATGCTACTATATATTCATAAGCAAGAAAAAACTGTTAGCAGTTTACTGCACTTCCCGTATGATGCGGATTATCGGATATTTTATTTCTTTTATGTGATTTTTTTATTCTGATGTGATTTTTGATTATGTGTGTGACATATCCGTTTCAGTATCAGTTTTACTCGGATGATCTGGTTTATTCCCTGCTTAATACTAATTACATAGGGCAGGGATGGAGAGTCTGGGGATTTTGAATAAACCGGAGACTTTTTGTGTTCCTGTCCGGACAGGAGGAATATGAAAAGAAACAACAGGAAGTCATTTGCCAAAAGAGGCAAGAAAGAACAACGGAACCGTAAGGCAGGCATCAATCGTAATCACAAGGACAGGCTGTTTATCAAGCTGTTCGGGTCACCGGAAAACAGAGGGAATATGTTATCCCTGTATAATGCACTGAACGGGACAGAATATGTTGATGTCGATGCATTAGAACTGTACACATTAGAGGACGTAATTTATCTGGGTATGAAAAATGATGTGGGATACTTGCTCGACAGTTATATGGTCCTGCATGAACAGCAGTCGACGTACAATCCGAATATGCCGCTTAGGGGTCTTTTCTATCACGCAAAGATGTATGAGAAGTATATAAAGCAAAGAGGATTTGACTTATATTCTACTACATTGAAGAAGATTCCGACACCGCAGTTTTATGTTTTCTATAACGGCGACAAAGAGACTGAGGATAGGGTGGAACTGAAGCTTTCGGATGCCTTCGTACGTCCTGTGGCTAAGGGAAAATTTGAGTGGACAGCGATAATGCTTAACATTAACAAAGGGCACAATACAGAGCTGCTGCACAAATGTGAGACATTAAACGAATACTCATTGTTTATTGATAAGATCAAGGAAGGTATAAAGTCCGGGATGGATATCGAACCGGCCGTGAATGTGGCAGTAGATTGGGCGATACATAACGGTGTCCTTTCCGAGTACTTAAGTTTGCACAAAAGCGAGGTGGTAGGTATGATACTGACCGAGTATGATGAAAAGAAAGTAATGGAAAACCTGAAGAAAGAGTCGTATGCAGAAGGAAAAGCAGAGGGAAAAGCAGAAGGAAAAGCAGAAGAAAGAGAATTATCTAATAATCTGATTCTAAAGCTTATTTCATTAAACCGAATTGATGACCTTAAACGTTTGGCTTCTGATAGTGCATATCGTGATAAAATGATCAAGGAATTCTTTCCAGACAAATGATCTGTATAGTTTAAAAATAAAAGGGGTCAGACCCATTTAATGCGGTGAAGTAGCAGAGGGGTCAGACCCCTTTAATATGATGATATTCTTATGGAGAAGGAGAGAAACATATATGATAAAAAATAGATTAAAGTACATAATCGGGATTTTCTTTGCTACTTTTATTATTGCTGCTGTTTCAGGTGGGATAAATGTCAAAGCAGCTATCAAGCCCAAGGTTAGGGAGACGAGTGTGACGCTGTATACTGATGCAGACCCTTATACGTTTTATTTCACGAACCTCCTGGCTGATTCAAAGGTCAGTTATTCTACTTCGGATAAGTCCGTGATCAAGATCAAGGATTCTAAGGCTGTGCCTGTGAAAGCAGGAAAAGCTACTGTGACTATCAGTATTGACCAGCACGATAAGAGCTATACGTTGAAGGTTAAGTTCAAGGTTAAGGAAGCTCCCAAGGCTAAAACTTACACAGAAGCGGACTATAAAAAGCTGGCTAAAAAACAGAATGATAATTTAAAGAAAACTGCAAAAAAATTGAATTACAAATGTTGTCGAAACGATGAGCTTATAAAGACTACAGAGCAACTCGACGAAATACTGAATAAGTACACAAAGATATATATTTCGTTTGGTTTGTATATAACAAATTTTAATATACTGCGATCTGTAGAAGAATATCGAAATATGTTCCCTTATCTAACAACATTTGAGATGAATCAACCTGTAATATATCAGGACGCTATGTATATTTATATTGAGTGTGAAATAGCTTCGGAAGACCGGCTGAAAAAGGATGAAAAAGCACTTTTAAAGGCTATTAAGATTAAGGACACAAGTTATCTGAGTGAAGACGGTAAAAAATATTATGATGAGATAATCACTCTGGCGGATTCTTTAAAGGGTGAGTCTGATTTTGAAACTCTTAAGAATATTTTGGATTATATATCTCTAAATGTTGATTATGAATATGATAAAACCGTTGAAGAACGGTACAATTTAACATATGCAATGGATCATGGTATGGCGGTTTGTTCAGGCTATGCAAAACTGTTTTATTTTCTTTGTACCGTGAATGGAATTAACAGTAAGCTGATACATGGTAAATCCGTACAATCTGTTGGAGATAATACAGATACGACTCATCTTTGGAATCTTGTAGAACTCAATCATAAATGGTATCATGTGGATGCTACATGGGATGATTGTTATGATTATGATAAGGGTTACACGAAGGTGCCTTACCGTTATTTCCTGATAGATGATGAACAAATGAAAAAGGATCATATCTGGGAGGAAGCCGACTATCCCAAGGCTAATAGCAAGGATCTTGCGATATATTATTCGTATCTGGAGAAGTACCCTTTGGTAACCGGTAAAAAGGAGACTTTGCGTTTTATCAAAGAGATGGCGGCTGCTTTCCGGGATTCTGATGATACCGAGTTTTTACTCGAGTTTAACGAGACGTCCTATTCCAACGAGACTTATTACGCTGTCAGCAAGTACTTAAAGAAGCTGAAGAAGGAGTTCGGTGTCTCATATAAGAGCTTCAAATACGAGAGCCAGAAGAGCAAGCTGGGGAGAATTTATAAGATAACTTTATATAAATAACATGAAAGCCGGTGGTTATATGCCACACGGCTTTTTTTGTTTGAGATTTGTGCACTGCATCTGCAAATATAAATGATTAATTTGCTGTGAAACTGATTTACAATAGAAGAGTAATCTGTTATTCTTTTTATATTAGTAAAAAGGGAGTGATCATATGACTGATAAAAATAACTTTTTTGAAACCGTTGAATTGATCAAGCCGGTTTCTCTGATGCAGATAGACGGCAGTGATCTTGCGGATGCAAAGGATGAAGCGAAGGCTGCACAGGTGCCTGCGAAAACAGCCGGCAAATTTGCGGATAATGCCGTGACGGTAAGTGCTGCCACGGATATAGATACTAAAACAGATGCCGGATATCAGGCAGACCATAGTGCAGAGAAGATACTCGTGGATCCTAAGAATCTTTTTGGTAACACCCAGACTTCCGGTGAGAAGCAGGACTATCAGAAGCATAATTATGCGGCAAGATTTGTCATTATATGGGGTATAGTACTCTGCCTGCTGTTTGCTGTCATAATGCTTAGAAGTTTTAAGAAAGATATCAAAGTTACGGGTTCTTACAGCAATTATAATACGATGCTCGTGGCTCCTGTGTATACGGAGATAGAGTTTAATGCGGATGAAATAGATCTGGATCTGCCTGCCATAATCAGCCACAAATGTATTGAGTACACGGATTCTTACAACAGAATATTGTTTTTTACAGCTAATCTGACCGAGGAGAATAAAGGACTGCAGATAAAGGTTGAGATGCTGGACAGGCACGGTCGTACCCTTGACACTCATTCTAACAGTAGTTTTGGCGTGGCTGTAGGGGATGAGTTCATGATCCCGGTTTTCTTTACTCTGTCCCCAGATTGGAATCTGGACGGGGTAACCTATAAGATAGAAGCTGAGACCTTTACAGAAGAGGAACATGAGATGCTCAGGACGATCACGGATGTGACCGAGGCGGATAAGGGTCATTTCTTTATCACTTATGAGAGCAGCGCATATTACAACATGGATACGTATGTTGTCCTGTATAAGAACGGAAAAGTGGTAGATGTCCTCAGAGGCTACGGTGAGGTTGATGATACCGGAAAAGCTGTGGCAGAGCTTTACAAAGCAGGCGTTGATTACGATAACTTTAAAGTGTACTACTAGGAACTGAGGGAACAGGTGGGAACAGGGGACGGTTCTCCGTTCCCGAAAAGAAAAAGGGAACAGAGAACCGTCCCCTGTTCCCACCTGTTCCCTTTTAAGGAGCGATTAAGATGACTGAGAATAATAACTCATTTGAAACAGTTGAATTACTGAAGCCTATATCCCTGATGCCGATAGATGGCAGTGAGCTGACGGGGATTAATGCTGAGACTGAGAATACGCAGGCGGGTGTGAAGGCTGAGTCCGGGACTGCGCAGGTGAATGCTAAGAATGAAGCGAAGACACCGCAGGCGCCTGTGGAGGCGGCCGGCAAATTTGCAGATGATACCGTGTCGCCATATAAACATACGGATGCAGAAAACTATATGGATGCAGATGATTATGCAGACATGAATAATACGGCAGACACCGGTTTTGATCAGAACTTCAATAATGAATACAATTATTCCAATAATGCTCCTCACAGGATACTGGTGGATCCTAAGAAGCTTTTTGGAAGTGCTCAGGCATCCGGCGAAAAGCAGGATTATCAGAAGCCTAAGTATAATGCGAAATTCGTGTTATTCTGCGTTATAGGAATCTGTCTCCTGATCACGGTGTTAATGGCGAGACATTTTCAGAATGCGGTTAAGCAATCGGTCGCTAATTCCGCTTATAATGCGAAAAATGTGTTGCAGGATGAAGACGGCAGCAGATTTATTTATACCGGCGGGTCGGACATGAACGATGAGCCTATATATACGGCCATTTATTTTAATTCGAGTGCAATAGATGCCGATCTACCTGTCGAAATCAGCGCCAAATGTATAGAATATACGGATTCCGGTACCAGAGGTCTGTTCTTTACGGCTACTCCGACCGAAAAGAATATAGGTACTATAATAACTGTAACTATGATGGACAAGCGTGGTAACATCCTCGGCGTCGCCTCAAACAGTAATTGTGACGTGGCCGTAGGTGATGAGTACATGATCCCGATGTTCTTCAATCTGTCTCCGGAATATGATATGAACGGTGTTACCTACAAGATTAAGGCGGAGACTTACAAAGTAAAGGAATATCCTATGATCAGAACGATCACGGATGTGACTGAGGCGGGAAAGGGACAATTCCTTATCACGTATGAGGGTACTCCCGGTTACATGGTAACTACGTATGTTGTCTTGTATAAGGACGGAGATGTGGTTGACGTCCTTGTCGGTACCGGTTTGATCGATGAGACCGGAGAGGTAGTGATAGATGCCAGCAAAGCTGTTGGGGATTACGATTCTTATAAAGTGTACTATTAATTGGAGGTTCAATATGAAAACAAATAAACGATTCTTTTCAATCTTTATGTGTTTAATTCTCATAATCTACATTACGGGTGTTTTTCCGGAGAAACCTTCTGCTGCGGCAGGAACGGTAAAAGCAACCGGAGTGCAGGAGAATATATCCGCTGACGCTGGAGTAAGGTAAAGGAGAGTTCTTTATGAGACCTGAGCTTTATTATCATATATTAAGGATCGGAATTGTATATGAAAAAGGCAGGAAGGACGGAGACAGATGGAAATGGAAAGAGCAAAAGCTTCTTTCCGATGAATGAATTCTTTGGAGAAACCTGATCAAATATGCCGATCTGTAGTACAAGGGTACCGATTGTTCTGAGAAAGCTTTAGAAGATTTAAAACATATATGCGGGAAGTACAAACTTCCTAATTATGAGAGGATTGTCTCTGACTGGCAGAATGTCACAGCATATAGTAATGTTTATGAACTTGATCCGATAGAGAGGAATGAGATAGTAAATGGAATATCCGGGTTGTTAAATGATTTTGAGAAATGCCTGTCAGATAAGAGTGGAAAAAACGAGGCATATGGTATTTTGATCAAGCTCCACAATATCCCGAGGGAATTATATGGGGCTGATGTGCTGGGAAGATAACATATGAAATGAGGGTAACAGGGAACGGAGAACCGCCCCTAGTTCCCTTTCATGAATATTTAAACATTTTGTAAATAATTTGTAACAATTTGCTTAAGTATATTGACGAACGATAAAATTTCTGCTAAAAAATATTTTGGGCAAATTATTGGAAACAATAAGTCGCAAAACCAGATGTCTACGTGATGTAATTTATTATATGACGGATCAGTTGCAATGTTTTTTTGACGTTGCAACTTTTTTTTGTCTGGAAAAGCCCGGAACTGGTATTTTTAACAACATAAAACATTGGGAGGCTAAAATGAAACGGAAAGGTTTGTTTCAAAGTGTAGTTGCAGTTGTTCTGGCAATAGTGATGGTATGCTCAGGATTACCCATCATGCCGGAAACAACAAAAGTTTTTGCTGACACTGTTCCCGGGTCGGAAGTAGATCTTGCGGCCAAGTATGGAACACTGATCAGTTCTGATTATTCATATATAAATAATTATAAGAGCGGTGTGGATACTATCGTTCTTTCTTCGTATGAATCTCAGAGAGGTGACATAGTCCTTGAGTGGCCGGGTGTGTCAGAGGCGGGATTTTATGATATTTTCCGTGACGGAAATTGGATCACAAGTATACCTGCTGATACTTCGATGAGCTACGATGACGGAGCAGTAGAAGGCTCAAAGACATATAATTATGTTGTTTTCGCAAGAAATAATGCTGAGGAAATAGTTGGCACATCAAATGTCATTACTGCCAAGACAAAAGATGCAATGGTTGTTTCTTCATCATTATATCTTGATTCGGATAAGACTGTTTTTTCGCTTGATATTGCTAATGGTGGATATCTGGAGCTTAACGGTCATACTCTGACTGTATGCAGGGATATAACAGCTTATAACTCTATAAGTGTAGAAAATGGAAAATTATACTGTTATGGCAATGTTTACGTTGGTAACGAGAACGAATATGGAAGCATTGGTCTGTCAGATTCAAACGGATATCTGTATGTAGCAGGGGATCTGGAATGCAGAAATGGAAATTTAAGTTTTAGCGACGGAACAGTTGAAATCGGTGGAGATCTTACTGTTGATGAAAAAGCATATATTTATTGTTATGTTCCTAATACAGTTATTTTCTCTGGATTTGATGCACAGTATGTTTCATTACCGAAATCCAGTTCTTTTGCTGAAATTGAACTTAGGAATTACAGTGTTGACGGTGTAACTTTTGAAGCACCATACTACTACTCTTCAATAAAAACGAATGGTACTTCATTAAAGATAGCGGGAGAAGATACAGGGTATCTTAATCTTACTGAAGATACGACAATAGATGGAAATTATGAACTTAACGGTGGCATGGTCTTCTTAAATGGACATAGTCTTACCATTAAGGGTGATTTTATCCAAAATGGTGGAGTTGTAGATTTAGACAGTGGTATACTTAACGTAAACGGGGATTATATCCAGACATCCGGAAAGTTAAATGTAAATGGAGGTACTGTAAATATCGGACATGATTACCGCATGCAGAGCCGTACGGGTACTGCGGGTAATTATACATACGGGCAGTCAGATGCATATCTTTACATGACATCAACGGAGGATACGGTTAACGTAGCCGGAAGTTTTTATTGTGCATCATATTGTATGTCATCATCAGATAGATTGAATGCCGGAAGATTGTGCATCGGCGGAGATGTTGAGTTATTAACATCAAAAGGCAGTAATTATTTTGAGACATATAATAACCATACATTAGTTTTAAACGGTACCGGAAGGCAGACCGTGAAGGCAGATTATTTAACCTCGTATCCACATGTTAGATTTGCCAATATTGTAATTGAAAACCCTACTGATGGTAATGTAGTATTTAATGCAGGTGATAACATTGAAGTAAAGTATTCCTTTAATGATAACGGACACGCTTTCGGTGGACGTATTCAGCCGGGAAGCTATAATACAGTCTTTGCCAATAATGTAATAAACGGTTCGTTGGTAATGGATGACTATTATATATATTTTTATAACGCTTTTGAGATCAAGGGCAATTTGTACCTTAGAAACAGCTGTTATATATATAATGATCTGACAGTAGACGGAAATGTATACATTGGTGAACAGTATATATACAATTCCTATTCAGGAGATGATATCTTAGAGTATACAAGCTATGATTCCGGATATTTATGTATATATGGTCCGAAGTATTCCTCGAGTTACAAAGGAAAATTAGATGTTAAAGGAAGTATCTTATGTGATTCCAGTTACAATCAGAGTTTTTACAATTATGGAGGAACTGTATCTGTAGGTGGGGATTTCTTATTAAACGATAACACCTATTATACTGAATCATACTTAGAGGATTGTAAAATTATTTTCTGCGGAACTCAAAAGCAGACCTTACATGTCCCTGATAATATGAACCTGGGTAATGTGATCATACAAAATACCAGTTCAGAGGGCGTGGTTGCAACAAGTAGTTTCAGATATGAGAGTATAGAAAAGAACGGAAATAATCTGACATACTTTAGCGATGCCGGAAGGATCGGATGGACTCTGAGCGCAGATGAAGCAATAGAAGGCGATCTGATCCTTGTATCCGGTACACTTGATCTTAATGGCCATAAGCTTACGGTATCAGGAGATTTTATTCAGCCTGGCGGAACAGTTTTTATAAACGGTGGTGAGCTTAATGTTGGGGGAGATTACCGTATTCAGTCTGTAAGTGGAGATACATACGGTAAAAGTGCCGGTCTTCTTGTTATGACAAATGAAAATGACAAGATATACATCGGCGGCGGTTTTTACACTTCATCATCCCAATATGCATCCAATGAAAAAATGAATGCGGGCGTTATGGATGTAAAGGGAGATTTTATAGTAGATTGTAATTACAACAGTAATGTATTCTGCCCCAGTGGAAGTCATAAGGTTGTTTTCAGCGGTGATAGCAGCCAGAATGTAAAGTTCCTTAACAGTAATTATAACTATTCATATCTTAATAATGTTGAAATAACCAATCCTGTGGACGGAAATGTATCCTTTGGTACTGAAGAAAGATCTGTAGTATTCAAGGGAGAGTTTGACGATGGTGGACATAGCATTGGCGGATATATACAGCCGTTAGGAAATGCATCACTTAAAAACGGGACACTTAACGGTTCGATAACTATTACAAATACCGGTTCAATATATGGTACATATCATATTACAGGTGATTTAATAATCAAGAATAATATGTCTCTGTACGGTACTATGACGGTAGACGGCGATATTATTTTTAACAGCAGCAAAATTTTCCTGTATGGTAATGATGAAGCTGAATCATATCTTGAAGTAAAAGGCGATATCAAGGCTTCAGAAAACTGTACGGCTTGTTATATAGACTTTAATCGTGGTTCATTGAAGCTTTATGGTGATTTGAATATACCTTGTTGCAAGGTGACTACATCAGTATTAAATGCAACCACATATGATACAAACAAATTCATTCTTTGCGGAACAGAAGCTCAGACTATAGAGGTAACTTCGGATTCTTCGTTTGGTCAGATCATTATTGAAAACACTTCTAAAGACGGCGTATGCTCTCGCAATAAGCTTGATGCAATATCTGTTAAGGATGATAATAATAAGCTTAAATACGGAACATATGGTGGAAATCCGGCTACAGAGGGTGTATATGGCTGGACGCTTCAAGAGGATCAAATTATAACTGAGGACCTCGTTCTGTACGACAGGACACTGGATCTGAACGGTCATACCCTGACAGTTAATGGCGACCTGATCCAGGCCGGAGGACTTATATTAATTAATAAAGGAAAATTGGTGGTAAAAGGTGATTACCGTATCCAGACCAGGACTACGGCATCAAATGGAGATTATGCGTATGGTAGTAGTACCGGTTCATTAAAGATGACTAATGCCGAAGATACTGTGGAAATATGTGGAAGCTTTTATAACCAGGCTACGAAATCCGGTGCAGGTCTGCTTACTGCAGGTGAAATGTATATCGGCAAAGATTTTTATCTATATAGTTATGAAGCATTTGCGCCTTCAGGAACACATACGGTATATTTTAATGTTAGTAAATATCAGAATAATACTAACAACAGTAAAAAACATTATATATACTCAAATTATAACTTTGCTTTCAACGATTTAGTATTCGAAGCGGGAAATACAATAACGTTGTCTTCTTCATACGTTGGTGCGAGCGGAAACGTAAATGATAATGGAACAACTATAAGCGGAACATTATCCATTTATCCTGAAACTACGTTTACTAATGATATTTATCACGGAAGTGTAAATATTTACGGCGCCGGAGATTATAAAAAATCATTGGCTATAACCGGTGACATGACAGTGTCATCAGATGCAAACTTTTATGGTAATCTTACAGTTGACGGATCTGTTACTGTAAACCGATATAGCGAATTATATCTGAAGGGTGAAGAATCCGAGTTTACGGTTAAGAAGAATTTATGCATGAGAGATAATACAGAGTTACATATAGAGAATAAAACCACTAATTTATATGGTAACTCCAGCATCTATACATATCGTTCATATTATTATACTTATATATATTTTTATTTTAACGGTGGAACCGTTAACTTATACGGTGATATGAGTATAACTAATAGTTATGACCGTTTTAATTGCAAAGAGGGAACAGTATTTAATTTCTGTGGCAATACAGCACAGACCATATCATTATATGATAATTATAAATTCTCAGATATTGTTATAAACAATACAAGTAATGACGGAGTACTGTTTACCAAGTCAGTAGTATATGATTCTCTTGTAACTAATGGACACAAGGTACGCTTTGGTAATAGTACACTTGAAACCGGTTGGACTCTGACAGAAGATGCGGAGACAGAAGGTGATTATTACCTTGGTGAAGGAGAACTTAATCTTGCAGGGTATAACCTTACCATCAAGGGTAATTTGTATCAGACAGGTGGAACTATTAATCTTAATGGTGGTACTCTTACGGTATTAGGCGATTATAATATTACCGGTCTTAGCGGTTCAGGATATCCTTCAGGTAAGAGTAGTGGTACCCTGGTTATGAACAACAACTCCGATTATTTACTTGTAAAGGGAAGTGTTAAGATTATTCAGAATACAACAAGTACAGAACAAGGCCCCAACACACTTACTGCAGGTGTGTTTGAAATGATGGGAAACTGTTATGTGGATTATGATACTCTTAAGGGTACCGATCAGTTTAAGGTTGTATTCTCCGGTAGTGCACAGAGGACCATAAGCGGAACTATCAGAGCTCCTTATTTTGAAAACAGATGTACAGCGGACGAAAGCGGTAATATCGGTGACATACTGATGAACGGCTCTCTGCATATATCGAAAAAGGCTACAGACTTAGGACAGAATATAAAAGGTTCCGGATATTTATATACCAGTGATCTGGCCGTTATAGATGGTAACAGCTACAGCGGAAATATATATCTTAATCAGACAAGTACATATAATGAGAGCAATTATACAACTACTTATTCAGAGTGTACATTGACTAAAGATCTCACAATAGGTGGATCACTCAATGTATACAGTAAGTTGAGTCTGGATAAATACACCCTTAGGGCTGCAAATATCTATGTCAATAAGCTGTTAGATGTTCAAAAAGGAAAGATAGTTTGTGACGGCAATCTGGTCATGGATAGCTCTGAAGGAATCCTTGAAATGACGGATGATGAGGCCTATATATTAGTAAAGGGTAATTTCAGTACATATACATCATCAAATACGAATAGACCTTTAACGGTTAATTTTACAGCAGGAACATTTGAATTACTGGGTAATTTCACAGATGAATATACTCCTTCTTCGTTTAATTCATCAGGGACCAATACTGTCATTTTGTCAGGAAAGACCGTAAACGGAAGTGATTTTATCCAGAAGATTAAAATAAGCGATACTTCGGTTAAGTTTAATAAGATGATCCTTAAAAAGCCGGATACTGCTTACAAATTCTCCAGAAAAATCAAAAATATGGCAAAGGAAGTGATCAGGGATGTAAATACATCCGGAGTACCTTCTAATATAAGTGATATTACGGTAGTATCATATACCGAGTCTTCCGTTAAACTTTCATACAGTGAAGCAACGGATGATCAGGGTGTAACAGGCTACAGGATCTATCGTAACGGAGCGGTATGCGGAGCTACGACAGCACTTACCTTTACCGATACGGGTCTTAAGCCTAATACTACATATACCTATAAAGTATTTGCAATCGATGCTGATAATAATCTTTCAGAGGACTCACCTTCAGTCACAGTTACTACCAAGGCCGACAATTCAAGACCTGACCCGGTTAAGACGATGTCCGTAAGCAAAAAGACCGGTTCATCGGTTACTCTTACCTGGAAGGCAGCCATAGATAATGTTGGTATTAAGTATTATGAGTTATACCGTAAGGATGGCAGCGGAGACTATAACCTTATATCGGGAAATATTAAGAAAACTACATATAAAGATACAGGGCTTACAGCCGGAGTATCGTACAAGTATTATCTTGTAGCTATAGATACAAGCGGAAACAGATCTGATAATGGTGTCGTTATAGATGCATCTGTAGTCCTACCGCAGATCATTTCCGTATCACCTGCTGATAAATCAAGGATTGGCGGAAACTATATAGACTTCAAAGTAACATACAATAATTGGGGCAAGAGTCAGAATAATACTGTCATGATCGAGTATGAAGACAGGAATAACGAATGGAAGCCTGTAACCTCATATGCTCTTGGCCAGAATGCAGATCAGTACTATACAAATAGGCTTTATTCCTCATATGAGTGGTATTTCGGTGATGCTGATTTTAATGACAGTGTAAGATTTAAGATCACATTAACTGATGAGGATGGCAATACTGACGAGAAGATTGTTACATACATTATTGACAGAACTGCACCTGCTGTTCCTGAAAACTTTAAGGCAGCAGATAACGGCGGAACGGTTAAGCTTACATGGAGTCCTTCCGCATCCGATGACTGTACAGGATATAAAATTTACAGAAGTACAACGGCCGGTCAGAATTATTCACAGATCGGTACAGTAACAGGAAGAAATAACTTAAGTTATACTGATACATCTGTTAAAAAGAATGTAAAGTATTATTATGCTATAGAAGCATATGATGATTCTGGTAACACATCGGAAAAGGCTGAGTCCGGTGAGATTTCAGTTGAAGATGACAAAGAGCCTCCGGTAGTAAAGAGCATCGGTCCTGACAAGTCTGTTATAGGAAACGGCTCGGTAACCATAATGGTTAAGGCTGAGGATAACAAAGCAGTTAAGAGTGTTATCTTAAGCATCCAAAAATTGAATGACAGCAACTGGTCAACTCTGACCGAAGTACTCTGCAATGAAGGAACAGCTCTCTATAATCTTAATACTGCTTCATATGCGGATGGAGATTATTACATCTGTGCAAAGGCAAGAGATGAAGAAGGCAATGTAAGTAAAGAGTTTACAAGGAAATTTACATTTGATAATACGGGTATATCCAAAACTACACTTACAGGCCGCACAATCAGCTCTTCTGTTATTGAGCTTGTCTGGGGACAGGAACTTTCAGAGAGTGACTTTGCTTACTACAGTGTTGAACAGCTTGTGAGAGTTGATAACGGAATACCGGTATATACAAGAATAGCAAAGGTAACCAACAATTATAACTGTTATATCAGTGACCTTGTGCCCGGTGAAGAACATACATATATCGTAGTAGGTTATGATATATATGGTAACCGTGGTGTTGAATCAGATCCTGTTACATTATCTACATTTGTTGATACTACCGGACCGACCATCACACTGGTAAGTAATGCAGGACTGCCTTATGCAGAGATAATCCCGTTATCGGTAAAGGCAAAAGATGATCGTGCTCTTAAAAAGGCTGTATTTAAGTACTCATATGACGGAATAAACTATGAAGAGATAACAAGTGTTGAAGTATCATCAACCGATGCTAAGGAAGATACATTTATATATAACTGGAATGTAAAGAATCTTCGCGAAGGAAAGGTTTATGTCCTGTATGAGGTATATGATACTGCAGGAAACAAGAACTTACTCACAAAAGACGATAAGGACGTTATAGCAGAATTTATCATAGACAGAACCGCACCCGGAAAGGTAACCGGACTTGAGTTGGTTAAGAGATCAGGTAGTGTTGAGTTCAAATGGGATAATCCGGAAACTGATGCCGCAGAGGATAAAGTGGTCGGTTTTGTTGTGGTGCGTATAGATGGACAGACCGGTAAGACTACTACACTTAAAAAGAATTACACAGCATTAAACTATATTGATCAAACGGTAAGTGTCGGCTCAACTTATATTTATAAAGTTGCGGCAATAGATAAAGCCGGAAATCAGGGCGAGTATTCGGATGAGTTAAAGGTTAAGGTAGTTGATGACGAAATAGCTCCCGAGATTAAATGGATTGATTCGGATGAAAGAGAAGTACTTCCTATAAATCCCGAGATAAGAGTCTTTGCTACGGATAACAGCAGTCTGGCGAAACTATATGTTGAATATGCTTTTGCAGATACTGACACTGAGACCTGGATCCCGTTATACGATGGTCCTGTATCCGGTACTCAAGAAGTAAAGACAATAACATGGAATACAAACGGACTTACAGAAGGGAAATATACTGTAAGGGCATATGCTACTGATGCAGTAGGAAATGAAAGTGAGTATGTGTCAAAAGAATTTACTCTTGATCTTACTGCACCCGAAAAGCCTGTGCTCAATGTTATAAACGGAAATATGTATATTGATCTCGAAATTGAAGGTACAGTACCTGATGATTTCTCCAGATATGAAATATACAGACGTGAAGCAGGAAATACAGATTTTATAGACTTTATTTACAGAGGAAAAGAAAAAACATTCCGAGACGATGAAGTTGAGGCCCTTAGTGTTTATGTATATCAGGCTGTAATATACGATATACACGGTAATGCGGTGAAGTCTGACGAGGTGGAAGGAGTGGCAAAGAATATAGATACTACCGCTCCTGAGGCTAAACTTATGAGTGATATCATAACTGGTGTTGTGGGTGATGAAATAACACTTTATGGTGGAAATTCATGGGATAATGTAGGTATAACTGCATATAAATGGTATATTGATGATACTTATATCGGTGACGGTATAAGGCGTACTTATAATTTTACTGAAGCAAAAGATTATAAGTTGAAGCTTGAAGTATATGACCGTGCCGGAAATGTCGGTACAGCAGAGGGTACTGTGGTTATCTCCGAAAAGGATGAGACAGGTACATTTACAATAATTGTAAAGTCTGACCAAGGTGAACCGTTAGGAAATGCTGTCGTAAATATTCTAGAACCTAATGGGTACAGCAGTAATGTAAGCCTTGATAATACGGCAAGCATAAGCTTTTCAAAAGCTCCCGGCACTTATAAGGTAGGGGCATATGTTAACGGTTACCTTCCTAAAGAAATAACTGTTAATGTTAATGCACAGGAAAAGAAAGAATATGTGATAAGCCTTACAAAAGATAAGCTTCTGGAAGCTAAGGTAACGGTTAATAAACTTAGTCTTGCAGAACTTGAGATGAAGGGTGTGGATCTATCCAATCCGGCTAACTACAACACAGTTGAAGTTGAGTTTGATGTGATGATAGAAGGTCAAATAGTTCATTATAGGACTGTGACATCCCCGAAGAATCCAGGTAGAATCGGAGTAGGCGGAGGTGGAAGCGGAAGCGGTTCCGGCTCTTCAAAGGGAGAATTTATAGTAACATTAGTACGTGATGTAGAACCTGTAATTGTATATTATGAGTCACGTCCTGCGGTATCGTGGCTTAATGATATGTATGAGGTTAAGGTATCTATATTAAATAAAGCATCCTCTGAATTCAGCATAGATGATTTAAAGGCTACACTTCAATTGCCACAGTATGTTTCATTTGCTGCACTCACTGGTAAAGCACAGACAGCAACGCAAAATAAAGATAAACTAAACGGAGGTGACAACTGGTCTGCTTCTTGGATTGTTAAGGGTAGCAGAAGCGGAACTTATAACTTCAATGTAGATATAAGCGGAACTGTTATGCCTTTTGAAACTCCATATAGTATTACCGCTACCGGAGAAGCTAAAATAGAAGTAACATCCGGAAAAGGTCTGCATCTGTTTATTGTAGTTAATCGGTTTGCAGCTATACATGATGATAATGATTTTGTAAATTATGTTCTTGTAAACGAAGGCGAAAAAGAATTTAAGAATGTAAGTATATCTCTTGGAGACGAGGCTATTGAGTACAATGGCGAAGACAAAGATGTAGAAGTAGATAGTAATAAAGTAACGGTCGGTACTCTTGCATCATGGGAATCGTTGTCTCTGCGTGCTCCAATGACAGGTAGACTTGGCAGGGCTTTGAAGGAAAGTAATCTGGATTATCATATTGAATATCTACGCGGAAAGAATCTTGGTGTAGAGATTACAGTAGTAGATTCTTTACCGGATTTATATCATAAGGCAGATGTTGTCGACGAAGATTATGGTCACCTTAAGTGGGAGGTTAAATATGGCGTACTCACAGTTGAGGGTACGGGTAATTATGCTGATCCTGCATGGTCTTCATCACAGGTAGTAGCACCTTGGCATGACGGTGAGACGGAAAAGCATATCGGAATGGCAGTGATCGATGTCAAAGATATGACATTGACTACAGCTATGTTCGAAGACTGCATAAAGCTTACTTCATTCAGCTTTAAGAACGGTACTGATAATGTTACAAACATGAGCAGGATGTTTAAGAATTGTAGATATTTATCATCTGTTCCGATGAAACAACTTAGATCGTATAAGGTTAAAGACCTTAGTTATATGTTCATGGGTTGTACCTCTCTATATTCCTTGGATGGTTCAGGTTTCTATACATATTCCGTGACTGACATAACAGGTATGTTTGAGAACTGTAAAAATCTGAAAGAACTTGACCTGAAGGATTGGAATTTCATCGAAGTTGAAGCTGTAGAGAATGTCTTCCTGAATTGTGACAGGTTAGAAGAAGTCTTAGCACCTTTACATTCAAAGAGTCGCGTTTATTTACCGGAGGCATCAAAAGACGAAGCTTGGTATAGAGAGGATGCAGGTAAAAATATACTGGTTTATGCTATTGATAAATCAGATACAAGTAAGAGATATTTTAGGACAATAAAGGAAGTTGATACAAGACCGATTATTACAGTACAGTTCTATGGAGAGGATACTTCATCATGTCTTCCTATAGGTTTTAATTTGAGAAGCGGTGAAGAACTCATTCTTCCTGAAGCACCATATTCGAAATCTGGTTTTGTGTTTAATGGATGGTACGATCAGAAAGATGGTAAAGGAAAAAAATATGAGAACGGAGTAATAACTGCAAGTTACGATACTATATTATCATTATATGCTTATTTTGATAAAAAGGAAGCAGTTATATTTTATGATGCTAATGGAGGAACAGGAGCTCCGGATCCAAGCTATAAGGTCGGAAATGATACTGTTTATATAAGTACTATAGAACCGACTAGACAGGGTTATTTATTTACGGGTTGGGATGAAAGACCTAGTAAAACAGAGTATACGGGATCTAATTATTATCCGGGCCAAGTAGTAAAAACTTCAGATTATGGAAAAACTTTGTATGCTCATTGGGTAAATGAAAATGATTACTATAGGGTTGATCTGTATAATTGCGACAGGCCAGATGGAATGACAAAGTTATGTATGGTCAAGAAGGATAGTTGGGATTATGTAACACTGCCATTTTCATATGAAAACGAACCAGAACAAATTGAGGGCTGGTATAGTACCCCGAGCTTTGGAGTACCCAGATATGAACCGGCATTTGCATATAAACCGACTAGTAACAGTAAATTATATGCCCAATGGGTATCATATGATCTTGAGTATGTTACTATCAAGTTCAATTTGAATTATCCAGGATGTCCTGAAAATACAATTCCGGACGGCAAAATGTATGAAAATAATGATTTTGAGATTCCTGATTATTGGCCAGAAAGAGAAGGGTATGTATTCATCGGTTGGACCAATGATCCTGATGAAACATACGGTGTTTTCCCGGGAGAAAAAGTTAGACCTGATTTTGAGGATCAGACTTATTATGCAATGTGGACAGAATATAACAGCTTGGCTTTACAAAACCAGCTTAAAAAAGAGTATGGAGATAAATACTTCCCTGATAGGATATTCTGGAAAGAACAGACTACATGGATCGAAGTTAATGAAACTAATAAAAAAGCAGTTATTTGTGTGTGTACAGAACCAGTGTATTATGGTGATGAACATGTACGAATAGATTATCGTTCACATGCTGCTGCCTTCATATTGGATGGTAAGAGTACGATTTGGGTAAAAGAATATAAATTATATGATGGTGGTGGAGAACTAAACATAGTAGATAGATTTTACAGTTTTGTTCGTGTACAGGCATCTAAACTACCTGGAGATTCGGGTAAAACTATTCTATTTTTAATGAGTACTGGCAAATTAATTGGTGAATTATACGTTGACTCTTCATTCCCGATGGTGAGTAAAATAGTAGGAGGAGTGGATACTGGACTAAACATTTATGAGACGGCTGTTTATTTTGAAAATTACTTTATGGAACATGATTTTGAAGATCCAACTGTAGTTGATGCCTTTATGGCAAAGTATGAGGGCGATTTTGAGAAAGATACACTTTTAGGTCTTATACGAATTGCGCAGGATTTTGTTGGTCACGGCGGTAGTTACTACCTTGATTCAAAAATGCCACAGCTGAGTATATGGGTTAGTTATTTGTTAGAAATACTTGAACTTATTGCGAATGATAACAGATTTAACGGGTTAGATATTCCAGGTGAAAGTGATTACGCTGTTGGTTCGATGATGGATCTTATGACGGATGCAGGCTTCGATAAAAAAACAGTCAGTGAGACTCCCCAAAGGATAGGTCGACTTATTGACGGTTTCCCGGTAGTCACCCAAACCGGAAGCAATTGTCCTGTAGATATTAAGGTATATGATTCAACAGGTGCACTTGTAGGATATATCAAGGATAATGTACCTCAGGTAATTGAAGGAGGAATAACGACAGAAGTTGATGAAAATGAACAAAAACTTGCCTATTTGGATGGTAGTGAAGAGTACAAGTTAGAGATCATAGCAACTGATGACGGAGAAGTTACATTCTTTACACAAACATTTAATACTTTTACAGAGGACGTTTCAAATGTTCGGACATACTCTGACATGAAGGTAAAGAAGGGTGATGTGATCAAGGTAGATGTTTCACCTATTGTAGTGTACGAAACACCCGCAGAAGATGGCTGTAAGGCTGAAACTCCTGTCAAGCTTGTAATCAATGACGGTGAAGAGGTTGAGCCTACAGCAGTTCAGAAGGGTACTCAGATTGTATCATATAACGTAACCGCAGGATCATCAAATGCTGAAGCAGGCACTGTAACAGGTGGCGGAAGCTTCTATAACGGTGAATTCTGTAAGGTTACTGCAACAGCAAAGGACGGATATGAATTTAAGGGCTGGATGGAAGATGGAAAGCTTGTTTCGTCAGATGCTGAATACAGATTTGAAGTTAATGCAGATCACAATGTAGTCGCTGAATTTGCTAAGAAGGATTCTACTGAAGGTGGAAGCGCAGGCGGATCAACAGGCGGAAGCACAGGCGGATACTCAGGTGGTGGCAGCTCAGGCGGATACTCCGGTGGTGGCAGCTCAGGTGGTTACTCAGGCGGCGGTTCATCAGGTGGCTACTCAGGCGGTGGCAGCTCAGGCGGCTATTCCGGTGGCGGCTCCTCAGGTGGAGTTTCAGGTGGCGGCAGCGCAGGCGGAACTTCAGGCGGAACCGGCAACGGCGGAGGCACTGTAGGTGGAAGCACAGGCGGAACCTCTGGCGGAACTGGCAACGGCGGTAACACAGGTACAGGTAACGGCGGCAGTGGCAAGACCGATGGTAAGGATGGCGATACTTCTAAGGAATTTGAAGTTAAAGTCGGTGCCGTTTATACTGACGAGAATGGCATAAGATATGAAATTACCGCAATCAAGGGAACGAAGAAGGCAACTTCAAACGCAGTTAAGTACATCGGACCCGACAAGAGCGGAGTTAAGAAGATTGTCATTCCTAATTCAGTGATCATCGAAGGCAATGTATATATTGTTTCAGAACTTGGTACTGAATGGACAAAGGGTAACAAGAAGCTTACAACTGTCGTTATCAACGATAATATTAAGAAGATCCCTACAGATGCATTTAAGGGATGTAAAGCACTTAAGAAGGTTACTTTCGGTAAGAATGTAACTACTATCGGAACGAGATCGTTCTATGGTTGTACAAAGTTAAAGACGGTTAAACTTCCGGCAAACCTTACCAAGATTGGCAGCAAGGCCTTCTACGGATGTACCGCAATGGAGAGCATTACGATCCCTTCACAGGTTGAATCGATCAGCTCATATGCTTTCTACAGGTGCACAAAGCTGTACAAGGTTACCATTAAGTCAAAGCATCTTACCGAGAAGAAGATCGGCAAGAAGGCATTTGCGGGAATTGTTACCAATGCGGTGATCAAAGTGCCGAAGTCGGTAATTGACAAGTACACAGATCTGCTTAAAAAAGCAGGAGTAACTAAAGATATGACTGTTACGAAGTAATGACAGATCATAGTTTTGCGGTATAAGCATATAAAGCTAAAAGGCGGTCCACATCGGGCCGCCTTTTAAATTTTTAAAATTTTTTAAAAAAAGTACTTGACTCTGACGTAACGTAATAGTTTATTATATAATCACACGTGAAGGAGATGAAGGCTATGATGACAGTAAATGAAGTAAGCAAACTGACCGGAGTGAGTATACGCACTCTGCAGTATTACGATAATATAGGTCTCTTGAAACCGGCGGAGTATACCGAGTCTGGGTACAGGCTGTATGACGATGCGGCACTGGAGAGACTGCAGCAGATTTTATTGTTCAGAGAGCTGGAATTTCCGCTAAAGGATATCCGGGAAATAGTAACCAGATCTGATTTTGATAAGAATAAGGCACTTGAGCAGCAGATAGGACTTCTTGAGCTGAGAAAGGAGCATATCGATAACCTTATTTCAATGTGCCGGGACTTAAAAAAGAGAGGAGTGAAACATATGGATTTTTCAGCATTTGATACGGCTAAGCTGGATGAATACGCAAATCGTGCCAAGGAACAGTGGGGAGCCACACCGGAATATAAGGAATTTGCCGAGAAGAGCAAGGGACGCTCGAAGGAAGAGGAAAAAGGCATTATGGCTGATTTTATGAAGATCTTCAAAGAGTTCGGAGCCATGAAGGCACAGGATCCCAAGTCCGCCGAGGTACAGGGGCAGGTTAAGAAGCTTCAGACATTTATCTCAGATCATTTTTATAAGTGTTCTGATGGAGTCCTCTTTGGCCTCGGACAGATGTATGCAGCAGGCGGAGAATTCACAGAGAACATTGACAAGATGGGCGGAGAAGGGACTGCTGAATTCACAGCCCGGGCAATCAGGATTTACTGTGGGAAAGAGAGGGAACAGGGGACGGTTCTCCGTTCCCAAATTAGCACGAGTAAATATAATACATAATAGAAGATTACAAAAAAGATAACTAATATTGGATTCGGGAAGAACACACGAGATTCTTCCTGAATCTTTTTTATATAAATATTTTTTTATTGTTTGGGCGGTATAGAAGTAAAGAGTAATATTGAGATAAAAACGAGAAAAGTATAACAGAAATACATAACAGAAATACATAACAGAAATACATAACAGAAATACATAACAGAAATACATAAACTGTAAACCAATGTTGATAAATTAGGAACAGAGAACCGTCCCCTGTTACCAGGGTACAGGGGACGGTTCTCTGTTCCCATTCTGTTTTCATTGACAAATATAGAAGAATATGCTATATATAGCATATAGAAAGGCGGCCGAATTTTGAGGATTAAGGTTGATTTTTTTAAGAAACAGAAGACACCAAAATGTGAGATTGAATTGGCCAAAAAGAGAAGAGCAGATTATTTCCGCAGGAAGGAGACAAATACTTATGAGTGATCTACAGATATTAACTGATGAATTGATGAAAGATCCTGATTTTAAAAGAGAATATGAATCTTTACAGCCTGAAATGGATATTACCAGAGCCATACTTGAAGCTAGGATTAACTCCGGTATGACTCAACTTGAATTATCGAAAAAGAGTGGAATAAGCCAGGCTGATATCAGCCGGATGGAAAAAGGGATAAGAAATCCTAGTATTTCTGTATTAAAGCGATTAGCCAGTGCGATGGATAGTACTTTAAGGATAGAATTTGTTCCTAATAAAATAGGTCATTAAACATTATAAACTGACAGGAGGATTTTATATAATGGCTAAGAGGAAAGAAGAGACTGCCGTAAAGGCACCGGCAAAGAAGACAACAGCTAAGACAACAGCTAAGACGGCTGCTAAGGCAGCGGCAAAGAAGACAACAGCTAAGACAACAGCTAAGACGGCTGCTAAGGCAGCGGCAAAGAAGACAACAGCTAAATCTACTGCTAAAAAGACCACAGCCAAGACAACATCCAAGGTTACACCGGTCAGGAAATCCCAGGCAGAAAAAACTGACACCAAGCAAATGCTGGAAAATCAGATGGCGGCATCATGCCAGAACATGCTGTCTTCGATAGTGTCATGGTCCATGGATGCGCTGATGTACAGTAACATACAGCTTATTAGTAAGAAACTGAAAATGAGCATGGAAGAGGCGGCAGCGGTACTGGATGTCAATGCGATTGAGCTAGCCAAACTTACCGTAGTATATAATGCTTATATTAAGACTCCGGCAGGTGATAGGGCCGGTATCCTAGGTAAATATAATGACAGAATTATAAAGTGAGGATAGAGAGAGGGAACAGGAGAAGGAACAGGGGACGGTTCTCCGTTCCCGAAAAGAACAGAGGGAACAGAGAACCGTCCCCTGTTCCCGGAGAACCGTCCCCTGTTCCCGGAAGGAGAAGAAAAATGAAAAAATGTATCGGAAAACTTTTATTGGCACTGGTTATTATTATTTCGGCGGTAATGCTTATTGAAGGCTACAGCATTCATGCGGCCGAGGGGAAAACAGTCCGCGTATCAACAGCAAAGCAGCTTAAGAAAGCTTTAAAGAATGAGGATGTCGGAACCATCATCCTGAGGACTAAAGCGTACATTACGATAACTATTAAGGCTGATAAAGCAGCAGCGAATAAGTTCCTTATCGTAGATGCGGCTCATGTTAACGTTGTGAACAAGGCCGTATTTGCAGGCATTGAGATCCGCTCTGTAAACAAGTACACAGAAAGTGTTTCAGGCAATAAGATCAGCATAACAGGTTATTTTGATGACTATCTTGATACCTTCACAGTTTCTAAGAAAAAACAGGTTGAGAGTCTTAAAATAACTAATGGTTCAGATTATTACCCGGGATATGTACTTAGAAAAGGCGCTAAGGTCAAGGAATTGGTGCTTGTGAGGGAAGATGCCGGTGCACCTGTCGAATTAAGCCTTACTGCAGGGAATAAAACCGCAAAACTGCACATTGCAGACGTGTACGGTGATTATTATATGGATTACAAGATAACTATCGATAAATACGGCCGTATATCAAGAAGGGTCTGTGACTCCGACGCAGCTGAATTCAGACTTGATTATACTTATAAATATGACTCAAACGGCAATCTGACCTCTATTTCCGGGCGGGACAATGAACATGGAAAATTTTCCGACAAATTCACCTATTCAAACGGCAATCTTATAAAGAGAGTTTCAGATGGGTTTGATCTGCTGCAGTGTGTCTACACGTATGATAATAAAGGAAATAAGACAAGCGAAAAGATTCATTCCGAATATCATATGGATGGTCAGACATGGTCGGTAACAAGCTACCATGAATATGAATATGACAAAAACGGCAGACTTTCATATGAAAGCTATGAGCAGGATGATGATATGTCAGAATTTGCATATACATATGATTCAAAGGGATTTAAGATCGAGGAATTTGAGAATAACTATGGGTTGGGGATAAGTACAACATTCACCTATAATAAGTACGGCGATCTGATCACTGTCAAGCAGACAGCCGACGGAGAGACTGCTGTCATGAATTATAAATACGATAAACTCGGTAACCCGATCAATTAGAAGGAAAAGAAGGAGGATATTAACATGAAGACACTTATAGCTTATTTTTCAGCAGAAACAGGAAGGACCAGAAAAGCAGCCGAAGCTATCGCTAAGCTCACAGGCGGTGAATTGTTTGAGATAAAGCCTGTAGAGGAGTACACTAAGGCTGACATTAATTGGAAAAATCCTGTATCAAGGTGCAATAAAGAGAAGATCGGAAAGAAGGATGTACCGGTAGTGGCTAAAGTGGAAAATTTTGCTGAGTACGATACCATATGCCTGGGATTCCCGATATGGTACTGGGCAGCTCCCAACGTTATAAATACTTTCTGTAAGGATTATGATTGGACCGGGAAGAAGCTGTATATATTTGCTACTTCGGGCGGAAGCAATATCGGAAAAACTGCTGAGAAACTCATGCCTTATGTAACCGGTGCAGAGATACTCAATGCTGAGGTACTGAAAAATACAGAGGAATTAAAGAAATGGGTCAGCAAGATAAAGAATTGAGGAGTGATATATGAAGTTGCTTGGAAATCTTATCTGGTTTCTGTTTGGCGGATTCATCGGCGCAGTAATGTGGGCAGTGATCGGATTTTTGTGGTGCTGCAGTGTTGTGGGTATACCTGTGGGAGTGCAGTGCTTTAAGGCAGCCATACTGGTGCTATGGCCGTTTGGTAAGGAAGTCGAATATGGCGGAGGAACAGTTAAGTTTATCGTAAATATCTTATGGATCATCTTCGGCGGGCTTGAACTGGCGGTTTTGCATCTGGTGATCGGCGGAATATATTGCGTAACGGTAGTCGGAATACCGTTCGGATTGCAGCATTTTAAAATGGCCAAGCTTGCATTTATGCCTTTCGGAGCAAGAATAGTCTAGTGTGAAGGAAAATGGTTATGAATGATGAATTAACTGCACGTATCGAAGAACTTTTAGAGACTCCCTGCTGGATAATCGATATTCTGCCGGGACGTGTTCCGGAGGATAAAGCTAAGGAGTATGCGGAACTTGAGAAAGTATTTCTGTATACGGAGAGCTTAAAAAGAAAATTCTATAATGTGTTGATGAAGCTTCGCTGCTATTATGATTTTAAAGTAGTAATGCCGGAGTGTGATGCTACAGTCATGAAATTATGGGGACTTGTCGGGCACAAGTATCTTCAGATAATGGTGGGCGATGCCTTGCTTGTTTTGGATCCGGATGATATGTATATGAGTCTGTATAATCCCTCTGATGATATGCTGGAGTTTGTAAAAAGTATCGCGGCTACAGAGGGTATGTGCGTGTGGAGAAGCTGACGGACTGACTACGAATCACCGGTAGTAAAAATGAGGTATAAATGTTGATGAAGAAAGCTTGTTTATTTTTATCAATAATATTGATCTGTGCATTGGTGTTCTCAGGATGTAAGAGCAGTTCAAGTGACACTGATAATGCAAATACAGCAAATAAAAATACCGTAAAGACTGATACATCGAATCCGGGTAATGCAGATACCGGTATCATGCTCGATAGCAACAATCTGCCTGAAGCCCCTGCGCAGTACGGGCATGCCCTGCATGTGAAGGCGGGAGCGGAATTCCTGTTGTATCTCAATGACAGAGGCGGTGTGGTTTCTTATGTGCCGCTTAATGATGCAGCAAAAAAGATAGAAGATCATGTCAATATAAATGATACTGACTGCTACAATTCAGTTATGGACATTGTTAACGTAGCTATAGATGATCTGGACCTCGATACAAAAGAGACAGATTTTAAAATGACGATCGTTAACAGCAACCTGAATACATCAGAGTCGAACGAGATACTCAGCAGGGCTACGGATGCTGCAGAAACAGTGTTGCATGATCGCGGCCTTGAGGGTGTGGTGGCACGTGAAAATACAAAAGATAATGGTGACCATGACCAACCGGGAAATGATGGCCCGAATGATGGTCCTGACCATCCGGGTAACGCCGGACCGAATGACGATTCTGATCAACATGGACCCGATGGTCCGGACGACAATGAACATCCGGAAGATCCTCACCAGCAGTTAATAGAGTCCCATCCTAATTTTGATAAGGAGACCGGAGAGTTTGTGTGCGACAGCGCTACAGAAATAGATGATGTCGTTGATTTTATCCGTGAGAATCATATTAATGCTGAATCTGTGAATATCAATGTTTCCACGGATCTTTCCCTGACCATGGACAGTGTATCTGCATACGATAATGTGTGCCTAAACATGGGCGGAAATTCGATATCTGTAAGCGGAACTGTTGCATTTGACGAAGAAAACTTCACACCGCTTGTCATATCAAATGCCGGTGAGGCAGACCTGTCAGGACTGAATATAGATTATGAAAGCTTTAAGAATCTTAAGCCTGCCGGGCCGCGTCCCGAAGAGACTGAAGAGGAGGCTTACTGGAATACCCAGAGATCTTTGGTGGATGTGGTAAGAGTTGCTGATACTCCAAACGATAAGATAAATATCTCTTATCCTTATTCTGGAAGTGGTCCGGAAAGAAATGAAAAGAACTTTTCCATATTTGAACCGTATTGCGAGTATGAGATCAGAGATGACGGCGTACATCTGATAGTGGCAGGGCCTTTGGATGAATATGATGCGCGTAAGGAAAAAGAGACCAGGGTGGTTGAACATATATTTTCAAATGGTGAATACCACAGCCTGACTAATCAGACATCCAATAATTTCTTTTATGTATGTACCGACATTACTCTTGATATCGGAGACTGTTGGCTTCCGGATATGGATTATGAATCTATATGTGTAGGAAAAGGCGGACATCTGAAGCTGACCGGAACATTGTACGTCACGGGCGGGACTTTTAATATAGAAACTTATGAATATGACGGTGTGGACCTGACCGGTCTGACCGTAGTCAAAAAGCATCCTTCTCCGGACGTAATCACTGTCAGGTGCGATCCGAAGGTGGGCATAAATGAAGCCCTGTGCCACTGCAAAGCAGCATCCGGCACGATCAAATTTTCAAAGGGCTCCGACAGAGTAGCAATCACAATCTGGTAACAGAGGGAACAATATGGAAATAAAGAAGATATATTTTGATATGGACGGCGTGCTGGCTGATTTTGCACGCGGGGTAAAGGAAATCTGTGGCCTGGAACCCATATCACAGAATGCAAAGAACAATGATTCTGCAGAAGAAGACAGGATGTGGAATGCGATAAGAGACGCCGGACATTTCTATGATAAGCTGGAGCTTATGCCGGGAGCAAAAGAAATGTTTGATGCGTTGTACTTAAGGTATGGTGACAGATGCGAGATCCTCACCGGCATCCCGAAGCCGAAGCGCGGCATAGACAGCGCAGGGGATGACAAGAAGGCATGGGTTAAAAGGCTGCTGTCTAAAGATATTAAAGTGAATATTGTTTACCGTGAGGAGAAAGCCCGCTTCTGTACTGGAAAGGACTGCATCCTGATCGACGATTTCGATAAGAATATCCGTGAGTGGGAAGCTATGGGCGGTACCGGCATCATGAATGTCACTGCCGATGAGAGTATGGCAGAGCTTAAGAAACTTGGTATAATCGGTAAATCAAACATCGTATTGATAGGTATGCCGGCATCAGGGAAGAGTACAGTGGGCGTAATCCTGGCCAAGATGCTGGGTATGGATTTCTTGGATACGGATCTTGTGATACAGCAGCGGGAGCATGCACTTCTCTGTGAGATCATAGAGCAGAGTGGAGTAGAGGCTTTCCTTAAATGTGAAGAGGCGGCTGTGCTATCTGTGTGTCCTGTAAAGACCGTGATAGCTACCGGCGGCAGTGTGGTATACAGTGAAAAAGCAATGCAGCATCTGGCTGATATTGCAACTATCATATATCTTAAAGTAGATAAAAATGAGATAGTCCGCAGACTGCGAAATATCAAGGAACGCGGCGTGGTACTTAAGGACGGCGAACGTTTTGACGATATGTACGATCACCGCAGTGTCCTGTATGAGAAATACGCTGATATCGTCATCGACGAGAACGGTTCGGATATAGAGGGGACTATTGAGAATATAATTCAATCGCAGGGACGGTTTTCTGTTTGATAAGCCTTCCCCTTGAGGGGAAGGTGGCCGAACGGAGTGAGGTCGGATGAGGTGTAAAAAGGAAGGAGAGGTGTCGAGGTATGCCTTTTAAGATATTAAGAACTGATATTAAAAAAGTAAAAGCAGATACTGTAATAGATATCGGGAAAATTATAGATACCGCGAATTTTGAATGTGCTGATGCTGAAAGTAAAAACGGAAATCCGGAAACTCTTCGCAAATACTACGATGACAGCTTAAAGCAGGCAGCGGAGCATGGATATAAAAGTATAGCATTTCCTCTTGTCTCAAGCGGCGATATCGGATTCACTAAGGAAGTAAATCTTAAAACTGCGGTTTCTACTTTTAGTGATTTTCTGCAAAAAGTAGACATGGAGATCATCCTTGTTGTATCAGACAAGGATTCTTTTGGACTGTCCGGAAAACTTTATCCGGGAATAGATGAGTATATAAGTGAGAACCTGATCGCAGAACCCGGTGATGCGCTGATTTCCCAAAAAGAGACCAATGAATACGATACCAACTACACCTGTGATGAGAGCTTAGAGGCATTCGAGGATGAAGAATGTGAAGAGGCTCCGGTAGAGAGTCCGAAGCGTGAACCCGGATTCTTCGACAGATTTTTCACTGCCGCAAAGGTCACTTCATCAGCCCGTAAGGAGAAAAAAGCAGAAAAAGGGCGCATAGATTTTGAGAATGTATCTTGCGAGAGTATGTCCCTTAACGACAGGGTAAAGCATCTGGCGGATACCTGGCAGGAAAGCCTGCTTAAGCTCATAGACGACAAGGGTTATACCGATATCGAGGTATATAAGCGTGCGAATGTGGACAGAAAACTGTTTTCTAAGATAAGGAGCAATCCTTCATATCAGCCGAAGAAGATCACTGCCGTAGCATTTGCTCTGGCACTTAAGCTGAGCCTTGATGACACGAAAGACTTTATCGGACGCGCAGGCTATGCTTTTTCACCGAGCAGCATTTTCGACCTGATCATTGAGTATTTCATAGAGCAGGAAGTCTATGATACTTACACTATAAATCTGGCGTTGTTTGAACATGAGCAGCCGCTGCTGGGAGAATAAAATTTTTTTTCATAAATGTCGCTTCATATGCGACCATAAGCATTTCTTTTTATCATATACTGAACCCGTAATCAAGAAAACCACACATCAGAATGTGGAATATTAGAAAGCGAGGAAAAGTATATGAAGAAAGGTTTAACAGAGATTGTTTTTATTCTTGACAGGAGCGGTTCCATGGCAGGACTGGAGAAGGATACCATCGGAGGTTACAACTCCATGCTCGAGAGACAGAAAAAGGAAGAGGGAGAGGCTGTCATATCGACAATACTGTTCGACGATAAGACAGAGGTGCTGCACGACAGGGAGGATCTGTATAAGGTCAAGGCTATCACCGACAAGGATTATTACGTGCGTGGCTGCACGGCTTTGCTTGATGCAGTGGGCGGAGCCATACAGCGCATAGGAAATATCCAGAAGAATACTCCCGCAGGTGAAAGACCGGAGAAGACTATGTTTATCATCACCACCGACGGTATGGAGAATGCCAGCCGTGAGTACACCTATTCCAAGGTTAAGAAGATGGTGGAGGAGAAGAAAAAGAAGTATCATTGGGAGTTTATTTTCTTGGGAGCAAATATCGATGCGGTCGAGGTAGCCGGCAGATTCGGCGTGTCAAAGAACAGGGCCGTAAGGTATGAATGCGACAGTGCAGGTACCAAACTTAACTTTGAAGTGATGTCCAGAATGGTTGGATGTGCGAGAAAATGCAAGTCAGCAGTTGAGATGGAAGAAATGATGGACTGCGATGAGATGCTCGCTCCGATCCAGGAGGATTATAAAAAGAGACATAGAGCGTGATACACTGCCCGAGATGTTTTTTTTCTTGAATAAGAAATAAATTTATGGTATAATAATCAATAGGGCAAACCAGGGGTAACTTTGGAACGCAAAGCATAGAAGTCAGTTATGTTTTACTGATAGTTCGGCTGCAGCTTTTTTAGGCTGCAGTCTTTTTGTTTTGTAAGAGGGAACAGGGGACGGTTCTCTGTTCCCTCTTTTTTTTCGGGAACGGAGAACCGTCCCCTGTTCCCTTTTCCCTCTTTTTTTTCGGGAACGGAGAACCGTCCCCTGTTCCCTTCTGATGAATGCGTGAGGATGCCGGGACGATGAAGACGAAGACGATGATGACGACGACTGGGATGATGAGTCGGATGATTATTGAGCGGTGAGATGATTAAGATTTGATATTTTGCTTCTATATGGCTTTAAAAGTGTTATTTTTTGTGTTATACTAGACGAGAAGTACATAAAGGGGGTAAAGGTAATTATGAATTTCGAGACTGATATTTTGAGCATATTTGACAAGAAGTGGGCGCTGCTTACGGCAGGGGATAAGGACAGTTTTAATACCATGACGGTCAGCTGGGGCGGCATGGGAACTATATGGGGAAAGCCGGTGGCTACCGTTTATGTGAGGACTTCCAGGTATACTCACGAATTTATGGATCGTGAGGGATATTTTACTGTCAGCTTTTATCCGGAGGAATACAAAAAGACCCTGGGCGTGCTCGGCTCGAAGTCAGGCAGAGACATGGACAAGATGAATGATTCCGGCCTGACTGCAAAGGAAGCAGCCGGGACCATGACATTTGAAGAAGCAGAAGTTACACTTATGTGCAGGAAGCTGTTCATGCAGAGGCTTGACCCCTCGAATATCATTGATAAGGATGTATGCAAGTTTTACGAGAATGATGCACCTCATGACATGTACATAGGTGAGATCATCGACATTATAAAAAAGCCGGTAAATAAGGCGAATTTCGATGATCCTCACAACGAACTTTTTGTGGAAGAACCTTGAGAGTGTGACAGGGGGACGGTTTATAGTCACAAAAGGAGCAAGATATGAACGATAATGATAAGTCTTTCGAAACGGTGGAGCTTTTCAGTCCGATAGAGCTTACACCGATCGATGGGATAGAAGGACCGAAGCCAATCGAAGGACCTAAGCCGGTGGCAGAATTGAATCCGGTGGCAGATACGAAGCCGGTGGCAGAGCCTGCAGAGCAGAAGCCGTGGACAGAGCCGGAAAAAGCCGGGGTAAGCTCAAAGTGGGATGCAGTCCTAAAAAACAGCAAACCGGAGTTGTACCAGCAGGATTTTGATGGGCAATATGACCAGAGTGGCTTTGATCAGGATAGCTTTGACCAAGGCAGCTTTGACCAAGGAAGTTTTACTCAGGATAACTATGACCAAGGCGGTTTTACTCAGGGCAACTTTAACCAGAACGGTCAGTTTTATAACGGGAACCGCGATCAGGCTTCCCAAAAGGCCGCAGGTATCGATCTCAGTTATTTTTACAACAATACTGATGAGCTGAAGAGAAAACGGGAGCAGGAAGCGAAAAGAATACAGGTATTCGTAGTGGCAGGTATTTTTTTCGTGGCGTTTATAGTGGGCTTTATAGGATTTAAAAGGGGCGCAGGCTCTAAGAAACAAGATAAAAATATTAATGATCCATTACAAAATATTGCCGTAGAGAAGCAGGTTGCCACGAATGATTATGCACGGCAGGATGTTATATACGGAACTATAGATTATGACACGACAGGAGCTCAGGCCAATCAGTTTTTTGATATTTCATCTAAGGTGATAGAATATACCGGCCCTTATGAGAGAACATTGTATTTCGAGTATACACCTAAGGAAGATAATAAGGTGCTGAGGATGGAAGTAGAGATGGTGGACCGCTACGGGAATTCTATGGGAACAGTAGTCGCATTTAAGAAGAATGTTCCGGCGGGCGAGAAAGCCATAATAGATATACCGTTCGGGATCGACCAGTTTACCGAGCTGGTCGGTGTCACCTATAATATTACAGCCGAAGGATATACGCTGGCAAATCCGGAGGAAAATAAGAATATCCCGGCTATGGAACAGACCGACGATATACTTTATGTGACCATAGATGGCGGTTTAAATGTTACTAAGGATGCGTTCGCGGTATTTTATAAAAACGGGCGTGTCTGCAATGTAATGTACGGGTCTCCGAGCTATAACAGCAATGGCAGAGCGACTTTCTATATAGGCGATATTGACTACGATAATTATGAGGTGTTCTACTAGGGGTTATGCTTTTAAAGATATGTGCCGATATATACGACACGGGAGTAAATAGATATGCTGGTACGAAAACTGTCAAATGAGGAAAAGAATAACGCGATCAAAGGGATCACGCTTCTGTCTGATAAGGAATATGAGACAAGCGTGGGTGTTATTCCTATGCTCGGAAAACGGTTCTGGCTCCAGTCACCGGCTAGATTTGATTATCCGAATAAAAAAGCTGCCGCTATGTCAGCTCTGGTCGGAGTAGTCGGCGCGAACAACAAAATTTCCGACAGTTTTAGCAAAGCTGATACAAAGCAGGGTGTCCGTCCGGCGCTTTTGATCGATAACAGCCAGTTAAAACTCAGAGTTAACGAAAAGGTAGTGATAAATGAGCTGTTATACACGGTTATCAGTGATACGAAGATAGTGTGCGACAGCATAATCGGCAATACGGCTTTTAACAGCAGCGCTGCTGAAGAGAAGGATTGTGTATTTGAGAATTCCGATATAAAGCAATGGCTCGGCAAATGGCTTGATAACGAGCAGAAGAAGCATGAGATAAATATTAAGATAAACGAGATCACTTTGCCTTCCAGAGAGGAAATAACAAAATGGTCAGCGTTTATCCCGTCTGAAAATAAGTGGTACTGGCTCCGTACGGCAGGTGGAGAGCAGGGTGTAGCCGATATCGCCGGTAAGGGTAATAAGATAAACGGATATGGCGACGAAGTAGACAATAAGAACGGTGTCCGTCCGCTCATCTGTTTTGATACGGATGGGTTTGAAGTCATGCCCGGAGCAAAGCTGATCAAGAATGACGTGACATATACCGTTATCAGCTCAGGTGTGATGATATCTGACAAGATAGTAGGCAGTACACATTTCTGCGGCTCGAAGGATTCTGAGGAGGCAAATGATTTCGCAAAGTCTGATGTTAAGGTATGGCTTGACGACTGGGCAGGAAAAGAATTCGGAGCAGAAAAGGATAGCGATAACGGATTGGTATCTGCAGTGGTACAGAACGCAGATAAGGTTCTTGTGCAAGAGACAGAAGAAGCTCCCAAGGATTTTGATGAGAATATCAAGGAAGAAGAGAAAGTTGACGTAATCCCGGATACTCCTGTTATTGTTATAAAACCTCAACCGAAGGAAGAATCGGAAGCTGAGGATACTAATAAAAACGGGGAAGAAAAATCAGAAGCAGAGACGAGAAAATTTGACGAGGTCGGTGCTGTCTATGTATCTCATGCAGATGCCGAGCCTGAAATCACAGAAGTTCCCGCGTCTGAACAAGTACATGAAATCGTAGATGTCCCCGCTATTGAAGAAGCACCGGAAAGCATCGCAGATGCTGCAGTTGAAGCGGTATCTGAAAGTGTTGTAGTTCCAGAATCTGTACCGGAAAGTTTAGAAATTCCGACCGTTGAAGAAGTACTAGAGGACATCGAAATTCCGGCTGCTGAAGAAATACCTGAAACTGTAGAAACTCCGGCTACAGAGGAGCAAGATGCCGAGAGTGAAATTAAGGATGAGCTGGCTGCTGAGCTTTCAATTTTTTCAGAAGAAGAGCTTAATAATCAGGTACTGTCATTTTCAGGTGAAGAACATGGAAGCGAGTATGAGAAAGAGCTAACGGCTGCAGAAGTTCGCAAAATAGATATAGCACTGAGTGCTGAAGAAGATTATAACGAACGTATATATGAGATCCGTTTAAAGAAATGGGAGACCAAATGCGATGAGATTAAGGAACAGCGTGATGCACTTTATGACAGCATGCTTGATCATGAGTATGATAAGATCGAGGATGAGATAAAGAGTAAGCATGGTCCCGTGATCGAAAGATGCCAGAGACATATAGATATCATAAAACTGAAGAAAGGTGATTATGAGCTTCAGCTTGAACGTCTCGGTGTCTTGAGATTTAAAGAAAAGAAGAAACTGAGGGCTGCCATAGTCCAGTGTGATATTGAAACTGCTGATTATGAGAAAAAGCTTCAGGTGCTTCAAAAGGCATACAATGAAGAATTAAATGAGATCAGGTCCAGACTCGAAAAAGCCGAGCCGGATATTGTCAGACAGATCGAAGAACAGCTTCCGTTCCCCGATAAACCTGTAAAGGGTCAGGTACTATAAAGAAATTTATTAAGTTTATATATTTTTTTGGTACCCGGCCTTTTTATGTGTTAAGTTATTATATTATTTGCCGATAATATTAATAGAACAAAACAAGAGCAAACAGAATTCTTTCATGATAAATACCTTCTTTCAAAAATGGGCTGTTAACGCGGATGCGTTGACGGCTTGTTTTTTTGTGTGGATTTGTTATAATTGATATAGTTTTGATCCGGAGGGGGTATAGCCATGAAGGGAAAGATAAGTCCGTTCCTTAAAATATCAATTACAAATGAAGCCATGCGTGCTTCTTCTTTTTTGAAGCAATGCGAGGTTGCGGCACAGAAGGATGACGGCATTATAAGCAAGGAAGAACAGGAAGTATTGAAGAAGCTTAAGAAGGCAATACAGGACTATGTAAAGACTTTGGACAAGCTTACCGACTGAAAAATTTAGAAAGACAGGGGACTGATATGGAAGCATTTGAAGCTATATTAACCAGAAGAAGTACCAGAAAATATACTGATGTCGTGCCTGAAAAAGAACTTATAGAGAAAGTGATAGAGGCAGGCAGATATGCTCCGAGCGGACATAATAACCAGACTACTCATTTTATGATTTTTACGGATAAGGCTGTACTGGACGAACTGGCTGGACTTGTTCAGGCTGAATTTGCAAAAATGGATAAAACCGACGACATGTATATATCTTTGCAGCGTTGTATCGTGGCTTCAAAGAGGGGAAGTTTTGTGTTCCATTATGGAGCACCGGTGTTTATAGCTGTGTCAAATAAAAAGGGCTACGGCAATGCTATGGCCGACAGTGCCTGTGCACTCGAAAACATGATGATAGCTGCAAATGCACTTGATCTCGGATCGTGCTGGATCAATCAGCTGCACTGGCTCGATGAGAATGAAGTGATACGTTCTTTTATGCTTAAACATGGCTTAAATGATGACGAAACCATCACCGGAGGACTGATCGTCGGATATCCTGCAGAAGGCCTTCCTAACAGGACTATGACTGAACGCAGGGGCAATCCCGTGACATGGGCGGATTAAGGAGACAGTATTTTTATTTGACATTTTTATGAAAAAAGTGTATCCTACTTTATCGTTTGAGATGTATCATAATTTTTAGGAAGAAAAAGAGGATCTTATCATGAAAAATAAACTTGTAATACGTTTATTATGCATGCTGCTGATAAGCGCACTGTTTTTAAGTGCATGCGGATCGAGTGATGAACCCGAGGAAAAAACCGACCGCAGAAAATCGGAGCAGAACTCGGAAGAGGATATCACATCAGCTCCCGCAACAGGGACTGAAAGCACTACACCTGCAGTAACAGATGAAGTGACTCCTGAACCAGTTGTTACTGATGAGCCCACACCCGAGCCTACCGCTGCACCTCAGAAGAAGTCATATTTTTCTTCAGTCGGTGTTGACAGCGAGAAACTGATAGCAGATGCTTTAGAGCAGTACAACGCACATGACTATACCAATCTGGATGAGCCTGTAAAGTATTATGTTCTGTGGCTCGGTTTCACACATGTTACATATGAAGGTCTTGATTTCCAGATGACAGATTTTGACCGTGAGTATCTGCAGGCAGTTGCTTATAATTTTGAGAAATGTCTGGAGAGCATCACACAGCATAATCTTGATATCACTGTAGAACTTCACTTTTTAGATGAGGAAACTCCTCTTACAAAGTGGTATAACGACAACTGGCTGTTCCTGGAGCAGGGGACTGTCCAGCCTGTGATCGACGAGTACATTAAGGGCCGTGAGTTCGATACCGTACTTACCACCGTGCAGACTGCAGGTGACGAGAACTATTTAAGAAATGCCGATAAAGATAACTATGGAGTAAACTATGTTATGCTCGGCCTTATGACTGCCGGTATGAATTCCGAAATAGGATATTCTACATTTGACCTCGGAAAGCCCGCAGAAGGCACATATCCGCTTGAAGATCCCGAGATACCTTCACTGTATGCCACATCCGTAGCTGTACATGAGTGGATGCATCAGCTTGAGTATATCGGTACACTGCTCGGTATAGAGTATCCCAATACACATGCTTACATGGGACCTGGCGAGTTCCCCGGATATAAGCAGTACATCAACGGTGAAAATGATTACGACTTCTTTGAATTCTACAAGCTGGTACTTACCGGTAAGCTTCCTTACAATGACGGAACCGGTGAAAAGCTTGTAGGTATGTATCCTAAGATGTGGCCGCTTATAAAGCGTGACAGAAATAATCTCGGCTATTTTACCATCAAGGCTAAAGACGGCAGCGGATACCTGACAGCACGTACCTCGGAGCCTGTGCTTGTGATCACGAAGGAGCCTTGCGTATGGCATATCAAGTATGATGCAGACGGAAGATTTATACTTACTCCCGCTGAGATGCCTGAAATGCTTATAGACCTTAACAATGCATGGGATATTGAAGACAACTCAATAGGCCTGCATACATATACCGGTTATGTTAATGCACAGAGCTGGAAAATAATCGACAGTGAAGGCGGAAGCTACTCTATCCAGACTCCGTATGACAGCGGAAGAATACTTACTGTCAGAGGAGCACAGGGTGCACTTCTGTGCAGCGATGGTACCGAAGGCGTACAGGACTGGTATATCGAATTCGCTCACCACTGATTTTACTTTAATTTGGAGCTGTAATGAAGATAATCAATCTGATAGAAAATACGGAAGGTTCAACCGGATGCGCATGTGCACACGGCCTGTCATTCTATATTGAGACTGAAGCACATAAGCTGCTGGTCGATCTGGGCCCTTCAGGAGAGACGTTAAATAATGCCGCTAAATTAGGGGTAAATCTGAATAATATCGATACTGTGGTATTAAGCCACGGACATTACGATCATTCCGGAGGCATCATGCCTTTCTCTGAAATAAATGATAAAGCAAAGATATACATGCAGAAGACGGCTATGCTGGACTATTATGCTGATGACGGTATCGTACCTGATGCGGAGCGGTACAGGTATGTCGGCATCGATAAAAGGATTGCAGAGTTAAAACAGGTGGTATTTTTAAACGGCGACTGTAAGATTGATGACGAGCTTGAGATTTATACCGTAAAGGATAAAAAGCATGAGATACCTTTTACGAACAGGCGCTTGCTGATCAAGAACGGCGATGAGTATACGAGGGACAGCTTCGATCATGAGCAGTACCTGGTGATAAGCTCGCAAGGTAAAAAAATCCTTGTGTCAGGCTGCGCACATAACGGGATATTGAGTATAATGGATGCGTACTATGAAAAGTACGGCACATACCCCGATATGGCGGTAAGCGGATTCCATCTGATGAAGAAAACGCCTTACCACAGGAACCAGCTTGAAGAGATAGAGGATATCGCGCATAAGCTTATGCAGTATCCCACGCAGTTTATCACATGCCATTGTACCGGAGTTGAAGCATACGCTCTTATGAAAAATATCATGGGCGGGAAGCTGGGCTACGTACATTCCGGCGAACAGATATTATGAATAGTTACCCTTTTTACCGTATAAGCGGTAAGAAGGGTATTTTTATTGCAAAAAACCATTAAATATTTGAAATCTGCGGTGTGATAATGTATAATGTATAATAGAAGAATATTGCAAGGAGTGTAAATGTTATGGGTAAAAACAGGCAGGCACATGAGATAGTAGAGGAACTGATGGCAGTGAACGGTATCGATGAGAAGACTTTGGCAGAGAGGGCAGGAGTATCAGAACTTGTGATCCGTAATTATCTGTCAGGGCTTAATAAGGACAGCAGGAATTATGCAAGGCTTAAGGAAAAGGTGAAGGAAGCATTCGGACTGGGGGATGATTTCTTTGATGAGAGCCATGAATATGTACCGGCACCGGCAGCAGTAAAAGAGGAGAAGAAGACTGCAAAAACTGCTAAAGTTAAAGTTGAGAAAAACGACGGGAAAAAGAAATCGACAGCTCTCGAGGGCACCCAGCTTGTATTTGACCTTAAGGGTCAGATATCAGAGGAAGATACTAAGAAGGATAACTCTGCTGATATATCAGCTACAAAATCAAAAGATAAAAAAGCTGCAGATTCCGGATTGAAGAAGCAATCCGCACCCGCTTCCGATCCGCTCATGTCCGCTATCAAGTCCAGCGGCTCCAAGACTAAGCTTGCCGGAAAGAAAAAGGATATCACTCCCGATGCTGCCGAGAAGTGGGCAGCCGAGTACGAGGATGAGATGAAGCAGTCGGTCGGAAGAGCTTTCTCCATACTTAGGGAATCCTTAAAGGAAGTGTTTAAGAAGGAAGAGGCTAAGCCCGCTTATCCGAACAAGAAGATTACCGAGATTGTGGAGCTTGCATCAAAGGCTAAAGAGGATGACCTGAATCTTATCATAGCCATGTTAAAGAAAATAACCAAATAATACCCGGAGGTATGGATAAATGAGTGAAGGACGCTCAAAATCCAATAAAAAATTCATGCTGCTGTCGGCCATAGGTATTTTTATGGTCGTCGATTCCCACACTTTTACCGCATTTAACTTTTTCGGAGACATCTTACCGTATAATTCGTTCTTTATGCCAATGTTCATATTTATATCGGGCTATTTCAACAAGGTGGATTCTTCGACTAATCTGCTTAAGTATCTGTTAAAAAAGGTGAAAACCCTGCTTGTCCCTTATGTGGGCATAGCGCTCGCAGCACTGGGTATTCAGCAGCTTATCAATCTGTACAAACTGGGAGATGAGATGACGCCTCTTCCGGCCGGGTATTTTTCATATATGCTCGAAAGGACGGTTACAGTCGGTTCACCTTTCGCACTGGTTACCCCCATGTGGTTCGTTATCTCGCTGTTCGCAGCTCTCATGGTATATGCTGTATTAAAGAAGTTCCTGTATAAGTTCTGGAACAGTATCGTAATGTTCGTGATATTCTGCGGACTTAATATGCTCACCGTATATCTGGCTAAAAACATAGATCCCGAAGCTATACGTCCTTTTCTTGTACCTTTGAAGGTGATGTTTTTCCTTCCTTTCCTTGAGATGGGTGTTATCTACAGGAACCATATCGAGAAAAAGCATGAAGCACTGCCCGGCGGAGCAAAGCTTGGTCTGATGTTCGGACTTCTCATCTTCAATATGATCCGTACCATCTATCTGCCGAGTCCATATGATGTGGCATGTGACAGCTTAGACGATCTGTCGGGATTTACCAGTCCTTATATCGTAACTCCCATCATTTCTGCAATAGTCGGCATCCTGTTCTGGATGACTTTTGTGGACCTTTTGGGAAAGACGGTGCAGGAGAGCAGGTTTGTCAATTACATGTCCTGTCATACATTTTGGATCATGGGCTTACACATCACGTTTTTCAATGTATTAAACTGTATATTGATGACGATAAACGAGCATTTTGTGGAGCTGTTGTACTTTGATACGGAGTATTTTCAAGGATCAGAATGGTACTATTGGGAGATCAGTCCCAGTTTCAAGATAGTATACGTTCTGGCCGGTGTCCTGGGGCCTCTGGCACTCAAATGGATATTCGATCTTGTGACCGGTCCGGTACGCAGAGCAATATCAGGAAAAACAAAGGCGGAACAAAACTGAAAGTTATGAAATCCTTGCAAAAATGTGCCATTTAGTATATAATATATATTTATAAATTCGCGGAGGTTAAAACAATGGCCAATCCTATTTTACCTTTATGGGAATGTATACCCGACGGGGAACCGAAACAGTTCGGAGACAGGGTATATCTGTATGGTTCACACGATCGTATAGGAACGGATCAGTTCTGTGATTACAAGCTGAAGTGCTGGAGCGCACCGCTCAGCAATCTTAATGACTGGACATGTCACGGACATATATTCCAGACAAGGCCCGACACGGATCATGAGTCAAGCGTACCTTATACCGATAAGGAGCTGTACGCACCCGATGTGGTGGAAAAGGATGGAAAGTATTACCTTTATACATATATTTCGGGTTCTTTGGGCTGTGTAAGCGTAAGCGACAGGCCTGAGGGACCGTTTAAGTTCCTTTCAAAATACGAGTATGCTCCCGAGGATGCCGGTGATTACGGTGTATACAACGATCCGGGCGTGCTCGTGGATGATGACGGAAAGGTATATATCTATTACGGCTTTGAAGGCTCAAATATGAACGAGCTCGATCCGGAGACCATGTACAAGGTCATCCCCGGAAGCCTTAAGAAGAGCGTGATAGATGACAGAAAGGAAGTGCCTGTGGAGCAGAGGTTCTACGAGGCAAGTTCTCCGAGAAAGATCGGGGATACATATTATGTCATTTATTCTCCGAGAAAGGGCAGCCTGCTCGCATATGCGACTTCTGATTCGCCCAAGGGACCTTTTACCTACAGAGGTACCATCATCGGCAACGGTATAGATTATCCGGGCGGAAATAACCACGGCTCACTCGTTAAGCTCGGAGACCGGTGGTACATTTTCTATCACCGCATGACCAATAATTCCATATTCTCGAGACGTGCATGTGTGGAAAAGGTTGAGATCCTGCCTGACGGTACCATCCCTGAGGTTGAGATGACATCTTTAGGATTTGAAGAGTCCCTTTCTCCTTACAGACCTGTAAAGGCAGAGATAGCATGCGTGCTTACAGGCGGATGTTTCGTGACAGAGAAGAATCTGTTTAAGCGTACGATCACACAGATCACAGACGGCTGTGTTATCGGATATAAGTATTTTGATTTCGGTGAGGATTACTCTTCAAAGACCATGGAACTGGCCGTTAAGGTGACAGGCATGGGCTGCAAGGGGCTGCTGCATGTGTTTATAGACGGTTACAGGACGGACGAAGCCGAAGCTGAAAAGGCCGGCCAGGATGCAGGGGATAATGTAAGTACAGAGGAAGTAGTGGAATACTCATCTGTTACAGGCGGAAAGCCCGGTACCGAAATAGGTGTCGTAGAGATAGGCTTGGGTGACGGCATATACCGCGGAAGGGTACAGAACGTTACCGGACGCCACGCAGTATATTTTAAGGCTGACATCAATCTTCCCAATGGAGTATGGACCACCAACTTCTTTGACGGAAGAGTGATATGCGAACTTGAGGAGTTTGTGTTCATGAAGTAACACCTCATCAATATGTAATGTGTGGGAAGGAGGGGGCAGGATGTCGGATTATTTTATATATTATGCATCGTCAAATATTGTCGGAGCCATCATATTCGGTGTCATGCTCGCTCATGACAGGTTCAGCATCGACAGACAGGAGAAGCAGCTGAAATACGACCAGACGCTTATAGCTTTTATGCTGTACTTCGTGTCAGATTCGATATGGTGTGCCGTTGACTCGGGACTGGTCGAAAAGACATTGTTCAGGGTTGCCATTACCACCTTTACCAATTTCGTTCTGTCGACGGCAATCATGTTTACCTGGCTTATGTACGTGTTGACTGTTGAGAAGATAGAGAAGAGGAACCGGCCGGTAGTAAAGTTTGCGATATTGTTCCCTTTTATGATATCGACGATTGTACTGATACTTATATATGTACTTAATCCTTCACTTCTGATAAGTGATGAACTTAAGTCTACGGCGCTGTTTGATGTGTTTATATCAGGTGTGCCTTATATATACATACTTGCTGTGATCATATATGTTGTAAAGGCAGCCAAGAAAGAGGACGATCCGATAGAAAAGAAAAAGCATCTCTATATCGGTTTCTTCCCAATCATGGTAGTGGTGGGCGGACTGTGTCAGATGCTGTTTATGCCGACACTTCCGATATTCTGTTTTGCCGGTACCATACTTATGCTGATATTCCATATCAAGTCCACGGATGACCTGATATCCACCGACCCTTTGACCAAGCTCAACAACAGGGGACAGCTGGCACGTTACGTGGCTCAGGAGAATAATTTAAGGATAGACGGAAGGTCTACCTATGTGATAATGATGGATATCAATGATTTTAAAAAGATCAACGATACCTACGGACATGCAGAGGGTGACAGGGCACTCGTGATAGTGGCCCAGGCTCTCGTACAGTCCATCCGTTCCAGCAATATGCCTATGTTCTTAGGCAGATACGGCGGAGATGAGTTTGTACTCATAGTTCATCCCGCAAAATATGATGAATTAAAGATCCTGGTGGAAGACATCAGGAAAAATGTCCGTGAGAGATGTAAGAGAGAGGAAAGACCGTATATCGTTTCGATCGGTATAGGATATGACGAACTGTTAAAAGAACCCGACACTTACCAGAAATGTGTACAGAGGGCTGACAGCAAGCTGTATCTTGATAAGGAGTACTGTAAGATCAACGGTAAAAGCACTATATGTAAATAATTGCTATGTTAACTGCAGTAGCTGTAGTACCATACAAGCGGGGAGGTGAACACGGTGAAGCTTATAGAACTTAAATGTCCGGCCTGCGGGGCCGAAATGAAGGTTAATCCCGATCTTGACCGTGTCATCTGTATTTATTGCGGTAAAGAGATGCTTGTTGACAACGGCAAAACAGAGCTGGTCATCGCCAACGGATTTGATTACGGCTACGAGCAGGAAATGGGGAGGCTCAAGGCTCAGGAGGATTTCCGTCTGGAGCAGCAGAGATTAGAGGAAGAGGAAAAAGAAGAAGCGGAAAGACAGCTGCGGGAAAAGCAGGAAAGGGAGCTTAACGCGCTTGAGGATGAGAAGGCCCGGAAAAAGCGCAAGTGGGTGCCCTGGTTCTGCGGTACCGTCATATTCGGAGCCATAGGACTGCTGATGATGGCTTTGGGCGGATTTACCAATTCGGCAAGTATAGTAGGTATGGTCGTAGTCATAGCAGCTTTCTGTACGGCATATTTTGTATACGGAAGGATATTCGGGCAGAAGCCTACCGATTATGAGGTGGACGGGGATTATGTACTGTTCCCGAAGGGCATGGAGCCTTTTAACGTGCTTGATTTCGGAGAAGCACTGACTAAGCTCAAGGAAGCCGGATTTAACAATATCACATGCAGAAATCTGCACGATGTAAGGCTCGGGATACTGACCCAGGAGGGGAAGGTCCAGAATATCAGGGTGTCAGGTAAGATCATATATTCCGGAGGAAGCTGGTATCCGAAGTATATACCGATAATGATAACGTACCACGGAAAATAGAAAATAATTGAGATGTATTGATTCTTTGCTTGGGAGGCCGTTTAAACTATGGGGGTTGACAGCAGAATAAACGAAGAAGAAGTAAAAAATCTTATAATAAATGTCTTGAAGGCTAAAAATATATACAGTCCGAGTGTGAATGTTCCCATGTTTGCCAAAACTGCCATATCCATTATCAACCGCATGAGCGTGGGGGTTGCGTTTAATGCGAATGCTACGATATGCGCGAGCAGCAGTGAGATGGCAAACAGGTACGGTGAGGCTGTAGTCCAGGTGGTGGAAAAATGGCTGCCTGACTGCTGCATCGTGACCAAAGAAAGCAACATATATGACAGAAGATACTGGAAGGAACAGTACAGGGCATATAAGATCATACTTGTAAAGGATTGTGAAGTGCCTTATATAGAGAAGCTTGAGAAGGCTCTGTCCGATATAGAGAAGGAGGGATGGATCCCGATAATCATCCTCTGTGTGGACGAGAGCGTGTTCGAAAGGCTCCACAGATACGGGAATAACGATTCAAGACTGTTTTATTCACTGTGCGGTTTTAAGATAGTCATACCGGACATGAACAGCCAGAATGTCACCGATGCCGTGTTTGAGAAGCTGATCGACAAGGGGTTTGTGTTAAAGGACGGCTTTATCACCAGACTCCGTATTTATATAAGTAAGGTTTATCCCAAAACGGTCCTCACCCAGAATGAATTCGTGGATAATCTGGTGGAGACCATATACCGCAGCCATTACAGAAAGATCGATCCGGGCTTGATACTTGATGAGTCCGATGTGCCTTTTACCCTTAACAGGAGAAAAAGCGACAGGGTAGGCGGGAGAGATGAAGGAGACCGCGGTGAAGCCGCAAATGGTGAGGATGTTACGGAACTTCTCAAAAACAGCAGGAATGAGGGAAGGCTTGAGAGCCTGGTGAGTCTCGTCAATGACGGAGATATTACGCTTGCAAAAGCTGCTTCCAAGATGAACCTGTCTGTTGATGATTTCTGCCAGACGGCTGAAAGATATGGTTTTGTACTGTTATAAAACGATTTCGAACATTTGTTCTTGATTTTTGAAAACACATGTAGTATAATCCATCTTAAAGAAAGACAAAAAAGGAGGTGGGTTATATGTGCATGAGATACTACATAGACAGGACCGCTAAGGAATTGGACGAAGTAGTGACCAAAGCTTTGGCGACAAAGACTTATCTGTCATTTTCGCGTATCAGTCATCCGCTGGTGACTGACGGCGAGATAAAACCCACCAATGTTGTCCCTGTGATAGCTCCGTCACCTTCCGGCACACCAAAAGTGTATGCCATGAAGTGGGGCTTTGATATACCGGGCAAGCTTCTCCCAATATTTAATGCACGCTCCGAGACGGCACGTATCAGGCCGACTTTTAAGGAGGGCTGGGAGAGGCACAGATGTATTGTTCCCGCATCCTATTATTTTGAATGGGAGCACTTAACCGATGATAAGGGCAGGAAGAAGACAGGGAACAAATATCTGATCCAGCCCAGGGATTATTCGGTCACATGGCTGTGCGGACTGTACAGGATAGAAGAGGGACTTCCGTATTTTGTGATACTGACCAGGGAGCCGGATGAGACTACCGCAGGCATACATAACCGTATACCAGTCATACTTCCGACCGAGCATATCGCAGAGTGGACTGATCCGAACGAGAATCCCGAGCGGGTTATAAGATATTCACTCACACAGATGGTGGCTGAAAGAGTGTAAAGATTCAGATTAGAGTTAAGAGGTTGAAATGGATAGAATAGTAAAAAAGATGCTTGACAGACTAGCTCCATCCACATTATTTGAAGTTAAGACCGGTATCAGGCAGGTGGCGGTAGAGATAATACTGTGCGCTTTGTCACGTTCCGGTTTTTTTAAGCTGGCGGCACTTAACGGTGATACGGCCAGAAGGATACAGTATGGTCTCGATGGTTTTTCTCATACTCTGGAGTTTTCGCTCCTTAAACCGGATCCGGGATTCCGTATAGAGAAGTTCCTTCCGGTGATAGAGAAAGAGCTTAGAAGCTACGGGCTTAATTTTCAGTCCGAACTAAAGGATAACGGGAAGGATTCTTTTTTCTCTTCCGCGTATCTGTACGGCAATACTGAAGAGCATATGCTCAAATTGTGCGATGATAAGGAGATGGCGGAAAGTGTGTCGGATACCGACAGGATCAAGGTAAAGATAGAAGTAGATACCGATCCGCCTTTGTATGCCGGATACGACACGGTTAAGAGGGAACTGCCTGTTCCGTTTGAGGTATATACATATGACCTTCCCTCACTTTTTGCCGAGAAGATTGATAATACGATATGCCGTATCTGGAACAGCAGGACGAGGGGCTGGGATCTTTATGATTTTGACTTCTATATGAAGAAGGGACAGCCCGTCAATCTGAAGCATCTCTGGTCGAGCCTGCTTTATTCCGGATATGTAGAAGCAAGGGAAGATATGACACTGGATGAGGTAAAAGCCAATCTTTGCTACAGATTTAAAGAAGTAAATTATGAACGCGCAAAAATTGACCTGTTGCCTTTTATAGATGACAAAGAATCTTTAGACGCATGGAGTGCAGAGTATTTCTGCGGTATTTCAGAGGCACTTATTGCTGTAAATTGTTCATAAATTTTGCCTGTACGCAAAAATTGCTAACCGCTTCTCAAAAATGAACATTTGATTAATAATTGTTTTACATAAATGTTAAGAATTATCCACCCTTTCAGTTAACAATTATGTTATATATATAACTGAAAGGAGGTAAATTTGCTATGAAGAAAAGCAAAAAAATCATTGCTGTAGTACTTTCGCTGGTAATGGCTATCTTCGCTTCCTTTACAGGATTCGATTACGCTAAGGCAGCGCAGGTGTTCTACAACAATACCGAAGGCAGTGACGGGGCTTACACTTATGCACTGTGGAAGGATTATGGCGATACCAGCATGACCGTTAAAGGCGGCGGCACATTTGAGTGCTGGTGGCAGAATATCGGTAATGCACTTTTCCGTGAGGGCGTGAAATTTGACTGTACAAGAACATACCAGCAGATCGGAAATATTTCCATATCTTACGGTGTAGATTATCAGCCTAACGGTAATTCGTATCTGTGTGTATACGGTTGGACAAGAAATCCTCTCGTAGAATATTATATCGTAGAGAGCTGGGGTACCTGGCGTCCACCCGGAGCACAGTCAAAGGGAACCATTTATGTAGACGGCGGTTCATATGATGTATATGAGACCACACGTTACAATCAGCCTTCAATCGATGGAAATACGACCTTCCAGCAGTACTGGAGCGTACGTACATCAAAGCGTACCAGCGGTACCATTTCCGTAACCGAGCATTTCAAGGCTTGGGAGCGTATGGGTATGCGTATGGGCAACCTTTATGAGGCATCCCTCAATATCGAAGGTTACCAGAGCAGCGGCTGGGCTGATGTTTATTCCAACACTGTTACCGTAGGCGGCAGCAGCAATAACGGCGGCAATAACGGCGGATACAATGGCGGTAACAACGGTGGTAATAACGGCGGCAGCGGCGTTCAGAATTCAAGCGGCAGCGGCAGCAGTGCTCCCGGAACCAATCAGGGAACAGTTATTGAGTGCGAATCCATGACCAAGAGCGGCCAGTATACAGGCAATATCAGCAATCCTTTTAACGGAGTAGCTCTGTATGCAAATAATGACGCGATCTCAACAAATGTTAACTTCTCATCCGGAACACATGATATCACCCTTCGCGGTGCTTCTGACGGCAACAACTTAGCACAGGTAGACCTTGTTATCGGCAATCAGACTAAGGGTACATTCTACTTCGGCGATGCCAATACAGCAGAATATACAATTAAGAATGTAAATACCGGTACAGGCAACCAGACAGTTAAGCTTGTAGTAACTGCTGATGACGGATCATGGGACGGCTTCTGTGATGCTCTCATAATCGGCGGCAGCGGCGTTAACACCGGCAACGGCGGAAATAACGGCGGCAATAACGGTGGAAACAACAGCGGCAACAACGGTGGTAACAACGGCGGAAATAACGGCGGCAACAACAGCGGAAATACCGGCAGTAATACCGGCAGCTCCACAGTGACCAAGCAGTGCGAATCCATGACCAAGAGCGGACAGTATACCGGAAATATCAACAATCCGTTTAACGGCGTAGCACTTTATGCCAACAATGATGCTGTTTCTTATACACAGTATTTCGGTTCCGATACACATAACTTTACACTTCGTGCATGCTCAAACGGCTCGAATATGGCAAGAGTTGACTTAGTTATCGGCAACCAGACCAAGGGTACATTCTATTACGGCGACCAGTATCCGGCTTCATACACTATCAAGAATGTATATACCGGCACAGGCAACCAGACAGTTAAACTTGTAGTTACCGCTGATAACGGTCAGTGGGATGCTTATCTTGATTATCTGCAGATAGATTGACCGGTCTAAACCTTACTTAAATAAATAACAACCCCATCGGGCGTCTGAGCTTCTCAGGCGCCCCTTTTTTGCCTTCCTCTTGAATTTAACAACATAAAGTAGTACAATACCACTGTATCGTTTTATAAACAATTTAATTCAGGACACGGAGGATTATTTTTATGGCAGATGTAGTTAATACCGATTTTTGTCAGAATCCCATTATAAGGGACATTTATACGGCAGATCCGGCACCATTCGTATACGGGGATACTTTATACCTCTATACGACTCATGACGAGGATAAGTTGATAAATGATTTCTATACCATGTACGACTGGAGATGCTTTTCCACCAAGGATATGGTGAACTGGACCGATCATGGCAAGATTTTCTCACTTGATGATATCGAGTGGGCGGATGACAGGGCATGGGCACCCCAGTGTATAGAGAGAAACGGCAAGTTTTATCTGTACTGCCCGGTACATAAGAAGGATGGAGGCATGGCTATAGCAGTAGGAGTATCGGACAGCCCTACAGGACCTTTTAAGGATCTCGGATATCCGTTGGTAGATGAGGGCGACTGGAATGATATCGATCCTACCGTATTTATCGATGATGACGGACAGGCATATCTTTACTTCGGTAATCCCGAACTAAGATATGTCAAGCTTAATGAGGACATGATATCGTATGACAAGGAAGTTGGTGTGGTAAAGATCCCCATGACTGTCGAGTCTTTCGGCAAAGGCAGTCACATGACGGGCACCACATACGGCGAGGGACCCTGGTTCTACAAGAGAAACGGGCTTTACTATATGGTTTTTGCCGCATTCCGTGAGGGCAAGAAGGATGAGTCTTTCGGATATGCCACTTCAAAAGGACCTACCGGTCCCTGGGTATACGGCGGAGTCCTTATGGACGAAGAGGGCGGTGTATTTACCAATCATCCGGGTATCACGGATTTCAAAGGACACTCATATTTATTCTATCATACAGGAGAGCTTCCCGGAGGCAGCCTTTTCCACAGAAGTGTATGCGTAACCGAATTTTTCTATAATGAAGACGGTACTATCAATGTTATCCCGAAATGTGACGGCGTTAAAAAGATATAAGAATATTTATACATTTTTAATGAATATAAAAAAATGTTGATTTTAATATGCCATGGTAGTATAATAAAAAACAGCGGGAAAGCCCGTAAATACGCTGTTTTGTGCTACTACATTAGCAAAGTAAAGCGATAAACAGATGATGCGGAAAAGCATTTCCCGGATTTAGGAAAAGGAGGAGAAATATGAAGAAATTTCTCAGCTATCTTCTGATCTTTACTCTTGTGCTCGGACTTACAGCATGTGGAAAGAACGAAGAAGAAAACAACGACAACAAGGGTAGTCAGGACGTTACCAAAACTGAAGTAACAGATGCTCCTACCCAGGACCCCGCAACCACTACCGCACCTACAGCTGAGCCTTCCGTAGAGCCCACTGCAGAGCCTACTCCCGAGATTCCTTGGGACGGTGCTTACATGGAGAAGGAGGATTACTTAGCTTATACGGTACATGACCTTGAGACTGTTTTTGAAGCTATCGAAGACCAGCTTGAAGATGCTGAATATCAGGCTGTAAAGACAGTTGTTGATAACGGTGTTGCAGCTATCAATGCATCTAATACCGTTAGCGAAGCTGAAAAGGCATATGAAGATGCTTTCAATGGCATCCTTAATGCTATACCCAAGGCAGATGGTCTTTACACATTTAAGAAGGAAAGCAATGCTGAAAAGACCAATATCCTTGGTATCTTAGAGCAGTTTGCAGTATCAAAAGGTATTACCGGTATCTCTCTTTATGAGAACGGTAGATATCAGATGTACAATCCCCGTGTAACTCTTGGCACAGAGAACTATATCGTAGGTTACGGCTTCGGTGTATTGGCAGAGGGTTCTATCAATTCAGACCTTGAGGCTGAGCCCAATGAAGCATGGAAAAGATACTACCATACATTTGAGAGCGAAGACCCCGGTACATTAAATGAACTTAACGATCAGCGTGCATCTGTAGGTGATCTTTATGATTATACAGCTGCTACATTCGTAACTAAATTCATGAATGCTACAAAGGATGGTTATGACTGGGTACCTGAGCTTGCTAAGGATAAGCCTCAGCCTGTAAATGATGATGACGGTGACGGCTTATGTACCACATGGCGTATGGAAGTTAAGACCGGAGCTGATGGACTTAAGTATAAGACCGGTTCTGAGATGGCAAATCGTAAGGCATTTGATGGAAGAGAAGTAGCTCTTGAGGATTATGAATATGCATTTAAGCTTCTTCTTACGCAGTCTAACCAGCTTTACCGTGGTTCAGAGCTTGCCAATACCGCAAATTCATCAGCTATTGCAGGTGCTAAGGATTACTATGATGCTACAGCTGACGGCTATAAGGAAGAGCTTTGGAAGAATGTTGGTATCAAGACTTACGTAGAAGACGGAAAAAATTATTTCGAAGTAACCTTTGCAGGTTTACAGGATCAGTTCTATGCTATGTACTATATTTCTTCAAGTCTTTATATGCCTATACCTGAGGATTTCATTAAGTTAGTTACTGTTAAGAAGTACTTAGGATTCAGCGAGGACGGAAAAGAGACACCTGTTGATAATGCTCTTACAGTAGGACCTTACTATCTTGAGAGATATGACAGCGATCAGCAGATCGTATTTAAAAAGAACCCTTATTATATATTTGCAGATACAAAGTATGCTGTTGAAGGTATTTATGTAAAGATATTTACAGCTATCAATACAGATAAGAATGCTGCTATCAAGGAATTCCTTGCAGATCATTTTGATGCTGCAGGTGTTACCCAGGATTATCTTGATGAATACAAGAACGATCCCAGAACACGTAAGACCACAGGTACTTCAAACTTCAAGCTTAATGCAAATGCCTGCGATGAGGAAACATGGGAATACCTCTTTGGTGAGAACGGTGTTGTTAAACAGACTCCCAAAGCTGAATACTGGACACTTAAGCCTTGTATCGGCAATGCACATTTCAGAAAGGCATTAAGCCTTGCAATTAACAGAAAGCAGTTTGCTGAAGCACGTGGTAGCATTGCTTCTGTAGATTATTTCTCATCGAACTATATGTCGGATCCTGAAAATGGTATTTCATACGCTACCACAGATGCTCATAAGAAGGCTGTAGCTAACCTCTTACAGGATACTGACGGAGCAGGCTACTCGTTAGAACTTGCAAGAGAGTACTTCAGAATGGCTCTTACAGAACTCGAAAAGGCAGGAGCATATAAGCCCGGTACAAAAGAGAATCCTACTGAGATCCAGTTTGAGATCGCATGGATGTATCCTTCCGATGAAGAAGATTTCCATAAGGAGATCAAGAACTATATTGAGACCGCATTCAATGATGACAGCGTATGTGGTGGCGTTTACAAGTTAACTGTTAACTTCTGGGTTGGCAATCAGTGGTCAGACGTTTACTACAACAAGTTAATGGTTGGTCAGTTCGACCTTGGTTTCGGATCGATCTCCGGTAACGAGCTTGATCCTCTCGGATTCTTAAACGTTCTTTCAAGTGATCAGCTTATTTCCGGAAGCTTTACTCTTAACTGGGGTACAGATACAAATGATCCTGATGTATATCCTCTTGTATACGACGGAAAGAGATGGTCCTTTGATGCATTATACAATGCAGCAAACGTTCAGGCTATAGTTTCAGAAGGCCAGAACAAGGAAATCGTTGCATTTGATTATACTAATATTTCAAAGAACGACGATGGTACATATTCAGGTTCACTTAAGGTAACAGCAGCACTTCCTGGCATTACTAAGGTTGATATCCAGAAAATTGTATGCTGCAATTATGACAGATACTATAATGGTGACGGAACATATGTAGAGAAGGAAGTAGAGTTTACTGTTGATGATTCCACTAAGGGAACATATGTTGTTAACTTTACAGTACCTGCTGACATAGTAGAAGAGTTTACAAAGGGCGAGGGTCTTCCCGAGCAGCCTACCGGTTCTACCGGATTTGACATCTATTATGGCTTAGAGTTCAACGGTGAACCCAGTGATACATATCATTCTGTTGAAGACACATTTGTAATTGAGTAAATTCTGATTATTATGACAGGCGATGGCGGGTAATATCGCCATCGCCTGTTTATTTTTGGGAAGGATCAGCTTTCTATGGGCAAATATGTAATTAAACGTATTACACTTGCATTTGTAACGACTTTTATAATTCTATCGATCACTTTTATTCTGATAAAGCTTCTTCCGTTTGAAAGACCTATCGGTGATGACAGAGCTCAAACAACATATTTTGACAGACAGTACAATCTGGGATATGTTTACAGACTCGATCTGCCTACCGACAAATACGGAGAGCTTTTATATAAATCTCCTTCTAATAAAGGAAAAACCTCATATTATTATATGGTGCCTGTAATGACTCAGTATGTTAATTGGCTGAAAAATATTGTTACTGAGTGGGATTGGGGCGATAGTAAAACATATCAGCCCAATGTTAAGGCAACTGTTATTATCATGAAAAGAATCGGATATTCTATCCGTTTAAATATTTTATCTTTGATTTCCGTTCCTATTGGCATAATGTTGGGAATATGGGCGGCGTTAAAAAAGAATACAGCTACTGACCATATCATATCCACACTTGTTATGGTCTTTATATCTATACCCAAATTTGTTTTGATAATATTTTTATTACAGATTTTTTCGTACGGACTTGGCTGGTTCCCGTCAACATGGCCTACCGATACGGCTCCTTTAGCTGAAAGGATCAGGGGATATGTTATACCGGTATTTTCACTCAGCTTTGGTTCGGTATGCGGGTATTGTCGTTTTGTCAGAGCTGAGCTTTGTGATGTGTTGGAAAGCGATTATCTTCTTTTGGCTCGTACAAAAGGTCTTACCAGACGCCAGGCAATTAACAGACATGCTTTAAAGAATGCGATGGTTCCTGTTTTCCCGGTTATTGTAAGTGAGTTTATCGGTATTTTGGGCGGATCCATGATACTTGAACAGTTATATGGTATCCCCGGAATTGGTAAATTGTTTGTTTTGGCTATGAATTATAAGGATTATGATATCCTGTTTGTTGATATGGCGATTTTTACTACGATATCGCTTTTGGCAGGTGTTTTAGTAGACCTTTCATATGGATTTATAGATCCGAGAATTAGAATGGGGGCGAAAAAATAATGGCTGATAAGAATAATTTTGATTTTCTGGCTAACGATTTCGAACTTGTTCAATCGGATGGAGCAATAAAAGATAAAAAACTGGACACTAAACCGACTACTTTCTTTAGGGATGCTTTGAAAAGATTCAGAAAGAATAAGTCTTCGGTAGTTGCCGCTGTTATTTTGACAATATTGATCTTAATGGCCATCTTTGTACCTATTATTTCTCCGTATGATATTGAATCAGTCAGGACCGAAGAAAAGTTCCTGGCTCCTAAGCTGTTTGATGCGGGTTTCGGATTCTGGGACGGTACCAGATCATATGAACACATATTATATGATCCGGTCAATGAAGTGCCTGCCGTATCTGAAAAATACAGTATCTCGGCACTTAAGCAGTCATTGGTAAGTATTAATGTTGATCCGGATATAACATATATTGATTCTTATAACCAGTACGGATTTGGCGGAGTGCTTGTGCTTGCGACTGATGCCAAAGTAAATAATAAAGATGTATTCCTTAGTTCAAAAACAGTTGAATTTACCGATAAAGGTGCTTATACCATCGATATTGAATTTGACAACGAAGAAAACTTCGGAGAAGGAAAACTCGGTGAATACAGAGTATATTTAAAGACCGGCGAGGGTGAAGATGATAAGATAATGATAAGGGACTTTAGCAATGATTACAGTCCCATATCCTTTGATATCAGTTCAGCTATGAAAGAGAACAGGCTGAAGAACGTAAGCGCTTCGATAGTTTTTGATGTTAAATCATCTACATCTTCAATACAGTATGTCCTTATTAAGAGCATAAAACTCGGATGCGGCGAAAGAGCCAAGAATGCGGATGTATTGGCGGAAGTTTCATTTGATAATCCTACAGAGATGGTTGGTATCACAGACTTACAGAGCAATGAATACTGGTCTTGCTCCGGAAGAAAGGGCTTACATAATTCGGAAGTAAGATATTGTGACTATGTTCTCGACACTTATATGCTGGTATACGGAAATGCGGATGCCATCGAGTATTCAGCATCAGAGCTTAATGAATGGATAAAGAAGGGATGGTGTACCTATGATTATAAGGTCGGTCCCGAGTCTTTTGTAAAGCTCTCAAACGAGTGCCCTATTGATGTGGTTCGTGATCAGAAAGTGCTTACTGTAACAAAGAAACTGTCAAGTATTACGGGAAGCGGGTGGAATTATCATAAGCTTGGTTATGAGTCCATGCCCAGATATCTTATGGGAACCGATGCTTCCGGTGTGGATGTGTTTAAAAGAGCATTTGCCGGCCTTCGTACATCTTTGGTATTAGGTGTTATTGTTTTTGCAGTATGCTTTGTTATAGGACTTATTTGGGGATCGATCTCAGGATATTTTGGTGGGAATATCGATCTGTTTATGGAAAGAATTACCGATATACTTGGCGGAGTACCGTGGATAGTGGTCATCACACTCTGTATACTTCACCTCGGTAATAATTTCTTTACATTCTGTTTTGCACTGTGCCTTACAGACTGGATAAGTACTGCAAGTACAACAAGACATCAGTTTTACCGTTTTAAGGGTAGAGAATATGTACTTGCATCGAGGACTCTCGGAGCTTCCGATGCGAGATTGATATTTAAGCATATACTGCCGAATTCTTTAGGTACCGTTATTACTTCATCGGTATTGATGATACCAAGCGTTATTATGGCCGAAGCTACACTTGCATATCTGAATCTCGGTCTTAAAGGTGTGCATTCATTTGGTGTATTAATGTCAAACAATCAGCAGTACATGGGTGTATACAGTAATCTGGTTATTTTCCCTGCTACCATTATGGGTTTGATGGTCATAATGTTCAACCTGTTTGGTAACGGTTTAAGAGATGCAATGAATCCTACGTTGAAAGGAAGTGAATGATATGGCTGTTTCACAGGAAAAAGTATTGGCTGTCAATAACCTTATCGTTAACTTCAAAACCGATAACGGTATGGTACATGCCGTGAGAGATGTTTCATTTGAGCTGAACAGGGGTGAAACACTGTGTATAGTAGGTGAGTCAGGTTCAGGAAAATCTGTTACATCCAAAGCTATAATGGGCATTTTAGCCAGAAATGCCATCATTGCAGGCGGAAATATCATGTATCGCGGTGAAAATCTACTTGAGGTTTCAGAGGATGAATTCTATAAGATCCGCGGACATAAGATCGGCATGATATTCCAGGATCCTTTGTCTTCGTTAAATCCTATAGTAAGGATAGGAAAGCAGATCACCGAGGCAATGCTTTTAAATAATGATAAGCTCAAACTCATGTATAATGATCTTATAAGTGATGACCTTATCCATTATAAGAATACGCTTGCTAAAATGAATATAGTCATCAATACTGAAAAAAAGACTATAGATGCATTAAGATCTGAGATAAAGAATAAAAACTATAAGAATGAAGCAGATAAAAGAAAAGACGAGGAGCTTTTAAAAACAAAGGAACAGCAGTTTAAAGAGTTTGAAAGAGAAACTAAAGCTAAGTATCTTGATGAGGCCAAGATTTTAAAAGCAAAGTTAAAGGAAACTCAGAAAGAAGCTAAGAAGAAGGTCAAGGCATACAAAAAAGAAGTAGACGCAGAATACAGGAAGAAACTGACTGATATCAAACAAAAGAAAAATCTCGGAAATGGCTACGATGCTGACAAGTATAAGGAAGAGCTTAAGAAGGTAAAAATAGAACGTCAGGATAAGTTGAAGATCACCAAAGCAGAAGCTAAGAAAAGAGCTCTTCAGATCATGAAGGAAGTAGGTATCCCCGAGCCTGAAAAAAGATACAGACAATATCCGTTTGAGTTTTCGGGCGGTATGCGACAGCGTATAGTTATAGCTATTGCTCTGACAGCTTCACCTGAGATCCTTATCTGCGATGAGCCTACAACTGCGCTTGATGTTACTATTCAGGCACAGATACTTGAGCTTATCAACAGGATCAAAGCAGAAAGAGACCTTTCATGTATATTCATTACACATGATCTGGGCGTAGTAGCCAATATGGCTGACAGAGTAGCGGTAATGTATGCAGGAAAGATAGTAGAATACGGTACTGCGGAAGAAATATTCTATGACCCGAAACATCCGTATACATGGGCACTTCTTTCAAGTATCCCTGATGTGGATAGTAAAGAAAAACTCGAAGCGATCCCCGGTACTCCTCCCAATATGATCTACCCTCCTGATGGTGATGCTTTCGCTGCCAGAAGTAAATATGCCATGAATATTGACTTTAGGATACAGCCTCCTTACTTTAAGGTCAGCGATACGCATTATGCTGCTACATGGCTGCTGGACCCTCATGCACCTAAGGTTGAAATGCCTAAGATCGTAAGCGAGAGAATACGTTTGTCACTTGAGGCTGCCAAGGCCAATAAAGACGTAAAAAAAGTTTCTCCTACAGATATCAATATTATGGATCAGGATCCGGACAAAAAGCCGGATAAGCCGGACCAACCTGACGGCTATTTTGTCCATGTCGGTATAGATGTAACTTAAAATGACATTTTGTAAAGGATTGAAAAGTACAGATCATGTCAAATAAAAATACAAAAAACAACTCAAATAAATCCGTAAAGCGCAGCGACCTGCCGAATGCTCCCGGAAAACAGTTTGTGCATGGTATTGATGCTAATAATGAGGAGCTTCGTGTTATGGAAGAAGCTCTTGAGTCTGATACCCAGTTTTATCTGAAAAGCGGACAGAAGGAAAACCTAAGCGCATATAATAATGAAAGCATTACGGAGTTCAATAAGAAATATCATATTAATCCCAAGGTTAGCCAAAAACCTGAGCTGCGTGACCAGAAAATACTTCTTTCCGTAAGGCATCTGAAGCAGTTTTTCTTCTTCGGACACGGTGCAAACAGGCAAAAGCTTAAAGCTGTATCCAACATTTCCTTTGATGTACATGAGGGAGAGTGTGTTGGTATAGTCGGTGAGAGCGGATGCGGAAAAACCACTACAGGCAGAAGTATAATAAGGTTATATGATATCACCTCCGGCTCCATATACTATAGAGGAGTAAGGATAAGTGCAGGCGACCGCTGGAATAAAAAAGAGATAAAGTGGTCCAGGATAAAAGGCAAAAAGCAGATTGAGGAACTCAAGAACAGCGGAGCTGCAGATGTTGAAAAACGTATAGCCGAGATAGAAAAAAATATCGAAAATACCCGTATAGAGCAGAAGGAAAAGATCAAACAGATAAAATATGATAATACAAATGTTTCCAGAAAGCTTTTGAACGAGATCCAGATGATATTCCAGGACCCTATCGATTCACTTGATCCCAGGATGACTGTAGAAGACATAATTCAGGAAGGTTTAAAGATACAGGGTTATAAAAACAAGAAGGAAAATCACAAAAAGGTTGTTGAAATGCTCAACACCGTAGGGCTGGTAGAAGAGCATGCTTCACGTTATCCGCATGAGTTTTCAGGCGGACAGCGTCAGCGTATCGGTATAGCCAGAGCTATAGTAATGAATCCCAAGCTCCTTATCTGTGATGAGCCTATTTCGGCACTTGATGTTTCCATCAGAGCCCAGGTTATAAACCTGCTTAACGACCTTAAGAATAACCTTGGTCTGTCAATTATCTTCATAGCACATGATCTTTCGGTAGTTAAGTATTTCTGCGACTCGATAGTGGTTATGTATTTCGGCAAGGTTGTTGAAAAAGCTTCAAGTGATGAGCTGTTTAAAAACCCTCTGCATCCATATACAAAGGCACTGCTTTCCGCAATACCGAAGCCGGATCCAAAATCCGAAAAGATCAGAAGGCGAATTCTTTATGATCCCGCCAAAGCTCATAACTATGAAGACGGAGACACTCCGGAACTTAAAGAAATAAAACCCGGACACTTTGTATATTGTAATGAAGCGGAGTTTGCTCAGTATAAAAAGATCATAAAATAATATGTTTAGAAAATTGTTTTTACATTCTCCTGTAAGGTATATAGTCGGAGTGGTATTGGCGCTGATAATCGGTTTTTTATGTCTGCTTTCAAAAGGCTTTGAATACAGGATAAGTTATGTTGATGCTTTTTCAGTAGCAGGGGGTGCAGTGTTCTTTTTGGGACTTTTGCAGATGGTATCTCACTATGGTGCATTTGATATATTCGGATATTCATTCTCGTCATTCAGAAGAAAAGAGCGTGAATATACAGATTATATTGATTATCAGACCAAGAAAAGAGCTGCAAAGAGAAATTCAAAAATGACCTATGTGCCTTTTATAGCGGTAGGTGCTATATTCTTTGTTATCGGAATGATACTTAATGTTTGTCTTTTGTAATGTATTGGAGAGGGTAAGGTATTTATATGGAGTACGGCAAGTTTAAGAAACTGTCGGGTGCGGTACTTAGCGGGGAAAAAGCCGACCTGATACTTAAAAATGCAAATATCATCGATGTGCTTACCGGCAGGATTAGACAGGGATCTATCATCATTAAAGACGGTGTGATCCTCGGAGTGATCGAAGATCCGGGGGCTGTTTTAAATGCCGAAACGATAACGGATCTAAACGGAGCATATGTATCTCCGGGATTTATGGATGCACATCTTCATCTGGAGTCCACTATGGTCAGCCCCGCCGAGCTTATAGCTGAGGCTGCCGCAAAAGGTACTACCACGTTTATAGTTGACCCTCATGAGGCTGCCAATGTGTCAGGCGCTGACGGTATTAACTATATACTGGACCAGACCGCAGATTCGGATGCAAATGTGTATGTTATGATGCCTTCATGTGTACCGGCCACACCTCTGGATGATAACGGATGCTTATTTGCCGCAAAGGATATGAAGCCTTACCTCGATAATGAGAGAATACTCGGACTTGGCGAGGTTATGGACGATCCTGCTGTAGTATATGCGGACAAGAATATGCATGATAAGCTGGCATTGTTTGGCGAAAAGATAATTGACGGCCATGCACCGTTTTTACCGGACAGGGAGCTTGATATATACAGTATGGCAGGCATCATGACCGATCATGAAGCAACTTCTTTTGAATATGCCTTAAAGGAAGCTGAGCGCGGTATACATGTACATATCCGTGAAGGCAGTGCTGCCCATAACTGTGCGGACATAGTAAAAGGTATAGTAAAAAGCGGTATCAATACAGATTGTTTCTCATTCTGTACCGATGACAAGCATATAGAGGATATACTTGCAGGCGGTCATATAAGTGCAAACATAAGGATAGCCATTAAAGAGGGTATAGCACCAATGGCGGCATATCAGATGGCTACCATAAATACGGCCCGTACATACGGCTTAAAGCATTTGGGTGCCATAATACCCGGGGCACAGGCCGATCTGGTGGTATTAAGCGATCTGGAAAGCGTGGATGTGTCCGCTGTATACTATAAGGGTAAAAAGGTGGAAAAGAGTGAAAAGATCACTTTAAAACCCTGTCCGGACAAGTTGAAGTCCACTATGAATCTGGCTGAAGTTAATGCTGAAAGCTTTAAACTGCCTATTTTGGGCGGTGAAACTCATGTGATCGGCATCGACAGAAAACAGATAACTACTACGGACATAATTAAAAAGTTTGATGAAACCGATAATTATGAACCGGACGGAAGCACAGATATACTTAAGATAGCAGCAGTTGAACGCCATAAATTTACAGGTAAGATAGGTGTGGCTTTAGCTTCGGGCTACGGATTAAAGGGCGGTGCCGTTGCTTCATCCGTATCCCATGATTCACACAATATTATAGTCATTGGTGACAGTGACAGGGATATGGCGACAGCTGTTAATGCACTTAAAAAATCCGGCGGCGGATATGTTATAGTAGAGGACGGACAGGTATTTGAAGTACTGCCTTTACCTATCATGGGACTTATGTCCGATGCTGGATTCGAAAATGTAAACGAAAAGCTTCAGCGTATGAAGAAAAAGGCTTATGAGATGGGAGTGGATAAGGATATAGATCCGTTTATCACGCTTTCGTTCCTGGCACTTCCGGTTATACCCGAGATAAGGATAACTCCGAGAGGTTTGTGTAAGCTCGACAGCAAGGGCCTTTATCTGTTATGACGCAAAAAATGATTTATTAATCACAAATATAGCATAGACTTGAAACAAGTTCTATGCTATATTTTTTTTAGCAGTATTCTTCGAAGTCAACTGAACTACGATACTGTAACAATGTATTAGGCAGGTGAAAATAATGCGAAAGAGCAGTAAAAAGGTTGTGGTATTATGCACACTGGCTATTACGGCGCTTGCTCTTATGGGCTGTTCGGGTAACACAGACGGGATTGAAGACAAAAGCACAGCCACTGTAACTATCGAACCGGATAGTTCACAAAATACCGGAGATGATCCGGCTGTCAGTCCCGAAAAGGGAGCAGAGCCTACAGCTGCCATAACACAGGCCGGCGACGGAGAAAAAAACGATACGGAGGAGAAGAATATGGATTACGCAGAGGTGTTTAAGAACATCACGTTATCAAAGAGTTATAAGGGTGTTGCAAACAACAACCCCATCATTGAGCAGCATTACGGTGCAGATCCTTTTGCTCTGGTATATGATGACACAGTATATTTCTATATGACAGCAGATGCTTATGAGTATGATGCAAAGGGAGAGATAAAGGAAAACTCATATTCTCAGATCAGAAGCCTTTATGTTGTATCAACAAAGGATATGATCAACTTTACCGATCACGGCGAGATCACCATTGCAGGTGCTAACGGAGCTACCAAATGGGCACATAATTCATGGGCGCCCGCAGCAGCATGGAAGATGGTGGACGGAAAGCCTAAGTTCTTCCTTTATTTTGCAGATAACGGCGGCGGCATAGGCGTAGTTACATCCGACAGCCCCGTAGGTCCTTTTGTTGACGAACTCGGACACGGTCTTATCAGACGTGATATGGAGAACTGCGGAAACGTAGAGTGGCTTTTTGATCCGGCTGTACTTGTAGATGATGACGGAAGAGCATATATATACTTCGGCGGCGGAGTACCTTTTGACCGTGAGGCAGGAAAGCCCAAGGCAGCTCATCCTATGACCGGCAGATGCGCAGAGCTCGGTGAGGATATGATGAGCCTTAAGGATGTACCTGTTACCATCGATGCTCCTTATCTGTTTGAGGATTCCGGTATTCATAAATACGGAGATACATATTATTATACATACTGCAGTAACTTTAATGTGGATCAGGCCGGTACCGATGAGTACGGATTTGAGAACGGCGAGATCATTGTTATGGAGAGCAAGAATCCTTTAGGACCGTTCACCTTCAAGGAGAGGATCCTTAAGAATCCCGGATATTATTACGGTCTCGGCGGCAACAACCATCATGCGATATTCAAGTTCAAGGATAAATGGTATATCACATATCATTCACGTATGCTCGAGAAGGAGATAGGAGTATTACACGGATACCGTTCAACCAGCATCGAGGAATTCACCATGGGTGAGGACGGCACTATCGGCAATATCAAGATGACCAGAAACGCAAGACAGCAGGTCGGCACACTTAATCCTTATGAGAAGATCAACGGAGCTACATTTGCTGTTATGGCCGGTGTGGATACAGCTCCCGCAGATGAAGTAAGCGAGAAGTACGGATGCGGCAACCTGCTCCTTACAGCTATCAATGACGGTGACTTTATAAAACTTCAGGGTGTTGATTTCGGTGATAAGGGTGCAAAGAAGCTCACAGCTACAGTACGTACCAACGGAAAAGACGGTGTTATCCGTGTTACCACAAAGTATCCGAACGGCGAAGTGGCAGGATATATGCCTATTAAAGCAGATGCAGCTAAGGAAACGACCGTTACGGCAGAATTTGACACACCTATTACAGGTCTAGAGGATGTATTCTTTACCTTCAGCGGCGAAGGATATGAAATAGTTGACTGGATATTTGGGACTGAATTTTGAGTGGTTTTTAAGCCGGAATGATGTTATTTTGGGCAAAATCAGGTCGAAAACCCAAAAAAACGGCAAAAAACCTAAAAAAAATGAAAAAAAACTTAAAAAAATTGAAAAAAAGTGTAGATTTTTCAATGAATATATAGTATACTGTGATTATACAGAAGGCAGTTAATAAAATTGCCTATGTAGAAGACAAATAAACGAAAGGGGTTTAGATTATGAACAAAACTGAATTAGTAGCTGCAGTAGCAGAGAAGACTGCTTTAAAGAAGAAAGATGCAGCAGCAGCTATCGAGGCTGTATTCGGCGTAATCGGTGATGCACTTCAGAAGAAGGAGAAAGTACAGCTTATCGGCTTCGGTACTTTCCAGACAAGCGAGAGAAAGGCTCGTACAGGAAAGAATCCTCGTACCGGCGAGGCTGTTAAGATCGCAGCTGCTACTGTTCCCGCATTTAAGGCAGGAAAGGCTCTTAAGGAAAAGGTTAACACCAAGCCCGCTAAGAAGGCTGCTAAGAAGAAATAATTTAATCATGATTAAATAAAGAAATCACCCGGTATCGGGTGATTTCTTTTTGGTTTATTGATCATGAACATTGTTATTCCGAGCGTGCGAAGAATCTTACTTGGTGTACTTAAATATAAACGGGAAGTTGATAAACAGCTTGCAGTCCGCTTTTAAGTTACTGTCTTTAAACAGATCCTTGTGCTCCTTATATAATTCCTTCGCTTTTGCAAGGATTTCTTTTTTTATCCTCGGAGAATCAGGAGTTTCAACCAGATGAGTATATGTACGCATCAGTACGGTCATATATGTCTGGTAGGTGTTGTCAAGAAACTCATCAAGTCCGTTTTCCTTAAAATATTCGATCCTGTTCTCAAAAGCTGTGATCATGTCAGTATTCTTGACAGATACTCTCGAGATACTTCCTTCACGTATGATGTAATAGTAGAGTATGGCATCGGTATATACGGTTTTTGCACTCTTGTGTATGAATGCATGAGCGGTACCGACATCTTCGAATACTTTTCCTTTAGGGAAGGGAACAGCCTTTAACAGTTCTATCTTATAGAGTTTATTCCAGGCGGAAGTGAACTGCTGGATATGATTGGCGGTGAAGTAGTTGTATTCAAGCTCACAGAGCTCAGCTAACGCCCCTCGTGTGTCATATACTGTGACGGTATTAGAAGGATTAGCTTCAAGGTCGACCGCTTCATCGGGCTTTACGCGTCTGTAATTACCGATGGCAAGATCTGCTTCATTTTCGGTCAGATTCTGATAGAGTATCTTTATGGCATCACGGTGCATGTAGTCATCTGAATCGACGAGCATGCCGTATCGTCCTGAAGCAAGCTTTATGCCTTCATTTCTGGCATCGGAGAGACCGCCGTTTTTCTTATGTATGCATATGAAACGCTCATCTATATGGGTGTATTCATCGCATACCTTCTGCGAGCCGTCTGTCGAACCGTCATCCACAAGGATAACTTCTATATTTTTATAGCTCTGCGCACGGATGGATTCCAGACAGGGCCTGAAGTATTTTCCTACATTATATACAGGTACTATTACCGAAATCAGATCGTCCATGTTTCCTCCGGGGTTATGTATAAAAATTGATGTCTTAATTATATTTGAATTAAGCTTTTTCGAATACATACATGCATGTGAATGCATTTTCGGGATCGCCGTTATAGAGTGTGAGAGTAGTGCCTTCAAGCTTTCCGGTGTAATCAATAGTGCCTAAGAACTTCTCGGTAAGTGTAACATCGCCGTTTACTACATCCCATGTGGGTACCTTGATATTAAGGTCGTCACGGTTGCTTGTGCCTGTGCCGTCTTCCTTAAGCTCTAATGAGAACTCCTTATCGGTCTCTTTAGCTGTATCAGGATCGCCGATGAACTTCTTATATATACCCTTATATGTACCTGCTGCTGCCTTTACTTCGGCTGAAGCCTCCTTTACTTCCTTAACGGTCTTTTTAACCTCGGTGGGAGTCATGCCGAAAGGAGCAAACTGATACCGGCCTTCAACGATAATGGTATTGCCGAGCTCCTCAACGGGCTTCCAGGGATTGATAGCTTCTCCCAATACTTCTCCGTGTTCTCCGGAGTCTGTATAGATGACGCCGCCTTCTTCTTTCCAGTTTTTAGGCTGTGCTACAAAAAGACTTCCGTCAAGCTCGATAACCTTGCCGGACTCAAGAGCTGCATTTAATTCGTCAGCGGGAACGTCAGCCTTGGTCTTACCGGTATTGCAGAACATATAGCCGCTTCCGCCATCCTTAAAATCAATCAGTGCACCGCCAAGCATCCTTGCAAAATTGTCCTCGGGCAGAGCTTTGATATCCTCGTTTGTTGCCCAGATCTGCTCGAATGTAGCAGTATCTAAGATTTTAGCTGCAACGAGACACCACATACCCTCAATATTCATAGTTTTTTCCTCCGTGTAAACACCTCATCAGTATAAAAAATGAGGCTTAATTTTCCGGTCTTGGTTAGTCTTATAAACAAGACTTATATAAAAGACCTTTAACATTTTTATTTTACCTTAAAATCCCTTGATTTTCAAGGCTTTTTTAAATATTTACCGTATTAGTGCTACAATTAATATTTGCATAACAATTATGTAAAATAAAAAAAATATAAACTGCATTAAATCGGCATAATTAGTGTTTACAGATAGGAATTATATGATATAATGTATTTAGTGGTTTTATGCGCAGGTACTATAAGGATTTCTGGTATTTCAAAATATTACGATCGGTGGACCAAAGTATGCGGAAAACAAACAGGAAAACAGCTTCTATCATTGTATTTTTGTGTCTTTTGCTTTTTGTGACGGGTATGACGGTATTTTCGTTTACCTTCGGTACATATAAAGCATCTGCATCCGAGCTTTATTTCAAACAGGATAACCTTACTCTCTATGAGGGTAATACGCTGAGGCTCAATCTTATATACAACGATGAGGAGTTTTTCCAGGAGAATACCGAATTTACATATGACTGGTATGCATATTTTGAGAGCGGAGACAGTGACATAGTAAAGGTGTATTTTGACGGTACGATAGAGTGTACAGGTACCGGCAAGACCGTGATAAAGGCGTACTTCGGCGGTATGACAGCAGAGTGCAGCGTCAAGGTTAAGGCCAACAAGTTTAAGCTTTCCGATGAAGAGCTGACTCTTTACAGCGGTCAGTCACAGGATGTAAAGCTGTCAGGCATCAAGAATATCAAAGAATACGAATATGATGTAAGATGCATAGATTATTCCGTTCCCTACTACTCGGAGGATTATCCCACAGTAGAGATCGAAGGCAAGGGTATATTTAATATCACTGCCGGAAGGAGCGGTATCTATGAGATAAGGCTTAAGGGAAAGAAAAAAGACGGAACTACCTATTCCAGAAAGCTTGTGCTGAATACCGTACGTACCGGTCCAGAGAGCAGGGATCTGAGTGTCGCTGTCGGATGCTCCAACGATCTTACGATGATCAATTCAAAGATCACATCGGTTGAGCTTTTGGGATGGAATGAAGGCTACAGTTATTATGATGCCTCCGTATACGGATACGGCGGACATATCAGTGCGGATGATAACGGTATATTCACGGCTGATGAGTATATCGGATATGATACATACGATACATATTCCAGATACAGGATATATTATAAAACGGATGACGGGACAAAGCTTTATTCCGATATCACGGTAACTCCTTATTCACCGCAATACGTAAAGTTCGGAGATTATCTCTGGGTCGGACAGACTTATGAGCCGGAGATCATGGACAGGAGGTCCTCCACTAAGGTGGTATGTACCTCATCCGATACTTCTGTCCTGGATATAAATGAAAACGGAAGCATTGTACCGGTTACGAGCGGAAAAGCCACACTCACCATTAATGTGGACGGTAAGGAATTCAGCGAAGATGTTTCGGTCATAGATGTACATGTATCCGGAGGGAATAATCTGCTTACATGGCCCGGCACCAAATTCAGCTACAAGGTGACAGGTGTACCGGATGACCTTAAGGTTACCTATAAGAGTTCCGATACTTCCGTAGCTTCCATATCAAAAAAAGGTAAGCTTAAGACAAAGAAGAAGGGCTTTACCATCATTACCGTTACCGTAGGCGATACCGAGATGCATTATACGGTAAATGTAGGAGATGAGACAGCTGTAAAGGCTGTACTCTGGGCCGGCGAGCAGCAGGGTGCCAAGTACGACCAGAGCAGGCGTATGGAAGAAGGATATTTTGATTGCAGTTCTCTTGCATGGAGAAGCTATGCATTTGCAGGATTAAAGATAAAAGAGACCACTTACGCACCTACTTCTGCGGATCTGGCCAAGTATCTTGATGAAAACGGATATACAATTGCCAAGGGCGACCTCTCGCCGGAGGAGCTTCTGCCCGGTGATTTCCTGTTCTTCTCAACCGGCAGGGATAACGGCAGATTCATGAAGATAGACCATGTGGCTCTGTATTACGGTGCCGCAGATTATTACGAATATTACGATTACTGGAATGATGAATATGTATCAGGGCTTCAGGGACAGCTTATACACGCCGGCACAGGAGGAGGCGGAGTGTATTTCAGCTCCTATCCCCAGTATGGCGGAGCGGTGCTTATAGCGAGGATCGATACTAACGATAAATAGTTTTTGGAGGTTACAATGAGACTTAATCCCTTTTCTAAAAGAAAGAAGAAAAAGAATATTGCCGAGCGGGGGCATCGTGAACCGATCGTAGTAAAGTTCTTTAAGGAAAAGGATCCTGATAAATCCCTTCATGTAAATATAGATGAGGATGCGCAGGAGACGGATGTACAGAATACGGCAGCCGCAGAGGATGAAAATACTGTGGCTACAGGTAAGAAGGGGCATGCGCGTTTTATTCCGAACGATAAGTATTTTACTGTAACCATATATGCGTTTACCGCATTGGCTGCACTTATACTTTTTACGATACTTATTTCCAACATAGTTCCGGTAATGGGTGCCGTAAGTAAGTTTATAAAGGTACTTTCACCGTTTATTATAGGCGGTATCATCGCGTTTATCCTTACTCCCATAGTTAACTTTGTGGATGAGGCATTTTTCGAAAAGGTATGTAAGATAAAAAAGGCAAAGCTCAGGGCAGGACTTTCCATCACACTTACTTTTGCGGTATTCTTCGGATTGCTCGTGCTGTCCATAGTAAAACTTGCTCCCGAGATCGGAGAAAGTGTTGCAAACCTCCTGGATAAATCCAAGACTCTCGGACCGAAGCTGGGAGAGAAGCTTAACGGTATTTTGGAAAGCCTTAAAAACACATTCCCTTCTATAGATATCGATCTGGTCAAGGACAAGATCAACGAGGCACTGCCTTCTGTATTCTCAAAATCAAGCGATCTGATAATGACCTTTATACCTAAGATTTTCAGTACATCATACAGCATAATCCATGTAGTGATAGATATCCTGCTTGCCATGGCTATCTCGATTTACATGGTATGTGATAAGAGAAGGATAGCTCATGCGGCTACCAAGATGGTATACTGCGTCATGAAGCCCAAGACTGCGGGCGGATTTATCGAGAATGCCAAGGAAAGCTTCCAGATATTTACCGGATTCATCATCGGTAAATCCATCGATTCGCTTATTATCGGAATCCTTACATTTATCATCCTTAACATATTCCATCTGAAGTACAGCCTGCTTGTGGCTGTTATAGTTGGCGTTACCAACATGATACCTTTCTTCGGACCCTTTATCGGTGCCGTACCGGGCATACTTCTGTACTTATGTATAGAACCGATAGATGCGGTTATATTTGCGGGTATCATCCTTGCACTCCAGCAGTTTGACGGATGGATCTTAGGACCTATGATACTCGGTGATTCGACCGGTATCAGGCCTATATGGGTTATATTCGGTATTACCGTCGGCGGGGCATATTTCGGGTTCGCCGGTATGTTCCTGGGTGTTCCCATCACCGCGGTTATCGTATACCTTGTAAATAAATACGTGGATAAGAAACTGAATGAAAAGCACATAGAGGTTCAATAGTTTATGGATAATGAACTGATCTTACAGAATTATCAGGCCGAAGAGAATATTCCCTGGAATGTTTATCCCAGACCGCAGATGAGGAGAGACAGCTTCTGCAATCTGAACGGTGAATGGGATTTTGACGTGTCCCAGTATGATTATCCGCCGCAGAAGTATTCCATGAAGATCATGGTACCGTATCCGGTGGAGTCGGCACTTTCGGGCGTCGGAAAGCATTATAAAAAGGGAAGCAGGCTTTATTACAGAAGATATTTTGATGCACCGATCAAGCTTCGCTGGAGAAGAGTGCTGCTTCACTGCGGCGGCATAGACCAGAAAGCCGAGATATACATTAACGGACATTTTGTAATATCCTGCTGTACATCTATAGAAGGTCCTTTAGAGGTGGATATCACTCCGTTCCTTCTGGATGAAAACGAGCTTGTGATAAAAGTAATAGACGATATGGATAAAAACATACCATACGGCAAGCAGAGCGAGAATCCTAAGGAGATATGGTATTCTCCGGTATCGGGAATATGGCAGACCGTATGGCTTGAAGCTGTGCCCGAGTATTATATAAAGGGACTTAAGGTCACATCTACACTGGAGTATGCAGACATCGAGATAGCCGGCGTGGACGAGGGAAGGGTCCTTTTCGAGGGCAAGAGCTATCGTTTCTATGACGGAAAGATAAGACTTACTCCTATGGTCAAAAAACCGTGGAGTCCTGAAGATCCTCATCTTTACTTCTTCTCGGTTCAGGTGGGAAATGATAAGGTGGATTCTTATTTTGCACTCCGTACGCTTGAGATAAAGGAAGCATACGGCCTTAAGCGTCTGTGCTTAAACGGAGAGCCTTATTTCTTTAACGGAGTGCTGCATCAGGGGTATTGGAAGGAAGGATTATATACTCCGGAAAGAGCAGATGATTATAAGTTTGATATCATTACAGCCAAAAATCTCGGATTTAATACTATCCGCAAGCATTTAAAGATTGAAGCGGAAGAGTTTTATTATCAGTGTGACAAGCTCGGCATGATAGTATTCCAGGACATGGTGAACAACGGCAAGTACTCAAAGATCAGGGATATCGTGTTCCCTATGGCCGGATTTACCAAGTTTTCCGACAAGCTTAAGCACAGGGGTAAGGTACAGAGAAGATCGTATATAAATGCGGCACAGAGTACCGTGAAAACGCTTTATTCACACCCCTGCATCTGTTACTGGACTCTGTTTAACGAAGGATGGGGTCAGTTCTGCAGCAGCCAGATATATGACCTTATAAAGGGTCTCGACAGTACACGGTTTATCGACAGTGCCTCAGGCTGGTTCAAGGGCGGAAAGACCGACGTAGAGAGTATACACTGCTATTATAAGAAGTTTAACATGCCGAGGACCGAAAAGCCGATAATGCTGTCGGAATTCGGCGGATATTCGTTAAAGATACAGGATCACAGTCTGGAGGATGCGGGATACGGTTACAAGGTATTCGAGGATAAGCTTTCTTTCGTCGATGCGATCAGAAATCTGTATAAGAACGAGATCATACCTGCTATAGGCATGGGACTGTGCGGATGCATATATACCCAGTTCTGTGATATAGAAAAGGAGACCAACGGACTTATCACTTTTGACAGAAAGTATATAAAAACGGATGATAACATATTTAAGCCGTTTAAGGATAAGATGAAGATATAAGGAGATAAAATTGAGCATTAAGTTTAAGAACTGCATAATACTTGCTACTGATGAGAACGGTAATTTTTCAGTGCTAAAGCACGAAGTGTTATGTGTGGAAAATGATAAGATCTCATATATAGGACCGGATACTGATGCTCCTTCATGTGACAGTGAGAAGGATATGAAGGGGGCGGTGCTTATGCCGGGTATCGTAAATGCACACTGCCACGGACCGATGACACTGCTGAGAGGTGTCGGCAGCGGACTTGCACTTCAGGAATGGCTTGAAACGGCTATATTCCCGGTAGAAGATAAGTTAAAACCCATAGATATAGAAGCGGGAGAAAAGCTTGCAGTCATGGAGATGCTTGCGAGCGGTACCACTTATGTGTCGGAGATGTATGATTTCCCTTGGAACTCCGGAAAGATTCTTTCGGATACCGGTATCAGAGCCAATATCTGCAGAGTCGGGCTGGCATTTTCGGAAGAGACCGAGATACCTAAGGGAAGATTCGATGAGTGTGTGGATCTCGTAAAGAACTGGAAAGATCCTTATGACAGGGTGAGAGCGGAGTTCTGCCTGCATTCGGAGTACCTGACAAATGAAATATTTGTCAGAAAGATAGCTGAAGTAAATAAGGACTTAAAGAAAACAGTAAACGTACATGTGTCAGAAACCTACAGGGAGCATGAGGAGTGTAAGGCAAGACACAACGGACTTACACCTATCCGTTATCTTGAAAAGTGCGGTATCCTGGATAATAAGACTTATGCGGCACACTGCGTATGGGTTGATGAAGAGGACAGACGCATCATGGCGGAGAAGGGTACTTCCGCTATCCACAATCCTTCGAGCAACTGTAAGCTGGCATCGGGATTTGCCCCTGTAAAAGAATTACTTGATTCAAGGGTAAATGTAGGACTTGGTACCGACGGAACGGCCAGCAACAATAACCTCAACATGTTCGAGGAAATGCATCTGGCAGCTATGCTGATAAAGTGTGTCGGAAAGGATGCTACTTTAGGAACTGCCGAAGAGATAATAAAAATGGCTACCGTAAACGGAGCGAAGGCCATGGGAAGGGATGATACCGGTGAGCTTAAAGCAGGAAAGAAGGCTGATATCATAGCCGTATCCCTCGATAAGCCCCATATGTTCCCGGCATTTGATATACCCAATATACTTGTATACAGTGCACAGGCATCCGATGTCATCATGACTATGGTGGATGGCAATATTCTTTATGAAAACGGAGAATATAAGACCATAGATAAGGAAAAGACGATGGCCGAAGTAAAGGAAAGTCTTGAGAGACTGTACTGATGCTTTAAGGGCCACAGTATTATTTTACCAGATTTTATAAGCGGTAACGGAGTAAGGAATCAGGTGTAAAACCTGAGCGGGCCCGCCGCCGTAAATAAACAGCATATAAGAATATATGGCATATAACGCAGGGAAGGAAAGCTGCCGCAAGCTTTCCTTCTTAAACGTCATTGAGGTAACACCTTGAGAAGACATGCGGGATATGAATGTTTATGAGCCGGAAGACTTAGCCGTGTTTCCCGTAGACTTTTGTCGTCTGCGAGCACCGGATATCGTTATGATCACGGGGAGCCGCTTATTTAATACATTTAAGAATTTTTATGATTTGGAGGACATGACATGAAAAAAAGATTATCTAAATTTTTGTCAATGATCATGATTGCGGCCTTGATCGTGACCGGATTTACCGGTTTTACCGGTGGATCAAAAGCATATGCTGCCGAGGGTGATACTCCGCTTCTTATAGCAACGGCACCTGCTCTTGAGGCTAAGGTATATGTTTCTATTTCCAACAAGGGCGACCTTGTAGTAAGACAGCAGTCTGTAGATGTAATGGATACCGATGATGACGGTGCTCTTACTATTTCCGATGCACTTTACTGCGCACATGAGAAATATTATAAAGGCGGCGCAGCAGAGGGATATGGCGCAGCTATCGGACAGTGGGGCTTAGGCCTTACAAAGCTCTGGGGTGATGAGAGCGGCAACTTCGGATACTATGTAAACGACGTATCATCTATGGGTGCAGGTGACCCCATAAAAGACGGTGATTATCTTAATGCTTATATCTACAAAGACGGTACAGGTTTTTCGGATAAGTACACTTTCTTTAATACCCATAAGATCGGATTAAAAACCAATGCAGCTAAGACCTTCAAGCTTTCATATGCAGGCTTTGATGAGAACTGGGCTCCTGTAACCGCTCCTTTAAAGTATGCTGTTATCATGATCAACGGCGATCATACCGAGATCGGTACAAATAAGAAGGGCAGATTCAAGCTTCAGTTCAATCAGTCCGGAAGCTACTTAATATCTGCAGATCATGAAGAAGAGACTATCGTTCCTCCTACACTTATCGTATTTGTTCAGCCTGAAAAAGGTGAAGTGATAGAAGTAAAGAACAAGAAGTACACCGTAACAAAGCTCGGTACCGTTAAGACAGGAAAGAAGGGTAAGGTTACCTTCTCTAAGTCAGCCAACGAAGGTAAGGAAGCACCCAAGACCGTTGATTACGCCGGTGTTACCTATAAGGTAAAGGTTGTTGACTGATATTAACCTTGGATCTTAAATATAAGGCATTTCCCATATTGCGGGAGATGCCTTTTTATTGTCTGTAAATCCTCTAAATGGTTTGACTATGCTAATGTATTTTGATATAATATCTGTGTATTTCGTCAATCAGGGGTACGGTCTCTGATTGAATATAACAGATACAGAATAAATGTATGGAGGGTGAAATGAAAAAGAAATCGTTGCTTATCGCTGTTGCGGTATTTGCCGTGGCTCTGACTGCCGTAAATATCGTAAATGCTGTTTCAGGTGAAGACTTTACCTTTGCCGGGAAGGCATGGGCATTGCTTCCGCCTTTGGTAGCCATAATCCTGGCACTTATCACAAAGGAAGCATATTCCTCGTTATTTGTCGGCATCTTCCTCGGAGCGTTTATGATATCGGGCTGCTCGATATTGGAGACTACCGATACCATCACCACAGATGGTATCACGGCAGCTATAGCAGATACTTCGGGTATACTTTTCTTCCTTGTCATACTTGGAATTATCGTTGCTCTTATCAATAAGTCAGGTGCATCGCGTGCATTCGGCGAATGGGCGAAAAAGCATATTAAGACAAAGGCCGGAGCACTTTTTGCAACATTCATGCTCGGTGTTCTTATATTTATAGATGATTATTTTAACTGTCTGACTGTAGGCTCTGTTATGTCTCCCGTTACGGACAGCAAGAAGATATCAAGAGTTAAGCTCGCGTATATCATTGATGCGACAGCTGCACCGGTATGTATGATAGCACCGGTATCCTCATGGGCAGCTGCAGTATCGGGAAGCGTCGATACTACGACTTATTCGGGATTCGAGCTTTTTGTACGCGCGATACCTTACAATTTTTATTCGATATTAACATTTGTATTTATCATCACTTTGATCATACTCGGCTTTGATTACGGTAAGATGAGCGGCTTTGAGATCAAGGCAGAAAAAGACGGTGACTTAAGCATGCTTGCAGTTGCCTTAAATGATGAAAAAGAAGAGCTTAAGATACAGGAATACGGACCGGAAGATCCTCATAAAGGAAAGATCCATGATCTTATACTGCCTGTATTACTTCTGATAGGAACATCTATCTGGGGATTGCTCAGAAACGGTTTTCAGGCTATCGGAGATGAGGGCGGTATAAAAGAGGCTTTTTCTGAGACCGATGCAACCGTCGGACTTCCCTGGGGCGGTATAGTTGCACTTGTGATCATCATTATCTATCTTGTGGCACGTAAGGTTGTAAGCTTTGATGATGCCATGAAGTGCATACCTAAGGGCTTTATGGCCATGGTACCCGCTATCACCATACTGGTACTTGCTACAGCACTTAAAAATATGACCGGTGCACTTGATGCAAGGACATTTGTCGAGTCCGTCATGGCTGATCTGACCGGACTTCAGTGGGCACTTCCCGCTATCGTATTTGTTATCGCCTGCGTTATCGCTTTTGCGACGGGTACTTCATGGGGTACATTCGGTATACTTATCCCTATCGTTACAGCTGTATTCCCCGAGAGCAGCTCATTGTTCTTCGTAGGTATATCGGCATGTCTGGCCGGTGCTGTATGCGGCGACCATTGCTCACCCATATCCGATACGACCATTATGTCATCGGCGGGAGCACATTGTGACCATATCCAGCATGTTGAGACACAGCTTCCTTATGCTTTGTCGGTAGCGGGTATTTCATTTGTAACATACCTTTTGGCCGGGCTGTTTGACAAGGGCGGATTTGTATGGCTTTCAATTCCTGTAGGAATAATACTTACAATTTTATTCCTTATAGTAGTTAAGAAGATGGTTAGATCAAAAGCATGAAAAAGAATCAGTTATTAGGCAGTGTATTGCTTTTGATCACTGCTGTCATCTGGGGCACGGCTTTTGCTTTTCAGCGTGTGGGAATGGATCATATCGGTCCTGTCACGTTTACCGCTTCGAGGATGACGCTTTCGGCTGTTGCAGTCTCGATAGTTGCCTGCTTTTATAAAGGAAAGACCGCATTTGCCGATGAAAATGAAAAAAGAAAATATCACACGGCTAATGTAAAAGGCGGAATATACTGCGGCGCATTTCTTGCATTTGCCAGCATAATGCAGCAGGCGGGAATTGTATATACCACCGCAGGTAAAGCGGGTTTTATCACAAGCCTGTATATGCTGCTGGTGCCGGTGATAAGTTTTATCCTGTTTAAAAAACACTATAGTCTGATCGTATGGATAGCGGTATTTACCGGTGTGGTCGGGATGTACCTTTTGTGTATGTCGGAAAGTCTTATCCTGTCACAGGGGGATGGGCTGGTATTTATCTGTGCCGTGCTTTTCAGCGGACAGATATTATGCTGCGGATATTTTGCCGTAAGGGGTAATCCGGTGCGGATATCCGCGATACAGTTCGTAACAGGTACGATCATATCGTGGATAGCGGCATTTATCATGGAATCACCTGATATGGACGGGATATTAGAAGCAGCGGTACCCGTGCTTTACTGCGGTATCGCCTCCGGTGCTATAGGTTATACACTCCAGCTGATCGGACAAAAGTATACCGAGCAGACTATAGCGGCACTTATCATGAGTCTCGAATCGGTATTCGCCGTCATAGGCGGTGTTATCATCTTGGGAGAGACTATGAGCGCCCGTGAAACTGCAGGATGCATTATTATATTCCTGGCCATTATTATGGTACAGATAAGAAAGAAGAATTAAATATAAAATGAAAAAGAAGATACTGTTCAATTTTATACTCTGTTTCGTTTTGGCATTCCTTTGCATAGGAAAACTATATTCTGCGAAGGCCGGTTATGATGCATCAAATGAGGCTAAAAGTATAATTGACGGTATCATTTCTTTTAATGCCGGAAATCCCGGGGAAGCGGGCAATACGGATTCTCCTGACAGTCAGACGGGTACTTCCGCTAAGTCGCAGGATGCACAGGTATTAGAATTTATACGTACGTCTCTTGTATACAATATCGGCGGTACGGCCGAATGGTATGTTTTGGGACTTTCGCAATACGGAGACTATGATTTTACCGAGTACCGTGAGGCACTTGAGAAATATGTATCAGAAAAAAAGATTACCGGTGCTTCCGCCAAGCTTAAATTTGCATTGCTTTTATCATATGTGGACGGAGATAAGAGCTATATAGATAAGACCTTAACGGATGATTCCATAGGCGGCCAGGGTATCATGAGCTATGTATTCGGCCTGCATCTGTTAAACAACGGATTTACAGGCACGGTATCCGCTGATGAGATAATCGATATCATCGGGTCCTTCCAGCATGAGGACGGCGGTTGGTCGGTAATGGGAGATTACGGAGATGTGGATGTAACCGCCATGGTACTGCAGGCTATAGCTCCTTATACCGATAAAGCTTTTGTACCCGATCCCGGGAATACCGATACGGGACTTACCGAACGTCGGGCCGTGATCATCACTATGGCAAAAAGAGGCATAGAATTCCTGTCGGGAAAACAGGAGGATGACGGGGTATTTGCAAGCTTCGGAGTGAGAAATGCGGAGAGTACCGCACAGGTGATCACAGCACTTTCGGCGCTTGGTATTGACTGTGCTGAGGACGCCCGCTTTATAAAGAACGGGATATCCCCTATAGACGGTATTAAGCTGTTTTTACTTGAAGACGGCAGCTTCGCACATAAGGAGGGGGATGTATCCAGTCCTTCAGCGACTGTACAGACCTTCTATTCGATGGTAGCATATCTTAGGTGTAAGGAAGGTATGACACCTTTATATGTTCGTGATAAAAACGAGAAGAAGCTGAACGTTATATTTAAAGAAAAAACTGATCCCGCCGGGGAAAATAATAAAGATGAGAATATAAGTAATTCGGATAATACAGATAATAAAGGTAACAATGACAATAACGACGGTAACGATGTTAAGCCGGGCCAAAACGGTAACTCTCAGGACATAAAGGATAATACAGAAAATAATGCCGACAGTTCCGAAAGCAGAGGCACCGGATACAAGCCTAAAGCTATAGCCGTACTGATCGGAGTATGCCTTGTGGTATGCGGTATACTTTTTGCTTTAAAGAAGCATTGGAAGAATTATCTGTTTGTCGGACTGGTTGCAGTAGCCGGCGTATTGGTTATCATATTTACCGATTTCTCAAAGCCCGAGGACTACTACGGACAAAGTACCGAAAAAGAAAATGCAGTAGGAACGGTAACCATGTCCATACGCTGCGATATCCTTAAAGGGAAAGAACCGAACGCTCATATTCCGAAGGATTACTGTATACTGGATACGACGGAGTTCAAGCTCCTTGAAGGTGAATCGGTATATGATATACTGCTTGAAGCCGCAAAGGAGTACAGTATAAGTGTGGAGCATGAAGGCGGTTCAGACATAATATACATTTCGGGTATCAATTACCTGTATGAGAATGACTACGGTGATCTGTCCGGCTGGGTATATAAGGTGAACGGCGTCCTGCCTTCGGTCGGATGCGGCGGATATAAACTGGAGGACGGAGATGTGATAGAGTGGTGCTATACACTTGATCTCGGTAATGATGTGACAGATTAAAGCCTTCCCCTTGAGGGGAAGGTGGAAGACGACGGATGAGGTGGATAATCAGGAAAGGAGAAGTATGCGGGATATAAAAGAATATAATCCGGTGACGGTATTTATCTATTATATGGCTGCGGTCATCGTGTCCATGTTCACCATGAACCCTGTCCTGCATATCATATCCTTTATCGGAGGTTTTATACAATTTCTGATGATTCCGGCTAAGGGAAAGCTCAGGACTCACATATGGTACTTTTTGATCGGACTGATCTTAGCCACTGTCAGGCCTCTGTTTTCACATAACGGAGCGACGGTACTCTTTATCATAAATGATAACCCGATCACAAAGGAAGCATTTATATTCGGACTTAATTCTGCAGTTATGGTAGTAGGAGTCCTGTATCTGTTCAGGGTGTTCTCGGAGATAATGACAAGTGACAGACTGTTGTACATATTCGGAAAAACATCTCCCAAGACTGCACTTATCATGTCAATGGGACTTAAATTCATACCGATGCTGCGCAGACAGCGGAAGATCACTGCGGACGCACAGACCGCTATCGGGATGAACAAGGATGACAATGCCATAGACAGGATACACGGCGGATTGAATGTATTCTCGGCTACTGTATCCTGGGGACTTGAGAACGGCATTATCACGGCGGACAGTATGGCAGCCCGCGGATACGGTGAGGGAAAAAGATCGGTGTATTCCAGGTTTTCATTTAAGAGGCGGGATTTAATCCTGATAGTGGTATCGTTAGCTTTACTGGCACCTGTTATCACCGCGATAATCAGCGGTTCATTCGATACCGTTTTTTATCCGCTCTTTACAGTGGCTGAAGCTGACGGAACAGCTGTGTGCGGATATATATCTTATGCGGTACTTATGTGTATACCTGTCATTTTGAAATTGTTGGAGAACTTCAGATGGAAATACTTAATGTCGAAAATCTGAAATTTAAATATCCGAAGACCGAAAAGTATGTGGTAGACGGAGTGAGCTTTCATGTAAATGAAGGCGATTTTGTCGTGCTGTGCGGTCCGACGGGCAGCGGGAAATCCACACTTTTAAAGCTTATTAAACCGGAAATATCACCCCTTGGTGAAAAACAGGGACATGTAAGATTCCATAATGAAGAAATAGACCGTGATATAGAAGACAAGAAGATAAAGGCATCGCGTATAGGTTATGTATGCCAGAATCCTAAGGAGCAGGCAGTGACAGATAAGGTATGGCATGAACTTGCATTCGGGCTTGAGAACATGGGACTGCCGACAAGTGAAATGGGAGCCAGGATAGCGGAGATGGCCTCGTATTTCGGTATAGAAGACTGGTATGAAAAAAGAGTGGACGAGCTCTCGGGAGGTCAGCTGCAGATACTTAACCTTGCATCGGTAATGGTGATGAATCCGGATATACTTATCCTGGACGAACCTACAGCACAGCTTGATCCGATAGCTGCATCCGAGTTTCTTACGACTTTAAAGAAGCTTAACAACGATTTTGCATTGACTATCATCATAGCAGAACACAGGCTGGAAGAGCTGATACCGGTATGTGACCGTATTCTGGTGATGGAAGAGGGACGACTTACCATAGACGGAGCTTGGCAGGAAGTGCTTGGCAGGATAACTCCGGAGAATGAGATATTTGATGCACTGCCATCTGCATACAGGTTATATAATGGTCTTGCAGGTATTAAAGGACTGAAGGGGAATGCTGCAGCCGATACGGAGAAGATACCTGTAACCATTAGAGACGGCAGGGAGTTTTTATCCGGGTATATTGCAAAGAACAGTAAGAAAGAACTGCAGGGTACATCTGAAAATAGTATTAATAGAGAATCACCGGACAATAAAGAGACAGTAAAGAGCAGACAGGTTGAAAGTACTGCTGCACTTGAGTTTAAGGAAGTGAGTTTCAGATATGCAAGGGAACTTCCCGATGCGTTAAAAGAGCTTAGTTTTAAGGTTAATTCCGGTGAGATATTCTGTATACTCGGCGGGAACGGATCGGGAAAGACCACGGCGATTAATGCCGCCGCAGGACTTATTAAGCCATATGAAGGCTGTATAAAGGTATTCGGAAAGAGGCTTAAAGAATATAAAAACCAGAGTCTGTATAACAAGTGCCTTTCGATGCTGCCGCAGGATGTACAGACATTGTTCCTGCACAATACCGTAAAAGAAGAACTTGAGAGCAGAAAGGCTTTAGAAAGACTCGGGGATTTTCCATTTGATATAAGCATGCTTTTAGACCGGCATCCGTATGATCTTTCCGGAGGGGAGCAGCAGCTTGTGGCATTGGCATTGGTACTTGCTACAGAACCAAAGCTTTTGCTTTTAGATGAGCCGACTAAGGGACTTGATGCTTATAGAAAAAAGAATCTGGCCGGAATACTAAAAGAGCTTAAGGCTTCAGGCATCACTGTTGTTACTGTCACCCACGATGTAGAGTTCGCTGCCATGTGTGCAGACAGATGTGTATTGTTTTTCAAAGGAAGTATAGCTTCAGAGGGTGATGTGCACAGCTTTTTTAAGAGCAATAACTTTTATACAACGTCGGTATGCCGCATGAGTCGCGGCATATGTGACGGACCGGTTACTGTTGAGGAAATATTGGGAGCATTAAAATAAGGAGGACAAAAGCTATGATGGACATTATGCAGTTAAGTGAGGACACTTACAGGATCGATGACGACAGGGTGCGTTTTTTCGTGCTTGAAGGTACTGATAAGGCGATAATGATCGACAGCAGCATGAATAATCCCAATGCGATAGAAGGAGCCAGAAAGGTTACCGATAAACCATTGGAGATAGTGAACACTCATGCCGACCGTGACCATATTGCGGGAAACGGTGCTTTTGAAAAGATGTATATGAGCCCCGCTGAGCAGCCTGTATACAGGGAGAACGGCGGAAAAGGCAGCATTATCCCGGTAAAGGAAGGAGATATAATCGATCTCGGAAACCGTCCGCTTGAGGTTATAGATATACCCGGACATACCCCCGGAAGCATAGCACTTCTTGATATCAACAACAGAGTTCTTTACTCCGGTGATACAGTTCAGTCGGGTATTATATTCATGTTCGGTAAACACAGAAATATGGATACATTTATTGAGAGTCTGAAGAAACTGGAGAAGATGAGTGACAGATTTGACCTTATCTATCCTTCACATGACAGATGTCCTGTTAAGCCTGATATCATCCCGAAGCTTATCGAGGGTGCCGAACAGGTACGTGCAGGTAAGGCTGAAGGCAGAGAGATGGATTTATTCGGTAACAAGGTTATGATGTACAGATTTGAGTATGCCGGATTCTTCTGTGAGCCTTAAAATATTTGAATTAATTATAGATGTTATATCTTGTTAAGGCTTCCCCTTGAAGGGAAGCTGACTGATGAGGTGTAAAAAAACAGGGATATAGGATGATAGTAATAAAGAATCAAAAACTAAAGAGAATATTGGGAATTATCATACCCCTTGTGCTTATCCCGGCGGTGGCAGTATGCGGTTCTGTTCTTTTCTCGGAACAGAAGCATATATTCGTATCGCTGGTGGTGGCTTTCTTTTCATTGGTTCTTTTTATCACAGGCTTTGAAAGAAAAGTGACCGGTACCAGGAGAATGGTACTTGTAGCGGTCATGACTGCCATAAGCGTACTTGGGCGTTTTATACCTTTCTTTAAGCCGATCACTGCACTTACTGTCATAACTGCCATGTATCTGGGCGGTGAGGCAGGATTCTTAGTCGGATCGCTTTCGGCCCTGCTTTCAAACTTTTACTTCGGTCAGGGCCCCTGGACGGCATTTCAGATGCTTGCATGGGGACTCATCGGTTATGTGGCGGGTCTGATAGCGGAATCACTAAAAAGAAACAGAGCATTACTGCTTGCATACGGAGTATTGTCCGGAATAGCATTTTCACTTATAATGGATGTCTGGACAGTACTCTGGTACAGTGCAGGTTTTGATATGGAGTTGTATATTGCCTCCATAACAGCAGCAATACCGCACACAATACTGTATGCGGTATCAAATTTCATCTTCTTATTCTTTCTGGCAAAACCGTTCGGGGACAAGCTTGAACGTATTAAGGTCAAATACGGAGTATAAAAAGACTGTATAAACCGGTTGGCTTATACAGTCTTAAATTTTATTCTTCGGTATCTTTACTTACCGGCAGCAGCTCTATCTTAACCTTGGTAACACGATTTTTGGCGGTTGCCGCAACGGTATATCGTACATTATCCCATTCTATTGATTCGCCTTTTGCGGGTAAGTGGTTAAGCAGATTTATAACGTGACCTGCTATGGAGTCATAATCATCGGATTTAAGATCCAAGCCGCAGGCTTTGTTTACATCGTCGAGACTGGCGGCTCCCTGCGCTTCAAATGTGGTCACATTGATACGCCTTACGCTGTCTACTTCATCGGTATCGGTTTCGTCCCTTATCTCGCCGACTATTTCCTCTATCAGGTCCTCTATGGTGAGAAGTCCGGCGGTTATTCCGTATTCATCGAGCACTATAGCCATGGACTTGTATTTATCCTTAAGCTCACTCATTAGCTCTGAGGTTTTCTTGGTTTCAAACGTAAAGAAAGGCTCGCGCATGTACTCGGTAACCTTGAATGGCCTTTTCGGATTATATTTTACTAAAAGGTCCTTGGCCCAGATGATACCGATAATGTTATCGTGGGATTCATGATATACGGGCATACGTGAGTACTGGTCTTTTCGGAAGATACTGATCAGTTCGTCATATGTGACGGTATCTTCGACACAGGTCATGTTGATGGCAGGTACCATGACATCTTTTGCCACAGTATCACCGAAATCCACCACGTTATTGATCATTTCATGCTCGTCATGTTCTATGACACCTTCCTGGGCGCTTGCTTCAACTATGGTAAGAAGTTCATTCTCTGTCATATGTGCACCGGATTTGTTCGGGTCTATACGTAATATGAACATTACACCCTTAGCCAGGCCTGATACCAGGAATGTCAGGGGAGTGAACAGGATCATAAGCAGGTTGATAAAGGGAGCATAGATAAAGGCCATTTTCTCGGCGTGTATGGATGCCATGGTCTTAGGGGTGATCTCACCGAATATAAGTACCAGTAAGGTTAGTATTCCTGTCGCGATACCAATGGCGGTATTGCCGAAAAGCTTCTGGGCAAAAACTGTCGTTAATGCAGAAGCAGCGATATTTACTATATTGTTGCCGATAAGGATAGTGCTTAAGAACTTAGTGTTTTTATCGAGTAAGGACAGAACAAGCCCGGCCCTCTTAGAGCCTTCTTCAGCCATGGACTTGATCCTCAGCTTATTTAATGATGTAAATGCAGTTTCAGCAGATGAGAAAAATGCGGATAGCAATAAAAGAACAAATAATATTATCAATCGCGCCGCGTCACCGGAATCCAAAATATCACACTCCTTAACATGTATAAGTTTATAAGTTGTCTAAGTCTGCAAAATCCAAGAATTACATATGAATTTGAGAAATAGTATAGGGAATCTATGGGAAAAAGTCAATAGAGAATATTGCAGGGATATTTTTATGGAAAATATAAAAAAATATACTCAAAATGTCGATATAACAGTATAGGGTTATTTAAAAAAGGGCTATCCGCCGGGAAGAGGTGCTTATGAAAAAAGGATTGATAATAACAGCAGTATTTGCATTGATAATGTGCACTTTATTTATACCTGATAAAAAGGCAAGAGCTGATTATGATTTTGAGGTATGTTATCATTGTAACGGAACAGGTAGGTTCCATTGCGATAGCTGTAATGACCGGGGAGAAGTATTTTGTAATCTGTGTGCCGGAAAAGGCGGATGGGCATGTACATATTGTGACGGAGCAGGATATGATATATGTCCGAGCTGTCATGGGGACACCTATATACGCAACGGAGAAGGTGAGATACCGCCTGACGCCGAACCGGGGACATGCGGACATTGCAATGGGACAGGAAAACTCGAATGTATAAAATGCCATGGAGCAGGATGGGGAGGATGTCCGGCATGTGAAGATAAGGGATATGAAGAATGCATGAACGGGGAATGCGTTAGCCATAGGGCATCAAACGGAGTATGTAACTATTGTAAAGGTACGGGATTTACAAGTAACGATCCGAGATTTAAACCTGAATGGAATGATGGTATACATAATAAACCGAAAGACGGGGAAACAATCTGGTATAACGGCGGTGAAAGTACTTACCGTTATCATAAAACGCCTACTGCAGAAGATAAAAAAAGAACATCTGAAGAACTTGAAGCATACAGGAAAAAGGCTTTAGAAAACCTGGAGAAGGTATATACTACCTACAGTGAAGATCTTTACAGTGCAAAACAGCTTAAAAAGCTTAAGAGCACATATGAGAAGGGCGTAAATGCAATAAAGAAAGCAGCAGTTTACGATAAAGTATCTGTAGCATATTACAAGTACAAGGGACTTCTTTTTGATATAAGACCTTCCAAACTTGAAAAATACAAAAATAAATATGTTAATGAACTAAGGTCCTTACAGGGAAAATTTGAAAAAGAACATTGTACGGATGAAGGATACTGGGATCACGGTTATGAAGGTATCATGAACGACGGAGTCGAAGAAATAATGAAAGCAAAAACCAAGGCCAAGGTTAAGAAGATATTTAAAAGTACGAAAGCTAAAGTTATATATTAAAATGAGGTACGTATGAAAAAAAGTCTGATAGGGATAGAATTATTAACATTAATACTTGGTATTCTGTTCATACCTGCTGAGGACATTTCTACAGCCTGAAATACAAATGTGGGAACAGCGTGTGCTGTTCCTGCATTTTTTTTATTTTATGGTTGTAAAATCCCGCTCAAGAGTGTATAATAAAAGTTCGTACGGGCTTGATTGTTACGAAAATGTTAAGAGCAAAGTCCGGTATAAAAATCCGATGAAAAATGACGTTCCGGAATGAAAGGTGGTGGTTTTATGCGTACAGATGATTCTGACAGTTGCAGACGATGTGAAGCAGCTTACGGAGGCGACGTGCCCCCCCGATTGTGTACCATAAAACTGAACAAGGAGGACTCTTTTTATGACCGAGAACGAAGAGAAAGATATCGCAGAGCTTCTCTCTGATGAAGGTGATATCCTGTCAGAGGACGAAAGAGTAGAGGATACTGATGAGTCTGAAGCCGGTGTAAATACCGGTTCGGATGAAGCTGAGGGTCCTGAAGCTGAAGATCCGTCTGCAAATGCCGCTCCCATGGCTATGGAAGTACTTGAAGCCGATGCTACAAAGGCACAGGACAAGGAAGCGGGAGATGAACCTGAGGAAGAAGAACAGTCTCAGGTAGATATCATGAAAGAAGTCATAGAGCGCAGGGATTTTAAGGAATTCCGCAGGATGGCTTCAGAGATGAATGAGGCCGATGTGGCTTCAGTACTTGAGGAGCTTGAAGAAGCCGATATACTTAAATTTTTCAGGGTATTACCCAAGAATATCGCGGCAGACGTGTTTGCTTATCTGCCCATAGACCTGCAGCAGAGCATGATCCTTATGCTTACTGAAGGCGAAGCTACGAACATCATCGAGAACATGTACGTGGATGATGCTGCCGACCTGTTTGATGAGATGCCGGCGAACGTAGTAACAAGGCTGCTGGCCAAAACCAGTGCCGAAACAAGAAGGACCATCAACCAGCTGCTTAAGTACCCGGATGATTCCGCAGGAAGTCTGATGACCACGGAGTATGAGGCGTTAAAGCTTCACTTAAAGGTATCGGAAGCACTGGAGAAGATAAGAAAAGACGGTATCGATAAGGAGACTATCAATACCTGTTATGTACTTGATAAAAACAGAACACTGCTCGGTACGGTAACCCTCAGAAGCCTGCTTTTTGCAGACCCCGATACTGAGGTGGGTGATATCATGACGGAGAATGTCATCTCCATTACCACCCTTACCGACCAGGAGGATGTAGCACGTGACTTCCAGAAGTACGACTTCTCTGTCATGCCTGTAGTTGACAGTGAGGACAGACTTGTCGGTATCATCACGGTCGATGACGTTGTCGACATCATGCAGCAGGAGGCTACGGAGGATATCGAAAAGATGGCCGCTATCAGCCCTACCGATGCTCCGTATATAAAGACAGGCGTATTTGAGACATGGAAGAAGCGTATACCGTGGCTGCTTTTACTCATGATCTCAGCTACATTTACCGGAATGATCATAGCGCATTTCGAGGATGCACTCAGTAAATATACCATACTTACAGCATTTATCCCGATGCTGATGGATACGGGCGGTAATGCCGGAAGCCAGGCTTCGGTATCGATCATCCGTGCGCTGTCTCTTGACGAGCTGAACTTTTCTGACCTTCCGAGAACTGCCTGGAAGGAATCAAGAGTATCGCTTTTGGTTGGTGCTACTCTGGCTGTTACCAATTTTGTAAAGCTTATGGTAGTTGACAATGTAACTCCCCAGGTGGCTGCAGTAGTGTGTCTGACACTGGTTGTAACTGTTTTTGTTGCAAAGCTTGTAGGTTGTTCACTTCCCATGTTCGCAAAGAAGCTGGGATTTGACCCTGCTGTTATGGCATCACCTTTTATCACAACTATAGTTGATGCTTTGTCATTGCTTATTTATTTTGAGTTTGCGACACTGATACTGGGTATCGGAGCATAGAAACACAGAAAGGTATAGAAAATGAAAGAATTACTTGACATATTATCGGAGAAATTCGGTGCGGCTTTTGAAAAGGCCGGATACGGAGCAGAATACGGAAGGTGTGTGGTATCAAACCGTCCGGACCTCTGCGAGTATCAGTGTAACGGTGCCATGGCCTGTGCCAAGGTATATAAGAAGGCGCCTATTGCTATCGCCAATGAGGTAGTGGCTTCTCTTCCCGATGACGGTGCATTTAAAAGCGTAGAGGCTGTTGCTCCCGGATTTATAAATATCATAATCGGTGAAAAGACTCTTAACGAATATCTTAATGAGATGGCTGTATCCGAAAAGAACGGATTTGAACCGAAGAGCATAGGGAAAACCGCTGTAATAGATTACGGCGGAGCCAATGTGGCAAAACCTCTCCATGTAGGACATCTTCGTCCGGCTATAATCGGTGAGAGTGTAAAGAGAATACTTAAATTTGACGGATATAAGACTATAGGTGATGCACATCTTGGAGACTGGGGTACACCTATCGGACTTATATTTACAGAGATGCAGGACAGAAATCCTTCACTCGTATTTTTTGATGAGAATTATACAGGCGAATATCCTGCAGAATGTCCTGTTACATTAAAGGAACTTGAGGAAATATATCCTTTTGCCAGTGCCAAGTCCAAAGAGGATGAGGAGTACAGGGCAAGAGCACGCCAGGCAGTGTTTGAGCTGCAGAGCGGCAGACGCGGATACAGGGCTCTTTGGGAAAGGATCATGGACATCTCAAAAAAAGACCTTGCGAAAAACTATGGCAGCCTTAATGTATTTTTTGAACTCTGGTACGGCGAAAGTGATGCCGATCCTTATATCGCACCGATGATAGAGGATATGAAGAAACAGGGTATAGCAAAAATAAGCGAGGGCGCGCTTGTTGTTGATGTTAAAGAGGAGTCCGATAATAAGGAAATGCCTCCATGCATGCTGCTTAAATCAGACGGCGCCGTAGGCTATGATTCCACTGACCTGGCAACTATAGTTCAGAGAATGAAAGACTTTTCTCCCAACAAGATAATATATGTAGTTGATAAACGTCAGGGTCTTCACTTTGAGCAGGTATTCCGTACCGTAAGAAAGGCCGGTATCGTAGGTGATGATACCGATCTGATCTTCCTTGGTAACGGTACCATGAACGGTAAGGACGGAAAGCCTTTCAAGACCCGTGACGGCGGAGTACTCCGTCTTGAGGCATTGGTCAAGGATGTCAGGGACCACGTGGCTGAGAAGATGGCTGACAGGGACTTGAGTGCCGAAGAGAAGGATGAAATATCAAGAAAAGTTGGTCTTGCAGCGCTTAAATACGGTGATCTTTCCAATGCGGCTACAAAGGATTACATCTTTGATATCGATAAATTTACCTCGTTTGAGGGAAATACCGGACCTTATATACTTTATACCATGGTACGTATCAAGTCCATCCTTGAAAAGTACTCATCAGTATCCGGTTTAAGCATTGCAGAAGTACTTGCAAAAGCAGCAAACGGAGAGTATAAGCTGTCCGATATAGACGGTAATGATTCCGAGAAGAAGCTTAAGCTTCAGATATCCCTGTTCTCAACAAGCATGGCTCAGGCTGTGGCTGAGATCGCACCCCATAAGGTATGTTCATATCTGTTTGACTTAAGCAACTGCCTTAATTCATTCTATCATGAGAATAAGATCGTAGCGGAAGAGAATGAGGAAAAACGTAAAGGTTTTATAGCACTTATATGTCTCACATTAAAGCTGCTTGAAACCGGTATTGACCTTTTAGGTATCGAAGCTCCTGAGAAAATGTAACGAAATTGTGAGATATTCAATTATGATTGACTTATTGTAGTTTTTTGTGTATAATATACAATGAATTAATTTGAATATCAGATAAATCGTTTATCGGTATATATAATGTACCAAATCTGTGGTACATGTTTCAAGGAGAAAGAGAAAATGCAAGGTAAAAAGCTGTTCATTTTAAAGAGCGTGCTGTTAATGGCAGCACTTATCATATTTGCACTGGCTGTCGGTAATGTTAATGCACGTGCGGACGAGAAGAAGTATAAAGGTAAGGTTCATGACGTTAAGTCGGCACTGAATGTAAGAAAAGGTGCAGGAAAGAATTACGATCCCATCACCGATGCTTCAGGGAATATCCTTCAGCTTAAGCCGGATGAGGAAGTAGTCATCATCGGACAGGCTACAGCAGCTGACGGTACTATATGGTACAATGTAGAGTTTGAACGTGACGGGAAGAAGTACAGCGATGGTTATGCTTCCAGCAACTATATTGAAAAAGGCGCTGAGATAACCGAAGCTCCCAAACCTACTCCTACAGCTACACCCGAGCCTACACCTACCCCTATCGCAGAGGTAGCGACCAAAGCTCCCACACAGCCTACTCCAAGTCTTACAGACAATACTAATGAAGGTGAAGGCGAACAGGGCGGCGGCAATCCCAAGAAGGTAATCCTTGGTGTTATATTTGCAGTTATAGCTGTTGCGGTTGTATTCTTCGGATTGTTCATAGTACTCGGACTTATCAAGCAGAACAAGAGAAAGAACCGTATACGTAACGCTCGTAAGGTAGACAGAATGAGAAGCTCCGAGCAGGAGAATCAGGGCGGCAAGAGAAAGCCCGAGATCAGACGTTCGGAAGATGACGGCGCATATGTACGTGAGGTTAGACAGAGCGTATATTATACAAATCCTGAAGATGACGATGAGTTATATGGTCTTGTATCTCAGGAACCTGATGACAAGAGGTCACTCAGGGCTGCAGTTGACAGACTTCAGGAGCATGACATCATCAACCATAAGATCTATGGTGAAGGCGAAGTATATGACAATTCAGATGTTAAGCTGATGGAAGTCAGATTCGGCAACGACGTAAGATTCTTAAATAAGGATTCTATCGTTCAGAAACGTCTGATCGAGATCATTGATGATGAGGACCAGGCTACTGCAAGACGCAGAAGCAGACGTAACAGAAATAAGAGGAATGACTATTAATTAAATATGTTGGTACCTTAAAGCTTATGGGCTCTGTCCGGGCAGCATCCCGACTTAATTGTCACCAAAGACAATTAAGATCGGGAACTACCCGTCACGAGCCCTATTTTTATACTGAAATCATTTTATAAAAAAGTCATTCTGAAGGAAGAGAAGAATTATTGATTCTTCGCTAAGTTCAGAATGACATAAATATACAGAAAAATTATTATGATATCAGATAATCATTTGTAAAAAGTTATAAATTAAGTATATCCTCACAGTGCTTTATCATGCGTTCGATAGCCTGGGTGCCGGGGGCACCGATGGTGTTTCTCTTTTCAACGCAGGTCTTAAGTGATATGGCTTCGTAGATATCCTGATCGAAGGCGGGAGAGAACTGCTTAAATTCGTCGAGTGAAAGGTCATCAAGTGCACAGTTCTTATCTATGCAGTAAAGTACCAGGCGGCCGATGATACCGTGTGCATCACGGAAAGGTATACCGTGTACTACGAGGTAATCAGCTGCATCGGTAGCATTGGTGAAACCGTTCCTTGCACTCTTTGCCATCACATCCTTGTTAAAGGTGAGGGTGGAAAGCATTCCGTCAAACAGTGTGATCGAATCCGATACAGTATCAAGAGCATCAAAGAAGGCTTCCTTATCTTCCTGAAGGTCCTTGTTATATGCAAGAGGCAGTCCTTTTAATGCAGTGAGCAGTGTGATGAGGCTTCCGTATACACGTCCGGTTTTTCCGCGTACCAGTTCGGCTATATCGGGATTTTTCTTCTGGGGCATGATGCTGCTTCCTGTGGAATATGCATCGTCTATCTCTATAAAGCGGTATTCATTGGTGTTCCAGATGATTATCTCTTCGCTGAATCTTGAGAGATGCATCATTATCATGGAAAAGCATGAGAGAAGTTCTATAAGGTAATCCCTGTCGGATACGCCGTCCATGGAGTTCTCTGTGGGACCGTAGAAGTCAAGTGCCTTTGCAGTCATCTCACGGTCTAAAGGATAAGTGGTACCTGCCAATGCTCCTGATCCTAAAGGAGAATAGTTCATCCTTTCCTTTGCATCTTTTAATCTGCTTCTGTCTCTTGCAAACATCTCGAAGTAAGCACCTAAGTGATGAGCTAAGGTTACAGGCTGAGCTTTCTGCAGATGTGTGAAGCCCGGCATATAGGTTTCTGTATTATCCTTCATGATAGTAAGGATAGTTGTAAGAAGCTTTTTAAGTTTTTTGCTGATCTCGCCAGCAGCGTTACGCGAGTACATACGCATGTCAAGTGCTACCTGATCGTTACGGCTGCGGCCTGTATGGAGCTTTTTGCCTGCATCGCCGATACGTTCGGTAAGAGTTGCTTCTACAAAGCTGTGGATGTCCTCAGCAGTCATGTCTATCTCAAGCCTGCCTGCTTCGATATCGTTATATATATCTGTTAATCCTTTATGTATAAGTTCTGCTTCTTCGTGTGAGATGATACCCTGGTTACCGAGCATGAGCGCATGAGCCATGCTGCCTTTGATATCTTCACGCCAGAAACGGCTGTCGAAAGTGATCGATGCATTATATTTTGCAACGAGTTCGTTTGTTTCGCCGGTGAAACGGCCTCCCCAAAGCTTCATGATTGCCTCCTGATACTGAATGATAAATGTTCAGTCTTTTTATTCTGTACCTAACAATAATACTTATAAAACCTTGTGTAGTCAATAGTTTTTTATTGACTAAATTTTTATTTTTTGTGATAATAAAGAAGGGCAAACTTTGTAGTCAATCTGTTTTATTTATAGAAAGGATATTGTATGAAAAAAGGACTTGTATTGGTTTGTTTATTATTTGTTATGCTGGGATTAACTAGTGTAAGTATTTCAGGGGCTGAAAAGAAATCTTATAAAACAGATATTGAAAAGATGTTGAAAGGATTAAAGGATTTTGAATTCAGCCTTCTATATGAAATCGATGTTAAAGAGCCTGAAATCGGTACAACAAAAGGCATAAAACTGGACAAAGACAGAATGTCGAGAATAGCGGCATTAACTTTAGATTATGAATATAATCATGAAGATAAGTCTGAATATATATGTCAGGTTAATAATTCTGCTTTGAAAAAAGCCGGCAAAAACCTTTTTGGGAAAACTTTAAAAGCCTCATATATTACTTCAGATGAAAGATGTATATACAGGGATGTATATAAAGATGACGAATATGGAGTAGTATATAAATATAAAGAGTCCGATGGTGAAGAAAAAGGCGAGTTCTATGTTTACTCTACTTCAGTTAAGAAGAAGGGGAAAAAGTATACTGCTACCAAAAAGTGTTATCTCGGATTTGTCTATGGGCAGATAACGAGAGAGTCTAACTATACGATCACATACACCTTAAAGAAATCCTCTAAATCCGAGTATGGATATATAATTACCGGGTTAAAGGTCAAGAAGACAGGAAAGACATTAACCAGAGAAGATATATTATCTTTGCTTTATGAGGATGCAGATGGTGATATGATTTCAACTTTTGAGGAAATGTATTTCGGAACCGATCCGTTAAAGGCAGATACGGATGGAGATGGCATAGATGATTATTTTGAGATCGTGAACGGAAGAGATCCGGTCGACCCTAAAGATAAAGATGATTTTAATAGTTATCATGATATAGATATTGATGGGCTGACCGATTTTGATGAAATAAGAATATATAAGACGGATCCGCTGAATGATGATACTGATGATGACGGACTTTCTGACGGATTTGAAATTGTGAATAAGTTTGATCCGTTAAATACCGATACAGATGGTGACGGTGTGCCTGACGGAGAAGAAAAATTTGAGCAGACATATGTTTTTGATACATCTGATCTGGGATGGGCTTATGATGAACTGTTAAAATCCGCAGGACAGAAAAAGACTTATTTTGGAGATGATGAGATTACAGTCCGTGAAGATATAGGATTAATAAAAAGAATAATCATTAAAGCTAACATGGCCGGAAATATAAGAGACAGAATTGATATTGAGAATATGTATGGTACCCATGTTATACTTACAAGAAGTGGTTTCATAGCAGGGATTCCTGTAGAGATTACTTTCAGTAAAGACGTAAAAGAGAGTACTTTTAAAAATGCAGAGCTGATATTTGAATATGATGATGAATGGCTGGCTGATGGAGAGGAAGATGTATTAATCCCGGTATACAGCAATGATAACTCCGGTATATGGTATGCACCTATTGAAGACTATACGATTGATAAGGTAAACAATACGATCAGTTTTATGATGGACAGACCGGGATATTATAACCTGATAAATCTGGACAAATACTCAAAAATCTTTTCAAGATATTAGATTAACGATTAAAAGTTGACAAATGGTGACAAAACACTTATTATATTAAGTGCAGTAAAAATGATCGTAAGAAAGGGGACCCTAAAGGAGTCTGGGTGCTTATTATCATGGGTAGAAAAAACGACACTGAAGTTATCATCAAGAACAAAAGATACAGACTTTCCGGTTTTGAGAACGAAGAGTATCTTCAGAGGATAGCCGGCTTTTTGAATAATAAGTTTGCAGAGATAAAGAAGCAGGATATATATAAGAATCTTGACAGCGAAATGAGAGCCATCTTCCTTGAGATCAATCTCGTGGATGAGTACTTCAAGATGAAGAATAAATATGAAGAATCTGAAGCAGACAGTGAGTCGAAGAGCAATGAGATATACTCCATGAAGCATGAGATCATGAGCCTGCAGTCAAAGCTTGAGATAGCCCAGAACGAGATAGAGAAGCAAAAGGCTTTGAATATCGAGGAGCAGAAGAAAAATATCAAGCTTGAGACAGAGCTTTCTTCCGAAAGAAAGAACAGAAAGTCTTCGGACGATTAAGAGTGATACGGCGAATCAAATATATTGGTTCGCCTTCTTTTTATGGACGAAGATTTGTTATGAGGTTTAAGTTTGGGATGAACATGTCAAGCTTTCCCCTTGAGGGGAGGGTGGCCGCAAGGCGGCCGGGTGAGGTGTAAGAAATATGGACATTAACAGTATTAGGAAGAAACCGGAGCTTTTGGCACCGGCAGGTTCGTTTGAAAATATGAAGGCTGTGATAAGCGCCGGTGCTGATGCCGTATACATGGGGGGTAAAAGCTTCGGTGCCAGAGCTTATGCCGATAACCCGGATGAAGAAGGCGTGATAGAAGCTATAAGGTTCTGTCATATAAGAAACAGAAAGCTGTATCTGACGGTAAATACCATTTTAAAGGAAAATGAGCTTGAAGAACAACTATATGGATATCTAAAGCCTTACTATGAAGCCGGACTTGATGCCGTGATCGTGCAGGATATAGGTGTTATGGAGTTTATAGGAAAACATTTTCCGGGACTTGATATACATGTAAGTACGCAGTGCTCACTTACCATGGCGGAAGGTATAAAAGGACTTACCTCCATGCTGACGGATCCCAAATCGGTTACAAGGATTGTGCCTGCCAGGGAGCTGTCATTGGAAGAGCTAAAGCAGATGAGGCGGGATACTTCACTGGAAATGGAAGTGTTTATACACGGGGCTTTATGTTACTGCTATTCCGGACAGTGCCTGCTCAGCAGCTTAGCAGGCGGCAGGAGCGGCAACCGCGGCAGATGTGCCCAGCCCTGCAGGAAGCTGTATAAGGCAAAAATTGGAGACAATGAATATAAGGGTTATTTCCTGTCACCTAAGGATATGTGTACTTTGGAGCATATCCCCGAATTGATAGAAGCAGGAGTTGATTCGTTTAAGATAGAAGGCAGGATGAAATCCGCGGAGTACGGGGCTGGCGTCGTAGCTGCATACAGAAGGGCAATTGACAGCTATTTTGAGTCCAATATTAATAAATGCTCCGATAAATCTAATGATTGCGATAGAAACTATAAAAATCCTGAAAAGACCGCACAGGCTATATCGGATTTATCCGAACTATACAACCGGGGCGGTTTTAACTCCGGCTACCTCTACGCCCATAACGGACAGGCTATGATGAGCACGGAGCGACCGGGTCACTTCGGTGTAAAGGTGGGCGAGGTATACAGTACTTCCTCAAGGAAGGCTTTTATTAAGGTTTTTAAGGATATCAGACACGGGGATGTGCTTGAGATAAGAGCTGATAACGGAGCTTCCGTATATGAGTTTACTTCGGGCACGGATTATCATACGGGGATGACCTTTGATGTGCTGACCATGAAGGACCGTCTGGCACAAAAGGGTATGACGGTATACAGGACAAGAAACCAGAGTTTACTTGATGATATTGACGAAAAGTATGTAAAAGCCACTTTTAGGCAGCCGGTGGATATTAAGCTGGTATGTAAAAAGGGTGCAGCTCTGAGACTCTCCATATCTACAGAGAATGACAGGCTAAACGGAACTGTCAGTGTCACAGTAACGGGTAATCGAGTAGAAGAAGCAAGGAATGCTGCAAGTACTGAGGAGAGTCTTAAGATACAGGTGTCTAAGCTGGGCAATACTGATTTTACAGCACGCAATGTGTATATAGATACGGACGGAGCGGTATTTGTTCCGGTGGGAGAGCTCAATAAGCTGAGACGTGAGGCAGTGGAACAGTTAAAGGATGAGCTGGTCACCCCTCTTGATGCAGCAGAAAATACAAATGAACAATCAGAAAAGTATTTAGAAACAGAACTGTCTGCCGGTTCTGCAAATGATGACCTGTGCTGTACAGCATATGTTAAGACTTTAGAACAACTGCGTTATCTTATAGAGGCAGACAGATCAGGGATCATCAGTGATATTTATTTTGATATTGATACAGACGATATTGATAAAAATGATGAAGTATTATCTGTATGCAAAAAAGGCGGTAAAAAAGCGTATCTTGTGCTTCCAAGGATCATTAGAGCGGATTATTATAAAAAAGTTTATGATATTGTAAAGAAGTATGCGGACAAATGCGAGTTTACAGCCTCAAACTATGAAGCGGTAAATATCTTAAAAGAACTGAATGCCGGCTACAGGACCGATTACAATATCTATGCGGCTAATTCATCAGCCATAGACAGGATAGATAAAGGATTTACAATTCCATATGAGCTTAACGGAAAAGAACTTACAGATGTAATAAATAAAAATAACGGTGAAATGGTCATATACGGCCTACTCCCTGTGATGATATCGGCTCAGTGCTTAGGAAAAACTGCAACAGGCGAGTGCAGATACCGTGGGCCGATGAAGCTTACCGACGAAAAGGGATATACCTTTACCGTACATCAGGAATGTAAATATTGTTATAATGTGGTCTATAATTCTGCGGTCCTTAATCTTATACCGAGATTTGGAGAGGTACTGGATGCCGGATGCAGGAGGCTGGGACTAAGGTTTACTTTTGAGGATGAAAGCGAGATAAGGCTTGTGTTAAGGAGCCTTGAGAGTGCTGTTAACGGTGATACATATGCCTTTCCTGATGAGATCATGGGGATGAAGATGACAAACGGACACTTTTTAAGGGGTGTGGAGTAAAAAGTGTTAAAAAAGTTACGGAAAAGTTACTGAAAAAGTATATAAGAAATGGCTTGCACTTATATAAAAAATAGACTATAATAGTATCAGTTTATCATATATCATAACACACCTATAGCAGGAGGCAGGCAAATGGTCGAAGCTACAAGCTGTGGCGGTGTTGTTATATTCAGAGGGAAGATACTGTTGCTCTATAAAAATTATAAGAACAAGTATGAAGGCTGGGTTCTTCCCAAGGGAACGGTTGAACAGGGTGAAGAGCATAATGAAACTGCGCTCAGAGAAGTAAAAGAGGAAACTGGGGTCACTGCACAGATAATCAAGTATGTGGGCAAGAGCCAGTATTCCTTCAATACTCCTCAGAATGTTGTATCCAAAGACGTTCACTGGTTTCTGATGATGTCTGACAGCTATTACAGCAAGCCACAGAGAGAAGAGTACTTTTGTGACTCGGGTTATTACAAGTACCATGAAGCGTATCACCTTTTAAAATTTGCAAATGAGAAGCAGATTTTGGAGCAGGCTTACAACGAGTATCTGGACTTGAAGAGAAGTAACCTTTGGGGTAGTAAGAAGTACTATTGAGAAAAGGGCTGTCACACATTTAGTGTGGCAGTCTTATTTTTGTTTTAAGGATGGTTTTCCAAATGGAAGAAGATAAAAATATACCTGAAAAGCCTGAGAAAAAAGGCTTAAAGGAAAAACTGATGAACCGTGAGGTCGTGACATACCTGATAGCCGGGCTCATGACGACGGTCGTAAATATGATCGCCAAGTTCATCTTTAAGAACCTGATCGGTCTGGACGAAAACGTGACCACGGCTCTTTCGTGGTGCGTGGCCGTTGCTTTCGCTTATCTGGTAAATAACTACTGGGTATTCTTGAAAGGAAATGAAGGAGCGGGAAAGGAAACCGCTAAAATCCTGAAGTTCGTACTGGCACGTATATGCACTTATTTTATTGAAGCAGGAAGTATATATTTCCTGATCACTTTAAAGCATGTTGACAGCATACTGGGTATCATCCCGGCACTCTTAGACAAGATCAATGCTTCTCCGAGTGCTGATAACATCAAATTCTGGCTTGTGCAGCTTCCAGTTCAGTTTGTCGTAGTGGTCCTTAACTATGTTTTCAGTAAGCTGTTTATTTTCAAAGAGCAGAAAGATAAAGAAAAAGAAACCGAAGCAGAGTGATCTGTGACAGATTGGAAGATGATATATGGACAGCAGGGTAATACTTAAAAAAGGCGAAGGAAGGCTGCTTAAAAAAGGCGGTCTCTGGATATATGACAACGAAATTGCCGAGGAGGACTTAAAAGACGGAAACGGCTCCATAGTTGATGTGCTCGATTTTGATGGGTATTTTTTAGGCAACGGTTTTATAAATACCAATTCCAAGATAAGAGTCAGGATGCTTACCAGAAGGACCAGGATAGGTGAGGATATCAGTCTTGATGAACTTATAGAGAAAAGAGTCAAGGATGCCTGGGAGTACCGAAAGACCGTATGTGATACTTCAAGCTGCAGGATCATATTCGGCGAAGCCGATTTTTTGCCCGGCATCGTGATCGATAAATTCGAGGATGTTCTGGTGGTAGAATCACTGGCCCTCGGTATAGACAGGTTAAAAGAGAAAATTTTAAACGGGGTTAAGAAAATTCTTAAAAATGACGATATAAATATACGGGGTATTTATGAGAGGAGTGACTCTAAAGTAAGATTGGAAGAGGGACTCCAAAGATATAAAGGATTTATAGGGGATGAGTTTGATACAAAGGTCTTCATCTCGGAAAATGATGTAAAGTATTATGTAGATGTGTGTGACGGACAGAAGACCGGCTTCTTCCTTGACCAGAAATACAACAGAAAGGCTGTAGCCGGTATCTGTAAGGATAAAGAGGTTTTGGACTGTTTCACACATACAGGTTCATTTGCACTGAATGCTGCAAAAGGCGGTGCCGCTCATGTGACGGCAGTGGACATCTCACAGACGGGGATAGATCAGGCACGTGAAAACGCTGAGCTTAACGGACTTGACAATAAGATCGATTTTGTTGTGAGTGATGTGTTTGATTATCTGCCTAAAGTACTTAATGAGGGCAAAAAGTACGATGTGATTATTCTTGATCCGCCTGCATTCACCAAGTCGAGAGATTCGGTTAAAAATGCTTCTAAGGGGTATAAGGAAATTAACCTTAGGGCTATGAAGATACTAAAGGACGGCGGTTATCTTGCTACGTGTTCGTGCTCGCATTTTATGACACAGGAGTTGTTTTTACAGGCAGTGGCTTCTGCGGCAAAGGATGCGCACAAAAGGATACGTCAGGTAGAATACCGTACTCAGGGTCCGGACCACCCGGTATTATGGAATTCGGACACTTCGTTTTATCTTAAGTTTTTGATACTTCAGGTTTGCGACGAAAGATGAGATAAACATTTCATCCATGGAGGGATATCGTGGTCACATTTAATGTTAGATCGACAAATAAATCCGTAAAGCTGCTTTTATGCTTTGTCATTACTTTGGGTTTTATTATTTTCTCCAAGTATGTTGAAGCCAATAAGAGCATGGAATTCGGTTTTGGAGAGATGAAGCTTCCCGCTACATCTTTCCTCGGAATCCTACAGGCTATGATAGGACTTATGTGTATAGTGATGGTCTGCCTGGATTATAAGATCGGACGGGTACTCGCGTATATATTTACGCTTGGATCCATTTTTTTCATGTTCATGGGGATCATCAGGAGCGGAGAGATGTCTTCTCTGCCCGGTATATATAATTCCATCATTACGGTTGTTTCGGTAACCATCATTTCCCTCGGATTAAGTAAGGCCGATAAAAGAGCAGTTACGGATTTTCTTACGGGATTAAGGAACAGAAGAGGTTTTGTAACTTTACTTGAGAATTCTATCAGAGAGAAAAAACATTTTCATGTTATATATTTTGAGATTGAAAACTTCAGGACTATAAACGACAATCTGGGCCATAAATACGGTGACCTGGCCTTAAAGACTGTTGCAGATAAACTCCGTGAAGTCGAGAATGAAGACAATGTATATGTAAGCCGTATAGGCGGTGCTGAATTTGCTGCGGTTGTATTCGGTTCCATCGATCCGGAAAGCTTTGCAGCCAAGGTAATAGAAAAGATGGGTACCAGCATCACGAATGTGGATGATGATTTTGATATCAGGCTTACACTTTCGATCTATTCCGGTATATCGACTTTCCCGGATGATTCAACCAATTCCGACGATCTGTTAAAGTATGCGGATATCGCTGTGTTTAATGCGAGACTCGGACATTCCAAGAACAGGATCTGCTTCTTTAACAATGAGATGAAGGAAAGGTTCTTCAGGCAGATCGAGCTTGAAAGGATAGTAAAGGAAAGTCTTTTAAAGGATTATTTCTATCTGGTATATCAGCCTCAGTACGAGATAAAGGAAAAGAAGCTGAGAGGCTTTGAGACTCTTATCAGGCTTCGTCTTCCCGACGGTACCATGATAAGTCCCGGAGAGTTTATACCGGTTGTGGAAAAAACCGAGCTTATAAACAGGATTGACAGTTATGTACTCCGAAGAGCTCTTAAAGAAGCAAAACAGATGGTGGAGTTAAGAAATAAAGAGATAACCATATCAATCAACGTTTCCGCCAAAAATATATCATCAAACGGTTTTGTGGATGAGGTAACCAATGCTCTTAAAAGTTCGGGATTCCCGCCCGAGTGCTTAGAGATAGAGATTACGGAGTATTCATTCGCAGAAGACAGGGAGATCACCATTGAGAATGTTACCAGGCTCAGAAAGCTCGGTATACAGATAGCACTTGATGACTTCGGTACAGGATATACATCTTTGTCACAGGTTATGCATCTTCCCATCAGTCTGCTTAAGATTGATAAGAGCCTTATCGATGATATCGAGAATAACCAGGTTAACAGGGAATTTGTGGATGCTATCATCTATATGGGACACCTGATGAACTGTGAAGTTATTTCAGAGGGTGTAGAATCCGATGAACAGTTAGGACTTCTTAAGGATCATGAATGTGATTTCATACAGGGATTTGTCTGGGGCAAACCTTTGGAGTATGATACTGCAGTTGAATTATGTGAAGAAAAATAATAAATCAATTCGAGGACACCATGAAAAAAGAGTATACACCTTTACTTCCTTTTGATGGAACACAGACTGACAAATTTGAGATTTATGATAAGGCTGAGTACAAATGCGGACTTGATATGTACCGCGAAGAGAAGCCGGTTAAGATTCACCATAATACTATGATCAAGTATTACAGCTGCAAATATGAAGCTAAACCCGTCAGACTCGGAGGGGACTAAAGATAAAGGGGTCAGGTACCTGACCCCTATTTGACGTTCTGTACAAATAAAAACTATAATCAGAATTTCTCGGGTTCACCGTAGTTCTCACCGAAGGTATCAACTGTTACTTTGCTGATAACCTGGGGATTAAGCGGTCTATCCTGGAAATTAACTCTTGTGGTAGCAATCCTGTCTACAGCTTCCATGCCTTCGGTAACCTTACCGAAAGCTGCATAAGCACCGTCAAGATGGGGTGCATTCTGATGCATGATGAAGAACTGTGATCCTGCAGAATCGGGATCCATGGCACGTGCCATAGAAAGAACGCCGCGGGTATGCTTAAGATCATTCTTAAATCCGTTCTGAGCAAACTCTCCGGGGATGGAATATCCGGGACCGCCCATTCCGGTACCCTCGGGGCATCCGCCCTGGATCATGAAGCCTTCTATTACACGGTGGAAGATAAGACCGTCATAGAAGCCTTTTTTTATGAGTGAGATAAAGTTCTTTACGGAGTTGGGAGCTATATCGGGATAAAGCTCGGCTTTGATAATATCTCCGTTTTCCATTTCAAATGTTACTACGGGATTAGACATTTCATTAACCTCTCTTTTGTTTATTGGCGATATCGTTTGCAAATTTTGTGATATCGTTTAAGTTCTTTGTAATTTCAGCAGTGGTTACTGCCTGTTTTTCAGCTGCGGCGGTAGCCTCACGTACAGCTTCGGATACCTTGTCGACTGATTTCATGATCTCATCGAAGGCACGAAGTATTTCGGTGGCGGAAGATGAGTTCATCTGTGCCAGTTTTCCCATTTCGCTTGCTACGACAGCAAAACCCCTGCCGGCTTCACCGCTTCTTGCCGCTTCTATAGATGCGTTAAGTGCCAGAATATTGGAACGTGACGCATTGGACTGGACGGTATTTACCATTTTAAGTCCCTGCTTTACTTTAGCCTTAACGGTCTCACTGGTATTCTGTATATCCGATATCTGATCGGCCAGAAGGTCAGCTTCCTGTGAGATGGAATCTATCTTTTCAGCCGCTTCGCTTAAGTTCTCGTCAAGCTTGTTGAGTGACTGCTCATTCTCAAGTTCTTTCTGCATGGAGTATGCGCATGTGACAACGCCCACAACTTTACCGTCTTCGGTGATAGGAGTAACGATACCTTTGATCGGAACACCGAAAACCTGTGCGGGAAGTATACTTATTTTCTGCTCATTATTCTGCATGGCATTGAGCATATCTACCTGGCCCGGATTATCCCATGAGAGCTTAAGTCCGGGAATCGCACCGGGGAGTTTAAAAGTACGGGCTTCCCATGTGTCAAGGGCAGTTTCCCTGTCACATAATGAAAGCTGAAAATCTTCGCCGGTTATCTGTTGGATAAGAGGCAATACAAGCTTTAATGCTTCGATCATTTTACTTTCCATATCAGTACACACTCCTTCCTTCCTTAAATGATATTATATTATAGCAAAAAAAGCAATATTTTTTTAACGGATATATAAGTTTTTTCGGGCTTAAATACATTGACGAAGAAGCGAAAATATAGTAAGATATAGAATGTATTATTGGGGGCTTTGGAGGGGTTATGAAAAAAACAATAAAGCTTGATAATTCCGAAAATACGGTGGTTTTCGGAAGGACACCCGTATCGGAGGAGGGTACGGCAATGCTCTGGACCGGAAGCGGCGTTGAGTTCAATATCAGGGCATCTGAACTGTATATAAATATTGAATGCGGTTACAATGAAAGAGAACTGATGCTTGATATCCTGCTTGACGGTGAGAGGTCGCAGAAATTAACACTTGAAAACGGTATAAGAAAATACGTGATATTTAAAGGTATGGATCCGGGAAAATCCATCAATGTGAGAGTGGTCAGAGATACGCAATGTATGGCTGATGACGCTGAAAGTTATATCATGTTAAAAAGTATTGAAACGGACGGCGAGTTTGCCGGACTTCCCCAATACGATTTTAATATCGAGTTTATCGGTGACAGCCTTACATCCGGTGAGGGCTGCGGGCTGGTTAATAGAGCGGAATGGGCGCCTGTCGTATTTGATGCATTAGAGAGCTATACATATAAGACGGCCGGGCTGCTTAATGCCAGATATGATGTGCTTTCCCAGAGCGGATGGGGACTGTATGCTGCATGGGATGCCGATACGTCTCATGTGCTGCCGGATTATTACGAGCAGGTGTGCGGCATGACAAAGTGTAAAAAAAGCATAAGTCTGGGTGCACACGAAAAATATGATTTCAGCCGTAATGAGATGGATGTGGTCCTGATCAATCTGGCAACCAATGACAGCAACGCATTAAAGACAGAAAAGTTTCAGAAGGAAGAGTTCTTTAAAGCATTTAAACAAAAAGGTATCGAATTTTTAAAAACGATCAGGAAAAACAACGGTGCATGTTATATCATATGGGCATACGGAATGCTTGGAGATGACATGGAGCCTTATATCAAGGAGATCATAAAAGAGTATATAAAAGAGACCGGGGACAAACGAACGGAGTATCTGAAACTGCCGGATTGTAAAGGTCAGGATCTTGGTGCCAGATTTCATCCGACACCTGCCGCACATACGAAAGCGGCACACTGTATCGCTGATTTTATCAGGTCACAGCAGGTATATATGCTCAGATAACTGAAAATTTACTGTCGAATATGTTTAGAAAGGACTATGAGTTATGAAAATAAGTGATTTCTTAAGAATGAAGATTACCCCTGAAAACAGGCAGTTTGATATGATCAAAAACATCAGGTTCCTTGATGATAAAAATATAATTCTTGCAGGAAAAAACACCAGTACGGTAGGCGCTTTCTGTGAGGCATTTTTCGATTATGTAAACAGAAATTACAGATCCTCCAGAGGTGCTGAAAAGCTCATCAAATCAAACAGAAAGAAGCTTAACCGTATGAGCGGAAGCGAGAGCATGATCGTTGTTCAGCGTATCTTGGCCGAGATCAGTAATGATTATGCTATCAATCATTATCATATCACATGTGAAATGATAACACCTGCAGTCAAGAAGACAAATGATGCAGTAAAGACCGTAAGTCCCGCAGCTGCAGCTGTAAACGCTGCTCCGCAGGCAGCCGTAAGTACGGCTCCTCAAGTACAGGCTGCTAAACAGTCTGCCGCTTCCGGCTCGACCAGGATCCAGGCTCTTGAGTCAGAACTCGGAAGACTTCAGCCCGAGGTAAAGGAGCCTCTTAAGGCATTCCCTAACTATGTTGAAAATACTGTGGCACCACAGCCTGTAGCGGAAGTCCAGCCTGTAGTTGAGCCTCAGGCTGCTGTAGCACCTCAGCCTATTGCAGAGCCTTATACAGAAGCAGTTGCTGAGACAGCAGCAGAGAATATACCTGCAGCGGAAGCAGCAGAGACTGTTGTTGAGAATACCCCTGCAGCAGTTAACGATGCAGAAGATGATATACCTTTAACAGTGAGAGCAGCAATGGCTGAACAGCCTGTTGCTGCAGAATCAGCACAGGAAGTAACTGCAGAAGTTGAAGAGACGGTTCAGGATGTACCCGCAGCAGCGGAAGAAGCGGTACAAAGCGTACAGGCGGCAGTTACTGAATCAGTGGCAGCTCCCACGCAGGGTCAGGCGCAGAACCAGACAGCACCTGTAAACAATCTGAATAACAAACAACAGTTTAATAATAACAAGAAGAATAAAAAAGACAAGAAGAAAAACAGGATAGCAGGAGACCTTTCCGATGCCAGAATGAAACCCGGTAAGGAGATCAAGCCGTTAACGAATCTGAAAGAAGCTGCAAGATTTATGGATGCGGATATACAGAAGAGTAAGCTTAATCTTAATGAGATCCCTTGTATAGCTGTTATCGAGGAGAATAAGGTTCCCACCATGGAAGAGGTACCCTGTATTGCTGTCATTGAGGACAACAGTGTACCTACCATGGAAGAAGTTCCTTATGTTGGTGTAGAGGATAAGCCTGAGTATCTTAATGTTATAATAGGACAGCAGGAGGAGAAGACTGAACCTGAAACACCTGTTGTTAAGGTTGCACCTGCATTTCAGGATGCACCTGGTATACCGGAAGCACCTGCAGTACCTGAGGCACCCGTAGTACCCGATATGCCTGCAGTGCCTGAGACACCCGCAGTACCGGATATATCTGCAGTACCCGAGGTACCTGTAGTTCCGGATGTACCTGCTGAGTCTGAAGTACCTGTAGTTCCGGATATACCCGCTGAACCTGAAGCACCTGTGGTTCCTGATATACCTGTAGTGGCTGAAGCCCCCGTAGTAGTGGAAGTGCCGGCTGCTCCTGTTATACCTGAAACATCTGTAGTGCAGGCAGCACCTGAGCCTGTTGTTACACCTGCAGCACCTGAAAAACCTAAGCCTGCATTTACACCTGTAACTCCGCTCAGACCGGTTACACCTTTAACTCCGTTTGCTTCGTTTAAGCAGACAACTAAAGCAGTATCTAATGTTGCACAGCCCATCCCTGCAGCACCTGCAGCCCCTGTTGCACAGCCTATCCCTGTTACTCCTGTAGTTCAGCCGGTTCCTGTTGCACCTGCTGTTACATCTGCAACTCCTATGGCTGCTGCACCTAAGGTTTCGGGCACTGATAAGAATAATATACGCAAGATCATTTCAGATGCTATCACATTGAATAAGCAGGTAATATTTGTAGGACCTTCCGGAACAGGTAAGACCTATGAGGTCAGAAAATATGCAAGAAGAATGACCAAGGGCTATGACGGATTCAAGTTTGTTCAGTTCCATCAGTCATATGAATATTCCGATTTTATAGAAGGACTCCGTCCTGTAAATATCGTTAATTCAACCACGCCTACCAATGTACGTCTTGATGGTATTTTCAAGGCTTTCTGCAGAAAGATAGTTGAAGACAACATCGAATATGCAGTACCCGGATTTTCTACCATGTATTCCGAAAAGAAGCAAAAGGTAGTCCAGAGACTGTATGAGAGTATCAGGGACAAGAAAGAAGCCCTTGATGACGGTACCACAAATGAATACTTTGCTCCGGATTCGGAAGAGTATAAGTTTGAAAAGGGTGTAAAGGATTATTACTTTATAATTGATGAGATAAACAGAGCTGATGTTTCAAAGGTATTCGGAGATGTTCTGTTTGCTCTGGATGAGGATTACAGAGGTATCGAGAACAGATTCGATACAAGACTTTCGAATCTTAAGGCATATCATATCGTACAGTCAGATGATATCGGTAAGGCCAATTACAATACATCCCATATCGGATTTGCCGAGCAGATGAAATTTGACTGCTTCGAGAACGGATTCTTTATTCCTAAGAATCTTCATATCATCGGCACTATGAATGAGGTAGAAAACTCTGTAAACGGTATGGATTTTGCGTTTAAGCATAAATTCAACTGGGTAAATATCAATACAGAAGATATAATGCTGTCGTCCTTAAAGGAGGTTAACAAGGGTAAGGCTATTTACTGGCTTGACAAACTTGCCGAGAATATCAATCTTGTAAACCGTCTGATAAGTGAGGGTATATCTCCCGAGCATCGTATCGGACCTGCATTTTTCAAGAACCTTAACGAATCTTCATACAGTATAGATGCTGTATTTGATACAACCATAGAGCCTATCTTAAAAGAATATCTTAAGGGTAAGCCTGAGGATATCACGGAGAGATTCATTTCCGAATGCAGGAAGGCTTTAAAGCGCGGTATCTGATACCGGAATCGGAGATGATAAATGTTGGTAAACGTTTATATCGGTGATCTTGAAGTTTTATTCAAAGACAGCGCTAAATATGAAGAGTACCTGTCGGAATTGTCCGAAGAGAGAAAGAAGAAGACTTTAAAAATAAAATCTTATGAAGGCAGATGCAGATCTATAGGTGCAGGGGTATTGCTTGATGAAGCATTAAAGCAGTATAGCCTTCGTGAAAAGGACATGACATACGGGTACGGAGAAGTCGGAAAACCGTATTTTAAGGAAGCACCGGAACTTTATTTTAATCTGTCGCATTCAAGGTCAAGGGCAATGTGCGTTATCGGTGATATCCCTGTCGGATGTGATATAGAGTTCATTAAGAAAGCTAACGAAGGTATAGCAAAAAGATTCTTTTCTGCGAAGGATAATGAATTGCTGAAATCTGCCAAACGGCTAGGAGAGCCGGAATACCGGGAAAGCTTTTATACCTTATGGACTCTTAAGGAAAGCTATATCAAATGTACCGGTCTGGGACTAAAGTGCCCTATGGACAGCTTCTCGTTCATATATGACATTGAAAAGTATCATATAGACGGGAATGCGGATTACAGCTTTTTATCCGATATTGAAAGAAGTAATTCGGATATCAAAGACGGATATGCATATTCTGTATGTGTAAATAATAATGAGCTACCCGAATTAAAAATTAGAAATATTGTATTATAGCTTCTTATTATTGGGTCAGGTTCCATTAAAAACAGATTATAAAAAAGGGCTCTGTCCGGACAGAGCCCTTAAACTTTATAGATTTTTAATGGTACTTAACCGCTATACTTATTTTTTATTTCTTACTGCTTGCAAGAAGATATATACCGTATCCGGTAAGTGCAGAACCGAATGCGATAAGTATTATGGCAATGATAATGCCTGAGGTTTTGCTGTTGGATTCTGCAGATGTTGTTTTTGCCGTATTAGCAGTATTGTCTGCAGTTGTAGTAGTGTCGGTTGTGTTCTCGTTTACTTCATTTGTGTCAGTTTCGGGTGATGTAACATCGGTATTATCGTTATCGGATGTGATCTCTTCAGCACCTGTTACAACGGGAGCAGGTTCCTCACCCTCTTTTGTATATATTACGGAAACATCATCGATGTACATGTCTGCACTTCCGTTAGTCTCAAAATAGATGTAAGCCGATGAAAGTTTTTCGGGTACATCAAAGTTGATGGATAACGGTGTCCAGTCGCCATTGCTTTTAACGGTCTTTAATACTTTATCTTCACCGGTGCTAAGTCCGATGGTGATCTCTGTATCATCTGTTTTAACATAAGCTGTAAATGTAACATTCTTACCTGAGAACTTCGATATATCAAGCATGCATGTCGCATCCTGCTCGGCTCTTTCGCAGAAGAATGAGTATCCTACTTTAGCATCGGGAGTGTGGTTTACCAAAGCCATAATTCTTATGCTGGGCATATGTCCCGTGCCACGCTTGTAAAATCCGGCAGATTCTGCAGTGTATGTTGTTTTGACACCCATATCATCAACGTAAGGTTCAAAATCAACATTTATATCTTTAAGCTCTGTGATAGCCTCTGCAATGCTCATATTGAATTCTTCGCCCTTACCGGCCATAAGTACTCCGTAGAAAGCAGGCTTGGCAGTAAGGTTGTAAGTGAAGAGCAGAGGATATCCGTCTGTGATCCAGGATGAATCATCGGTAAGTCCCCAGATGGTGACAGCAGTAAGATTCACACCGTCTTTTCTGGCTTCGATCATGGCCTTAAACAGGTCATAATAGAACTGAGCCTGATAGTACCACTGGTTTTCGCCACGATGTGTGCATTTTACATCGAGCTCTGTTACCTGTACTTCATCAACGATGGAATCGTACTGGCGCATTGCCTTGATATACTGTTCTACGTTGTTGTTGTCGCTTAAGTGTCCCTGCATACCGATACCGTCGATAAGACCGTCACCGGCAAGTGTTCCGTCACCGCCTGCTTTTATTACGGAAGATTTGATCATGTTCTGACCTGCATTCCAGGGGCGGTTGGTAACGAAATCGGTAATGACGCTTACTCTTGCCGGATACCATTCGTTATAATCGTTGTAGTAAAGCTTGGGAAGGATGGAAGAGAGGTCTCCGGCAGGATCAAGTCCGTAGTCTGCGGCATATTGCTTGGAATACTTAACTTCGGCTTCTCTTGCAAACAGGAATGCATAGTATAAAAACTCGGGTCCTATGATCCTGTACCAGTAGCTTCTTCTCAAACCGTCATCTCTTGATTCGTCAACTGCTTCGTTTACAACGTCAATAGCATATATGGTCTCTGCAAATCCGTTGGCATAGATATATTCGATAGCTCCGTAGATATAGCTGCGCATTCTGTCGACAAGAGTATCCCTGTCTACCAGACACTCTTCATCAAGTTCTGCTGTATCTGAGGTGGTGGCTACACCCTTTGAAGTAGCATTAAATTCCTTTGCAAAGAAATTGGGGTTTACCTGTGAATGCCATAAAAGTACGTGAAAACGCATTGCAACGCCGTTATCCTTAGCCCAGGTGAGCATTTCGTTTCCTGCACGGTTGATCTTAAACAACGTCTCGGATGTTTTACTGAAATTATATGCGGGCTTTAATTCGTTGCCGCTTGTGATACTGTTAAATATTCTTGAAAGAACGGCTTCTTTTGCAGAATTGCCGATTTCTTTATTGGACTGATTCCAGTGACTGATAGCTTCACAGGCCGCTCCGACCTTGAAGTAATCCTTATAGACCTCGGCAAGACTTTCGTATTCCGATGTGTCTACATAAGTTGTGGCGGCACTAACCTGTACAAATGATGCGGAAAGTGCAACGATGAGTGTAAGGACAAGAGTTAATGATACTGCCCTTATGGTGTTTCTTTTCATTATATGCCTCCAAGTAATACAATTGATATGGTAATAAATCTTCCTGGCCGATCATGTTCAACCGACAGTAATACAGGAGTCTTTAAAACCACGAGAACAATAATATCAAAAAAAGTGCATAAAATAAAGTCATATATTGTTAAAAAACTGTGCAGATTTGCTTATAATTTGCTTATATTTTTCTTGACTGGGAATAAAATAATGGGGTATAATGATTCCCGTAAGTAAATATATCGTACGTGTAAAAAAGCACGTATGACGATCGGAGGTTTACTATGAACAGTGGAAAGATTATTTTTGCAAGTGTCATAAGTATGCTTTTTACTATAGGATTGTGTGTACTCGTATGGGTTGTCAATCCTCTTTCGGGTGAAATACTGGTGAAGATCATATTCACAGTCATTCTTGCCTGCTTGTTTGTAGCTGAGATTTTTATCCTGGGCGAAGCAAAATCGGGCAGTGTAAAAGAAAATTCAAAGTATAAATGGCATGACAGAAAGAGAACATTTTTAGGACTTCCTCTTTCATTTACCAGATATTATCTTACCGGTGAAAAGCTTACCCGTGTAAAGGGATTCTTTAATATCATAGAGGATGAGGTTAAGCTTTACCGTGTTACAGACTTTGCACTGACCAGAAAGTTCTGGCAGAGGATATTCGGTCTCGGTACACTTAAGGTGTTATCTTCTGATAAGTCCTGTCCCACACTTGAACTTCTTAATATAAAGAAGTCATCGGCAGTAAAGGAACTGATGTCCAAGCTTGTCGAGGATGAGCGTGACAGAAAGAGAGTAACCGGCCGTGAGATCATCAACAATCACGATCATGACTGCGACGGAATGGATGATTATGACGGAGACAATGATGATTTCAGCGGTGAGATTATGTGATCGTATCGGAGGTATGAATCATGCAGGTAATGCTGAATGAAGAAGAGCAAAAGCGCCAGCAGGAATTGGATGACTATAAACAGCAAAGAGAAGAAGAAATAAAAGAGAAAGAAATAAATGCGAAAGCAAGAAGAAAAAAAGCCGATAAGTATTTCAGATTTATTGTTTTTGGTCTGATCTTCTTATCACTTGTTGCTGTTACATTACAGTGGCTGTTCGGATCGAGCGGACTGGCATATTAATAACAATATCATAGTGTAAAGTATCGGGACTCTCAGTTGAGGGTCCTTTTTTAACGCAAAATAAGTATAAATATGAGCAAAATAATAGATGAAATCGCAAAAAAAATACTATAGAATATCCCCATAGGGGTAGTAAAAGGTTTTAGTAACCTAAAAACAATGATTTGGAGGTATTAAAATGTTAAGAGTAGCGAAAACAGAAAACGGCTTGGTAAGAGGACTGCCCGCAGCAGATCCCAGGATCACATCATTTAAGGGTATCCCTTTTGCAGCACCGCCCGTAGGAGAGAACAGATGGAGAGCACCTCAGCCTGCAGCTGATTGGGAAGGCATCAGAGACTGTTATCAGTTTGCACCTATATCCGTACAGGATCAGCCCGCAGTAGGTACCGATATTTACTGCAGAGAGTGGCATGTAGATCCCGACATCCCCATGGATGAGGACTGCTTATATCTTAATATCTGGACACCTGCTAAAAAGACAGATGAGAAGCTTCCCGTATTTATCTGGTATTTCGGCGGCGGCTTCCAGTGGGGCTATACAGCTGAGATGGAATTTGACGGCGAGAGAATGGCAAGACGCGGTATTGTAGTCGTATCCGTTAACTATAGACTTGGTGCACTCGGATTCCTTGTACATCCCGAGATCACTAAGAGCCAGCCTGAGAATCCTGCAAACTTCGGTCACCTTGACCAGCAGGCAGGACTTCGCTGGGTACACAGAAATATAGCAGAGTTCGGCGGAGATCCCGACAATATCACTATAGCAGGCCAGTCAGCAGGCGGCGGAAGTACTCTTGCCCAGATTACCTGCGATCAGAATAAGGGCCTTATCAAAAATGCCGTTATCATGAGCGGTATGATCAAGAATCCTTATATGAACAATCCTTTCTTTAAGCAGCTGACATTAGCTGAGGCAGGAAAGTTCGGCGAAGAGCTCTTTGAGATGCTCGGAGTAAAGACATTAGAGGAAGCTAGAAAGCTTGATGCATTCTTTATCCGTGATACATATGCAGAGTTCAGAAATAAGAAGGGCTTCATGTTTGCAACTGTACAGGACGATGTATTCTGTGACGGCGATACATATAAGAAACTTGCCGAAGGACGCGGCAACGATGTTAATATCATGGCAGGTAATACCGTAGATGAGTTCCCTGCAGCATTGTTTGCCGATTCGGATACTGATTTTGAAGCAAAGGCCAAGGAAATCTTCGGTGACAAGGCCGATAAGTTCCTTTCATTCCCTGAGGCTCGTGAGAAAAAAGGTGAGAAGATGTTTGCATCCGTTCAGGGTATTGAATGTGCCGTTAAGAACGTATTTAACAAGCTTTCGGAAAAGAATACGGGAAGAAATTATTATTACTACAGATTTAATCCCGATATCCCCGGATGGGATAACCCCGGTTCATTCCATTCCGTAGACTTATGGTTCTGGTTTGAGACATTGGCTAAGTGCTGGAGACCTTTTATTGGAAGACATTTTGATCTGGCTCGTCAGATGTGTAATTATATTACCAACTTTGTTAAGACCGGAAATCCTAACGGCAAGGATGCCGACGGTGTTGATATGCCTTACTGGACCAATTATACAGATAAGGTACACGGCGAGATGAACTTCATCAAGCAGGGAAGCATTCCTACAAACGGCAATTCCGAGTTTGTAGACTTTATGACCGAATATATCGGAAAGAACTGATCTTTAAAGGAGGAAAAGCCGCCTGTAAGTTGCTTACAGGCGGCAATACTGTTATGAAACCTATAATCGGAGTTGATTGTCCGGATAATGATGTAATAAGAGTGAATGATGAATATTACATGGTAAGTACATCAATGTACTTTTGTCCCGGATGTGAGATCATGAGGTCTAAGGACCTTATCCACTGGGAACATGCTTCATACGTATACGATACTCTGGACGGTACCGACGCCCAGAGACTTATCGGCGACGCCAACATATACGGAAAAGGCATGTGGGCAGCCAGCTTCAGATTCCATAACGGTACTTTTTATATAGCTTTCGTATGCAATGATACTCATAAAACCTATCTTTACAGATCCGAATCAATTTACGGACCGTGGAGAAAGTCTTATATCGACGGCTTTTTCCATGACTGTTCGTTGCTTTTTGATGATGATAAGGTATATATCGCATACGGAAACAGGGACGTTTATATAACCGAGCTTAACAGCGAGCTTACAGGACCAAAGGAAGGCGGCTTGCACAGACTGGCTGTATCGGATTCGAGAAAGACTCCGCTCGGATATGAAGGTACCCATTTTTATAAGATAAACGGAAAATATTATCTGTTCTTTATCCATTCACTTGAAAACAGATGGTTCAGGGCTGAAAGCTGTTTCGTGGCGGACAGTGTGGATGGAGAATTTACCGGAAAGGATGTCTTTGCGGATGATGCGGGATGGTTCTGCTCCGGTATAGCACAGGGGGCCATAGTGGATACACCCGACGGGAAATGGTATGCAATGCTGTTTCAGGACAGGGGAGCCTCGGGACGTATCCCTTATATAGTTCCGGTCACATGGGAGAATGATTTTCCCGTGTTCGGAAGTAACGGTAAGATGCCGGAGTGCTTTGAGCTGCCGGCAGAGGACAAGAGTGAATATAAGCCGCTGGTCGGAAGTGATGACTTTATGGAGGTATTTACCGAAGATTCATGCTTCGGGTTTAAGAATATCTGGCAGTTCAATCATGAACCGAATCTGCTGCTTATAAACAGAAATACCAAATCGGGCATTTTCTCGATCACTACGGATAAAATATGTTCTAATCTTACCGAGGCACAAAATGTTCTTACACAGCGGATGCACGAGATGTGTTGCGAGGCGGAGATTACTGTACTCGGGGGAGAATTAAAAAACGGTGACTTCGCCGGACTCGCTGTGATGCAGTACCTGTACGGTTTTATCGGACTCTCCGAAGGTGATGACGGATACGAGATCGTCTATATGGAAAGAGAAGAAGAAGGCAATAAGGACGTGATCAAAAAGATCGATATGGTACCTTCACCTGTTGTAAGGTTTAAAGCAAAAGCTGATTTTACCGGAAGAAAGGATGAGGCTACATTTTTCTATGACTGCGGTCTGGGCTGGAAACAGATCCCTTATAAAAAGAAGATGAGATTCCGCCTTGAGCATTTTACGGGAAACAGATTCGGCCTGGCTGTGTTTTCAACAAAAACAAAAGGAGGCACAGCCTCCTTTGGAAATTTTATTTACAGATATACTGAATAAATTAGGATGTCTGCCTGCACATTACCCTGTACTCGCGTGGTGTGCAGTTTTTTTTGCGCTTAAATGTACGGTTAAACGTTGATATACTGGAAAAACCGGTACGGAGTGCCACTTCTGTCACGGACAGATCGGCTTCGGCCAGCATCTGCTCAGCAGCCTGAAGGCGCTTATATATAAGGTAATCATAGAATGTAGTACCGGTATATTTCTTAAACAGTCTTGAAAAATGGAACTTTGAAAAGCCGCTGTGTTCGGCTACCATCTCTAATGTGAGGTCTTCACAGAAATACTCGTTTATATAATTTAATACGCTGTTGAAACGATGGAGATATTCCTTTTTTGTGATCATGTTAAGACCGGCAAATGCATCGGTCTTTTTCAGATGATCCTGTCCCAAGAGTACAAAGAGACGGTATAAGTCTGAGTAAATGGAAAGCTCGTAAAAATCTGCGGAAGAGAAGTACTCGTCGCGCATGTGAGCCAACAGTCTGTGTATCTCGTCATAAACTTGAGGATATGTGTCGGGAGTTACATGTATAAGCTTGGTAAACAGAGGCTTGATACCGGTAAAACCGGCTGTGTTCATGATATTGTCGATGTCGATGAGATATATGAAACGGCTGCCCTTGTGCGGAGCCTCAAGCTTGTGCATCTCAAAAGGAGGGATTATAAGAATATCGCCTTCGTTTACTTCAAAGCATTCGCTCTGGCTGTATCCCTTATACCAGTTTTCGACAGGAACGATGATCTCTAAGGCGTTATGTCTGTGAAAATCAAATGTAATGGGAAGATTATTATACCAGATCCTTATACCGGAATCGCTGCGGTAACTGATCTGCTCAACATTCTCCTTGACTTCTCTGTATCCGGGGAAATCACTGTTCTTTTTGTAAAACCCCATAACATCCTCAGGCGTGGTAGCAAGCTGATATATAAGAGATCTGTTTTTAGATGCGGGATAAATACTCATTTATTGCTCACTCCTTTCACCAAGTATGCTTAAATCTACAAGGCTATATTATCACATTTTACTAAAAACGTAAAGATTATTTTTGTGATTTTTGACATTTTTTGGCATAAATGACTAAAATATACATTTTAAGGCAAAATAATACATGGCAATATATGTATAAAAATAAAAGCTAAACTATAACACTTTTTTCATACCTTAATCACAATTGCTACACAAATTTGCTCTAACATGGAAATATAAGATCAAGCAAAGCATATGTCGACATGTTAGAGTTTAAAAAAATATGTAAATGAATATAAGAATCGGTATTTAGAGGAGGATTATTATGAGTGCCAGTGAGAACAATAAAGAAAAAAAGCGGTTTAGGAAGCTGAGGATATTCCTTATTACTGTTATATCAGGCATTATTATCGGAACGGGAATAGCTGTGGCATTCCTGGTTATACGGACAAAGGACAGCGGATCTTCAGACACTGTGAAATCAGATGCAGCAAGTGAAGTATCCGGATCAAAAGACAAAGAAAACAATAATATACCTACGGCATCGGCTACAGATACAACCGTTAATACCGGAGAAGCAAAGAACCTTGAGGTATCGAGGTCGGATGTATCGGATATAGTTGAAAGCGTTATGCCTTCGGTAGTATCTGTAAAGTGCACATTGGTTAAACAAAGGAACATGGATTCATGGGAAGATTTCTTCTATTATGAAGATTACGGTCTTTATGACAATTCTGATTCGGGTACGGGATTTATAATCGGACAGAACGGAAACGAACTTTTGATAGTAACAAACAACAGCATATCGGATAACGCTGAAAAAGTAGCTATAACATTCTGTGACGGTACTGAAGCTGAGGGAACCGTAAAGGGAGGGGACAGCTATTATGATCTGGCAGTACTTGCTGTGGATATGTCCGGCTTATCCCAGGATACTTTAAACAGTATAAAGATTGCTACAATAGGCAGCTCTGATTCGTTAAGCGTAGGTTCTATGACAGTAGCTATCGGCAATTCACTCGGAAACGGACAGTCTGTAACGGTCGGATATATCAGTGCTATTGACAGAAGCATCACAATAAGCGGCAAGGAGATGAAGCTGCTCCAGACAGATGCGGCAATCAATGAAGGCAATAACGGCGGACCTTTGGTTAATGTGAGAGGTGAGGTTATCGGTATAGCTTCACAGAAATATACCACATATTCAAGCAGCAAGGTTGAGGGTATGTGTTTTGCAATCCCGATATCAAAGGTAATACCTGTCATCAACGAACTTATGAACAGGGTTGAGCTTGATCTGGAGGATAGAGGATATCTCGGTATAGAGGGTAAGGATGTAAGCGATTCATATTCTAAGACATTCAGTATGCCTAAGGGCGTCTATATTATCAATACAGATCCCGGATCTCCGGCCGACACTGCAGGTATCCGTGCAGGTGACATAATCACCGGAATCAACGGCAGAGAAGTCATGAATATGGAACAGCTCAAGGAAATCCTTTCTTATATAAAATACGGAACCGATGTAGAGATAACTGTATCGTCGAAAGGACATTCCGCATCAGGATATGAAGAGAAAACGATAACTGTTACGCTTGGCAAAAGATCCGACTACGAAAGAACAAGATAAGATAACCGGATAAGAATTAAAGAGATAAAAGGAGGAAGTAAAATTCCTTCTTTTATTTTTTGATCAAATGTGGTAATATAACTATGATTGTGACGGCATATATTTTTATAGGATAAATATAGAGACATAGGCCGGAAGACATAATAGAAATATAGAAAAGAGGCCATTTTGATGGTAGATAAGAAAAAGATTGAGAAAGCAGTAAAGCTTCTGATAGAAGGTATGGGTGAGGATCCTAAGAGAGAGGGACTTGTTGATACACCCAGACGTGTAGCCGGTCTGTACGAAGAAGTACTTGCAGGTATGGATCAGGATGCGAAGGAACATCTTTCGAGACAGTTTAATGTTGAGGGCAGTGATATTGTCTTAGAGAAGGATATCACCTTTTATTCACTCTGCGAGCATCATCTGATGCCTTTCTTCGGCAAGGTGCATATAGCATATATACCTGAAGGAAAGGTAGTGGGACTGAGCAAGCTGGCAAGGACCGTAGAGGTATATGCAAGACGCCTGCAGCTCCAGGAGCAGCTTACCCGTCAGATAGCAGATGCCATAGAGGAGAATCTGTCACCGAAGGGTGTTATGGTAGTGATAGAAGCAGAACATACATGTATGACCATGCGCGGCGTTAAAAAGCCCGGCTCTCAGACGGTTACCACCGTAACCCGTGGTGAATTCAAGAAAAAGACCGAGCTTCAGACCATTGTACTCGATTCAATAAGAAGATGAGGTGCTTGATTCATGATCATAGGCAACAAAACATATACTGCCGGACATACCTATATAATGGGAATCCTCAATGTTACGCCTGATTCTTTTTCGGACGGCGGAAGATATAACACTCTCGACAGGGCATTAAAGCACGCTGAAGAGATGATATCTGACGGTGCCGATGTGATAGATATAGGGGGAGAGTCCACCAGACCCGGATATCAGCATGTATCTATAGAAGAAGAGATAGAACGTACCGCACCTGTTATAGAGGCAGTGACAGCGAGATTTGATGTGCCGGTAAGCATAGACACATATAAGCCGCAAGTTGCAGAGCAGGCAGTAAAAAGCGGAGCGGCTCTTATCAACGATATCTGGGGTTTTAAGGGGGAAGATTTAAAAACACCCGAATCAGGTATGGCTGAAGTAGTAAAAAAATACGGAGTTTCCTGCTGCATAATGCATAACAGGGTACTTTGTGACAGTGAAGCATGTAATGAAGATCCCGGACTGATAGCAGATGTTATAATCAGGGAACTACAGGAAAGCCTTGATATTGCATATAAAGCCGGTATAGAAAAAGAACGTATACTCCTTGATCCCGGAGTAGGGTTCGGAAAAACATACGAGGATAATGTAAACACCATAAAATATCTCGAAAAGATATGTGCTGCATTTGACCTGCCGATGCTGCTCGGAACTTCCAGAAAGTCTGTGATAGGGCTGACACTTGATCTTGACAGGGATAACAGGCTTGAAGGTACTCTTGCCACCACAGCCAGAGCGATTGATGCGGGCTGCATGTTTGTAAGGGTTCACGATGTTAAAGAAAATGCCAGATTTATAAAGATGTATGAAACAATAAAACATACAATCTGAGCAATAAATCTGTCATCCTGAGCGAATGCGAAGGATCTTATAATAAGGAGTGGTGTATAAGAATGGATGTAATTCATATCAAACGACTTGAAATATTCGCCAACCACGGTGTGATCCCCGAGGAAAACACACTAGGACAGAAATTCATCATATCTGCCGATCTGTATAAAGACCTGAGGGCTGCCGGAAAAACCGACAATCTTAAGGAAACCATACATTACGGAAGAGCTGCGGTATTGATCAAACAGATATCCGAGAAATCCGTATTTCAGCTTATAGAAAAGCTGGCTGAGGAGATAGCGGATGCACTTCTTAAAAACTTCCCCCTGGAAAAAGTAAGAGTTATTATTGAAAAGCCCTGGGCACCGGTGCGCCTTCCCCTTGATACCGTAGCGGTAGAGATTGAGAGAGGCTGGCATACCGCTTATCTTGCTATAGGCTCAAATATAGGGGACAGGGAACAGTTTATAAAGAATGCTGTTAAAAAGCTCGATAACCGTTCCGACAGCTACGTCACAAAGGTGTCGGGTTTTATAGAGACAGAGCCTTACGGTAATGTTCAACAGGATAAATTCTTAAACGGATGTCTCGAGTTAAGGACACTTCTTTCACCTTCCGAGCTTTTAAAGAGAGCTAATGAGATCGAACAGGAAGAGGGAAGAGTAAGGACACTTCACTGGGGCCCGAGGACACTTGATATCGATATCCTTTTATACGATAACGAGACGGTCTATACGGACGATTTAAAGATACCTCATATCGACATGCATAACAGGATGTTTGTACTCGGACCGCTGTGCGAAATTGCACCTTATGTCATCCATCCCGTACTCGGAAAATCCATCATGAGATTAAAAGAAAAACTAGAGGAAAAACGATAAATATTACTTGACCAATTGACAAAAAGATTATAAAATATGGTATAAAGGACGAAAAGGTTCATAGAGCCTTGCAAGCGTTATTTGTAAAGGCTGTATGAACATTTTTGTCAAAGAATCATTTATAATAGAAAGGGGTTTTACTTATGGTTATCAAAAGTGTATTGGACAAAGACTTTAAGAAGTACGGCCAGGTTGTTACAGGTATTGACTGTAAAGAGCTTTTAGACGTGCTTGCTACAAAGCCCATGCCCGCTGATTCAGTTGTATACGTAGCAGGAGATGCAGATCTTGAGGCTACCAAGACAGCTAAAGAGTTCCAGGAGAGCTTCTACGGCGGACTTCCCATCCAGGTTGGTTACTGTAACGGTAACAATCATCTGCTTAATGCAGTAGAGTATCACAGATGTTCAGAAGTTAACATCGCTCTTTATGACATGATCCTTCTTATCGGAGATCAGAGAGATATCGAGGATGATTATACATATGACACTTCCAAGATCGAGGCATTTAAGGTTCCCGCAGGCGTAGCAGTTGAGATGTACGGAACAACTCTTCATTATGCACCCTGCACAGCAGAAGGCAATCAGGGATTCCGCGGCATCGTTATCCTTCCTAAGGGTACAAATGCTGACATAAAGGATTATCCTGACAGAATACCTGAAGACAAGCTTCTCATGGCTGAGAACAAGTGGCTCATCGCTCACAAGGACGGCGGCTGCGGCGACAGAGCATTCATCGGCCTTAAGGGCGTAAATGTGTCAGTATAATATATAATAAAACATATAAGGAGACAAAAATGCTTTATATAGGCGTTGATTTAGGAACATCAGCCGTTAAGCTCCTTCTTATGGAAGGCAACGGCGCTATCAAGAAAATAGTATCAAAGGAATATCCTTTATACTTCCCGAATCCCGGCTGGTCCGAGCAGAAGCCCGAAGACTGGTGGACACAGGTGATCGCAGGCATCAAAGAGCTTACCGCAGAATGTGACAAGTCACAGGTTGCAGGTATTTCATTCGGCGGACAGATGCACGGACTCGTTATCTTAGACGAGAACGACAATGTTATCCGTCCCGCTATCCTTTGGAATGACGGACGTACCCAGAAAGAGACCGATTACCTCAACAACGAGATCGGTACAAAGAAACTGGCTCAGTATACAGCAAATATTGCATTTGCCGGATTTACAGCTCCCAAGATCCTTTGGGTTAAGGCTAACGAGCCCGATAATTTCGCTAAGATCAAAAAGATCATGCTGCCTAAGGACTATATCGCATATAAGTTAAGCGGCAGCTTCTGTACAGACGTATCTGATGCTTCAGGTATGCTTCTCTTAGATGTAAAGAACCGTAAGTGGTCAAAAGAAATGCTTGATATCTGCGGTATCACAGAGGCACAGCTTCCCAAGCTCTATGAGAGCTACGAAGTAGTAGGAACTCTTAAAGCAGATGTAGCAGCTGATCTGGGATTCTCTACCTCAGTTAAGATAGTAGCAGGTGCAGGCGATAATGCGGCAGCTGCTGTAGGTACCGGTACAGTCGGTGACGGTATGTGCAATATCTCACTCGGTACTTCAGGTACAGTATTTATCTCAAGCAAGAATTTCTCGGAAAATGATAATAATGCCATCCATTTCTTCGATCATGCAGACGGAACATATCATCTTATGGGATGTATGCTTTCAGCAGCTTCATGTAACAAGTGGTTCATGGATGAGATATTAAAGACCAAGGATTATGCCGGAGAGCAGAAGGATATCACCGAAGATATGTTAGGAAATAACAAGGTTTACTTCCTGCCTTACCTTATGGGCGAGCGTTCACCTCACAACAATCCTGATGCACGCGGTACATTCATAGGCATGTCCATGGATACCACCAGAGAGGATATGACTCTGGCAGTACTTGAAGGTGTAGCATTCGGTCTCCGTGATTCAGTAGAAGTAGCAAGAAAGCTCGGCATCAAACTTGAGAGAACCAAGATCTGCGGCGGCGGAGCAAAGAGCCCTCTCTGGAAGAAGATCATCGCCAACGTTATGAATATGAAGGTTGACGTTATCGAGAGTGAGGAAGGTCCCGCACTCGGCGGCGCAATGTTAGCCGCTGTAGCTAACGGCGAGTATGCTTCAGTAGAAGAAGCAGCTGCTAAGCTCGTAAAGATCATCGATACAGTAGAGCCCGATCCCGCTATTGCAGCAAGATACGAAGCTCAGTATCAGAAGTTCGTAAAGATCTATCCCGCATTAAAGGATATCTATACACTTATTAAATAATGTATATTTAGTACCCGCGAGGTACTGCATATAAAATAAAAACAAATATAATTATAAGGAGAAGTAAAATGAATAATTTACCCAAGGTTAAAATTGGTATCGTAGCAGTTAGCCGTGACTGTTTCCCTGAGAGTCTTTCAGTTAACAGAAGAAAAGCTTTGATCGACGCTTACAAGGCAAAATATGATGCATCAGACATCTATGAGTGTCCTATCTGTATCGTAGAGAGCGAGATCCATATGGTTCAGGCTCTTGAGGATATCAAGAAGGCAGGATGTAATGCACTTTGCGTATATCTTGGAAACTTCGGTCCCGAGATTTCTGAGACACTTCTTGCTAAGCACTTTGAAGGACCTAAGATGTTCTGTGCAGCAGCAGAGGAGACACAGAATGACCTTTGCGGCGGCAGAGGCGATGCTTACTGTGGTATGCTTAATGCAAGCTACAACTTAAAGCTTCGTAACGTTGGCGCTTATATCCCTGAGTATCCTGTAGGTGATGCTGAGGATTGCGCTAAGATGATCAACGAATTCGTTCCCATTGCAAGAGCACTTGTTGGTCTCAGCAAATTAAAGATTATATCATTCGGTCCCAGACCTCTTAATTTCCTTGCTTGTAACGCTCCTATCAAGCAGCTTTACAACTTAGGCGTTGAAATCGAAGAGAACTCAGAACTTGACCTTTTCGAAGCATTCAACAAGCATGCAGGTGATGCTCGTATTCCTGAGGTTGTTAAGGATATGGAAGCAGAACTCGGCGCAGGCAACAAGAAGCCCGAAGTACTTGCTAAGCTTGCTCAGTATGAGTTAACACTTCTTGACTGGATCGATGCTCATAAGGGTTACAGAGAGTATGTAGCAATCGCCGGAAAGTGCTGGCCTGCATTCCAGACACAGTTCGGATTCGTTCCCTGCTATGTTAACTCACGTTTAACAGGACGCGGTATCCCCGTATCTTGTGAAGTAGATATCTACGGATGTTTATCAGAGTTCATCGGTACCGCTGTATCAGATGATATTGTTACACTTCTTGATATCAACAACTCAGTACCTAAGGATATGTACAAAGAGTCTATCGAAGGCAAGTTTGATTACAAGCATACCGACACATTCATGGGATTCCATTGTGGAAATACCTGCTCAAAGAAGCTTGCATTCCATGAGATGAAGTACCAGATGATCATGGCAAGAGCACTTCCTATCGAAGTTACCAACGGTACTCTTGAAGGCGACATCATGCCCGGTGATATCACATTCTTCAGACTTCAGTCAACAGCTGATGCTAAGATCAGAGCATATGTTGCAGAAGGCGAAGTACTTCCTGTAGCTACCAGATCATTCGGTGGCATCGGCGTATTCGCTATCAAGGAAATGGGACGTTTCTATCGTCACGTGCTCATTGAGAAGAATTATCCTCATCACGGTGCTGTTACATTCGGTCATCACGGAAAGGCACTCTACGAAGTATTCAAGTACATCGGAGTTCCGATCGAGGATATCAACTACAACCAGCCCGCATCACTTCCTTATCCTACAGAGAATCCTTTCAAATAAGATAAGAGGACTTTCAATCGGAGAATGATTGAAAACTAAATAACAGAAAATAATAAGAGGCATTTGGGTTGATACTCAAATGCCTCTTGGCTTTAATCAAGTTCCTTCATAACGCTCATATATGCGGGACGGATGATCTTGTCCACGGTTACGAGCTCTTCGATACGGTGGGCACTCCAGCCTACTATACGCGCTATGGCGAATATAGCGGTGTAGAGCTCCTTCGGGATGCCGAGCATCTCATATATGAATCCGCTGTAGAAGTCGACATTGGGGCTGACACCCTTGTAGATCTTACGCTTCTGAGCGATAAGGATGGGAGCTAATTCTTCTATATTATTATAGAGGAGAAGATCCTTTTCGCGGCCTTTTTCGTGGGCCAGCTGCTCTACGAAACGTCTGAATACTTTCTCTCTGGGGTCTGACACGGAGTATATGGCATGTCCCATACCATATACCAGCCCTTTCTTATCGAAAGCTTCCTTATCTATGATCTTCTTAAGGTATGCTGATATAGCGTCCTTATCCTCGTAATCCTTAACATGCTTTCTTATGTCATCCATCATCTCCATTACCTTGATGTTTGCACCGCCGTGTTTGGGTCCTTTAAGGGATGACATAGCAGCAGCGATGGTGGAGTAGGTATCGGAGCCTGATGATGTAACTACTCTGGTGGTAAATGTGGAGTTGTTTCCTCCGCCATGCTCCATGTGGAGTATGAGAGCTGTATCAAGTACCTTGGCTTCAGTCTTGGTAAACTTTTTATCAGGTCGGAGAAGCATCAGCAGGTTCTCGGCTGTAGAAAGCTTCGGATCCGGATGATGTATGAACATGCTCTCGTTTTTTTCATAATGTACATATGCATTATATCCGTACACAGCCAGCATCGGGAATTCGCTGATAAGCTGGATACATTGGCGCAGGGAGTTGCTGATGGACGTATCAAGTGCCTTATCATCATATGATGCGAGAGTAAGGATAGATCTCGTCATCGTGTTCATGATATCATGAGAGGGCGCTTTCATGATGACGTCACGGGTAAAATTGGTGGGAAGTATGCGGCATCCGCCCAGGAGCTCCTTGAACTCTGCTTCCTGCTCGGGTGTGGGAAGTTCGCCCATAAGCAGAAGATATGCGATCTTTTCAAATCCGAGTTCATCACCTAATCCGTTTATCAGGTTCTGGATGTGATAGCCTCTGTACCAGAGTTCTCCGTCACACTGGACCTTTTCTCCGTCAACTATTTTTGACGAGATGATCTCGGAAATATTGGTAAGTCCTGTAAGTACTCCGTTACCGTTGATGTCTCGTAGTCCCCTGTTTACGCCGTATTTAGCGTATAATTCCTTCGGGATGGAATCGTTTTTGATGCAGGTATCCTGAATCTGTTCGGCATAACTGCGTACCTGTTTTAAAATATTCATGCGGTTCCTCCTTCATGTTTTTGAAATTTTGTGCAGTGGTCTGATTATATCAGAAAATTCGCTGTAAGTCTATAAATATTTAATAAAATAAATTCTATTTTCAATAAATCAGGCAATAAAAATTTAACTTGATAAAAATATGCATATACTATAAAGTAATAAGTGAGGGAGGAGATTAAAATACATGAAAAAGAACAAGAACAAATATCTTTCAATATATGAACGTGTGCGTGATGACATTGTATCGGGTGTATATGCTAAAAACACCAAGCTTCCCTCAAAACGTACCATGGCTGATGAGTACGGTGTGAGTGTCATCACGGTGGAGCATGCCTATGAACTCCTATCGGAAGAAGGTTATATTATGCCGATGGAGAAAAAAGGATATTTTGTGATCTATGCTCCCGACAGCTTTTTTGAAGTTGCATCGGATATGCCGGAAAAGAATGAAGTCCAGTTAAAAAGTCCCGCAAAAAGCACATTTATAAACAAATTTGACGATTACGAATTATCTTTTTCGCAGTATGCTCGTATGATGAGGAGAGTCATTTCCATATATGGAGAGGAACTGACGTTAAAATCACCGGGATTTGGTACTGAACATATGAGAAAGACTCTGGCAGCTTACTTAAGGCGCAGCCGCAGGATCGATGTGGATTACAACAGGATCATCATAGGGTCCGGAGCTGAATATCTGTACAGCATGATTGTTAAAGTGCTCGGAAGAAATATCATATATGGCATTGAAAATCCTTCCTATGAAAAGATTGGTTATGTATATAAATCAGAAGGTGTAAGATGCAGGATGCTCAACCTGGGGAATGACGGTATAGAGAGCAATGCGCTCTGGAAGTCGGATGTAAATGTTCTGCATATCACTCCGTACAGAAGCTACCCGAGCGGTGTTACGGCCACTGCTTCCAAAAAGCATGAATACCTTAAGTGGTGTAATGAGAAAAACGCCATTATCATCGAGGACGATTTTGAATCGGAGTTTTCTCCTTCGAGACGTCCGGAGGAGACCGTGTTTTATCTTAATCACGGGAAAAACGTGATTTATGTCAATACATTTACCAAGACCATAGGTTCGTTTATAAGGACTGCATATATGGTACTCCCGGAGAACCTGGTCCCGCTGTTTAACGAGAGGATGAGCTACTGTGCATGCACGGTTCCCACTCCTGAACAGTACGTGATATCGGAGCTCATAGACAGCGGTGAATTTGAACGGCATATAAACAGGGTCAGACGTATAAAGAGAGAGCAGATACGCTAAAAAAAATATTTGCCTTTTTATATCTGTTATAGTATAATACCTCAGTCAGTGTGTGAATTTTAGTCAGGGGCGGTCCTCTGATTGAAAATAAAAATGTATAAGTTTGATGGATTATAAATAATATTCAATTTGCCGCATGAAGGCAGGAAAGGATGGGATATATGGACGGAGGCTACGATACAGGACTCGGTGAGGTTATGATATCTACCGATGTTATTGAAAAGTGTGCAGGTGCTTCTGCTGTAGAGTGTTTCGGCATAGTCGGCATGGCATCCAAGAATATGCGTGACGGACTTGCAAAGTTACTTAAGAGGGAGAACTTAAGCAACGGCGTATCCGCAAAGGTTGAAGACAACAAGATAAAGATTGACATCCATATTATTGTTTCTTATGGTGTGAATATACCTTCTGTTTGTGATAACCTTCTGGAGAATGTAAAGTATAAGGTTGAGGAGTTTACAGGTCTTAAGGTTGAAAAGATAAACATCTTTGTTGAAGGTGTAAGAGTAATCGATTGATTTGATTTGGAGGAACAATAAAGTGGCAATTAATAGCATTGATGCCGGACTTTTGAAGAAAATGTTCATTGGCGCCGCAGCCAGTCTGGAATCACAAAAAGAGGTTATTAACGAATTAAATGTTTTCCCTGTACCGGACGGTGATACAGGTACAAACATGACTATGACCATTATGTCTGCCGTAACCGAGGTAAACGGCCTGGAGAATCCTTCTATGGAAGAGCTTTCAAAAGCTATTTCCAGCGGATCCTTAAGAGGAGCAAGAGGTAATTCGGGTGTTATATTATCACAGCTTCTCCGTGGTTTTACCAAGGTTATCAAGACTGTTGAAACCATTGATATCGAAACTATGGCCAATGCATTCCAGAAGGCTGTTGAGACTGCTTACAAGGCAGTTATGAAGCCCAAGGAGGGTACGATCCTTACCGTAGCCAAGGGCGGTGCAGAGAAGGCTATGGAGCTTGTAGGTACTACCGATGATCTTACCGTATTCGGTGAGAAGGTTATAGCATATATGGCTGAAGTACTTGAGTACACACCCGAGCTTCTTCCTGTTCTTAAGGAAGCAGGCGTGGTTGATTCAGGCGGACAGGGCTTACTTGAGGTTATGAAGGGCGGTTTTGCTGTTATGTGCGGCAAGAAGATTGAATTGAAAACTCCCGCTCCTGCAGCTAAGCCTGCTGAAACCAAAGTTGTCAATACGGAAAATATTTCCACATCCGATATAAAGTTCGGTTATTGCACAGAATTCATCATCATTCTTGACAATAAGTTCACCGATCTTGATGAGACAGAGTTCAAGGCATACTTAGAGTCCATAGGTGATTCTATCGTATGTGTCGCTGATGATGAGGTAGTAAAGGTTCATGTTCATACCAATGATCCCGGACTTGCTATCCAGAAGGCTCTTACATTCGGTCAGCTTACCAAGCTTAAGATCGACAATATGCGTGAAGAGCATAATGAAAAGCTCGGTCTTGAGGCTGAGAAGGCAGGTGCAGTAAAAGCACAGGCAGTCGCTAAGCCTAAGCTTCCTCCCAAGGAGAACGGTTTTATCGCTGTATCGATCGGTGACGGCATCAATGAGATATTTAAGGGCTTAGGTGTTGACTTTATCATCGAAGGCGGACAGACCATGAATCCTTCCACAGAGGATATGCTTAATGCCATCGAGCAGGTTAATGCAAATAATATATATATCCTTCCCAACAACAAGAATATCATCCTGGCTGCAGAACAGGCTAAGGCCATGACCAAGGACAAGAATATCGTCGTTATTCCTTCAAAGACCATACCTCAGGGTATCGCAGCCGTTATTAACTTCGTATCCGGCAAGAGCATTGAAGAGAACGAGGCTTCCATGGTTGAGGCTATGGGACGTGTTAAGACAGGTTCTGTTACATATGCTGTCCGTGATACCAAGATAGACGGTCTCGAGATCAAGAACGGTGATTACATGGGTCTTGATGACAAGACAATCAAGAGTACAGGCTCAGATATCGAGCAGGTTACTTATGACCTTGTTGATACCATGGTGGAAGAGGACAGCGAGCTGATAAGCATCTATTACGGTGAGGAAGCCAACGAGGATGATGCCCAGAAGATAGCAGACAGCCTCATGGATAAGTATGATTACCTCGATGTTGAGGTTCATGCCGGTAACCAGCCTGTATACTATTATGTGATCTCAGTTGAATAAATTATGCACTTTCAGAGCTCTGATGTTTCAGAGCTCTTTTTGTTTGTCATACAGAGTCGGCGGAGGATACGCTCCCAATATAAAACCATCACCGCTTATCGATGATATGCTATACGATATCATACGTATTTTAGCTTCGGACGCTTGCAAACGTATGCCCGTCTGATGCCGGGCATACTAGGGCTGCGCTCAAAATTCGGTTTGGATAACCGAATTTTGCCTCGCATCAATTCGTATTCTATCGTAGCATATCTATCGAACGCTTAAGGTTTTATATTTGGAAGTGTATCCTCCGCCGACTATATTGTTAAAATACAGGAAGTAATAAAAATGGTTTAAAATAATAAATAACATAAATAATAAAAAAATTATAAATAATTAGCACTCACCTCTTGACAGTGCTAACAATTAGTGATATAACATCATTAGTGGTAGAGAAATTCTACATTCATTTTTTGAAAGAAGGTGATTTCATGAATATTAACAAGTTTACACAGAAGTCCATAGAGACTATTCAGCTTTGTGAAAAGCTGGCAAATGATTACGGTAACTCAGAGATAGATCAGGAGCATCTTGCTTTGGCACTTGTTTCTATTGATGAGAGCCTTATAGCAGGTCTGATCGAGAGGATGGGAATAGATGTTAACTCATACAGGTCAGGCCTTGAAGCACTTGTCAATAAGAAGGTCAAGGTGTCAGGTAATTTCCAGGTGGGCGTAAGCAAGGTGCTCAATCAGGTTCTTACCGGTGCTGAAGATGAAGCCAAGGCAATGGGTGATTCTTATGTTTCCGTAGAGCATCTGTACTTAAGACTGATAAAGGAAGCTACCGGAGATCTTAAGGCTTACTTTAAGCAGTATGGGATAAACAGGGAGAGCTTTCTTAAGGTCCTTAGTCAGGTTAGAGGTAATCAGACCGTACAGACCGATAATCCCGAGGCTACTTATGATACATTAAAGAAGTATGGTACCGACCTTGTAGAACGTGCCAAAGAGGGTAAACTTGATCCGGTTATCGGCAGGGATTCGGAGATACGTAACGTTATCCGTATTCTTTCACGTAAGACCAAGAACAACCCTGTGCTTATAGGTGAGCCCGGTGTCGGTAAAACTGCCGTAGTAGAAGGTCTGGCCCAGCGTATAGTGGCTCAGGATGTGCCTGAAGCATTGAAGGATAAGACCATATTTGCACTTGATATGGGTGCATTGGTTGCCGGTGCCAAGTACAGAGGTGAGTTTGAGGAAAGACTAAAGGCTGTACTTGATGAAGTAAAGAAGTCTGATGGCAGGATCATACTGTTCATAGATGAGATACATACCATAGTCGGTGCAGGTGCATCGGAAGGCTCCATGGATGCCGGCAATATGCTTAAGCCTATGCTTGCACGTGGTGAGCTCCACTGTATAGGTGCGACCACTCTGGATGAACACAGAAAGTACATCGAAAAGGATGCGGCTCTGGAACGTCGTTTCCAGCCTGTCATGGTTGACCAGCCTTCTGTAGAGGATACTATATCCATACTTCGTGGTATAAAAGACAGATATGAGCTGTTCCATGGTGTAAAGATATCGGACTCTGCACTTGTAGCAGCTGCTGTTCTTTCAGACAGGTATATCTCAGACCGTTATCTGCCCGATAAGGCCATAGACTTGGTGGATGAAGCCTGTGCGATGATCAAGACGGAGCTTGATTCCATGCCTGCTGAGCTTGATGAGCAGAGACGTAAGATCATGCAGCTTGAGATAGAGGAGGCTGCATTAAAGAAGGAAGAAGATTCTTTAAGTCAGGAAAGACTGGAGAACTTAAGGGAAGAGCTTCAAAAGCAGCGTGAAGAGTTCATGCAGCTTAAGACCAAGTGGGAAAATGAGAAAAACGAGGTCGATAAGGTTACCAAGATAAAGGAAGAGATAGATGCTGTAAATAAGGATATAGCAGCCGCAGAAAGAGAGTATAACCTTGAAAAAGCTGCAGAGCTTAAGTACGGCAAGCTGCCTGAACTGCAGAAGACGCTTAAGGAGTATGAAGCATCTAAGAACGGCAGGGAAAATGAGCTCGTACATGAATCTGTCAATGATGATGAGATAGCCAAGATCATATCCAGATGGACGGGTATACCTGTATCAAAGCTTTCGGAGACAGAGAGACAGAAGACATTGAAGCTGGATGAGCAGCTGCATAAACGTGTGATAGGTCAGGATGATGCCGTACAAAAGGTAACAGAGGCCATAATCAGGTCTAAAGCCGGTATCAAAGATCCTACCAAGCCCATAGGATCATTCCTGTTCCTTGGTCCTACAGGTGTCGGTAAGACGGAGCTTGCTAAAGCATTGGCTGAGAGCCTGTTTGATGATGAGTCAAATATCGTACGTATCGATATGAGTGAGTATATGGAGAAGTTCTCCGTATCAAGGCTCATCGGAGCGCCTCCCGGATATGTCGGATATGATGAGGGCGGTCAGTTGACTGAGGCAGTCAGACGTAAGCCTTACAGTGTCGTACTTTTTGATGAGATCGAAAAGGCTCATCCGGATGTTTTCAACATCCTTTTACAGGTACTTGATGACGGACGTATCACCGATTCCTTCGGAAAGACTGTCGACTTTAAGAATACGATCATAATACTTACATCCAATATAGGTTCTTCATATTTGCTTGACGGTATTACCGATACGGGTGAGATAAGTGAAGAGGCAGAGCGCAGGGTAATGGATGAATTAAAAGGGTCATTCAGGCCCGAGTTCTTAAACCGTCTTGATGAGATCATATGCTTCAAGCCTCTTACCAAGAGTAATATCACATCCATCATCGACCTGTTGGTTAAGGATATCAACAGGAGACTGGATGACAAGGAACTCAGTGTCGAGATAACGGACGAGGCAAAGGCTTATATCGCCGATAACGGTTTTGATCCCGTATACGGTGCAAGACCGCTTAAGAGATTTGTACAAAAGAATGTGGAGACACTTGCAGCCAGACTTATCTTGGAGGGCAATGCCGGCAGAGGAGATGTGATAGGCATAGGTCTTAAGGACGATAAGCTGTATGCATTTAAGAAGTAATTAAGTATGGCCGGGATAGAAATTATCCCGGCTATTTTTTTTACTTGTTTTGGGCCTTTTATATTGTAAAATGAATATAGGATTCGCTGTAGTATAGATAAATTAATTTTGGTATACAGCTTGGTTTTGAGGCGGTTTACGCTGCCAAAACAGTTGAAAATATAAGAATATTTTAGTATAATTAAGTTTGAAATTGCAGTTGTTTTTATTATAAATTAAAGATCCTTCGCCGAAGGTTCAGGATGACATATTGGATGTTTTAGGATAACCTATGGGAAGGATGACATAAATATAGTTTATAACCGGAGAATAATATGATAGCATTTTATTATGACATAATGTTTGCAATATCATTGGTAATGCTCATAATATATCTTTATATATGGCATAAACATTTCGATATTCATTTTACAATGATGTTTGTGTTTATAGCGGTTCAGAATCTCGGTTATGCGCTTATTGTGCACTCCAAAACACTTGAAGAAGCATTGACTGCCAATAAGATAACATATCTCGGAGCCTGTTTTAATATATTATTCATGACATTATGCGTATTTGAACATTGTAATATTTTGATCGGAAGACTGAAAAGAGTTATACTTTTTGCTATGGTGTTCGTATTATACGGATTTGTTTTGACCATGGGAAGAAACGGGCTTTTTTATAAGGATGTCGATTTTGAGATAAGAGACGGCATCGGTACTCTGATCAAGAATCAATACGGGCCTATGCATACGGTTTACCGTATAATGCTGGCAGGAATGTTTTTGGCTTCTTTTGTTGTGATAATATACACATATTTTAAGAAAAGAGATGTTTCAAAACACAATGCGCAATTGCTTTTTGCCGCTGAAGCTATATCATTTTTCTGCTTCTTCGGAGGCAGGCTGATCTTTAAATCTTTTGATCTTTTACCTATCGCATATATAGCCAGCGAAGGGTTGTTCTTAAAGATCATACATGATATGTGTTTGTATGATGTAACGGATTCTGCAATTGACTCATTGGTTGAAAAAGGAAATACGGGACTTATATCTTTTGATTTTAAATATAATTATCTGGGAAGTAACGAAACCGCGAGAAAGATATTTCCGGAACTTAATACACTTACAGTTGACAGATCGATCAGGTATAACCCGACCATGAAAAAATATGTAGTAAAATGGCTGGATACATTCAGGGCAGATGATAAAAAGGATAAGTTTCATTATGAAAAGGGTGAAAAGATATACCTAATTGATATTAACTATCTGGTGGATGGAAGGGCAAAACGAGGATATCAGTTTTTTATCACAGATGATACCAAGGATCAGAAGTACATCAATCTGATGAATAAGTTTAATACGTCGCTGCAGGAACAGGTGACCAGGAAGACCAACCATATAGTTGAGATGCATAATAACCTGATCATGAGTATGGCGACTATGGTTGAAAGCAGGGACAATTCGACAGGCGGACACATAAAGCGTACCAGTGAGTGTGTAAGGATATTGATTGAAGAGATAAAGAAGAATAATGTGTTTAATCTTTCGGAAGATTTCTGCAAGAATATCATAAAGGCTGCACCTATGCATGACCTGGGTAAGATAGCTGTAGACGATGCGGTACTCCGCAAGCCCGGAAAGTTCGAACCTGAAGAGTTTGAAAAGATGAAACAGCATGCTGCTGAAGGTGCCCGTATAGTTAAGGAAATCCTTAAGGCTACAGATGATGCGGATTTCAGGATAGTAGCGGAGAATGTGGCTCACTATCATCATGAAAGATGGGACGGATCCGGATATCCTGAAGGCTTAAAGGAAGAGCATATACCTCTTGAAGCCAGGATCATGGCTATCGCAGATGTATATGATGCTCTGGTTAGCAAGCGAGTGTATAAAGACAGTATGTCTTTTGAAAAGGCTGACTCCATCATCATGGAAGGTATGGGCAAACACTTCGATGAGAAACTGAAACCTTTCTATGAGGCAGCCAGACCGAAATTAGAAGCTTATTACAAGCGCATGAATAAGGAACAACAGATAAAAGCGTAATTATGACGGCAGGTGTCATGTAAACCGTCTTAAAATATTTATAATTTATAGGAGGCTGAAATGAGAAACAGAAAACGTGGAATGATGTTACGGATGCTTGCAGTTATGATGATGCTTGTATTAGTCATTGGTACCGTACCGGTGTCTGCTGCTTCGGCAAAAAAGAATGTAACTGTTAAAAATCAAAAGGAATTAAATAAAGCTTTGAATGTTAATACAGTTAAAAAAATTATTGTAAAATCCGATGCAGAAAAGTTGAAGATTAAAAAAGGTGATTATAGTAATAAGAAGCTTGTGATTGATGCTGGTAAAACAAAATTTACTAATTATGGTTCTTTTAAAAATATTACCTTAAAAAATGCTGATACTTTTAAAGAGGCGGCTAATGGAAATACAATCATTGCAAAAGAGGAGTCCTCTACAATAATAGTTGCTAAAGGCAGCGAGGTCAAAAAATTAGATGTTCAAAGTTATAAAATAGATATAGATGTTTTAGGTAAAGCAAAAGTAGGAGACTTAGTAACAAAAATAAAAGGCGCAGAAGTAAATTTAAATGTAGGAAAAAAAGCGGATGTTAATGTGACACTTTCAAAAAAATCAATAATTTTTATTGAAGGCAGTAAACAAGCTAAAATTAATATTGATTCAAAGGCTAAGAATAGTACAATAACCGCTAGTGTACCCGTAAATATAACAGCTGAAGAAAGCTTGAACGCTCAATTTAATAAAGGTGCAGAACAAAGCGTTATAGATTCAGTATCTGAAGATGTAAAGGTTAAGATATCCGGTGAAGCTGCGTCTGCTGTAACAGAAAAAGTAGCCGGTCAAGTAGTAGAAGAACCGGAAACGGTAAATGCTGATACAGATAAAAAAGCCGATGAGAAAGAGGCAGAAAAGGATACCGGGTCAGCGGGAAAGGATTCTACAACTACTACCGATAATACCGCTACAGGAACATCTTCAGGAAATACCAGTACAGTGACCCCTTCGGGTAATTCGGGTACCGGAACGTCTTCAGGAAACAACGGCACGGTGACTCCTTCTGACAATACGAGTAGTGTAACACCTTCGGATAATACCGGAACAGGTACAGGCACAAATTCTGGTAATAATACAGGTTCAGGAAGCGGAAACGATAATGTAGCGCAGACTGATGAAGTACAGCCTCAGCCCGGTACTACAGACACAGAAGAGCCTGAAACACCTAGCGAGGGAGAAGAAACCGGTACAACAACAGAACCTGAAGAGTCTGCAAATCCCGGTGAGGGAGAAGGAACCGGTACATCAGCAGAGCAGGAAGAGCCTGCAAATCCTGCTGAGGGAGAAGAAACCGGTACAACAACTGAATCTGTAACACCTGATGAAGTATATGATAAGATAATAGCATTAAAGACAGACTATCCTGAAGGCAAATCATGGACAAACGATAATACTTATGTATGGGAAGGAAATGTATTAAGTATTATAATGCCTAATGTAACTGCTTTTACAGGTGGCGGTTGTGCAGGATTTGCTATGCTTGCATCCGATGCTGCATTTGGAGATCTTCCTGCGTATAAATACACTGATGTAAGTAAAGTCAGAGTTGGTGATATATTAAGACTTGACAATGACAATCATTCTGTAATCGTACTTACTGTGTCAGGTAAGAAGATTACTGTAGCAGAAGGTAATTTCAATAGTTCCATCCATTGGGGCAGAGAGATAGAAGATGTTACTAATGCAGGTTTTGTATACGGTTATACCAGATATGATGATCCTGTGAATTATACACCTGAAGAAGGAACTGATGAACCTGAAACACCTACATATTATGAGGTTAGTACATATGCAGAATTAATATCTGCACTTGACGTTTATGAAAATGACCCGGAAAGAACAATAACTGTAGTCGATAATATTGTATTGGAGGACGGTATTACTATTGCAGAACAAGTAACTGTTGAATTCTCGGGAAATGGAAAGCTTGTATTAAATGGTTTTACAGTCTGGGTTGAAGGAACATTGAAAACTTCAGAGAATCTATCTGAGATTGATCTTGCTGAAGATAACTCAAGGATTGAATTGAACGGTTCTCGTTCGCAGAATTGCAATTATGCAGGAAAAATTATTGCAGGAGATTGTACATATCAAATAATTGTTGATAAAGAAAGCGATTATGTATTATATGTTTTAATATATAAGAACGATGAGCAAAAAACAGTTATTGAATGCGATTCACATTTATCAATCACGGACCCTGAAAATGAACTCGACATTAATAGTTTTATTTGGAGAGGTCTCGCAAAAATTGATTTAAATGACGATATATATTATATTTATAATGATACATTAGCTGAAACAAATGATTTCCTTGAATTCAGATATTCTGTAAATCCTTTTGCAAATGAAGGAGAAACTGTTACAATAACCAAACCAATCGAGTTTCCTGAATTTACAAATTTTACAATTCAGAGCGGTATTAATTTGAAATTTGAAGGTAATGGAAAACTGATATTAAATTCAAGCAATTTAACATTTACGGATAATGCAACTCTGATTACTTCGGGTAAGGGAGATGAGATACAGTTAAATGGAAATTCAAGAATTGTACTCGCAGAAAATATGCTTGATGATTATGTAACAGGTGGTGTTGTATATAATAAGGGTTCATGGAAAAGAGGCAATGTTACAATCACAATTGATAATATTGAAGGAATTAACGATATTGGAAATATAACATTTAACTATAATGGAACATTACGTGTAGAATCATGTTTGATCGGTGTATTTGATGGACAGGACGATGATTTTAATCCTCTGGATTATGAATGCACTTGGAATAGTAAAATAAAAGTAAACGGTGTCTTATATGAATTTTATGATATCGGTACAGAAGGATATCCGACCGCGTATGCATATTTAAAGACTGATAACGATAAGAGATATGTTTGTCTTCCTGTTCTGATCGGGCAAGTGAAAGAAGATAATGTATATGAGGAGTTTGATATATCCACATGTACAGGAAGTGCTATCAGCTTTACATGTATGGTTGATGAAGTGACACAGAAGCCTTACGAAGTTGTAGCGTTTAATGAATTGGATCAGGATATAATTTATGCTGAATATGTATATGATTCAGAAACATTTAAAAATATGAGTACTTATATTTATTATTTAGACAGAAGAATCCAGGACTATGATTATAGTGGAGTTTCTTTGTCAGAATAAAATGATTTAAGTCAATAATTAGGTATTATGTGTACAGCCGGTATAGTGATGGTACCGGCTGTTTTTAAAATACTAACAAAAAAATATTATGCCTCTTCACAAAGTCTTCACTTTTTGATATTATAATGACTTGGAAAGTTGAGTGATCAACAAAAAAATAAGAAATATGAGGAAATCTGAAATGGGAAATGAAAGTAAAAACGAGGGCATGAGCCTCAGTAAGCAGAGAAAGCTTGCAAGACAGGAAGAGATCGCAAAGCAGAAGAGACAGGCAGCGACATTCAAAGTAGTGGTCGTAATACTTGTATTGGCACTTATAGCACTTGTTGTATGGGCTGTAGTAAGCAAGATCCAGAAGGTAAACAATGAGGTGGAAATAAACACCAATTTCTCCGAGCAGCTTGATGATAACGGACGTATCAAGGGCGTCAATGCAGCAGATTATCTGACTATGCCTGATTATAACAATATCACGGTAGACAGATCAGAACTCTTATACAGTGATGAAAAAGTTGATGCTGATATTAAGAACATTGTGAGTGGCAAGAGTACACTTGATAAATCTGAGGACCTGGTTGCCAAAAACGGAGATAAGGTAAATATCGATTACGTAGGATACATGGATGGTGTGGCATTTGACGGCGGAAGCGCTACCGCATATGATCTCGTACTTGGCTCCAACTCTTTTATAGATGATTATGAGGCTCAGATAGAAGGCCACAAGCCCGGTGAGAAATTTGATGTAAACGTTACCTTCCCCGATCCTTATGAGAATAACCCCGCATTTGCAGGAAAGGATGCTAAGTTTGAAGTTACATTGAACGGTATATATGTAGCTCCTGAATTTACCGATGAATTCGTAAAGGAAAATTTGTCAGAATATGCATCTACAGTAGAAGAGTACCGTCAGTATCTTAAGGATACCAATTATAAGAAGAATCTGTCTACTTATGTTCAGGATTATATTGTTAAAAATGTAACACTCAATTCCACGCCTAAAGATTATCTTAAGCAGATAAGAGGCAACTTCAAGGCACAGGAGTATTCATATTTTGAATATATGAATATGATATCACAGCAGTATCAGGGAGCTGCTTCATATACTTCCTTTGAAGATTACTTAAGTAAACGCTATAATATTACAGAGGAACAGTTTGATATTGATACAGAAGCAAATGTTTCCGACAGCCTGAAGTTTATGCTGTTCTGCCAGGCAGTAGCAGATAAGGAAAACATAAATGTAACACTTGATGATGCTAAGGAATACTACCTTAAAAACGGAACTACCGAAGAAGCCTTTACTCAGAGAGTTGAAACATACGGTACCGGATATGTTGTTCAGCAGTACCTTGATACTAAGGTAATAGACTTACTGCTTACACGTGTTATCGTAAATGGTTGACAAAATAAAGATATTGACTGTTTTCAAAAAATTGATATAATTAAATATACATGCAGCTAACCGGATTTACTTCTTTGGGTCAAGCAGGAGCGGGGCAACCCACCTGCTATATAATCCGGTGATATCGCAGATTTGAGCCACAGCTAGTAATGCTTACTTCATCCTGTCAAGATCAGCATTATGATATCGTGGCTCTTTTTTGGAGTAGGAAATGGAAAAAATATTTAAAGACTATCTGTTTGCAAAACATATACTTGTAAGTGAAAAAGGTGAAGATGCAAATGCTTTTGAAACCCTGTTTACCATAGCGAATATGTTCAATATCCGCATAAAGCAGGGACAGGCTTTAGCAGAACGTGAGATGATCGAATATATTTCATCCATGGTCGGAAGAGTTGTACCTGAGCCTTTTTATAAGGGATTTCCCGAGAGCGTAAAGAAGCTCTCAACGGATGAGCTTGTATTTGACCAGATGGTGCACTATGCGGTGACATATGGATTCGGGAACTTCTCCGAAGCCGGACATTCTCTTTTTGAGGAGCAGTTTGAAAGGACTGCTTTTAAGGAGAATGCTGAAATAAAGGATGCCATCATACTGAGTGTACAGGATGCGGAGGAAGTGCTTAAGACTTCTGTTAATGACATGTTTTCGGGTACCAGGCCGCTCAATCAGTCTCAGTACAATATGCTCTCGGCATATATCGATAAGTATGGCTTTAAACCCGAAAAATGCGCATCCAAGAACCTGGCCATAAGACTTCTCGCAGAGAAAAGAGATACATACTATGTAAGATTCCTTACACTGCCCGATGTCACAAAGGTAGCGGAGGAGATAAATTACAGACTTTATCAGAATACCAATGTAAAAAAACTGAATCTGAAGAACCGGGACAGGAAGCTCATAGCATCTGTGATTGATATTATATTTGAAGGTTTTTCGAAAGGGACAGATGCATCAGGGCAGTACCGGCAGGTACAAAGCTGTTTTGAGAGAAAAGCTGTCTGGTGCGGACTTTTACATCATATCCATTATAAGCCAAAGAATGATAAAAGTGACGAGTTTGTAAAATTCATGAGAGGAGATAGCAACTATTCCGTATACTCGGCATTTGAAAAGGCTATGAATCTCGGGTATATAGAGGATGCTGCAAATATCCTTAAAAACGGTAAAGGTTCCGGAGCAGTATTACGAAACCTTGACTATATCGTAAGCCGCTGCAAGAATGAGGATTCTGTAAAAAAGGTTCTTGAAAGTATTTCTACAGGAAATGTGATGATACTTATCCAGCTCCTTATCAAGTACTCGTCAAGGTCACGCAGTAAGACAGTCAGGACATTCAGCTTTACCAAGTATGAAAAAGTTAAAGTTCACCTTGAGACAAAGGAAGAAACAGCAAAGAGAAAGACATTCCTTTCCGGAGCTCAGGCGGACCTTCTTAAAGACTTTATAAAAGCAGAACTTGTGAAAGTACTTAAGAATAAACTTGGAAAAGTATATATTGATGAAAAAATGAAGAACTTCGCACTGCCTGTACAGGAAACTGCCTCGTCAGGCGGTTTTGGCGTGCTTGCAAAAGGAACACGTCTGCACATAGATACGTTTAAGAAGCTCAGAGCATTTACATATTGGGAAAAGGTCGATGATATAGACCTTTCCTGTTTCGGACTTACAGATGACGGCAGACGTATAGAGTTCTCGTGGAGGACCATGGCGGGGAACCAGTCGGATGCCATAACTTATTCGGGCGACGAGACCAGCGGTTATAAAGGCGGTTCGGAATACTTTGATATTAAGCTTGAAGAGTTTAAGAAAATGTATCCCGCTGTAAAGTATATTGTATTCTGCAATAATGTATTTTCGCCTTTGAGATTTTGCGACTGTTTCTGTAAGGCAGGATATATGCTGAGGGATATAGAGGATTCGGGACAGATCTTTGAGCCTAAGTCTGTGGCATCATCATATATCATCAATTCGGACAGTACGTTTGCTTATCTGTTCGGAATTGACCTTGTAAAAAATGATTTCATCTGGCTTAATATGAACAAGGACAGCAATGAGCATGTAGCAGGTGAGACAGCCCTTGCATTTCTTATCGATTATTTCTTTGTGACGGATGTGATAAACGTTAGGAGTTTCTTTGAGATGATGGCCACGGAAATAGTAAGCGATCCTGCAGAAGCCGATGTTGTGGTATCCGATACCGTAAAAGAATCAGAGATCGGTGCGGGATGCAAGCTTATACACAGCTATGATTTTGAAAAAATGACAGCTCTTATGGGATGATCCTTACGAGTTTTAGGAGGAAGTTTTGAGTTTTGAACCAAATTACAACCTTGATTACGACAGACGTGAATTGAGGGATAAGATAATACGGATATCGGTAAAGGTAATATTGTGGCTGATAGTTATTGGTGCTGCTATTTTTGCCGCATGGGCCATTACGGAATACTGTATCGAGAAAACAAACATGACCGGTGATTCTATGAAGCCTGCACTTGAGGACGGTAACATGGTCCTGGTAAACAGGCTGAGCTACAGGAAAGAGGACCCGGAACGATTTGATGTGATAGTATTTAATATATCCGGCAAGGAGCATGATTATTACGGTATACGCCGTGTGATCGGGCTTCCCGGCGAAAAAGTACAGATCAAAGACGGATATGTCTATATTAATGATGAACTGTTAGTTGAAGAAAACGCCGTAGAACCTATGCAGGTATACGGTCTTGCGGAAGATCCCGTGTATCTTGATGATGACGAGTTTTTCGTGCTCGGTGATAACAGGAATGAAAGCCTGGACAGCCGGTATACCGGTATGGGTAATGTCCCGAGAGAGAGCATTATCGGAAAAGCATGGATAAGACTTGACGGACTTGCTATAATAAGCGGTCTCAATAAAAAGGAAGAATAAATGGGTATATTTAAGCTTTCTGTATCCTTTAGTGAAAAAGACCTTGCAAAAGCATACGGAGCAAGGTGGGATGCACTGAATAAAACCTGGTACTATATGGGTGATGAGCTCCCGGAAGAACTGGAGAGATGGTATAAGGCTCCGGAGACTGCTAAAGCGGGTAAGACACAAACCATAGGTAATGCAATTATAAGTACTTCTTCAGCATCGGGCCCGGTACCGGAGAAATATGAAAAATACAAAACCGTATCCGAAGTAAACCGCCTGATATCCGACAGATATAACCACGTACCCGAGTTTTATGATATACTTGTAAAAGGAGAAGTTACAAACTTTAACGGGAAAAAAGGAGCTCATTATTACTTTGACATAAAAGATGATAATGCGCTTCTTCCATGCAGGCTTTGGGATTCGGTGGCTGTGCAGGCTCTTAAGTTCACGTTGGAAAAAGGGCAGTTTGTAGCCATAGCCGGAAGGTTAGAGTTTTTTGAAAAGTCAGGACAGACCCAGCTGATAGTTAGAGAGATAGAGAACATAGGTGAAGGACAGAGCAATCTGGCACTTCTTCAGTTAAAAGCTAAGCTGCAGGCCGAGGGACTGTTTGATGTGATACATAAAAAGCCGATACCGAAACATCCGGAAAATGTAGGCATCATCACATCTAAAAACGGACAGGCTATAAAGGATATATGCAAGGTGGCCAAAAAACGCAATCCTTATGTGCAGCTGGTTCTGTTCCATGTAAATGTACAGGGCGTAAATGCAGTAAGCACTATAGTGAACGGTATAAAAGAACTCGACGGTATGGGGCTTGACTCCATCATCGTAGGACGTGGCGGAGGTTCGGATGAAGAACTGAATGTCTATAATGACGAGAAGATAGTAAGAGCTGTGTTTGAAGCTGTTACTCCCATTGTATCTGCGGTAGGACATGAAGGACACTGGACGCTTATAGATTACGTGGCGGATAAACGTGTAGCCACACCTTCCGAGGCAGCCGAAGAGACCATACCGGATGTGATGGCCGACATAGAAAAGGTAGAATTGCTAAAAAAAGCCATACAGGATAACATGGCTGCACTATTAAAGAATAAGAAGCTTCAGCTTGAGAATAAAATCGCTTTACTTGCTAAAAACAGCCCTCAGAACAGGCTTAAGGAAAACGCAGAGAGATTAAAACATCAGTCAGAACTGATGCGAATGAATATCGAGGCAGTGTTAAAGGCATATACTGAAAAGACCGCGATGCTCACGGAAAATATCAATGCGGGTATGAAGCTTGTATTTGCCGGATTTAAGGACAGACCCGATATCCTTAAAGAAAGTATGGATAAAAATATCAGACTGATATTCCAGAGCTACAGCAAAAGATTTGAAGTACTGCTGGCAAATTTAAACGGATTATCCCCGACAGCCAAACTTGTAGGCGGATTCGGATACGTATCTAAGGATGATAAGCCGGTAAAGAATGCAGCAGATGTAAAGAGCGGTGATAATATCAATATCAGGATGCATGACGGTGATATACCTGCCGTCGTGAAGTAATTGATAAAGATTGGTATGATCTAAAAAAATTGGCAGAATATAAGGAGTACCGGATGAGCAATAAGAAAACCAATACCCCTTCAGGTGAGAATGAAGAATTCAATATCGATGAAGCATTGAACCGTCTCGAAGAGATCAATGACAGACTGTCTGAAAAGGATATAGCTCTCAATGAGTCGATCGAGCTGTATAAGGAAGGTACCATACTTGCATCAAAATGCAAGGAGCAGCTTCAGGGGATTGAAAAGGAACTGAAGGTTTTAAACAAAGAGGAATGAGATTTATGTCTAAAACTGATAATACAAAAGGTTACGAGACCAAAACCATAAACTGGTATCCCGGTCATATGGCTAAAGCCAAGAAAATGATGCAGGAAAGTATCAAGCTTATCGATGTAGTGGTCGAGATACTTGATGCGAGGATACCGTTAAGCAGTAAAAATCCTGATATTGATGAACTGGCCAAAGGAAAATACAGGGTTTTGCTGCTAAACAAATCCGATATGGCCGATGAAAAAAAGACAGCCATATGGAAGAAGTACTATGAGGATAAGGGATTTTTTGTCAGCATAGTTAATTCCAAAACAGGTGCCGGAGTAAAGGCTACTACTGAAGTTATACAGAAGGCCTGCCAGGAGAAAATTGAAAGAGACCGTAAGAAAGGTATACTTGCCAGACCCTTAAGGGCTATGATAGCCGGCATACCTAATTCGGGAAAGTCCACATTTATCAATTCATTTGCAGGAAAAGCCTGTACCAAGACCGGCAATAAGCCCGGCGTGACCATAGGCAAACAATGGATCAGGATCAATAAGAATGTAGAGCTTCTGGATACCCCCGGTATTCTGTGGCCTAAGTTTGAGGACCAAAAGATCGGACTGCATATAGCATTTATCGGTTCGATCAATGACGATATCCTTTATCCCGAGGATATGGCTTTAGAGCTTATTAAGATATTGATGAAGGATTATCCTTTAGTGTTAAAAGAAAGATATGATATAGATGTCTCAGAGGAGAACGGAAAAGCATTAGAAATACTTGAAATGATCGGTCAAAAAAGAGGATGCCTCAAAAAAGGAGCAGAGATTGATCTGCTTAAAGCTTCAAAGATTTTGATAGATGATTTCAGGACACAGAAACTTGGCAGGATAACCCTGGAGATGCCGGAGTAAAGAAAAACATGAGGAAAGAAGAAAAAGAACAAAAAGCACTTGCCAAACTCGAAGCAGAGCGTGCCCGCATAGAGACGATGAAAGAGTTCGAGTATAAATATGCCGAATTCAACCTGATATGCGGTATAGATGAGGTCGGACGAGGACCGTTTGCCGGACCTGTAGTGGCAGGAGCGGTCATACTTCCCAAAGATGAAGAAATTTTATATCTTAACGATTCCAAGAAACTCTCCGAAAAAAAGAGAGAGGAGCTTTATGATATAATAATGGATAAGGCTGTGGCTGTAGGCTTAGGACTGGAGACCAATGAAGTGATCGATGAGATCAACATAAAAAGAGCCACACACAGTGCCATGAGAAAAGCAATAAAGGATCTTAAGAATCCCAAGACCGGTGAGATGTTTACACCGGATATACTGCTTGTCGATGCTGAGCATATTCCGGATGTGGATATCCGACAGGTTGGAATCATAAAAGGTGATGCAAAAAGTATTTCCATAGCAGCCGCAAGCATCATAGCCAAAGTGACCAGGGACAGGATGATGGTCGAATATGATAAGATATACCCCGGATATGATTTTGCAGGTAATAAGGGATACGGTACCGCTGCTCACATTGCAGCCATAAAAGAACTCGGAATGACGCCGATACACAGAAGGACATTTGTGCATCTGTGATTTTGATCATAGGGACGGGTCTGTGATTGAAAATCAATAACAGAGATGAAGATTTGATAAAAAGATAAAAAACTGGAAAGGAGGAACATAAATGGTTAAAAAGGTTAAAACCGCTGTAGCACTCGGGTTTGAGCCCGGAGATCAGGCGCCGAAGATCATAGCTACAGGTAAAGGATATCTGGCTGATAAGATCATAGAAGAAGCTAAGAAATCAAATGTTCCTCTGCATCATGACTCAAAACTGGCAGAAACATTATCGAGACTTGATTTCGGAGATTATATTCCGCCCGAGCTTTATGAAGCTGTGGTAGAAGTACTCATGTTTGTCGATAAGGTTGATGCTATCAAGCAGAAGATGGAATTATAGTAATTATATGAAAGGGCATCCATTTGAATAAAAGACAGGTCGGATTTAATAACGAGCACGAGGCAGTGCTGTTCCTGCAGAATTCCGGGTATAAGGTTATAGAAACGAATTTCTATTGTAAAGCCGGAGAGATAGATATAATTGCCGAAAACGAAGGGTATCTTTGTTTTATTGAAGTAAAATACAGGGAATCGGATGCAAACGGACTGCCTGAAGAAGCAGTAGACATCCGTAAGGCAAGAAGGATTACGAGAAGTGCGATCTTTTATATGACAAGACACGGTATACCTGACGACTATCCGGTGAGATTTGATGTGGTAGCCATACTCGGAAAAGATATAAAAATATACAAGAATGCATTTGATGCTGTCATGTAAATGTATTTCGGATATATACTGTGATATTATGAGGTTTTATACGTGAACAAAATATTAAATGAACATACTGTGCTGAATAACGCAGACAGAGTTCCTTATATTACATTTAACAGTCTGACAGATTACGAATGGCTTAACTGCGGTTTTTCCACCAGGTACGGAGGAGTGAGCGACGGATGTTTTTTATCTATGAATATGAGCTTTATGCGCGGTGATGCCCCTGAAGACGTAATGGAGAACATAAGACTGTTTTCCGCATCAGCGGGATTTAAGCCGGAAAGCATTGTTATGCCTCATCAGTGCCATTCGACCAATGTACAGATAGTCGGGAAAAATGAGCGCGGCCGTGGCGTTAGGCTTAGTTTGTTAAAGAACTGTAACGGGGAGAAGGGACTGGCTGATATTACCGGAACGGAAGAAGAGATAGACGGTCAGATCACAAATGAACAGGATGTAGTTCTGTATGTACTTGGAGCAGACTGTGTACCTGTTTTTATTGTTGATACCGTTAAAAAAGTGATCTCTGCCGTACATGCCGGATGGAAAGGTACTGTAAATGATATAGCAGGTGCTGCAGTAGACAAGATGAAATCCGTATTCGGTACCGATCCTAAGGATATCAAAGCGGTCATAGGACCTTCGATATGTCTGGATTGTTATGAAGTAGGAGAAGAAGTAGCCAAAGTATTTATAGACAGGTATTCGAATGTATATTCCGGTAATGATAAATATATGGATATAGTACGTCCCGCTTCGGGCAGTTTTGAAGATAATCCTACGGGCAAGTTCTACCTTAACCTGTGGGAAGCGAACAAAACCAATCTGATAAATGCAGGCGTATTAATGGATAATATAGATATAAGCGGACTCTGCACCAGATGCCGTCCGGATATGTTTTATTCACACAGGGCACATGGTAACGACCGCGGTGTAAATATAGGATTTATTTCAATCACAGGAGTAAGAAGTTGAAAAAGGAAAACAAAGGCCATGTAATCTCAAGTGTGGCTCCCGGTTCGATAGGTGAAGAATTGGAGCTGCAGCCGGGAGATGCAGTGGTGAGCATTAACGGACAGGAAATAAAAGATATATTTGATTACCGGTTTCTCTGTGATGACGAGGAACTGGTTCTTGGCGTTATAAGCAAAGAAACAGGCGAATTCTGGGAATTTGAGATAGAGAAGGACGAGGACGAGGACTTAGGTCTGGAATTTGAGTCCGGTATGATGGATGAATACCATTCCTGCAGGAATAAATGTATATTCTGCTTTATAGACCAGCTGCCCAAAGGTATGAGAGAGACTCTGTATTTTAAGGATGATGATGCGAGACTTTCATTTCTTCAGGGAAATTATGTCACCCTCACCAATATGAGTGATGAAGATGCTAAGAGAATATGCTATTATAAATTATCACCGATCAATATCTCGATACATACCACCAACCCTGAACTCAGGTGCAGGATGCTCAATAACAGGTTCGCAGGAAGTGCGCTTAGACATATAAAGACCTTCTGTGATGCGGGACTGGAGCTTAACGGACAGGTAGTATTGTGCAAAGGCTTTAATGACGGAGAAGAGCTTGAGAGGACAATGTCGGATATAGAGCAGTATCTGCCCAATTTCCAGAGCATGTCGATAGTGCCTGTAGGACTTACGAAGTTCCGTGAGGGCTTACAGCATCTTGATCCTTTCACAAAAGAGGATGCGGAAAAGGTATTGCAGCAGATAGAGGCTAAGCAGAAATATTATCTGGAAAAATACGGCACAAGACTTATCTATGCTTCCGATGAGTGGTATTTAAGAGCCGAAAGATCCATACCGTCGATTGAAGAATATGATGGTTTCCCTCAGATAGAAAACGGAGTCGGAATGCTAAGATCCATGATCGACGAGGTGGAAGAAGAAATACAGACGTTAAAGGATATGATATCCGGCAACAACTATGATGTAGAAGTCTGCTACGTAAATGATGAGTCGGACGGATATGATGAGACCGATGAGTATGACGATGAGGATTATCCTGATGATGGATATGATGAGGATTATCCGGAAGATTTCGAAGAAGACATAGATTCAGACCATAATGAAGATATAGATAATGCGGAAGAATATAAAGAGGATGAAGACGAAGTCGAAGTATATAATGATATAGAAGATACGAAAAAACATGACAGAAAAGTAAGTGCTGAGTTTCTTACAGATACTGTCTTCCATGTAGTGACCGGATATGCGGCTTACAGCACCATCAAGATGCTTTCTGATAGAGTGGCAGAAGAGTTCGGAGTAAAACACATCCATGTTCACAGGATCATAAATGACTTCTTCGGACATGATATAGATGTGACTGGACTTCTCACAGGTCAGGATATACTGGCTCAGTTAAAAGCAGCATTTAAGAACGAGCCTGAGGAAGAAACGAGCCTTGATTCCTATATACTTTTACCGTGCAGTACATTAAAGAGCGGTGAGGACATCTTTTTGGATGATATGCCGCTTGAAAAATTAGAAAACGCTTTACAAAAAAAGGTTCGTATAGTAAAATCGAGTGGGTCCGCATTTGTGGGTTCATTTATGAAGGATTACGAGAGGGATTATTATTCCAACGAGTTAAATAAGTATGAGATTGACTGAGGTGGGATTACACACCTCATCCGCCCCTTCGGGGCACCTTCCCCTCGGGGGGAAGGCTTAAAAAAGGAAGGATAGATAAATATGAAACCTATTGTAGCGATAGTGGGAAGGCCGAATGTCGGAAAATCCACGCTTTTTAACGCTCTGGCCGGTGAACAGATAGCCATAGTCAAGGACTATCCGGGCGTTACCAGAGACAGGATATATGCCGATACCACATGGCTCAACCACAGTTTTACACTGATAGATACGGGCGGTATAGAGCCTAAGTCCGATGATATCATATTAAAGTCCATGAGGGAGCAGGCTGAGATAGCAATAGAAACTGCCGATGTTATCATATTCCTGGTGGATGTCAGACAGGGACTTGTTGATGCCGACTTTAATGTGGCGGATATGCTCAGACGTTCCAAGAAGCCTGTAGTGCTTGCGGTTAATAAGGTAGATGATTTTAAGCAGCTCCAGGCCGATGTATATGAGTTCTATAATCTGGGTATCGGAGAGCCGTTCCCGATAGCTTCCTCAGGAAAGCTCGGATTCGGTGAACTGCTTGATGAAGTTGTAAAATACTTCCCTGAGAACTCGGAAGAAGAGGAAGAAGACGAGCGCCCGAGGATAGCAGTCATAGGACGTCCCAATTCAGGCAAGTCTTCACTTATCAACAGGCTGGCAGGCGAGGAAAGATGTATCGTTTCCGATATAGCAGGTACCACGAGAGATGCCATTGATACCGAGATAAAGTATGACGGTAAGGAATATGTCTTTGTAGATACTGCGGGACTGAGACGTAAGAGCAAGATAAAGGAAGACCTCGAGCGTTACTCGATCATAAGGACCGTATCAGCTGTTGAAAAATGTGATGTGGCGGTACTTATGATAGATGCCGTGGAAGGCGTAACAGAGCAGGACGCCAAGATCATAGGCATAGCTCATGAGCGTGGCAGAGGTATCATCATCTGTGTTAATAAATGGGATGCCATTGAAAAGGATGATAAGACCATGTACCGTTACAGGGATAAGATAGTGCAGATACTTTCGTTTATCCCGTACGCGGAGATCCTGTTTATCTCGGCACTTACCGGACAGCGTGTGACCAAGCTGTTTGAGTCCATAGATGTGGTGCTCGAGAACCAGAGCTTAAGGATCAAGACAGGTGTACTTAACGAGATAATGACAGAGGCGGTTGCCCTTCAGCAGCCTCCTACAGATAAAGGCAAGAGGCTTAAGCTTTTCTATATCACACAGACAGGTATCAAGCCTCCGACATTTGTTATATTCTGTAACGATAAAGAGCTGTTCCATTTTTCATATCAGCGTTATATAGAAAATAAGATCAGGGAAGCGTTCGGATTTTCCGGTACATCTATCAAGATGATCATCAGGGAACGAGGAGAAAATTCGAAGTAAGGGAGAGAAAAGATGGCTCTACAGATTGTTGTATGCTTAGTGTTGGGTTATATTGTGGGCAGTTTTTCCACCGGATATATCATGGGCCTTATGAACCATGTGGATATACGTGAGATGGGAAGCGGCAATGCCGGCACGACCAATGCTTTTAGAACTTTAGGTAAAAAAGCCGGCGTGATCACCCTTGTCGGTGACATGTTAAAGGCTATACTGGTAGTTTTGCTTGTAAGATTTGTAATATATAAGGATATCGATTACGTAAAGCTTTTAGAGCTTATATGCGGATTCGGCTGCGTACTCGGACATAACTTCCCCGTGTGGCTTAAATTCCACGGCGGCAAGGGCATAGCCGTTACTGCGGGTGTATTTATTGCGATCGATCCCTGGATACTTCCTGTGGGACTTCCATTGTTCGCTATCCTGGTACTTACTACCAAGTACGTATCGGTAGGTTCACTTGCAGTACTTACGCTGTTCCCGATATGGAATGCCATAAGATTTACCGCAGAGCCTTATTATGCATGGATAGTCATAGTATCTTGCATGTACACGGTCATGGCTTTCATACAGCACAGACAGAATATAAAGAGGCTTATGAACGGTACCGAGAATAAGATAGGACATAAGAAGCACGATGAAGTGTCTGCATGACATATAATAACAGCTCATCCGCCCCTTCGGGGCACCTTCACCTCAAGGGGGAAGGCTGAATAATAAGAAAGGAATACTCTTAAAAAGGGTTATAGAGAAATGTCAGTTACAATATTAGGAAGCGGTACATGGGGCACCGCACTTGCGATTCTGCTCGCAAATAAAGGAACAAAGGTTGTATTATGGTCTAAGATCGAGAGCGAGATCGAAGCTCTTAAGGCAGACAGAAAAAACATCAAAAACCTTCCCGGAGCAGTACTTCCGGATTCGGTAGAACTGACTTTGGACGAAAAATATGCAGTAAACGGAAGTGATCCCGAGCTTATAGTATTTGCTGTCGCTTCACCTTATGTTAGAGATACCGCAAGGCTTGTAGCACCCTATATCAGGGACGGCCAGCTTGTAGTAAATGTTGCAAAGGGTATTGAGGAAAAGACTCTTAATACCATACTGGATATCATAGGCGAGGAGATCCCCAATGCTACACTTGCTGTTCTGTCAGGACCTTCACATGCAGAGGAAGTAAGCAGACTTATCCCTACAACCGTTGTTGTGGCATCAAGATCCGAAGAGGCTGCCAAGAAGATCCAGGATATGTTCATGACAAAAACATTCAGAGTATACTCAAGCGATGATGTAATAGGCGTGGAGCTCGGCGGTTCTATCAAGAATGTCATAGCTCTTGCGGCCGGTATGTCTGACGGACTCGGGTTCGGTGACAATACGAAAGCTGCTCTTATGACCAGAGGTATAGCTGAGATAAGCCGTCTGGGTAAAAAGATGGGGGCAAAGATAGAGACCCTGTGCGGACTTTCCGGCGTGGGCGATCTTTTTGTTACCGCTACCAGCCATCATTCAAGAAACTGGAATGCAGGATACCTTATCGGTCAGGGTATGAGTGTGGATGATGCCATGAAGAAGGTAGCACAGGTAGTAGAGGGCGTATATTGTGCAAAGGCTGCCAAGGCTCTGGCTGACAAATATGAGGTAGAGATGCCCATAGTACAGGAAGTATATGATATACTTTTTAAGGGTCAGGATGTACAGCAGGCAGTGGTAGACCTCTTTACCAGAGATAAGACAAATGAGCATTCTGCAGTTGATTGGGATTACACAAATTAATAATTCTTTCTACAATGATATGATGAGTATCAGATGCTGAAAAAACCAGTAATTATCATACATCCGGGGATTTTTGAAATCCCCGGATTTTTACGTTTATTACAGTTTATAATTTGTTAATGTAATTTTTACGTAACAATTTGTTGACAAATATGTAATTCAGTAGTATAATGCAAAATAGCCTTACTGAAAATCTATCCGTATTTGTATTAACTGCCTGCTGTATCGGGGCTGCGGAAAAACATTTAAGAAAAGGAAAGCATATATGAAGTCATATATTAAAGCCATAGCGGCAAGTCTGTTACTTGGACTTCTGATAATGGCTAACACGGAAACAAAAGCTAACGCAGCAGATATTATCACAGGTGAGAGACCCATTGAAGGACTTTCATACTACCTTGATAAGTGTTATGAAGAAAATGCTGATTTTAGCATTGCAGAGTTATTTACCGAAGCTGCAGTGATACCTGAGACAGTAGCTTTTGCAAATGTAAACGATTATTTAAATATCAGAAAGTCAGCCGGTACATCGGCATCAATAGTAGGTTACCTGCCTAAGGACGGTATGTGTGAAATCCTCGATACCAAGGATGGCTGGGCACATATCAAGTCAGGCAAGATCACCGGTTATGTTTCGGAAGAATATCTTATCACCGGTGAGAAGGCCATAGAAAGAGCTCTTTGCCTTTCAACTCTTATGGCAACCTGTAATGCAGGAACCGTTAACTTCAGGTCGGAGCCCGATTCATCAGATGATGAAAACATCATCGCTACGGTAAAGCGCGGAGTACAGCTTCCTGTTATCGAAGAGTGTGTAATCTCCAAAGAGGATGATACAATCTGGGTTAAGGCATATTGTGATGACCTTGAAGGTTATATCGCAAAAGAATTTGTAGATGTTGCTTATGACTGGGATAAAGCCGTATCATTAGAGGCGGTTCTTAACGGTGAGTCCAATGTCGGAGCCAATTCGTTAAGAAACCAGATTATTATCGAAGCTAAGAAGCATATCGGTCTTAAGTATGTATGGGGCGGCAACAGCCTGACTACCGGATGTGACTGTTCGGGATTCTGTCTCGCAGTTTACAGGGCATGCGGTTTTGATACCTCAACCCTTCCGAGAGCATCTTACGATATAGCTGCTTCTTCAAAGGGTAAGACAGTTTCACTTGCTAATGCAAAACCGGGTGACATGGTATTCTACGGTTCATCATCCGGAAAAATAAATCACGTGGCTCTGTATATGGGCAACGGTATGATCATCCATGAAAGCGGAAGAAAGTACGGCTGCATGGTATCACCGGTTGACTACAGGACCATCGTTAAAATCAAAAGCTTTCTTGATTAAAAGGCTTGGCATACAACATAAAAAAGGCTTGTCCGCGGACAGGTCTTTTTTATTTTATAAAAAACTATTAATGTTAATAGTTTTTACTTTCCGGGTCCGATATTTGTTTACTTATGTAAACCTGTGTTGTATACTGAAAATGTATAAATGAAAATACGTTTTATTTATCGGATATATTATGTTTGGGAGTATATATGCCATATATCAGTAAAAAATCAAGAAAATTCATTTTAATATTTGGTATAGCACTGATACTTTCTGAACTGGAACAGGTGTTTAATTTTGTCGGAGGAAGATTGCAGGCTTTTCTTCAGGAATTAAATACTATCATGTTTATCGGTATCACAGTTACCTGGATCATTACAATCCAGAGAAGAGTAACGGATAAGATATTAAGAAGCTATCTGGTGCTAGGCGGTTCCGCTATCATTGCCCTATTTATCATGAGACTTATACGCTGGATATTGTTCAGCAATATTTTTGTGGTAGACAGGTATTTTTGGTATGCATATTATATCCCTACCACCATGCTTCCTTTTTTATCATTGCTTTTATCATTAAATGTAGGTCGTGAAGCTGAGCTCAGATCGTATAAATCCGGAAAGATATTGTTTGCGGTATGGATATGTCTGATTGCTCTGGTTTTAACAAACGATCTGCATAATTTTGTATTTAACATCGGCGGATATTTCGATGGCAGTCTGAATTACAAATATAATTACGGATATTATCTTGTAATTGCCTGGTGTGTAATACTTACGGCCTTTTCTTACTTTATACTTATAAAACGAAGCAGGACCAGCGTAAGCAAAGAACTGGCATTGATACCGGCTTATATTTCGATGTTTTTCGCTACATTTTTATTTATATATATCATAAGGGGAGGAAAATCACCTACTGTTTTCGGAAGAAAGATATATAATTTCCATGAAATATATGCGCTTGTATATATCGGCCTTTGGGAAGCATCTCTCCGTATAGGTCTTATACCTTCCAACAGCGATTACGATGATATATTCGGACTCTCGACCATAAACGCCGCGATAGCGGGTATGGACAATAAGATCAAATATCGTTCAAACCTGGCTCAGGAAATTACTGAGGATGAGATAGCCCGTACGGAAAACGGGGAAGAAGTGTTTTTGGATGAAAACAGAGTCATAAGAGTCCAGACCATCCCTGTGGGTAAAGTTGCATGGGTGGAAGACCATACCACAATAAATGAATTAAATGCCGGCTTAAAAGAAGCTCTTGACCGTATTTCAGAGGAAAATAACCTTCTGGAAATGGAAAATGAGATAAAGACGCAGAAAGCATCGATAGAAGTAAGAAACAAACTGTATGATAAAATATCTAACAGGACCCAGTATCAGCTAAAGAAAATTGAAGAGATACTGGAAAAAGTTGAGCTTTCCGGATGCAGTCCCGACGAGGCTTTAAAGCTGTGTTCCGTATTCGGTGCATATGCTAAAAGACAGGCGAATCTGTCGATCATGACAGAACACTATAAATATCTGAAACTTGAAGAACTGAGATATGCAATAAGGGAGTCACTTGAAAATATCAGGCTTTTGGGCATTGATGCCAATGTAAGCGGTATAAAGGCTGATACAGAGTTTGAAGGTGAACTTCTGATATTTGCATATGAGTTTTTTGAAACCACCGTTGAAGCTGCTCTGCCCGATGTCGAAACCATATCCTGTATTTTGCTGGGCGAAGACGGGTTAAGACTTGAGATGCTTATGGATACTCCTTTTGAAATACCTGATTACAGTGATTTCGATGTGGACGGACATGGTCTCAAGATTGAAGTACTGCATGAGGATGAAGGAGTATATGTACGTTTATTCTCACTGAAAGAAAGTGAGGTGAACGTATGCAGTTAAAGATAGAATTGTTCACTTTGGGATTTTTCGGGCTTGAAACGCTGGTCATGCTTACGATAGTCATATATAATTTTTTCAGGCTTTTGCTTACAAGAAGCAGAAAGCTATATCTGGCACTCGTAGGGTTACAGTTTATAGTTGAATATCTTATACTGCAGAATTTCCTGATCTTACTGAGACCTTATTATGTAGAACAGTTAAGCATTCAGGGATTCGGTTACAGACCGATACTTATCGCGATTCAGATAATCCTTACAGCCGTAGTTTTAAAGGTAACGGCTTTTGCATACCGCAGTGCAAACAAATATCTTTCAAAAGCTTCGATAAAACAGGCACTTGATACCCTGCCTGTGGGATTGCTGTTTTACTGGTCGGGAGGAACCGTAAAGCTTATAAATTCCAAGATGGATGAGATATCACATCTCTTGTTCGGAGAAAGTATATATAACGGAAACCAGTTCTGGGACCGTATAAAAGACAAATCACTTGAATTAATAAAGGATACGGGGAAAGAAGATAATGAATGTATGATACGTCTCAGAAACAGTAAGGTTTACAGCATACAAAAAAAAATATGCTATTTTGAGGGACGTAAGATTTATGAGATTACCGCATATGACGTATCAAGGGAACAGCTGCTTAATGAAGAACTTAAGATAAAAAGAATCAAGGCTGACGAGATCAAGAACCGACTTAATCTGCTCAACCGCGACATAGAAGTAATGACAGTCGAAAAAGAAGTGCTTGAGACCAAGAGAAAGGTTCATGACGATCTCGGGAAGACTCTTATCATGTCAAAAAGATATCTTGATACAGGGGATGAAAAACTAGGTAAAGAAGTAATAAAGCAATGGAAGCTGAATGCCATGCTTTTAAGGGGAGAAGAAAGAGAAAAAGACTCTCTTCTCTATACCGATGTCTTAAGGGATATAAGAAAGACAGGACTTGAAGTATATACTGAAGGAAATCTGCCGTTAGATGCAAAACTAAAAGAAGTGGTGATATCCGCGATAAGGACCTGTGCCAACAATACATTGCGTCACGGAAAAGGTACCGTGCTGTATATTAATGCGTCAGAGGTTAAGGTGAGGACATTAAAATCATTTAAAGATAAGGATTATATCAAGATAGAGATAAGCAATAACGGAGTACTGCCCGGTCCTGATTTCACGGAAGGAGGAGGCCTTACTAACTTAAGAAGGGCTGTTGAAAGAGCCGGCGGACTGATGAACGTGGATATCTCCGTCGTCTTTAAGGTGATCATTAAGCTTCCTCTCTCGGAAAGTTAAAAGAAAGGAGTACATATGACAAAGGTTGCTATAGTTGACGATCAGAATATTACAAGGCAGTTTTTTTCGTATTTCATAAAAGAGTCAGAAGATTTCGAGCTTGTGGCTACCCTGAAAAACGGAGAAGAAGCAATTGAGTACTGTTGTGAAAACGATGTTGACCTGATACTTATGGATATAGTAATGATAGGCGGGATGAACGGTCTGGATGCGTCAAAGGAGATAAAGAAGTTAAAGCCTGAGATCAAGATCATAATCATCACATCCATGCCGGAGGTATCATATATAGATAAGGCGAGAAGCATCGGGGTGGACAGCTTCTGGTATAAGGAACTTGAAGAGGTACCGATACTTGCTGTTATGGAAAGAACGATGAAGGGAGAGCATATATATCCGGATACCACTCCGGAGCTTTCCATAGGAAATGCCAAAAGTACCGATTTTTCCGAAATGGAGCTGGATGTACTTAGGGAAGTGACTACCGGTGCTACCAATAAAGAGATATCCGAAAAGCTGTATATCAGTCCGGCAACGGTCAATTACTATATCAATGACCTTCTGGCTAAGACAGGCTATAAAAACAGGGTACAGCTGGCCGTAAAGGCAAGACTGGAAGGACTTGTCATCGGTAATGACAGTGACGATAAAAAAGATAAAAAGGAAGAATAAAAAGAATAATTAAAATTTTATAATCTGACTGCAATATGTCATTCTGAGCGAAGCGAAGAATCTTTGATACACGAGGTATCAGATCCTTCGTTGATGCTCAGGATGACATTTTTATTTAATAAAATAAATTTTGACTTATTTCTGTAAATAAGGTAAAATATAATGTCCGATTGTTTGCCTTTTTCGATAAAGGCCGCATAAGGATAAAGTTTAAAGAATCAGGAAAATGAAAATATTATTTACAGGAATCGGATAGAGTTATGGAATATATAATCGGTGCTGCAGTGATCGTAGCCGTGATATTTGCCGGCGGTTATATTATGCAGAAAAAGGCTGACAAAAAGCTGGAAGAAAGAATTAAAAAGAGTTTCGGACAGATACCGGAGCTTGAGTATACACATGAGAAATATGAATCTATAGGTTTTTATTTCAGGACTATGGCTGAAAGACATCCGGAGGATACAAAGCACTGTGTGATAGATAATATCACATGGAATGACCTTGATATGGACAACGTGTTCCTTACGGCTTGTGCAGCACAAAGTTCTATCGGAGAGGAATATCTTTACTATCTGCTCAGAACTCCCTCACTTGATAATGAAACCTTACGAAAAAGAGAGGAACTTATAAAGTTCTTTTCTGAAAATCCGGACACAAGGCTTAAACTCCAGATGGAACTTGCAAAAGCCGGTAAGATAAAAGGAATATCCGTATATGAATATTTGAACCGTCTTGATAATCTTGAAGAAGAGAGCAATGTAAAGCATTTTGCATGTATTGTATTGCTTGCTGCTGCGATAGGTATGATATTTGTTTATCCGCCTGTCGGCATCATGGCCACTCTCGGTGTATTCTTTTATAATGTCATGTCTTACTTTAAACGTAAGGGTGTGATAGAAAACTATTATGCAGTTGTGGCATACATACTTCGTACACTGGATCTTGCAGACAGGATATGCGGTATTGACTGTGATGTATTAAGTCCGTATACGGTAACTTTAAAGGAAGAACTTAAAAAGTACAGGAATGTCACAAAGGGTGCAGCCCTTATAGTATCAAAAAAAAGTAACGGTGATATCCTGGAGGTTGCTCTTGATTATCTCCGTATGGCTACACATATCGACCTTATAAGGTTTAATGTGATGCTCGGAAAGCTTAAGGATAAAAAGGATGATTTTGATAAAATTTATGAGATCATAGGCCTTATAGATTCAATGATAGCCGTGTCGTCATTCAGGGAGCTTATGGGTGAATGGTGTATTCCCGAACTTACCGATGCAAAGAGTAGCACGGGCATTGATACGGAAAACATCTACCATCCGATGATATCCGATCCGGTAAAGAATAACTTTAGTGAGACAGGCAACGTACTGCTCACCGGTTCGAATGCATCCGGTAAATCAACATTCATTAAGACCGTAGCGATCAATTCCATACTGGCACAGTCGATAAATACCTGTATGGCCGACAGATACAGAGCGTCATTTTTTAAGTGTATGACTTCGATGGCACTTACCGATAACCTTTCGGGCGGAGAAAGCTATTACATAGTTGAGATCAAGTCATTAAAAAGGATATGCGACAGCTTAAATGATGAGGTACCTTTGCTCATATTTGTAGATGAGGTGCTCAGGGGTACAAATACATTGGAGCGTATAGCGGCTTCTTCAAGGATACTTTCATATATGGGTGAGAAAAACTGCATGCTGTTTGCAGCTACCCATGATATAGAGCTTACATACATATTGGAAAAAAGCTTTAAGATGTATCATTTTGAGGAAAAAGTTGAAGATGACGGAGTCTTCTTTGATTACAGATTAAGAGACGGAAGAGCCGTGACCAGAAATGCGATACTGCTCCTTAAGATGATGGGATTTGAGGAAAGTATTACAGATGCGGCAGAACAGGCTGCAGACGATTTTACGGTATCCGGAGAGTGGAAACCGTTAGAGGCTTAAAAGACTTAAAATGGGGTTTTAGAGGTAAACAGAAGTGAAGGAACAAAAGTATGAGCTGACACCGCAGATGCAGCAGTATATGGGGATAAAAAACGGATATAAGGACTGCATACTGTTTTACCGTCTCGGTGATTTTTATGAGATGTTCTTCGATGATGCAAAGACGGCATCAAAGGAGCTTGAGCTGACTCTTACGGGCAAGAACTGCGGCCTGGAGGAAAGAGCTCCCATGTGCGGCGTGCCTTTCCATTCATCGGAAGGATATATCTCAAGGCTTGTTGAAAAAGGCTATAAGGTAGCTATATGTGAGCAGATGGAGGATCCGGCCTTAGCTAAAGGACTGGTCAAACGTGAGGTTATAAGGGTAGTAACTCCCGGTACCAATATCAATCCGCAGGCACTTGATGAAACAAAGAATAATTACCTGATGAGCATATATTACTGTGATGAGACATACGGTATGGCATCACTGGATGTATCTACGGGTGACTTCTTTATACAGGAGTTTGAAGGGCTGACAAAGATACAGGACGAGGTATATAAGCTGACTCCTGCCGAGATCATATGTAACGAAGCATTCTTAATGTGCGGTATGGACTTAACTGCACTTAAGGAAAAACTTAATATCACCATAGGTACAGTAGGAGCCGATTATTACGACTTAAGGAAATGTGAGAACATACTTGCCGGGCATTTTAAATGCAAAAGCTGTGCAGAGCTTGGGATAGATATTTATCCTGCGGCAAAAGCAGCGGCAGGTGCGGTTCTGCGTTATGCCCTTGAGACACAGATGATATCTCTTGACCATGTAACGGAGATAGTGCCTTATGTTTCGGGAAAATATATGCTCATAGATTCCCAGACCAGAAGGAATCTTGAACTTACCGAAACCATGCGTGACAAGAATAAAAAAGGTTCACTCCTGAATGTTCTTGACAGGACAGGTACCGCTATGGGCGCCAGAATGCTGAGGTCTTTTGTGGAGCAGCCTCTTTTGGAGAAGAATGAGATAGAAAAAAGGCTTGATGCCATAGAAGAACTTAATAAAAATGTACTTGTAAGGGAAGAGATAAGAGAGTATCTCAATTCCATATATGACCTTGAAAGGCTTGCCGGAAGGATAAGCTACCGTAATGCCAACCCCAGGGACATGATAGCATTTTCTTCGTCAATCGCTATGATCGCCCCCATAAAGCAGCTGCTTTCCGATTTTGAAAGTGGACTGTTAAAAGAGCTTTATGAGGGTACCGATACCTTAGACGACTTAAAGGAGATGATCGATACCACCATAAATGACGATCCTCCCATAAGTATCAGAGAAGGCGGTATAATCAGGGACGGATACAGTTCTGTCATAGATGAGCTGAGATCGGCAAGGTCGGAAGGCAAGAACTGGCTGGCCGAGGTAGAAACCAGAGAAAAAGAAAGCACCGGTATCAAGAATCTGCGAATTAAGTTCAATAAGGTATTCGGATATTATCTGGAGGTTACAAATTCGTATAAGAACCTTGTACCAGAGAACTGGATAAGAAAGCAGACTCTTGTACAGGCTGAGCGTTATACTACGCCCGAATTAAAAGAACTTGAGGACAAGATCCTTCATGCGGAGGACAGACTTGTAGCTTTAGAATATGATATATTCACGGAACTCAGGGAAAAGATAGCCTCAAATATCGTAAGGATACAGAAGACTGCTAAAAAGATAGCTTATATCGACAGCCTCTGTTCTTTAAGCTATATTTCGGAAAGAAACGGATATGTAAGACCTCTGCTTAATGAGGACGGCATCATAGATATCAGGGACGGAAGACATCCCGTGGTAGAAAAGGTACTGGGAGATACCGGATTTATAGCTAATGATACGTATCTTGATAATGATGCGCAGCGTATATCGATCATTACCGGTCCCAATATGGCAGGTAAATCCACTTATATGCGTCAGACCGCACTTATAGTACTTATGGCACAGATGGGCAGTTTTGTGCCTGCTTCATATGCCAATATCGGTCTGGTTGACAGGGTATTTACCAGGGTAGGAGCTTCTGATGATCTGGCAAGCGGTCAGAGTACTTTCATGGTAGAGATGAATGAAGTGTCACAGATCATGCGTAATGCGACCTCAAAAAGCCTGCTCATCCTGGATGAGATAGGAAGAGGTACAAGTACATTTGACGGTCTGGCCATAGCATGGGCGGTGGTGGAATATATAAGCGATAACAATAAGCTCGGAGCTAAGACCTTATTTGCCACACACTACCATGAGCTGACAGAACTTGAGGAAAAACTTGACTGTGTAAAGAACTTTAGCATTGCTGTAAAGGAACAGGGAGAAAGCATCATATTCTTAAGGAAGATAGTAAAAGGCGGAGCAGATAAGAGCTACGGTATACAGGTGGCACGTCTTGCCGGACTTCCCGAGGAGATACTTAAACGTGCAGGAGAGATAGTTGAGGTACTGAGCCTGAATGATATTAATTCACATGACAGAAGTGAGATGATAAAAACAGGTGGTTCAGTAAGTGAGAAATATCGCCAGCCCGTTTCAAAGAAGAAAAAGGACTATCCCGACCAGATGTCGCTCTTTGCCGAAAGAAAGCAGGACAATATCCTGGATGACATAAGGGATATGGACCTGATGTCGATCACTCCGATCCAGGCTTTAAACAAGCTTTCAGAGCTGCAGGAAGAACTTAGAAACAGTAACACATAACAATTACCGGAAAGGTAAATAAACATGAGCAGAATCAACATACTTGACAAGAACACGATAAACCAGATAGCTGCCGGAGAGGTTATAGACAGACCTGCATCCATCATCAAGGAGCTTGTGGAAAACTCTATTGATGCGGGAGCTACCTCTATATCTGTAGAGATCAGGGGAGGCGGTATAGACCTTATAAGGATTACGGATAACGGTTCCGGCATAGATAAGGATGATGTAAAGGTTGCTTTTATCAGGCATACGACCAGCAAGATAAAGGATGCCGGTGACCTTTCACATATAACTTCTTTGGGATTCAGAGGTGAAGCACTGGCAAGTATAGCCGCTGTTGCGGATGTTGAGCTTATAACTAAGACAAAAGAAGCATTTTCAGCAGTACATTACCGCATCAAAGGCGGAGAAGAAGTATTATTTGAGGAGATAGGTGCACCGGACGGTACCACGTTTATCATAAGGGATGTGTTCCTTCAGGTACCTGTAAGAAGAAAGTTTTTAAAAAGCTCGGCTACGGAAGGTTCATATTGCAACGAAGCTGTGGAAAGAATAGCTCTTTCACATCCCGAGGTCAGCATCAAGTATGAAAATAACGGAAGGAATGTGCTCTTTACCAACGGAAGCGGAAAGATGAAAGATGTCCTGTTTGGTATATACGGCAGGGATATCGCATCCGAGATTATAGAGCTTGACTATATAGGAGTAAAAAATATTAAGGTATCGGGATGCATATGTCGTCCTGCAGTAGTCAGAAGCAACAGAAATACCGAGAATTATTTTGTAAACGGCCGTTTTATAAGAAGCCAGATACTGTTTAAGGCTATAGAGGATGCTTACCAGCCCTTCCTTATGCAGCACAAGTATCCTTTTACGGACATATTTATCGATATCGATCCTGCGTCAATGGATGTTAATGTACATCCGTCAAAGCAGGAGGTAAGATTTGAAAATCCTGAGGCGGTATATAATACTGTGTTTACCGCAGTATCAGAGGCATTATCCGGTAAAGCACTGATACACAGGGCAGAGCCGGAAGTAAGTAATAAGAAGGAAGAAAAAAAGGAAAATGCCAGGTATATCCCTGAGCCATACGAAGTAAAAAAGAAGATAGAAGAGAAGATAACCGTAAGACCTGAAATTAAAAACAGCAGTTTTACGGTTGACAATAAAAAACTTCCTGAGAAAAGTTCAATTACTGATCGTACTGCAGCTGTAAATATCACCTCTATATCATCTGAACCTAAACAGGAAACTGCAATATCAAGTGTATCACTGACCGATATCAGTAATAAATCCGGGAAAAAGACCGGTTACAATACCGAAGAGGATGAACACAGAATTTCGTATGCAGCAGAACCTGAGGCTGAATTTAAAACCGCAAGCCAAACTACGGAAGAATCCGATACAAAGGTTGATACTCAAAACAGTTTAGAAAACTCAGATAATGATACTATTATAGAAAAAGAGTCAATCCCGGAGAGCAAGGGCACTTATACCCAGCCTACATTATTTGATGTACCTGACAAGCACCTTGAGACTAGGACTGAATTTAATAATGTATTCAGCCGGGGATACCGTATAGTCGGACAGATATTTGCCACGTACTGGATCATAGAATGCGACGGCTGCGTATATATGATCGACCAGCATGCAGCCCATGAAAAGATCCTGTATGAGAAGTTCATGGAGAATGTCGGAAAGGATGAAGCCACACAGCTGCTTTCACCTCCTATGATCATATCACTTTCTTCGACTGAAGAAGCTGCTGCAGAAAAGTATAAGGATGTTCTTGCACAGAACGGGTTTGTACTTGAGCATTTCGGAGGACATGAGTATGCATTGTCCGAGATACCGCTTAACCTCTACGGTATAGATCCTAAGAATATGCTTTTGGAACTTTTGGAAGAGCTTATGAAGGATATCAAGGGTAATGTGATAAAAAGCATCAAGGAGAAGATCGCAACCTGTGCCTGCAAAGCCGCAGTAAAGGGAAATACTGACATGACTCAGGAAGAAGCGGTCCAGCTGATCGCAGACCTGCTTAAACTGGAGAATCCTTTCAACTGTCCTCATGGCAGACCGGTCATTATAGATATGACAAAGAGAGAAGTGGAAAAGAAGTTTAAACGTATCGTATGATAAAATCGGATACGGATAATATAATCTGCTACAGGTAACTTACATGAATGAAAAACAACCGCTTATAATAATAACCGGACCGACCGCAGTGGGTAAGACCGCACTGTCGGTAGAGACTGCCCTGAAGCTTAATGGAGAGATAATCTCTGCCGACTCGATGCAGGTTTACCGCGGCATGGATATCGGTACCGCCAAGATAAAAGAGGAAGAGAAAAAGGGTGTGCCTCATTATCTGATAGATATAATTAATCCGGATGAAGAGTTTAATGTGACTGTTTTCAAGGATATGGCAAAAAAATGCATTGATGATATTACATCACGAGGGAAGATACCGATCATTGCCGGAGGTACGGGCTTCTATATCCAGTCTGTTCTGTATGATGTGGATTTTACTGATTATGATGAGGATAAAAGAAGCGAAGTAAGAATGCTTTTAGAGGATACTTTAGAGGAAAAGGGTATCGACTTTATGTATGAAAGATTGCAGGAAGTCGATCCGAAGTATGCCGAAGTGATACATAAAAACAATATCCGGCGTGTACTTCACGGCTTGGAATACAATATTATGACAGGAAACAGACTCTCGGAGCATAACGAGGAACAGCGTGAGAGGACAAGCCCTTATAATTTCCTGTACTGCGTACTGAATGATGACAGGGCGAAGGTATACGGGCGTATCAATAAACGAGTTGACGAAATGCTTCGTGAAGGCCTGGCCGATGAGGTAAGGGGACTGCTTGATGCAGGTTATTCCAGAGAGCTTCAGTCCATGCAGGGTTTAGGATATAAGGAAATGGCCGACTACCTGTACGGTGAGTGTCCGTATGATGAAGCGGTAGAGATAATTAAAAGAGATACAAGACATTTTGCAAAAAAGCAGCTTACATGGTTTAAGAGGGAAAGAGTGACTGTCGAGGTTAACAGAGAGGTACTCGTTTCAGAGGAGAAAATACTTGATTTTGTATTGTCTGCGGCTAAACTTCGCGGAGTGATATAAAACAGATTTCATAGAGAGGAATCGGAAATGTACACAACACAGGATTATTTAAGGAAATTCGGTTTGTCCGACAAGGCTATAGAGCTCGGTGAAAAGTACGAAAAAGAGCTTGAAGAAAGATTTAAAAAGATAGATGAGACAGCCGAGTACAATCAGCTGAAAGTTATAAAAGCCATGCAGGATAACAGGCTTAGCGATATCCATTTTGCATCATCCACAGGATACGGATATAACGATATCGGAAGAGAGACACTGGAGAGCGTATATGCATCCATATTTAATACAGAGGATGCACTTGTCAGACCTCAGATCACCTGCGGTACACATGCGCTTACCATTGCACTGTCCGCTAACTTAAGACCGGGAGATGAGCTTCTGTCACCTGTAGGAAAGCCTTATGATACATTAGAGGGCGTGATCGGTATACATCCTTCGACCGGATCTCTTGCAGAGTTCGGTATCACCTACCGTCAGGTAGACCTGCTTCCGAACGGAGGTTTTGACTATGAAGGCATCAAAGCTGCCATCAATGAGAAAACAAAACTGGTGACCATACAGCGCTCAAAAGGATATCAGACCAGACCCACCCTGTCTGTTGAGAGGATAGGTGAGCTTATATCCTTTATAAAGGGTATCAAGCCTGATCTTGCGGTTATGGTTGACAACTGTTACGGTGAGTTTGTCGAGAAGATAGAGCCTACTGATGTCGGTGCCGATATGTGCGTAGGTTCACTTATCAAAAACCCCGGCGGCGGACTCGTAGCTTCAGGCGGATATATTGTAGGTAAAAAGGAATACATAGAGAAGTGCGCATATCGTCTTACGGCACCCGGACTCGGAAAGGAAGTAGGTGCTACACTCGGTATCAACCAGAGTATGTTCCAGGGGCTTTTCCTTGCGCCTACTGTTGTGGCATCTGCATTAAAGGGAGCTATATTTGCAGCAAGGATATTTGAAAATCTCGGATATCCCTGCATACCGAACGGTACAGAGGATAGATTCGATATCATCCAGGCAGTGACCCTTGGTTCGGCAGAGAAGCTGATAGCATTTTGCGGCGGTATACAGGCAGCGTCCCCTGTTGACAGTTTTGTAGTACCGGAGGGCTGGGCTATGCCAGGTTATACAAGTGATGTTATCATGGCTGCAGGAAACTTTATTCAGGGTTCATCCATTGAGCTTTCTGCTGACGGGCCTATTACAGAGCCTTATGCGGTATATTTCCAGGGCGGCCTTACATGGTATCACGCAAAACTCGGAATTCTTTCTGCACTTGACAGAGTATTGAAAGTCTGAGTTGTACACCTCAATTCCTTTACATAGTATCAAAATTGTGGTAAAATAAAACAGTGTGTGTGGTGTTATCATAAGTGGGAAGGAAAGTATATGAAGTATCTTACTATAAAGGAACTTCCCGAAAATGAGAGACCTTATGAAAAGTGTGAAAAATACGGGCCGCAGGTTCTGTCCGACAGCGAACTTCTGGCCATAATAATCAAATCGGGAAATAAAAACGAAAGATCGACGGAGCTCGCTTACAGGTTACTGCAGATGAAAGAAGGCAGATACGGGGTAAGCGTGCTTAATCATGTTTCATTCGGAGAACTTACTTCGATAAAAGGAGTAGGACGTGTAAAAGCCATACAGCTTTTGGCTGTTGCGGAGCTGTCCAAAAGAATGTCCGAGGATATCAAAAGAGAAGGGATAAGTTTCGAAGACTCCGATTCGGTGGCCGGCTTTTTTATGGAGCGTATGAGACATCTTGAACGTGAGGAGACGAGAGCCGTATTCCTTGATTCAAGACTCAAAATGATATCCGATAAAGTCGTATTTACCGGTACGGTCGGAATGGCACCTATGGAGCCGAGGGAGATACTGCGGGAAGCATTGCTCGCCGATGCGGTATATTTTATCCTTCTGCACAATCATCCGTCCGGAGATCCGACGCCGTCTGAAGCTGATATCAATACTACCGCACGCGTAAAAGAAGCGGGAAATTCTGTCGGGATAAGACTCAAAGATCATATTATCATAGGGGATAATAAGTATGTAAGCCTCAAAGACAGAGGACTTATGTAAGAAATTAATTATCCCGTACATTTAAAACTGTCTTTTGAGTCCGTATTACGGAGGTAACAAAATGGCAAGGGTTTACGGAATAGATCCAGGCACTTGTACACTTAAAATATATCAAAAGGGAACAGGCATCATATATAACCAGAAAAATGCGCTGGCAATGATCAATAACGAAAAGATCATAGCGACAGGGGATGCCGCATGGGATATGGAAGGCAGGACTCCGGCCAATATCGAAGTTCTTTATCCGGTACGTTCCGGTGTGCTTGCCCAGGTTAAAAACATGCTGGCCCAGCTGAATATCATATTTGATAAGATAGGCGAGGAGCATGGCAGACTAAACGGGCAGGATTTCATGGTAGCATGTCCCACGTATGCGACCGAGGTCGAGAAAAAAGCCATGGTAGACCTTATAGCAGCATGCGACATAAAGCCCAGACGTATAAGAGTGGTTGACAGTCCGTTAGCGGCAGCACTCGGTGCAGGCGTTAACCTAAGGGAATGTTACGGTACCATGGTAGTGGATATAGGTGCCGATACTACCGAGATAGCAGTACTCTCATTAGGAGGTACGGTAGCCAGCAAAATGCTCAATTTCGGCGGATACAGGCTTGATGACAGTATCATCAGTTCCGTCAGGATGTATTATTATTTTGCCATAGGCAGAAAAACAGCCGAGCAGATAAAGATCGCTCTCGGTACCGCAGTCCGTCCGGAAGAAGGAGAAGCAGTAACCAAAAAAGCATTCGGCAGAGATGTCGTGAGCGGACTTCCGGGAAGTATAGCCGTGGATTCGTTGTTTGTATATCTTGCCATTAAGGATCATATAGAGAAGATCACCGAGGTGATACTCAACCTGCTTCTGCATATCCCACCGGAGATGTCGGCGGATATCATGGAATCAGGTATAATACTTACCGGCGGTGTGGCAGGTATAAAGGACCTCGATAAGGTGATCGCCGAGATGACCGGGCTTAAGGTCCACAGATGCGATAACGGTTCGGAGACTGTGGCTTTGGGACTCGGAAAGATAGCTGAAGATCCCGATTATGATTTCTTGGCAGAACAATACAGTATGTTAAAGATAGAAGATTAAAGGACAGTTTTATGGGAAGGACAAAAAAGAACTTTTCGATCAGTTCTAAAATGATATTCACGGTTCTGGTGATACTCTGTGTCGGATTGATCATAGTTTCATATCTTTTTGCGGATCTGCTTTCTCCAGTGAGGACTGCGGTGGGCAACTTCTTTGTACCCATGCAGAAGGGCATATCCACCGTCAGCAGCGGCATATCCGAAACCTTAAGGGTATTCTCAGACAAGCAGAAGCTTATAGATGAGAATGACAAGTTGACTGCGGAAATAAATGATCTAAAGACTGAGATGCAGATACTGATCCATCAGGAGTACGAGCTTAAGTGGTACCGTGATCTGTATGAAAATGATTCGGTATATCAGAATGCCGAAAAGGTAGCGGCACGTATCATAAGCCGTAATCCTAACGGTGCCTGTGATGTGTTTGTAATAGATAAAGGTGAAGAGGACGGCATAAAAGTCGATATGAACGTACTTGCCGGCGGAGGCCTGGTAGGTATCATCACGGATGTCGGAAAAAACTGGGCCAAGGTCAGAACTATCATAGCCGATGATTCGAGTGTCAGCGGCAGATTCCAGCCTACATCCGATACCTGTATCGTAAAAGGCAACTTAAGACGTATGGATGACGGATATATAGATGTCGAAATGATAAACCTGAATGCAGAGGTATATGACAACTATGAGGTACTTACATCTTACATAAGTGATAAGTATCTGCCCGGAATACTCATCGGATATGTCACCAATATCAGAAAAGATCCCTCGGAGCTCAATAAGAGAGCATACCTTACACCTGTTGTTGACTTCGAGCATCTTGAAGCAGTACTTATAGTTAAGACCTTAAGGGAAGATCTGGAAGGCTTTGAATGATGATAATAATTAAAGCATTTATCATACTGATCGAGATAATAATCGCATATCTTCTTCAGACCAGCGTTTTTACCGATCTGAGGCTTGCGGATGTTGTACCGGATATACTTATGATCCTTACGGCATCTCTTGCATATATATTCGGTAAAAGGACAGGAACGCTCACAGGATTTGTATGCGGTATGCTTATAGACTGTACATACGGTTCGCTGATCGGTCTGTATGCACTGATGTATACGGTGGTCGGTTATGTGGCAGGTTATGCACATAAGGTATATGATGAGAATGATTACACTATTTCATATTTTATAGTGGGTGGTGCAGAATTTCTCATTAACCTGATGTACTACGTATTATTCTATTTCTTAAGGGGGGATCTGGACCTCGGACATTTCCTGGTCAGATATCTGTTCCCGAGAGTGATATATACGGTACTGATATCCATACTTCTGTACCGTCTGATCAATATGAACTATAATCTGTTTTATAAGCTTTCCGACGGAATGAGAAAAAAGAGAGTTGTAACTGTCTTTAAAGGTTTTGATACAGATGATGACAGGCAGGAAATATGAACGTATATAAGTTTTTGCTAAGCAGAATAAAAAAAATACCCGGTAAGATCAGGGAGATGCTTAAGATCCGTCTGGTATTCTTGAATATCCTGGCCGTGATACTTTTCGTTGTCCTGCTCATAAGGCTGTATAATCTCCAGGTGTTAAAGGCACAGGAGGATTATGTGGCTGCAGGTTCGCAGGTTAAGACCATACAGTCAAGATACATGGAAAGTGCCAGAGGCGAGATATATGACAGAAACGGAAATATTTTGGCGTATAATGTCCAGAGTTATTCCGTAGTCATGACCAACAGCGCTCTTACTACTACCAATGCCCAGAAAAACGAGATGATCGTAAAGCTTCTTGATATCTTAAGCGAGCACGGATACGAGCCCGAGATGACATTTGCCATAGAGCAGGATGAATACGGGAAATTGAGATTCAATGTATCCGGTAACGCTGAGCTCAGATTCAAGAAGAACGCTTACGGTCTGCAGCGTATCTCGGACCTTACCGATGAACAGAAGAATGCTACCGCTGAGGAAGTATATGATTTCTTGAAGAACGGTACCAAGAATGTACCTATGTTCGGTATACCCGACGAATATCCGACCGAACTGGCATTGAAGGTCATGATGTTCAGATATACATTGTTTAATCTGTATCCTCAGTATTCACAGTTTACGGTATGCAATAACGTGGATGAGAGGCTTATCGCCATTATCATGGAGAATGCAGCCGAGCTGCCCGGAGTGGAGATAAAGCAGCAGACTTCACGTGTATATAATGACAGTACATACTTTGCCCATATACTAGGATATACGGGTATGATGAACGAGGATGAAGCAGAGGAGATGAATGCCGGGTACGATACTCCCATCTACTCAACTTCTGATGTGATAGGAAAGACCGGTCTCGAAAAAGAATATGACAGCGTACTACGCGGTACAAAGGGAGAGGTACAGCTGACAGTTAATTCCGGCGGCAAGGTACTGGATACTCTGGTAAAAAAAGATCCTAAAGCCGGAAATGACGTATACCTTACCATTGACAGGGAAATGCAGATCGCATGCTATCATATATTAGAGAACAATATCGCAGCGATCCTTATATCAAAGATAGTTAATTCCGACGATTACGGCGGAAAGGGAACTTCGGCAAGTAAGATCACCATTCCCATCTATGAAGTATACAATGCATTCTTTGACAACGCCATGATAGATATCGCTCATCTGTCAAGTGAGAGTGCCACGGCTCTGGAACAGAAGATATATAAGACTTTTACCGACAGAATGGATCTCATATACAGCAGACTTGAAACGGTCATGGCATTTGAATCCAAGGAAAGCAACAGCAGCCTGTCGGAAGAGATGCAGGGATATCTTGACTACATATATCAGTACCTTAAGCGTGAAGATGTTGTGCTTAAGAACAAGGTTGACAGTAACGACGAGACCTACAAGAAATTCGCTGACGGAAAAATATCGCTTGCGGAGTACCTAAGATATGCGATAGATATGGGATGGATAAATCTCGATCTGTTAGGCATACATGACGATTACAACACGAATAAAGAGATATACAAAAGAGTATATAATTTTGCGATAGAAGGCCTTAAAGACAATACCGAATTTGAAAAGCTTGTATACAGGCAGCTTATTTTCAATCATAAGATATCGGGCAGAGACTGCTGTCTGCTCCTGTACGACCAGGGCTTTTTAAAGTATAACAACAATGATTATTACAGGCTTTCGAACGGAACCGTATCTCCTTATAACTTTGTCATAGAGAAGATAAGGGACCTTGAGATCACGCCCGGTATGCTGGCATTAGAGCCCTGCAGCGGATCTATAGTAATAACCGATGTAAATACGGGAGATATAAGAGCGCTTGTAACATATCCCACATACGATGCCAATATGCTGGCCAACAAGATAGACTGGGATTATTACCAGAAGCTGCTGAACAACAAGGCGGCACCTCTGCTTAACAGGACCACACAGCAGATGACTACCACCGGTTCGACTTTTAAGCCTCTTATGGCACTGGCAGGACTTGGAGAAGGTATCATCACGACATCTACGCTTATCGAGGATAAGGGTGTGTTTGAAGAAGTAGATCCTTCACCTAAGTGTTGGAAATATCCGGACAATCACGGTAAGATCAATGTTACGCAGGCAATACAGCATTCATGTAACTATTTCTTTTATAAAGTCGGATATGAGATGTCACTCGATGCAAACGGAGAGTACAGCGATAACCAGGGTCTGGCTACGATAAAGAAATATGCTACGATGTTCGGTCTGGCAAGCAAATCGGGAGTAGAACTTCCCGAAAGCATGCCTGCTATATCGAGTATAGACGCCGTACGTACGTCTATCGGTTACTATCACAGCTTTGCGCCCATACAGATATCAAAGTATGTAACTGCAATAGCTAACAGAGGTACCGTATACGATCTGACACTTGTTGACAGGATCAACAACAAGGAAAGAAATATGATCGTAGACAATCAGGCTTCCGTATACAATAAGATAGATATATATTCATCGTCACAGTGGAATGCGGTACAGCTCGGTATGTACAACGTGGTAAATACCTCGGCCAATTCACTTAACACCCTGTACGGCGATCTGGGATTCAGCGTGGCAGGAAAGACCGGTACGGCACAGGTAAGCTTAACACATCCCAGCCACGGTCTGTTTATCTCATTTGCTCCGTATGAGGCTCCCGAGATAAGCGTTACGGTAGTCCTTCCCAACGGTTATGCATCCGCTAACGCAGCAAAGCTTGCAAGGGAAGTATACGGACTGTATTTTAACGGTGAGAATAAGGAAGCACTGCTTTCAGGTGATCTTAAGACCACTACAGTCACAAATATCAATGTATCAGACTGATGATCATGTGATGATATTAGGTAATTATTTAAGATAAAATAATATAAGGGCGGTATCTTTATGAGTTCAGTAATGATAAAAGGATCAAAAAACGGTATAACACTTGTTCTGTCAGAGACCGAAGAATACGAAGTTTTAAAGGAAAAGGCGGGAAAAAAGTTTAAGGAGAGCGCCAAATTCTTGGGAAATGCCAAAACAGCCATTTCTTTTGAAGGTAAGAAGCTTACCGAAGAACAGAAAGAAGAGATGATAAAGATCATCACGGAAAATACCGAACTTGAAATCGTATGTATGCTTGACAGCTCCGAAGAAGGCAATGCAAAGTTCGCACAGGCTGTGGAAAAGAAGATAAATGAGATGACGGCAGCTAATGCAAGGATATATAAGGGCAACTTAAGATCCGGACAGTCACTTGAAAGTGATGCGGGCCTTATAGTACTCGGTGACGTTAATCCCGGTGCGGGCCTTATATCAAAAGGCAATATCATCGTGCTCGGGTCTCTCCGCGGTACGGCATGGGCCGGTGCAGGCGGAAACGAGAACTGTTTTGTCATATGCTCGGATATGGTACCTATGCAGATAAGGATTGCCGATATCATAGCAAGATCGCCCGACCATAAGGATAAAAAGGACGTCAGGGATATAAAGATAGCTTACTTGGAGAAGGGCTCGATAGTGATATCACCGCTAAGTAAAGAAATCATATCAGGACTAGTATTATGAGATATACACCTCATCTGTCACGCTTATGCGTGACACGTTAGAGCAGGACCCGACGAAGCATAGCTGAGTCGTTGGTACTGCCTATGTGCTTAGCACACCCCTCAAAGGAAAAGCTTTAAGTATGACAAAAAAATATCTTGAATATTTTACCAAATTTAGTATTATATATATTAGGGTATTTTAGTCTGACCGAACGACAGAAAATATCCGGAAGTATTTTATACTTCAGTAATACGTAACACGTAACGGAGGATTATTGAAATGGGTGAAGTAATAGTAGTAACATCAGGCAAGGGAGGCGTAGGCAAAACTACGACTACGGCCAATGTGGGTACCGGACTTGCCAAGCTTGACAAGAAAGTGGTACTTATCGATACAGATATAGGTCTTAGAAACCTTGATGTTGTTATGGGACTTGAAAACAGGATCGTATATAACCTTGTTGATGTTATAGAAGGAAATTGTAAGATCAAGCAGGCACTTATAAAGGATAAGAGATATCCTACTCTTTATCTGCTCCCTTCGGCACAGACGAGAGACAAATCGGCTGTAAAACCTGAAGAGATGAAGCAGCTCTGTGAGCAGCTTAAGCCTGAATTTGATTATATCATCATCGACTGCCCGGCTGGTATAGAGCAGGGCTTTGAAAATGCCGTAGCAGGAGCCGACAGGGCACTTGTGGTTACCACACCCGAGGTATCTGCCGTAAGAGATGCTGACAGGATCATAGGACTTCTTGAGGCACATGAGATGAAGAAGACCGATCTGATCGTCAACAGACTCCGTATGGATATGGTAAAAACCGGCGATATGATGTCAAGCGAGGATGTAGTAGAGATACTTGCGATCAATCTTATCGGTATAGTACCTGATGATGAGGGCATCATTGTAGCTACCAATAACGGTGAGCCTTTGGTAGGAAATGATACCAAGGCCGGTCAGGCATATATGAATATCTGCAAGCGTATCATCGGTGAGGAGGTTCCTTTCCTTGACTTAAATGCCAAGAAGGGATTCTTCAGCAGAATATTTGGCAGAAAGTAGGTGACCGATAATGGCTTTTTGGGATAATTTTTTCAAGAAAAAATCTGATTCGGCAAGCAACGCCGTAAACAGGATCAAATTTGTCCTTCAGTCAGACAGGTCAGGACTTCCGCCTGAGACACTGGAGAAGATAAAGAATGATATCATAAGCGTCCTTTCAAAGTATGTGGATATCGACACCAAGGAACTTGATTTCAATATCACCAAGGCTCCTTCGGAGGGCGGAGAGCTTACGCCTGCACTTTGTGCCAATATACCCATCAAGGGCGTAAAGAGAGCATCAAATAATGATAAAGTTTCTAAAGAATAAAATATTTCCGTTACATAACTATGATTTTAAAAGCTGCAGCTATCCGCTGTTTCTGATCGTTTATATCATAGGATTTGTCGGAGTATATCTTATATATGTACTGGATATATATGAAAAACAGGCTATAAAACAGGGCTTGTATGAAAAACAGATACAGGCTTTTGTGATCGGGATATTTCTGATAGCATTTGTTGCCCTCATAGATTACCATTTTATAGCCAAAATGGCCCCGGTGCTGTATCTGGCCGGATTGGGGCTGCTGCTTATATGTGCTTTTGTAAATAATCCCCCGATATACGGGTGGAAGCATTACGATGCAAGACGATGGATCAAGATCGGCGGTGACCCGTCACTCGGTATAAACAATCCGGGTTTCGAGTTCCAGCCGTCGGAGATAGTAAAGGTTGCGCTGGTCGTTACGCTTGCCATGTTTTTCTATAAGCTGCACAAGCATATAAAAAAGCTCTGGGTACTGCTGCTTGCCATATTTATTACTGCAGTACCGGTCTTATTTATTTTTATGCAGCCTGACCTTTCAACCACCATTCTTTTGCTTGTGGTTTTTTCGACCATGGTATTTATATCGGGAGTATCATATAAGTACATTATTACGTTCCTTGTTATTTTTGTACCTACGGCTATAGTTCTTTTCTGGTATGTTCAGCAGGATTATCAGACACTGCTTACAACATGGCAAAGGGACCGTGTGCTTGCGGCACTGCATCCTGAGGATTATCCTGAGCTTACATACCAGCAGCAGAATGCCGAGGTAGCAATAAAACTCGGAAAGCTTACGGGCAAGTTCCTTGACGGTATAGAAGCGGACAGAGCATCCCGTTCGGTACCTGTAAGAGAAAGCGATTTTATATTTGCTGCCGCAGCCGAGGAGTTTGGTTTTATAGGTTCGGTCATCATAGTCCTTATGTACTTTTTCCTTATACTTCTTATAATAAGGATTGCAAGGAAGGCGAGCGACTATCTGGGGAGAATGATCGCCGTCGGATTCGGATCTATGCTGATGTTTCAGATTTTTATCAATATCGGGGTTGTTACATCGCTATTGCCCAATACGGGTATAGCACTTCCGTTCATGAGTTCGGGGTTAAGCTCACTTCTGGTAAACCTGCTGATGATAGGTATATTGCTTAATATCAGCATGCAGCCGAAGAGAACGAACAAAACAAAAGAAGATAATGAACTTGGTTATATAAATTGATTGGGGAAATGCAATGTATGATCAAGTCGATAGGAGGATGGTATGAATATCGGGTTTGTAGCACATGATGCTAAAAAGATGCTGATGCAGAATTTCTGTATAGCATACAGGGGGATCATTTGTAAACACACGCTTTATGCCACGGCTACGACCGGAAGACTTATCGAAGAGGCTACGAATCTTCAGATACATAAGTTTTTGGCAGGTCACTTAGGCGGGGTTCAGCAGATGGGAGCTCTGATCGAGCACAATGAGATGGATATGCTGATCTTTTTACAGGATCCGCTTAATCCTAAGTCCCATGAGCCCAATCTTTTCAATCTGGCCAAGCTGTGTGATACACATAATATCCCTTATGCCACCAATGTGGCTACGGCCGAGCTTCTGATCAAGGCTCTCGACCGCGGCGATCTTGACTGGAGAGATCTGTACAAATAATGAAAGGATAGGCGGGGGAACCGCCGGGCAATATTATGAAGAGGATTTTGACTTTGTTTATCTGCATATGTTTATTGTTATGCGGCTGTGAACAGCATCAGAAAGTATCCTCTTCTTTTTTTATTCCTGACATTACACAGGAGACCATCACCGAAGAGGTAGAAGACCTGGCATTGAAAAACGTGCAAAAGCTTTCTGCCGGAGAGTTTTTATACGAGGATATATGCTTTGAGGTGGATAATGTAGATAATCCGGAAGCTTCGGAAGTGGTTGGAGAAGCAGCGGGTGCGTTCTGTGTAACAGACAGGAGCGTATTATATTCGAAAAACATCTATAAAAAGGTGTATCCCGCCAGTACCACAAAGCTTCTTACGGCACTTACCGCATTTAAGTACGGAAAGATGGATGATGTATATACCGTAAAAGAAGACAATTGCGGTGTTACCACTCCCGGAGCCCAGCTGTGCGGATTTAAGGCAGGAGATCAGCTGACCTTAGAGCAGCTCTTATACTGTCTTATGATATATTCCGGTAATGATGCCGCAGTAGCGGTAGCTGAGTGTGTAGCGGGATCGGTAAAGGATTTTGTGGCTAAGATGAATGAAGAAGCTGCAAGTCTGGGTGCAAAGGACACCCATATGTCCAATCCCAACGGACTTCATGCACTTGACCACTATACCACGCCTTTTGATATTTACCTGATATTCAATGAGTGCTTAAAGAACCAGCAGCTTACGGATATCATTTCCACTAAAAATTATACCTGTACGTTTAAAGATGCCTACGGTCAGGACAAAACTTTCGAGATGGAAGCGACCAATCAGTACTTCTCAGGTAAGAAACAGGCACCCGAGGGTATAACAGTCCTTTCCGGTAAGACCGGAGTGACCGTGGCAGCGGGGTTCTGTCTTATCATTTTAAGTGAGGATAAGGCCGGAAAACAGTACATTACATGTGTATTTAAGAGCACTTCATATGACCAGCTTTATGCTGATATGAATGAACTATTAAAGTTATGTAAATAATCAGAAATTGCTTGCTAATTATCTTAAATTGTTTTATAATAATCATCAGAGGATGTTACTCCTCAAAAACAGAAAGGGGCGATATATATGGTTCAGATTATAGCCGGAAGTAAGGGTAAAGGTAAGACCAAAATTCTTTTAGACAAGGTCAATACTAAAGTAAAGGAGAGTTCGGGTACTTTAGTATATCTTGATAAGAATTCCAAGCATATGTACGAGCTTGACAGAAAAGTACGTCTCATAAATGTTAATGATTATTGCGTTACCAATTACAGCGAATTCATTGGTTTCCTGTGCGGTATGATATCACAGGATCACGATCTTGAAACAGTTTATCTTGATAGTTTCTTAAGTCTTGCGTGCGTTGAAAATACCGATATCGATATTACTCCGATCATCGAAAAAATAGATATGTTATCTGCTAAGTTCAATGTTGATTTTGTGATCAGCATGTCAAGGGATAAGAGCCAGCTTTCAGAGTATGTGGCTGAGAGAGTTATTGTAGCTCTTTAAGTTATTGTAGCTCTTTAGTGGAGATCAAAACTGCTGCATAGTATATGGATTATATTTGCAGCAGTTTCTTTTCGTAGTAAGTAGTTATAAATTTTGACTTATTAGAAGGCAGGAAAGGATAAAATGAGTCCGGCAAAAAATGACAGGCAGAACAGAATAAAAAGGGGCAGGACCGGCAGCAAGATCACCAAGCTGCATAAAAGAAGCCTGCTCAACCATATGCGTGCAGAATATTTCTGTGCTGTTATTTTTGTTATCATTTTTATCTACATCATCATCAACTTCCTGGTATATGCCGGCAAGAACAAGGTATCCATTTACGAGGTACAGGGTGACAACATAAGTACCGAAAGCAAGTTTACCGGTATCGCCTTAAGAAAAGAAAATGTCATAAGCTCTGATTATGCGGGGTATATCAATTATTATATCCAGAACGGCAAGCGTTCGGCCAAGAACGGCGTGATATACAGTATAGATGAAGGAAGTTCCCTGTATAATGAGATAACCGGCAAGACCGGTGTGGACCAGCTCCAGGACAATGATATCAAGTCCATAAAGAATGTCATATACGGATATCTGGATGATTATTCCGGCTTCAGGTTTGATGAAGTGGCAGAGTTTAAGCAGGAGATAAGCGATACCATATATGAGCTTGTCAATGATACCAGCATCGAGAATATGAAGATCATCGCCAGCCAGGGCTCCACTTCTTCGTTCCATGTAAGACGTGCCGATACCGCAGGCGTTATCTCATATAAGAATGACGGACTGTGCGGTGTAAGCTTTGACAGTGTCACAGACGATATGTTTGAAAGCGGATATGATCTTAAGAGTACCAACCTCCGTTCCAACGGCCTGGTACTTGCCGGAGAGCCTATATGCAGGATCGTAACCGATGAAAACTGGCAGATAGCCGTTAAGATCCCTGAGAAGCTGTATATAAGCCTGCTCGAAGAAGAAACAATATCAGTATACATCAATGATTATTATCTTCCTGTAGAGTGCGGCCTCGACACTATCCAGCGCGGTTCAAGCTATTATGCATTACTTTCTCTTGATAAATATATGCCCATGTACATAGATGAGAGAGTACTTAGCATAGAGTTCGAATCAAGTGTTGAAGGCGGACTCAAAGTTCCGCTTTCAGCCATTGCCAAGAAAGAGTTCTATCTGGTACCGTTATCACTGTTTGTTGAAAACGAGCAGTATACAGGCCAGGTACTCCTTAAGGAAGGTTACAGTTCCGAGACAGGTAATCCTATGTACATACCGGTATATCCGCCCAAGTATTTCTCGGATGCCAACTATGCTTATATAGACATGAACCTGTTAAATGAAGGAGATGTACTGGATAATCCGGATACGGGCGAGTCTTTTAAGGTCGGACTTAAGAATACCATAGAGGGCGTATATAACGTAAACAAAGGATATTACCAGTTTGTTAAGATCGAACGTTTAAGGCAGAACAGCGAGTATGCCATAGTTAAAAAGAATACAAAGGACGGGTTAAACCTGTATGACCATATAGCACTTGATGCTTCAGTGGCCAAGGATCAGGCGATTATATACTGATGATCACTACGGAAGAATTAAAGGAAAATCTTGCTTCGGTTGAAAAAAACATAGAAGAAGCATGTAAAAAGGCCGGACGCGACAGGGGCAGCGTAAAGCTCATAAGTGTCAGCAAGACCAATCCAAATGAGGTGCTTGAAGAAGCATACGGACTGGGTGTAAGAGTATTCGGCGAGAATAAGGTACAGGAGCTTACCGGCAAGATCGAGTATTTTGCAGAGCATCATGAAGAACAGCCCGAGTGGCATTTGATCGGACATCTTCAGACCAATAAGGTAAAGTACATAGTAGGCAAGGTCAAGCTTATACATTCGGTGGATTCGGAAAAGCTGGCCGCAGTCATAGATTCTGAATCCAAAAAGAAGGGTGTCATATCCGATATCCTTGTCGAGATCAATATAGGAAACGAAGAGAGTAAGTTCGGGATTGATGCTTCCGAGACTTTGGAACTTGTTAAGAGCATAGCAAAATACCCGAATATCAGGGTAAAAGGACTTATGTGTATAGCGCCTTATACCGATGATCCCGAGAACAACAGGAAATTTTTTAAGAAAATAAAGAAATTAAGTGTTGACATAGCGGACAAAAACATCGATAATGTTAGTATGTGTGAGTTATCTATGGGAATGACGGGTGATTACTGTGTTGCCATAGAGGAAGGTGCCACGATGGTGAGAGTCGGCACCGGTATATTCGGCAGAAGAAATTATGCAATATAGGACAGGAGGACGTAAGCATTATGGGTTTTTTTGATAAGGTTAAAAAGGCTTTTAACTTTGATGATGACGATGAGGCTTTTGAGGATTTTGAAGAGGAAGAGACCAGACGTGCCGAAGAAGCTAAAAAGGAACAGTTTAGAACAAACAGCGTATCAAGAAATAACTATGACGTTCAGGGTTCACAGGGACAGAGCTACGGCGGATACAAGCCTAAGACAAATAATAATGCTTCAGCTTATATAGACAGAACTACAAATGAGAAGAGCCTGAAGATTGACCGTCCTTACGGCAGCAAGTTTATTCCCATCAGCACGACCAGACTCGGAAACGAAGTATGTATCATGAAGCCACTGAGCTTTAATGATTCTCAGGATATCTGTGATGTACTTCTTTCTTCAAGGATAGCTGTAGTAAACCTTGAGGATACAGAGCTTCCTCTTGCACAGAGGATCATCGATTTCCTTTCGGGGTCTGTTTATGCTCTTAACGGAAAGCTTTACAACATTTCCAATTATATTTTCATCATCGCTCCCGACAGTGTAGATATTTCGGGCGATTATGCAGAGATTGCTGAGCAGACAGGTTTTGATGTACCTGTGCTTAATCCCTGAAAATAAATTAAAAATGAGGAGATAGGTATGTTAACACCTGTAGAAATACAAGCAAAAACTTTTAAGTCAGGTGGTCTGGGGTACGACAAGAAGGATGTAGAATCATTTATGCGTGAAGTTACCCGCAGCTATGAGATCCTGTACAGAGAGAACATGGAGCTGAAGGATAAGGTGGCTGTGCTTAATGAGGGTATCCAGTATTACAAGTCCATCGAGAAGACCTTACAGAAGGCACTTGTACTGGCTGAGAAGACTGCAGAGACCACAAAGGAAGCAGCCAACAAGGATGCCAAGCGTATAGAGAAAGAAGCTAAAGTTAAGGCTAACATCTTACTGGCGGACGCCAAGAATGAGCTTGAGAACCTGCATAACAAAACAATAGCACTGCTTCAGCAGTATGAAAAGTATAAGGCTCAGTTCAAGAACCTTGCACAGGCTCAGATAGACCTTCTTGAGACGGATGCATTCAATATCAACATCCAGAAGCTTGATGTATTTATCTCGGAGGAGACAGATACCAAGAAGGACGAGAAGGAATACGACGAGACAGAAAATGATGTACATGAGCTCGTAGCTGAAGAAGGAGCTCCCATGTACAAGGACAGCTTCAGTGAAGACGGTGAGGAAGTAGAGTTTGACTACACCGACTTTGAAGACAATGACGACAGCCAGGAAGATGACCTGAATCTGTCGGATCTCGGAGATAACGATTAATAAATCTAAAAAAGGCAGACGGGGATCTCCTCGCCTGCCTTACTAAGTTAAATAGATCTTTGGAGGACAATTTGAAAAAGAAACACTGGTATATCTTAGCTCCTTTTCTTACGGCGGCTCTGATATTCTTTGACCAATTAACTAAATATCTGGCAAGACGCGACCTGGTGGATGAGCCTTTTACGATAATAGATAAAGTATTTAAACTTAAGCTGTTGTCTAATCAGGGTGCTGCCTGGGGGATGCTCCAGGGAAGAGTGAGTATACTTTCGTTCATAAGCATTGCACTTATGGGGTTGTTAATATATTTCTTCATTAAGATACCGGAAGACAAAAAGTTCTATATTTTAAGAGTGCTTTTCATATTTGTCTTTGCCGGAGCACTGGGGAATCTGATAGACAGGTTTTACCAGGGATACGTTACCGATTTTCTCTATATAGAGCTTATTGATTTCCCGATATTCAATGTTGCGGATGTATATATCACATTCGCTATGTTTGGAGTATTCCTGCTTATTGTTTTCATTTATAAAGAGGAAGACCTGGAATTCTTTACTTTCGGGAAGCCGAAGAACAAATCTGAAAAAAATGATATAGAGCAGGCAAGCGGTGAAGAATGTAGTGCCGAGAAAGAAAGCGTAATACCAGGTAATAAAGAACAGGACAGTACAGAACAGGAAAATACAGACAAGAATACTTCGGAGGTATAATATGGCAAATGACAATACTTCCGTAAGGGATTTTAAGATTGTATTAGATGAGAGCTTCGAGGATATAAGGATAGACAGACTGCTCGCTGAGACAACTTTTTTAGGTGCAGAGGGTGGAGAGGAGCTGTCCCGGAGCTTTATCAAGAAGCTGATAGATAATGGTCAGGTACTGGTGAACGGTAAGCAGGTGAAGGCTTCTTTTGTACCGAAGTACGGGGATGAAATATTGCTCACATTGCCTGAGACCATAGTACCTGATATCGTAGCAGAAGATATACCTCTGGACATTGTCTATGAGGATGATGATGTGATAGTCATTAACAAACCGAAGGGCATGGTAGTGCATCCTGCAGCCGGTAATTATTCGGGCACGATGGTCAATGCATTGATGTTCCATTGCAAGGACAGGCTTTCGGGGATAAACGGAGTGCTTCGCCCCGGCATAGTCCACAGGATAGATAAGGATACCACAGGACTCATAATAGCTGCGAAGAATGATAAGGCTCACAGGAGCCTGGCAGAGCAGTTGAAAGAGCACAGTATCACGAGACGCTACAGAGCTATATGCCACGGTACTTTTAAGGAAAAGGAAGGAACAGTCACAACAACCATAGGCCGGAGTCCTTCCGACAGGAAGAAAATGGCAGCCAATGTAAGAAACGGCAAGGATGCGGTGACTCATTTCAAGGTACTCGGAGAGATAGCCAGTAAGTATTCATATATAGAATGCGTACTTGAAACCGGAAGAACCCACCAGATCAGAGTACATATGTCCTATATCGGGCATCCTTTGTTAGGCGATTCTGTGTATGGTCCCTACAAAGAAGGGCAGAAGATACTAGGTCTTAGTTTTGAAGGCCAGTGCCTGCACGCCGGAGTGCTCGGCTTCGTACATCCTTCTACAGGCAAGTATATGGAGTTTGAAGCACCGTTACCGGAGTATTTTCAGGAATTATTAAAAGACTGTATAATATTATAATTGTCATTCTGAGAATAAAATCTTAACGATATGAAAAGAAGAATCCTAAACCAATTAGAAAAAGCAGACAAACAGGAAAATAAAAGAAGCTTCATCATATACGGTATGAAAAGCACGGGGAAAACATACTCCGTGCTTGATTACGTTAAGGAAAACTATGAGGAATACCTCTATGTGGACGTAAAACATGATGAGGCTTTTATTAATGCGCTTACAGCATATCTTGGGATTGATCCTGACACAGAACTGATTGAAAGCAAAAATGGTGCATTTAGTCATCCTGAGCGTATTGAAGGCACGGATGTTTCTATGAAATTTTTCTCGGAATTTTTTAAGGTTGACCCCGAATACATGATCAATATTCCGCTCATATTGGATAATACTCCTGTCTGGCTGCCGGAATGCGGCATGTTTGACGGATATACGGGAGCACTGAAGCTTTTTATCATTACGGATACGAAATCACATGCAAGATGGTATGAGGAGGCCCTGGGAGTAAATGATTCGACATACCATATGCTTCCCATGGACTTTGGAGAGTTCCTTATAGCCACAGACCATGAATGGTATGATGAGGTAATATCGGGACATATATCGAACAAGCGTAAAATACCGGATATGATCCACGAGGAGATAACGGACCTGTTCGAGCTGTATAAGGTATTGGGCGGATGTCCGGAGATAGTAGAAGAATATTTAAGACAGGGAAGTACGGAGAATATCAGGCAGAGACAGGAAATGCTTAAGAATGCCATATTATTCGGTACTATCAATGAATGCCCTGATAAGCAGATAAGTGCGAAAATACAAAATGTGTGGGATGCCATGGAGCACATACTCCTTAAAGACAACCATAAGTTCATGTATTCCGTGATAAGGGACGGAGCCACGAAGCAGATGTATGCCCCGTCTATAGACTACATGTGCGAAAAAGGACTTGCATACAGAGTATCGGACGAAAAAGATAACTTCAGATTGTATGCCGGTGACTTCGGACTGTATGAGGTAAAAAGAGAAGAAAAGACTATGGAGAGTCTGCTCATACAGAATATAACATCTAACGGGACCAAAGTCAGCTATTGGGAATCCGGTCAGGGAGCCAATGTCAGCATCATAGCGGAGATAAACGGGCAGAAGATACCTGTGGAAATGAAGCAGGATGGGAAAAGCAATATAAGAAGTGTTAAGTCGTATATGAAATTGAACAAAATTGATGCTTATATAAGTACGGGAGAAGAAAATATAAAGTGTATAGAAAATGAAATACATATTCCTGATTATGCGGCTTACAAAGTCAGGAATATTAAAATATGATTTCTGAATGTTTTCAAGAAAAATATTGCCGTAAATGCCGATTAATCCTTGACATTTTCCGACTATTATTGTAGAATAATGACTGTTTCGACAAGTTTTCTATCCGGAAGGTATATATAGATTATGAATGAGATACGTCTACACGAAGGTGAACTTAATGTAATGGAGCTTTTATGGTCTAACAAGGTGCTTGCTGCCAAGGATATTGCTAAGATCATAAAGGAGTATGTAGGTTGGGAGAAGAACACTACATACACTGTCATAAAGCGACTGATCGATAAAGGCGCTGTAGAGCGTATTGAGCCCGGATTCATGTGCCGTGCCATAATATCAAAGCAGAAAATACAAGAGACGGAGATAAAAGTGCTTTTAGACAAACTTTTTGCCGGTTCATTTACAGCAATGTTTGAGCAGTACTTAAAGACCGGTACGCTAAAAGCAGGAGAAGTACTCGAGATAGAAAATAAACTCAGGTCATACAGACCATAAAAAATATAATAGGTTGACTTATCAAACTCCCGGTGAACTTTTTGGTTACCCGGGAGTTTAATTTATTTTTAAATAGCATAATTATTACGTAAATATTACCGCGAAACCGCATGATTTCGAAGTTTTTTTCGTTTTTTGCCTGTTTTTTATTGAATTGTATAATAAAAAGGTGTAAAATTGACGATATAAAGAATAAGGGGAAGTATGTGCTTTTTTGGGAAAGCATTTGTATCGGGCAGTTGGCAGCGTAAGCGGACAGGATGGTGAGCCTTGATGGATGAGAGAATCAGTTTAAGACAATCGAATAAGGGCTTTACACTGGTGGAGATATGTGTGGTTTTGTTGCTCATCTCTATCCTGGCAGCTATTACTACATTAAGCCTTATTAGTTGGCAGGAGTATTCGACCAATAAAAAGCAGGAAGATAACGCCGAAATCATATACATGGCTTTTAAAAATAAGATAAGTCAGCTTAAATCAGATAATACTTTATATGAATTAAAAAATTGGGGTAGTAAAGGCACTTCAAATGTGGCAGGAGTTACCTATCCCAATAAATATCATACATTAGATAATACAAGTACATCTGATACCATTTATTATATGATATGTGAAAAAACCGATTATGAAAAATATAAAAAGAAAACATTAGGTGATACAAATAAAATACTAATGTTTGATCTTTTGGTTGATTATATACATGACAAAAAGATGCTTAAAGCAAACATAGCTATAGAATATGGTGAGGATGGAACAATTTATTCTGTATACTATAGCGACAGAACTACATTCGGATATGGAGCATCATACGGTCTGAATCTTTCATCAAAGCTGGAAACAACTTCGGATAAATTATATAACAAGGTCGTAGGTGTGTATTATTCCCAATAATTGATAGTTAAGGAGTAATCCTTGAGGTGTGATTAGACAGAGGAGAGCATTAAAGGGGAGAGACAATTATATGATAAACGCTACAGTAAAATCATATAAGAGTGACAACAGAGGCTCAGCCATTATAACCGGGCTTGTTGTTAGCACGGTCTTGATGGTGCTGTGCCTTTCTTTGCTTTTGATATCTTACTCCTTGTTTATTGCGACAGCAAAAAGCACATCGGATCTGCCTAACAGAGAAATGCTGTATTCAGCTGCTGAAGCTTTGGAACATGAATTACTGGATTTTACTGTACAATATGAAGATGATCTTTTATTAACCGATCTGAACGGACATGATTTTTGGCAGTATATCAATAATACTATGTGGCAGGGTTTTGAGTTAGCACCCGGAACTGAAAATTTCTATACTCAAAATGTTAATAACAGTAATTGGCCATATTATAATCCATTAGATACGTCCGGATACCACAATAATCTTGATAGCTGTTCCAAGTTCTTTAATCTGACATCTATAGGTAATGTAAAGATAGTTGTCCAGTTTTATTGGGAGCTTCCTAAGGAATTTGATGGTGATATTACTAAAAATGATTATAAAAACGGTACTTTGTTAAACGCTGTTTACAGAATGTATGATAATAAAGGTACTTTATTGGTAAAGACAGAGAGAACATATAAGTTTTCTTGTGCTTTAGGTACATCGTCTTCTGGTTCCGGCTCAGGAAGTTCCGGTAGTGGCAGTATAGGAGGAAATTCTTTTATTCCTCTTGATCCGGATGATCATTCTGTACATACAATATCGCCTGAGAATAATTCAGGATTAGTAATTAAGTTTAAAAGGACCTCAAATGGTCGCTCGGAACTAATAGTATATAATGATTCAAATGTAAAGGTTAATAATTGGAAATTATATTTTTATGCTAATGATAATGTTTTAGCGGACATGACAGAATATATTATTGATTTGGGAAATGGTATATATGCAATTCAAAACCAGAATTGGGACGCTGAAATAGAACCACACGAGAGTAAGACTGTTGGATTTCATAATGATTTTACATTTTTGCCTCGGGCTTTAGTTGTTGAAGATTTGATGCAACCGATTTCATCAGCATCTTATGAATGGAATATTGTAACAGAAAATTATAGTAAAAATCTAGTTATCACAAATAAAAGTGGAAAAACTATTAAGGCCTGGAACTTGGAATTCGATTGTACAGGTACTATATATAGTATCGGAAAGGTTGTTCAGCCACTTCCACAAACAGGACATTTTGTTTTAGTTCCGGCCGACTACCAAGGGGCAAAAGAAATTGAAAATAACCATTCTGTTTATTTGCCATTGAATGTTGGAGCAGATTTTTCTACTATTGAAAATGTTGTATTTAAAACATTTAGTTTAACAGCTTTAGAAGATTTAAATTTAATTGGTGTTAATACTATGAATTATAAGTGGACCCGTATCGGTGAAGATATTATCAATCCGGGAGGTGGTAACTGATGAAAATGGATAACAGAGGATCAACACTGGTTGAGATTACTGCCGGATTTCTGATGTTAGTTGTTGTCATGGCTTCGTTTATAAAGATAATCAATCTTTCATCAGAAATGACGGAAACAGCCGTTGATATGAAGAAAAACAATCTGGAATTCGACCAAAAGTATTTTACCGGATATAATTATGATGTTAACGGAGAATCGGCTTTCAGGTCAGGTAGTGATGAAATAGTTGTCTTTACTGAAGGCGGTGCTTCAGTTCCGTTAAAACTTACCGAATGGCATAAACTGAGCGGAAGTGATTATTATGAGGAATGGCATGAATCAAACGGAAAATTCGTGCAGTCAACTCCTACTAACGCCAGGGTATTTGAACTTAACAATATCAAATTATACCATATAGAGAATGTAAGAGATAAAACAATAGCCAGAGGGAATATATACAGATATAAGTATTCTGTAACACCATAAAAGGAAAGGAGATGAGACAGACATGAAAAATCATAAGATGGATAATAACGGTTTTACTCTGATCGAGACCACTGTCTGTTTCATACTTCTTGGTATTCTGTTGGTTGCGGCCGCACAGGTTATTGCATCAAGCAGTGAAGTATATTATTATTCAAAAGCCGTCAACAACGGAGCTCAGGCAGCTCAGGCTTTGGCTACGGAGATAAGAGGAGATATTGAAGACGCTGTTATAATGAAATTAAATTATACTGCGGATTCAAACATTCCGTATGAGGCTGACGGAAAATGCCTGTACATCAGTGCAGATAAAAAAACGATCTGTTTTATCAACGGTAATGGTGAACAGGTAATGTATTCTATAAAACAGGATATGATGACAGGCACTTCGGACGAGATGCTTACCAGAATATCGGTAAAGATTTATGATAAGTATTTTACTTTGCTGAATTCTTCAGATAAAGGGAAAAAGGATACTAAACAATATAACCCGCAATATGTTGGAATGAATTACAGCGTAAAAAATATAAGCTTTACTGTGTTTAATAAATCTTCCAACATTCCTTCCAATACTACCGGCGAATTTAAAGGAGCGGGTGATTATCCTGTAATAGTAATGGAACTTACGGTTTCTAACACACAATATGGGGATTATACATGTACAGAGTATATTCCGTTATACAATTTTTACGGAGCAGCATCATTGGTAAGTAATTGACCGATATCTTATGATTAGCAGATGAAGGAGGTCCTTATGATCAGCGAACAGGCAGCTCAAAATCTTGAGCAGGATAAAAGGCGTGCAATTATAAGAAATGTTATCATAATAACTGTTGTTATCATAGGGGTGGTTATTCTCGCAATTTACACTTTCAGATCTTTTAAATTGTATTCGGAAGCCAGGATAGCATTGAGAGAAGCTAAAAATATCAAAATGACGCTGGAAGTTGCAGACCTTGAGTATTACAGCATAGGTTCTTCGATTTTTGATGATACCGCTGAAGGTAATATCAGGAAAGGCGCTTATGATTATGTAAATAAAATCCAGAATAATCCGGAAGGCTTTATGAAGCTCACCGGATATGACAGTCAACTTAGAAAAATCACAGGATTTGAATACGAGACAGAAAAGTATATTATAAGATTCAGCCATAATTCAGATGGCGATAAATGGCAGATATTTCAGATAAAGGAATTGCTTGACTATTAATAAAAGATGATTAAAAAGCAGTGTCGGGGTGAAATATGACTACATATAAGTATACAGCCAGAAATGTTATAGGAAAGAGAATAACAGGAAAACTTCAGGCAAATGATGAGATCGATCTTCAGGCCAGACTGAAAAACGACAATCTGTATCTTGAAAGTGCGACTGAAGTCGTAAAACGTGCCGCTCAAAAGAGAATCCGTGCAGACAGGATATCAGACTTTTCCAGAAGTATAGGTCAGCTTGTAGGAGCCGGTGTTTCTCTTGTCAGGGCACTGCGTATAATATGCGATGATGAGACATTGAGACAGAAAGAAAGAAACCTGTATGCCGATGTACTAAAGCAGGTACGTACAGGTGTGAGCCTTTCAGATGCTATGGCTATGGAAGGTGCGGCGTTCCCTCCCATGATGATCAATATGTATCGTAGTGCGGAGGCTGCCGGTACCCTTGAGGCTACAGCCAAACAGATGGCTGAGTATTACAGTAAAGAGTACAAGCTGAATAAAAAGATAAAGAGTTCAATGACATATCCCAAAATACTCGGTGTATTAATGGTAATAGTTTTACTTATCATTATGGGATATGTAGTACCTCAGTTTGAGGAGCTGTTTTCTCAGATGGAAACGTTACCGGCCTCGACCGAAATACTTTTGGCCATAAGTAATTTCGTGGCAGATAAGTGGTACTTGATCATTTTATTCGGAGTAATAGCATTTATATTCTTTAAATTGTTATTCTCGGTGCCTGCAGTTCATTATCTGAAAGACAAGCTCAAATTAAAATTACCCAAGATCGGTAAATTGATGAAAATCATCTATACCGCCAGATTTGCGAGAACACTAGCAAGCCTTTACAATGCAGGTCTTCCTATCATATCGTGTATCACGATAGCAAGAGATACCATAGATAACAGGTATATTGAGTCTCAGTTTGAAACTGTTATAAAGGATGTACAGGCTGGTCAGAACTTAAGCGAAGCATTGGCTAAAGTAGACGGATTTACAAAGAAACTTGTTTCTTCAGTTATAGTAGGTGAGGAGACCGGTACTCTTGATGATATGCTTAACTCGGCAGCCGATCAGCTGGAATACGATTCCGAGATGGCTATCCAGGGACTTGTTTCTATGCTGGAACCTATGATCATAGTTATATTGGCTGTTCTGGTAGGATTTATCATTGTTTCCGTAATACAGCCTATATACGGTTCATATGACGCTATTGCAAATTCTGTTAAATAAGTAAAATATTTCATGGAGGACATCTATGAGTACAGTTATATATCTGTCAAATCAGCAGATTCATATCGTAGAAGGTAAGAGAGGGAAAACGGCTACTGTCAACCGTTATATTTCCTATCCGGCACCTCAGGGTACCATTATCAACGGTATTATAATGGATCCTGAAGCTTTCGGTACATTCTTAAAAGAGAAATGGACCGAGAACAAGCTGCCTGTTAAAGACGTGAGTCTGGTAGTCAACAGTACCAAATTCGTAGGCCAGAATATGGAAATTCCGAAGATGCAGGATGAAAAGACCCTGGACCATATAAAACGCGGATTCTCCAATATCGACCGTTCCGAAGAAAAGGTATACGGCTTCATACGACTTGAGAGCAGCCACAAAAAGATGCAGCGTCTCTACGCCGAGAGTGTTTCACCTGATTTTATTTCGGATTATATAAAATTCTTTGACGGAATCGGCATAAAGCTTAAGGGCATATATTCCGGTGAAGGCAGCATGATATCACTGGTAAATGCTACAGCAGCAAAGAGTTACGGTACATTCATGCTGATGATTGCCGACAGTATGACTCTTACTACTGTACTCTATGTCAATAAAGTATTTACTTATTATAATTCGGTAAGATGCTTCCATGAACCCGGCACTGAGGATTATGCTCAGGATCTGACACGTTCGGCCAGCCAGATCAAACAGTTCATGCAGGCAAACCAGTTGGATTCGGAATTAGAGGTAATCCTTCTTGCAGGTGTTGAAGAAAGAGATCTTACTTTCTACAAGACCATAATGCAGGAGTACGGTGTACAGACCAAGATAGATATCTTTTCCGATACCAAGAGCATCAAAGGTCAGGACGGAATATTTGCCCAAAAGTATCTGTTTGCTACAAGCGGTCTTTTCAATAACGGTATAGGCGGTAATTATATTACCAGATATCAAAGTAAAAAGACTGAGAAGAAAGATACTTCAAATATTAAGTATTTTGTCATTCTGGGTATCACTCTGGTAGTGATGGGAATTGTTTTCCTGCTTGCCTTTCTGCATAAAAAGAATAAGCAAAACGAACTGGAAAGTCTGGAAGAATATAATAATAATCCGGCTACACTGATGCAGGTTGAAGAATTTGATACACTGACACAGAGAAACAGTTTCCTTGTCGGACAGTATCTGTCGATAGCAAGCATTAATGAAAACCTGGATACATATCCCTGGGCTACCAGTAAAGTACAGAAAAAGATATTTAAGCTGGCAGAAGGTTACGCAACGGTTACAATTACGAGCTGTGATGCAAACAGCGGTACCACAAATATGTCGGTAAAAGCTGTAAATCCTCAGATAATCAATGAGTTTATCACAATACTTATGAATCAGGATATGTTCCATAATGTATCATACAGCGGATACAATTACACTTCGGAAAACCTGTATCAGGTAAATGTCAGCTGTACGCTGGAAGAAGCTGTAGGAAGGAGCGGTGAAGAATAATGAAGGTTGAACTTACCCAAAGAGATAAAAAACTGCTTACGTTCCTTGGCGTATTTGTAATAATAGTATGTATAGGATATTGGGGTGTGCTTCCTCAATTAAAAGCTGCAAGTGAGTATAATGATGATATAGAGGAACAGAATACTTTATCAGATTATTATCAGCAAAAGATCACGCAGCTTGCAGTAGTTAAAAAGAATAATGATGATCTTGAAAACCTGATATCTGGCTCAAAAGAGAATTATTATCCGGTTATGGACAATGACGCAGTGGACAATCTGATAACCAATAAGGTTATAGATGAGTATAAATTGATGACATATGACCTGATAATCGGTGATAAAGAAGCTGCCGGTCTCGGACCATATATCTATTCCAATAAAGCCATGACCGGACAGAGTGATGCCAAGAAAAGAGCTTTAGCTGCGGCAGCGCCTGTAGTAAGTGAAGACGGTATGCTGTTATTTGGCGATGTAGTAGAAGCTGATACGGCGACTACAGGTATATATGTCGTCCCTGTTCAGATGAGATTGGGCGGAAAGATGTCTGATATTACACGCTTGCTTGATGATCTGGCTTATACGGATAATAAGGTGAGATTAGTAAGTTATGCTGTAAGTTCGGAAGAGTATGTAATTCCTCATGAGGACGGTACTGAGGAAACATTTGTGACTGATATACTTGACTTATCGGTTGAATTATATATGTGTGCTGAATAAAATACCTTAATGTAAAGTGAGGGAAAAAATGGAACCCAGAAAATTTACAAATATCAGAATAGGTGATGTACTTCAGGAACTGGGCTATGCTACGGATGAACAGATACAGCAGGCGTTAGCTTATCAGAAGGAGAATAAGGGCGTCCGTATGGGTGATGCTCTTATAAAGCTCGGATTTATCACTGAGAAGCAGATGTTAAAAGCTCTGGCTGACCGTCTGAATTACAAGACTATCAATATATCGGACATCACTGTAGATGTTGCGGCTGTAGCTAAAGTACCTAAGGCTTTGGCAGAGCAGTATTGCATGATGGGTTATGCAGAGGATGATAATGTATATTATCTGCTCGTAAATGACCCGATGAACTTCTACGGTATAGAGGATATCAGACAGATAGTAGGTAAGGAGCTGGATATAGCACTTACTGAGAAGAGTGCTCTTGAGAATTCCATAAACTACTATTATTCGGAAGTTACTGCGAAAGAAGCTGCTTCGCGAGCTGCTGATAATTCTACATATCAGGAAGTGGTAGAACTTGACCTTGATAATGCGGAAGATGATACACCTATCATCAATCTGTTCAACAACCTGATCATACATGCTTATAACTCGAACGTATCAGATATACATGTGGAGCCTTTTGAGCATGAGACACATGTACGTATGCGTCAGGACGGTGTTATCATGGAATTCATGACATTGCAGAAAAGCGTACATAACCCTCTGATAGCACGTATTAAGATCCTGGCTGACCTGGATATAGCAGAACGTCGTATACCTCAGGACGGACACTTCCGTACTAATATAGAAGGAAAGAACCTAAATGTCCGTGTATCAGTACTTCCTACTGTATTCGGTGAGAAAGCGGTACTTCGTCTTCTTGCAAGTTCTACAACCATTGATCATTCAGGTACATTTGGTATGAATGATTATAATTATGGTCTTGTAAGCAATATGCTCCGTTCACCGAACGGTATCATATATGTAACAGGACCTACCGGTTCAGGTAAGTCAACCACTCTGTACATGATCCTGGCAGAGCTTTCTAAGAGAAGTGTTAATATCTCAACCATAGAGGATCCTGTAGAAAAGAACCTTCCTAAGCTTAACCAGACTCAGGTTAACAATCAGGCAGGCCTAACATTCGAGATAGGATTAAGAGCTCTGTTACGTCAGGACCCTGATATCATAATGGTCGGTGAGACACGTGACTCTGAGACAGCTTCCATATCTGTCAGAGCCGCTATAACAGGTCACCTGGTACTTTCTACACTGCATACCAACGATGCGGCATCATCCGTGCTCCGTCTGGTAGATATGGGTGTAGAACCTTACATGATTGCTTCTTCTCTGGTAGGTGTCATAGCTCAGCGTCTGGTACGTAAGGTATGTACATTCTGTGGCGAATGGGGTGAGATGACAGAGAATGAAGAGCTGGTATGCGGTAAGAGATTACCCAAGGTAATGCATGCTAAAGGCTGTACCCAGTGTAATAATACCGGATACCGTGGACGTATATCTATACATGAGATACTTCCTATTACTAAAGAAGTACGTGTAATGGTTACTTCCGGTGCAACCACAGAGCAGTTAAAGGATTATGCATTAAAGGCTTTGGGCATGAAAACACTGAAGCAAAGCGCCTTAGAACTGGTAGAACAGGGCGTAACCACTGTAGATGAGCTGGCAAGAGTAAGTTATTACGAATAAAAAAGGCTCAAAAATTTATAAAAAGTTTATATTCGGCTATAAAGTATTTGAAATTATGACCGATATAATAAATGTAAGCAACAAAGAGTAATTCCAAAACAAAAAAATGCAGCGGGGATCTGCAAAAACAAACAAAAAACAAACAAAATGTTTAGGAGGACAGGTTTATGAAGAAAATGAAAAACGACAACAAAGGTTTCACACTGGTAGAACTTATCGTAGTTCTCGTAATCTTAGCTATCTTAGCAGCTATCCTTGTACCGGCACTGCTTGGTTACATTGATGAAGCAAAGCAGAAGCAGATCGTACTTGAAGGCAAGAGCGTTTACACAGCTGCACAGGCAGTAGCAAGTGAAATGTATGCTAAAAATGATTCACCTGAGAATATCGGTAACTATTCTTCAAGAATCCTTAAGATGGCCGATGTTGATACATCTAAGATTTCAGCTATTAAAGTTGGATTTAAAGAGGCTTATTCTTCATCTGCAACTACTCATGGAATGTGGACAGTTAATTATATAGCTTATGAAAAGACCGGAGCTACTGAGAAGATTTATTTAGTTGACGGTGCTTGGGTTACAGAAGATGATACTTCTAAGACCAATGGCGTTAAGAGTCTTACAACTTCATCAAGTACAACTAATGCTGCAACTTCAGGAACACCTAATCCGTGAAAATAATCAAACTTATAGAAACCGTTATAAGTATTTAATCTGATTACAAGAAACCCCCGTCAAGGATTACTCTTTTGATAGTCCTCGACGGGGGTGAATTTATTAGAAAAGAAGTTGAACAAAAACAGGTAATATGCTATATTATAATTATATTAATATGCATGTTTTTGTACATAAAATTATATTATATATTAATTTTATAAAATGATGGGCGGAGGTGATTTTGATGTTAAAGAATAATAAAGGCTTTACTCTTGTTGAGTTAGCAGCGATTATTATGATCCTTGTTATTCTTGCAACTATTGCCATACCGACTTTTTCTAAATTCCTAAGCAATACTTCCGATGAAAGAAATCAGGAGATGGCTCAGGATATCATGGATTACGCCCAGGTACTGTTTTATGAAAAATATGCAAACAGCGAGATCAGTAATGATGGTAAATGTTTGATTTTAGGTTCCAACGGTGTCGATTATAAATATACAGATACTGACAAAAACGACACTGATGTACATGATAAGAAGTTCGCAAAAGATTTTTTGAATAATTTTGACAGTATTAAGGGTGATAAACTGGGCAGTGTTGTAATACTTGTACTTGGAAGATGTGACCTGTATAATGATCCGCAAAGTGAGTTATATGATCCTATAAAGGCCTATACGGTATATATGTCTATTTATCAGCCTTATCCCAATAACAGGATATGTTTTCTGACTAATGATGGTAATACTTATGTAAAAAATCCTGTAGGAAACAATAAAAATAAAATGGAAACTTTTATTATCGGCGGACAATCTGTGCAGAAGAAGGTTGATTATATTTTTATAGATGGCGAAAAGATATATATACAATATTATGCTATTAAAAATGGAATTAAGAATGGTACAGCTTTAAACGATATGTGGAAAGTACTTAATAAAGATTACAAATGATTAAGAGGAGGAATGCTATGAAAAAACACACCTCTGATAATAAAGGATTTACGCTTGTTGAATTAATAGTTGTTTTGGTAATTCTGGCGATAATGGCTGCAATAATAGTACCTATTGCACTTTCTCATATAGATGAAGCAAGAAAGCAACAGGAAATACAGGACGCGCAAAGTTTTATGAAGGCAATCCAGACTGAATTATCGAATAGTTACAAAGATTTTATTACAGGTGATGCTGATTCCGAAATCTTTGGAACCGGATTGATATTTAATAATTCTACAGATGATATGGATCTTCGTACTTCTAAATTTGCGCAAAATGTATTAAATAAAACAGATATTGCAAAACCATATGTTTTAATCTTTTATACTAAAGGTTATAATGATACTGACGCAAACACCGATGGAATATACGGTCAGCTTGATGTATATTCGATAGTATATTGGTCAACTAAAGACAGTTTCCCTCTGTTTTATAATTTTGATAATAATTCCTGGGATCATGGCAGTTTATATACTGCAAAGTTTATGTACAGAGGTTCTGAAAATGCCAATCACAAAAATATAATACTTGATGGACATAAACATGCCGGTGAAAAGATCAAAATATATATTTTAAGTTATGCCGGAAATGATGTAAAAAAATTGAATGATGAAATAGCACTTAGAATGAAAGATTATAAAGATTAATTATAGGGGATGTAATGATGCTTAAGGATAATAAATCAGATAAAGGATTTACTCTTGTTGAGCTTATAATTATATTACTTATATTAGCTATACTGGCGGCAATACTTATTCCAACCTTACTTGGATTTATCGATGATGCTAAATCAAAAGAAAATGTTTTAAATGCAAAGAACTGTTTGACTATGATCCAGGCAAAATGCTCGGAATTATATGCTAAAAACGGTGATAAACTGACACCCGGTAATAAGGCTGAAAATACTATAGTAGGCTGGGAGAATGTTAAGGGGGCACAAAATAATACAGGCTTACAGACCTCAAACGGCAATGTTAATACTACAGAAAGCGTCTGGGCAAGAACTATCTTAAAAGAATTGGATTTAAAGAGAAATGATGCCCAAAATAATAATGATCCATATGAGCCATATTGTATTATGTTCGGAGTAGGCAGTAATGTGAATAACAGTACAAATGCTGATATACATGATAAATTTATTGTCTATTTTATGTTCTATATGGAAAAAGAAGATTCAAAACCGATCTGGTATTTTAATAATGAATGGAGAGATACACGACCTGATTCAAGTGAAATAGATAAGAATAATAAAATACTCGTCGGTGATAAAAAGGATATGAGATTACAATATTATGTACTATCAAATAAGACAGGTAAAAATCCCGGTGGTAATCAAGCATTTATGAACTGGTATAACAGTTTAAAATAAAAGATAAGGATATGCTATGAAGAGAAAAGATAATAAAGGATTCACTTTGGTTGAGTTAATAGTTGTTCTTGTTATTCTGGCTATTTTAGCTGCGATTCTTGTTCCTGCTTTATTAGGTTATGTAGATGAATCCAAGAAGAAGCAGAGAGTTTTGGAAGCTAAAGCTCTGATGAATGCAATTCAGGCTAATCTTTCAGAACGATATGGATACTATACAAGTGCAACATCATCCAGCGAAGACATTTTAGGAAATACAATTGAAAGAAATAAAGACGGGAATATTGTATATAAAATTAACGGAAGAACTATTAGTGGAGACCCTGATCTGACAGGATGTTCTTTCTCGGATAAGGTGTTTAAAATGGCGGGAGTTGAAAAACCTTATCTTTTATTGATGTATGCTTTAGATAAAGATTTAACTACTGCAACTACAGATGAATTGCATAGATGTTTTACCGCATATTCTATTGTATATTGGTACGATAAGGATAGCTTACCTTTATACTTTAATTTTGATACAAATTCATGGGAAGAAGGAAATCTTTATACGGCTAAAATCATATATCGTGGTACTGACAAAAACAGACCCAGAGGACTTAATGCTAATACTATAGATAAAGGACATAAATATGCCGGAGACAGACTTCGGGTATTTGTTTTACACTATGGCGGAACCGGCTATAATATTACCACTCTTAATGATGCAATGGCAAAGAAAATCGCAGAAAATTAGGTTTTATTTTTGATTGGAGTATATCACGACATTACATAAGAGGTTTTTATGAATAAAAAGTTTTATTGTATTATTATTGCATTAATATCTGTTTTCCTACTCACCCCTTACTCCGCCAACGCTGCAGTTAAGACCATAGACACCGACATCAAACAGCGTGTATATGCTGTCGGGCAGTACAGCAACTGGGACGGGGTATCCACGGTGGCACAGTTTACAGACGAGAACGGTGAATTGGGCTTTGCTTATGTGTCCGATAAGACTCTGGTCGTAGTTAAGACCAAATCAGGTAAAGTATCTAAGACCATCAACCTTAAGCTTAAAGGCGTGACCTTCGGCACGATAGTATGTGACAGTGACGGATATTTTTATGTGGTGACCGGAACTGCCAATACTGGTGATGATACTGAAAAAGAGACCATATTTATCACCAAATACAAGTCTAACGGCAAGCTGGTAAAAACAGTGGGAGATAACGGCAGGTCATCGCTTGCCAGTTATTATGACAAAAGCTACAATACAAAGACTCCGTTTAGTGCAGGCACATGTGATGCCGCTGTAAACGGTAATTATGTGGCTGTATATTATGGCAGGAAGATGTATAGCGGACATCAGAGCTGCTCAGCCTGGATGATAGATAAAAACACTATGGAGACGGTAGTTCCTGAGACAGGTTCATATTATAAGTATTCGAACTATGAGTCTCATTCTTTCGGACAGCGTGTGATACCATACGCAGGCGGATTCGCTTTTATGAGTGAAGGCGACTGCTATGACAGAGCATTTACCTTCAGTATGGCTGATCTGAAGTCGAACAAGTCGGTTGAAAAGCCTGTATTTGATTTTTATGTAAAGAAGGGTACCTTAGATGCCTACAATATGAGCATATTAAATAATAATTTCGCTCATATAGGAAACATAAGTGATATCGGTGACGGAAAGATATCTTTTGTGGCTAGTTCAGTTAAGGCTATGAGCAGTAAAGCCGAGAAGCAGATAGAAAACGTATTTATACAGATATTTGATCCTTCTAAGGACCTTTCTACGAAATCTGCATATATCACAGACGGCACACGTTCCGGAACTGCAGGTAACAACGGAGACCAGAAAAAGACCAACTACGGTGTCAAGTGGCTCACAAGTTATAAAACAGGCAGAATAGCCAATCCTCAGGCAGTAGCCGATGCGGATGGAAACACGATAGTGCTTTATGAAAGATATGACAGTAAGTACAAATACTTAGGTATATACCGCATCATCGTCGGACCTGATGGTGAGGTTACTTCTAAGGCTAAAAAGGTAAGTAAGACGGCTCTCCTTAACTCCTGTGAGACACCTGTATACAATGACGGAGCCATATATTGGTGTGGAAATAAATATGGGGATTCCTCTAGTAAGCTGTATATATTCAAATTAAGTGTTTGAAGTAAATAAATATGAATAAATATAAAAACCGGTTGTATTAGGCCGGTTTTTTGTTATAATTAAATATATAAATAATTCCATACCAAATCTATTGTTGGAGATACTTGTGACTTTTTGGGGGTGTGATATGAAATATTTCCTTAATCCTGTAAGCATGAGCAAAGAAGGTCGTGGTTTTCTCAATGCATTATGTGCAACAATTGTTTTTGTTGTCTTTGTGATACTGCTCTGTATTACTGTTCATACAGTAAAAAAGTACCGGGACATTGAAGATAAGAGGCAAAAACGTAACAAGATCATTTCATTGATAATAGCAGATTGTCTAGTACTTCTTTTGGTTATTGTAGTATTGATTCTTTTGTATAAAGGTTCTGCACACTAACGATATAAGTATTTATTATTATAGGAGAGAGGCTTACCATGAAGAAAACTTATAAGAAATATCTGATCATTTTTACTCTTATTATTTCTGTATTTATCTGCACCGCTTGCTCGGAAGATAAAAAGGATGATCCATCAAATCTCGGTGATGTAGTAGATGCATTAACGGCAGCTAATATGACCAAATACGTAGATGAATCCAGAAAAGCACAGGATAAACAGGTATATGATGAGTTGAAGACCTGTTTGACTGTTGCTGCTGCTTCGCCGGAAAGCTATAAGTTCTGTGTGGATAATGCACCTATCACAGCCACTGTAAACAATAACGGAGTTACTTTCGTTGATAAAAACGGAAAAACTATTGCTTCGGACAGTACGTTTATGCAAATAATAAATGAAACTTGGGGCAGTGATATTGCTACATCCATGAAATGTCAAATTGAAGGTGCCGAGTACAAAGTTACTCTAAAACCGGATACGACTATCGAAGAGACAAAAGCACCTGAGAAATAAAGGGGCATAACAGAAAACTCCGGAGCAAAAAACACAGGAAATGCAGGACGTATACTACATGAAGACTATATTTATTCACATAATTGACCAGGGTAAGCTTAATTCTATAAAAGAATTATGCACAAAACTGGGCATACAGATTGAATCTATCGGGAATAAGGATCTTGGCAGATCCATCCTTAGTATTATTTCAGGGGATGAAAAGCTTCCTGCTAAAATCGATATCCCGCCCATGTACAATATGCCTGAAGTCATGATATTTATGGGCTTTGACGAAACAGAACTGAAAAGCTTTTTAAACGAGTATAAAAAAGCAGGCATAGAGAAGGTTGCATTAAAAGCCATGGTCACTCCTTATAATGTGGTCTGGACACTTTACTACCTAATAGAGCACTTAAAGGAAGAAGCAAATATGCGTTAAGGGGGTATATATGAAGTATTTCATTAATCCTATAGGTATAGATGATAATGCACTGACATTTTTTACTTCGTGGAAAGGTGTAATTGTAATCGCTATATTTTTGATGTTGCTTGGCATAACAATTCATGTAGCAAAAAGAGATAGAGATATTAAAAAGCTTATACCAATGATACTGGTTGATTGTTTAGTGCTTGTGCTTGCTATTGTGATATTGACTTTTCTCGCTTAACTGTTTTTTATTTATATTCTAAATGAGGTAAGATTATGTATTTCCTTAATCCGATCGGCGTTACAGCTGAACAAAAAAGATTTATGTCTATGTTTAGGGCTGCTATTATAACTGTTGTATTTGTAATACTGCTTAGTATTACAGTTCATATGGCTAAAAAAGACAGGAGCATTAAAAAACTTATACCTTTGATAATAGCTGACTGCTTAGTTATGGCTTTGGTCATAGCTATATTGATATTGCTGGGTGATGGTTGATTATTAATTGCAAAACAGATTATGTAGCATCTTGTTTATCAAATGTATAATGCTGTAAGTGTTGCTTACAGACCTTTAAAAATATAATAAAATATGTTTATAATAATGTGTCAGGGTGTATAGCTAATGCATATGCCCCGGCACATTTTAATTATCAGGAGGAGAAAATGGATAAGGGTTACAGGAATTTCACCACAGCGGTATATTGTACGGTAGGGGACGTTAACAATATTAAGGACTTAGAACAGTTTGATAAGGATTTTGCACATATCACCGATCATGTGCATGTGGATAAGGTGTACCTTGAGTACTTCAGAAGTGACGACTGGTGCACAAAGGAGCATATGCTTGAAGTAAAGGATTACTTTAACAAAAAGGGGATAAAGACATCGGGCGGTATCACTACAAGCGGCAGAGGAGGTGAAGGGTTTGCCTCTCTTTGTTACTCTAACCCTGATGATATGGAAAAGATAAGAAAAGCAGTAGCACTTTGTGCCGAGACCTTTGATGAGCTGATACTTGATGACTTTTACTTTACCAATTGCAGATGCGAAGCCTGCATAAAAGCAAAAGGGGATAAGAGCTGGTCGGAGTTCAGACGCGCTCAGAAGCTTGAGGCTTCTAAGAACATAATCATGAAGACTGCTCATGATATCAATCCTAAAATGAATGTCATCATAAAATATCCCCAGTGGTTTGAATACTATAACGAGACAGGATATGATCCGTTAGCGGAAGCAGAAGTATTTGATTCCATATATACCGGTACCGAGACGAGAAATCCGGAGTATTCACAGCAGCATCTGCCCAAGTACTTAGGGTATTTTGTGATGCGTTATTTAGAGCATGCCGCACCGGGCAGGAACTTAGGCGGCTGGTTCGATCCTTTTGACTGTACGTATAATCTTTCTTCATACTTAGAGCAAGGATATCTTACGCTTTTTGCTAAGGCTAAGGAGGTTACACTTTTCTGCTTAGGTGCATTAAGAAAACAGGGTCCCTGGAGACTTATGGCACCCGCTATAGGTGAGATGTTTAAGGAATGCGACGAATATCTTGATAAACTTGGGACTCCTATAGGCGTAGCTGCCTACAGGCCTGAAAGAGCAAACGGAGAGTATGATCTGCATTCTTATCTTGGTATGTGCGGTATACCTCTTGAACCTGTATTTGAGTATCCGGAATCTGCCAAGACAGTATTCTTATCCGAGGGTGCTGCTGCCGATAAGGATATCATATCCAAGATGGATAGGACCATGCGGGAAGGCGGAGACTGTATAGTTACAAGCGGATTTGTAAAAAGAATAGGTAACGCTTTCGGACAGTTTGTAAATGTAAAGGTTACGGACCGCAAGGCTATAGTGAAGGAATATGCAGGTACTAAGAATAACGGTATCAATATATTCGGTTCGGCAGTAGGAAAGGAGCCTGTTCTCTTAACCCAGCTTGAATATGCGACCAATGATATATGGGAGCTTGCCGCAGGATACGGTACGCATAACAACTTCCCCATAGTACTTCGCTGTGTATACGGGAAGGGACATATATGTATCGTGACTATACCCGATAATTTCGGTGACCTTTATAACTTCCCTAAAGAAGTACTTGATGTTATCCGCGGCCTGTTCTTAAAGGAGCTCCCTTTCAGGCTTTCGGCTTCCGGAAAGATCCAGCTGTTTGCATATGATAACGGCACATATATACTTCGTTCAGACCTTCCCTATAATGAAGAGGTTACGTTAGAACTGGTAAATAAGGAAAGTAAGGTTACAGAGCTTAAATCAGGAAGAGAGTATAATCCTGACAGTAACGGCAGATTACCTCTTATGCTCATGCCATATAATAATATGCTTTTACGGATCGAATGATTTTTCTAAAAATGGATAAAACATGCTTGAATTGTAAACTTAATATGGTATAATAAAATAGGTAACTTGTATGAGTTACCTATTGCTATATTACTTTTTATATATTTTGAAGTTTATTGATGTAGTATCGAACTTAAACTGTTAAATGTTGGGGGAGAATACATGGATTTAAAACTTATATTCTTAATACTGATAATACTTGAGACTTTAGCCATAGGTGTATTATTATGGCTCTTGTTCAAGGCTCACAGATATACCGGAAGGTTTATAAAGAAAGCACAGCTGTTAAAAGAGCGGTGCATTGATTTTGATGATATCGATGTCGCCGATCTGAATGTTCCTACACAGAGAGTGCTTGCTGAAGCAGTCAATTCCGTTAAAAACAATATGCAGACCTTCCTGGAAGCTACCAAGGAGAACGTAGTAGTCCTTTCGGATGCAATCGAAGTCATAAATGACAATGCAGACAAGAACCAGCTCGGCAGCCGTAAGATAGCTGACAGCCTTTCTGTAGTCGTAGAGAAGGTTGAAGAGCAGCTTGAGACTGTAAGGTCCAACTTAGCCCTTGTAGAAGACAATGCTACCAAGATCACCGCTATAGATGAGTCTGCAAAGGAAATCGGTGAGAGACTTAACGATACTGTCAATGACTGTTCATCAGGTCTTGAATCCATCATCAGATGCGAGAAGAACATGAATTCCGTATCTGAAAAGCTGGCAGAGAGTGAAAAGATACTTTTAGAATTTACCTCGCGTATACAGGAGATTAACGAGATCGGTGCATTTATCACCGAGATAAGTGATTCACTTGAACTTTTAGCACTTAACGCTTCGATAGAGGCAGCCCGTGCCGGAGAGGCCGGTAAAGGCTTCGTAGTAGTAGCAGGTGAAGTATCAAAGATGGCTGATAAGACTTCAGAAAGTATCAGCAACATCAACAATATCTTAGAGAGCATCATATCAAGCAGCGAAGCCGTAAAAGACGGTATACAGGAAAGCGTAGCCGTATTTGCCAAGAGCAGCCGTGACTTTGATCAGGTAAGTACATCGTTCAGGTCTATAGATAAGCAGTCCGCTCATATCAACGATATGATGAAGGATATCTATCTTAAGATAGAAGATATCACATCCAACTCTCACGAGAGCCGTATGCAGGCCGACAGGGCGTTCAGAGCATCTGAAAAGATGGTAGTCGGTACTCAGGATATCGCAAGAGTATCCGATGAGACAGCTTCTGCATCGCTTAAGATGAGTGAGAATATCGATCAGCTTGATACCATGCTTTCAAGTATCAAGAACCTCCTTGCTCAGTATCAGACGTCAGTTGTACCTGTTAAGGACAGACCATCAAAGAAGGTGAAGATCGGTATTTACTGTATCTTAGACAACGACTTCTGGCATGCAGTAAGACGTGGTATCATTTATGCGAAGAACGAGCTTGAAGCTTTAGGAGCAGAGGTAAGGTATATTCCCTTTGAGAACTGGGATCTTGTGGCCAATCTTCCTGCAGAGTTTAAAAAGATGCAGGATGAGGGCTTCGACGGATATATATGTCCCGGTTTCATGACGGACAGAGGTGCGGACTTAAGTTACGCAAGATCGCAGGGTAAGAAAGTATTTGTATTTAACTGTGATTCACCCGATACCGGATGCAGGGATGCGGTATTCCAGCCCGATACATTTGATGCCGGTATAACCGCGGCCAAGGAAATGGGCAAAGCAGTAGGAAATGACGGCAGGATCATAATACTGTGCGGTAATGAGGATATACTTGTAAATAAGGTAAGAAAAGAAGGTTTCTTAAGCCAGATATCCGAGATGAAGGGTATGAAGATACTGGATACCGTATTTATTGAAGATAACGAGGATGATGCATACGCCAAGGCCGTTGATGCCATCAACAGATATCCTGATGTAAACGGTATATATATTACCACAGGTACTCCTTTGGCAGCCGCACGTGCTATTGAAGACAGCGGTAAGAATATCTCACTTATAGTATTTGACCATTCTCAGGAGATATTCAAATATATCAGAAAGGGTATCATCAAAGCTGCACTGGGACAGGATCCGTTCGGACAGGGCCATGATCCTATCATCTATATGTACAACTGCATAGTAACCGGCGAATCACTTCCTAGCACAAATATGAAGTGCCGTGTAAATGTAGTAGACAGGGATAATGTTAATTCCCTGATCGAGATGTAATAACGACTTAATGCAATCTGATAAAGTTTTCGAAATATAAAAAATAATGTCATTCTGAACGAAGTGAAGAATCTAAAAGTCTCTTCGCTACGCTCGGGATGACATTTTTGTATCAGATGACATTTTTATATTTATGAAAATATAACCGGATTCATCGGTTTTGAGAATCTTCGTATTACTATAATAATACAGAAAGTACTATCAGTACCTGTGACGGCAGATAGAAAGTCCACATAAGTATGGTTGCTGCTGTCTGAAGTATCAGAAACAGATCGGAACTGATACTTATATATGCTCCGAGATTGAATATCAATACATTTATATCACAGATAAGGAACAATAAAAGTCCGATCATGAACATTACGGGATGAGGAAATTCACATACCTTAGGCTTGTCCTTTGATTGGTCGGTATTGTGATTGATGATCTTTACAGCAAGCAGCAGTATATTCCATACAAAGGATATACCGTATAGCAGTGCCAGGAACAATACGGCATTCATGGCTGAATCATTGGAATAATTTATGACTCCTGTAGTTTTTAGTATCACCGTGATGACGATAGCTATGCCTATACGGGCACCGGTATATATCGCAGTAGTCTTTATATCTTTACAGGTGATAACAAACAGATATATGCCGTGTACAATACAGAATGAAATAAGTCCGGGGACAAGGTAATCATTCCTTATAAGAAGAAAATAATCCGATACAGCGGTAAAGAACATCGCACCTACGAGCAGGGAGTACTCATTTATGGTATCCTTATCTCTTTTTTTATAATAATATATGACGGATATTACAAGGCACAGGATGATAGAGTAATACTTGATATATGTGGGGCCGAGTACACCGCTTCTCATGACGGCGGCAAGTATCGAATCAGCCGAGACCTTGTCGCTTGCAATCATGATATCCATATACATATATACAAGATACAGCAGTATTTCTATGGCGATAAATATAAATACAAATAAAGCACCTTTTTGTTTTTTGGCTGAAGATGACATAATAGCACCTCTTTCTAAAACACTATTCTAAACGGTTATTTATAACAATATTTCTATAATAGATATTATATACCGATACAACCATATTGTAGTATAACACTTAAATAAATAATATACAAGTTTTTGTTGTTTTGCCTATCATAATATAGTATAATAACAGAATAGTATCATGACATCATCAAAAAGGAGTTTGCATATGTTTGGATCAAAGAAGAATCAGCCTGCATCACAATCAAATGATGCAGAACTAAAAGCAAAGATCGAAGAACTGACAGACAGACTGTACCTTAGTGAGGCAGAACTGCATTCGGTAAATGAATGCGTAAAACTGGGCATCTGGAAAGCTTTTTATGATGAGAACGGCAATCAGACAAGGGTGGAGTTTACCGATGTCTTTAAAAGTATGCTCGGATATAAGCCTGATGAGATGGATGATACCATTGAGGCATTCAGTAAACTCATACATCCGGAGGATACTAAAGCGGTATTTGATGCATATGGTGCTGTTATCGCAGATACTACAGGAAAAAGCATATTTGATCTGGAATACAGGCTTCTTTCGAAAAAAGACGGTTACAAGTGGTTCCGTGTGGCCGGTAAATGTATAAGAAGGCAGAACGGACAGCCTAAGGAATATATCGGTACCATATATGACATAAATGATTCTCATAAGAATTCCCAGGCTATAGAGCAGAATACATGGCGCCGTAAGGCTATGGACAGGATGATGCAGCAGGGCAGCTGGAGTATAGATCTGACCAAGTATTCCTTTGACAATGATAATACTGAAATCGTATATTCCACTAAATTAAAGGATATCCTTGGACTCGATGGATTGACATATTCCGGGAAGGATGATCTGAAAGGATTGTTTTCCAGAATACATCCGAAAGATCTGGAAAGTTTTAAGGACAGCGTATATACATGTATTTATGATGAAAAACGCAAGGCTATCAGACAGGAAATAAGGGTTAAAAGCATAGGAGACGAATATATCTGGGTAGAGTCATTGTGTACCGCCATATTTAAGAACGGTCAGCCTGTAATGTGTGCCGGTGTTATGATGGATATCACAGGTCATATGGAGAACAGGCTTAAGTTCAAAAATGAGATGACTCCGAATATCGACTATTTAAGAAACGGTATCCAGGATATATCCAAAAATGTTGCTTCAGCAGTAGAGCAGATGAATGAGATAGCTGACAAGCAGTCCGATGTTAATAAAGCAGCCGCCATCATCGAAAAATCAGTAAAGGATTCCATGAAGATACTCGGCAGTATCGAATCTATAGCCAGCCAGACAAATCTGCTTTCGTTAAATGCAAGTATAGAGGCTGCACGTGTAGGTGAAGCCGGACGAGGATTTGCCGTTGTAGCTAAAAGCGTACGCGACCTTTCCGATTCGACCAAGAAGACTACCGAGCATATATCAGGCATACTTCTTCAGATGAGGGATGCTGTTGCGGACATTTTACAAAAGATCACTCTTATCAGTGAATGCGTTGATGTTGAAAAGAGCGGTATGGACAACATAGACAAGAGTATAGAGGGGTTGCTTAAGTCGGCGGATGATATCTCCGATATGGCTGCGGATCTGTATAACTGATGGAACCGGATGTTATTTATATCGTCTAATCTGTAAAGAGTACCGAAGAGGTACATATATTACAGGAGGGTTATCATGAAAAAGAAAATATGTTTATTGCTTGTATTTGTACTGGTATTAAGTATGGGTCTCGGATATCTGGGATACAGAAGCGCTGAGGCCAAGTCTAAAAAAAGTGCTTCAAAGGTGAGCGGTAAGGTCATGAAGATTACCAAAAAGGCCAAGCTTACCAATGAACAGATGGTAAACGGTTATAATAGTTTTTCGTTTAATGCTTTAAAAGAAACTTTGAGTGAAGAAAAAGAAGGCAAGAATGTAATGATCTCTCCGGCATCCCTTATGTTTGCACTTGATATGGCAGCAATGGGAGCCAGCGGTGAGACTTATAAGCAGATGGCAAACCTTATAGCAGAGGGAGCAAATAAGAGAGACCTCATCAATTTCGCTAAAAGCTATCGTAAGACACTTGCCAAGAGCGGCATGATGAAAATAGCCAATTCTCTCTGGATCAATGAAGATAACCTCGACGATACCAAGGTTAAGGTAAGCGAAGAATACCTGAACTTACTCAGAAAAGTATTTAAGGCAGCCGCAGCATCCAGAAAATTTAATGAGGAAACCAAGAATGAGATCAATAACTGGATAGCCAAGAATACAAACGATATGATAAAGAATGCAGTAGATGACTTAAGCAGAAGTTCATTGATGCTTATCATCAACTGTCTGGCATTTGAAGGTAAGTGGGAGAATCCTTACGAGTCATACAATATCAACGAGAACGGTATATTTACAAATTATGCCGGAGAGCAGGAGAAGGCAAAGATGCTTTCATCTGAGGAAAACTGGTATCTTTCTTCAGATACAGCACAGGGCTTTTTAAAGTATTATGAAGGCGGCAAGTATGCATTTATGGCTATGCTTCCCGACGATAAGAACATATCTATCAATGACTATATTGCAGGACTTGACGATGACGCTTTTGAGAAGTTCTATAACAGTTTGAGCAGACAGACTGTAAGTACTATGACACCTGCATTTACATTTGATTACGGCATTGAAATGAACGATATGTTAAAGGCTTTAGGAATGGAACTTCCATTTGAGCCTAGTGCTGATTTCTTTAAGATGCTTGAGTCCGGGACCATATCTCCTGAGATAGTCGTTTATATCGGCAGTGTTATCCAGAAGACACATATCGAGCTTGATGAGAACGGTACCAAGGCTGCAGCTGTTACAATCATTGATATGAAGTGTGAAGCTACCGCGATACGTCCCGAGATAGAGAAGAAGAGTGTAATACTTAACCGTCCATTCGCATTTGCCATCATGGACACCGAGACCGGTACACCCGTATTTACAGGTGTGGTTAATACTGTAGCAGGAAGATAAACTTCAGGTGAATAGTAAAAAAGCCTGTCGGAATAAGAACCGGCAGGCTTTTTGTTATTTATCATTTAAGGATGAGATTATAGGATTAAGTTTATTTGCAGCGTTCATAAAGAAGAGTGCCATCGCTACTGAATTGACCAGGCTTAATATCTCTGCTATGGCTGATACTACGGGACTGATGTGACTTTGTTCTTCAACATAATCGATCATAAGTCCCATAAATCCGGAAGATATACTGTTATCAGCCAGAGCCTGCCTGTATAAAGGATTATCGAAATCTACTTTATCCATTAAGCTGAAGTATGCGAAAATATATATTATAACACTTAAAGCCAATGAAACGAAGATGAAAACAGGTACAAATAACGATATCCTTTCGGGGTCTTCTTCATTTGTGATACAGTATTTTACGGATTTAAGACTCTTAGTCATCGCGCGGTAAAAAAGTATTCCGAGTATGATCCCTATCAGAGCGACAATGATGAAAATACTTAAGACTGCTTTAAAATCGCTTTCGGCTATGTCGATGCCCAATAATAACAATGAGTAATACATATCATCGACAGAGCCCGCAAATATGCTGATAAGAGTAAATGCAAATAATACTGCGGCAATAATGATGATAGCCATCATTATAGTGGATAAAACGCTTGCAAGTCCTATACCGTTTGCATTTGGCAGCTTGTTTTCTTTCTTTGACTTATGTGCCGAAAGGAAAGTGGTCCATCCTGCATAGCAGAGCAGTAGCATAAACGGATGCAGATAACTTTTTAATCCGATGATGTTATACAGAAGAAGTACTGTCAGCGATATAGTATATACAAGTACTATAGGAGACGCCATAAGGTCACGTGCCGCCACAAACTTAGGAGCGGACATGAACTTTTTTAACCGGTCTTCTTCGGACATGTATGTATGCTGATACTTAGGAGATGTATCTGTATTCTGTATCTGTTGATCATTTGCTGCCGGTATTTGGGAAACTGTTGTGGAAGGAACGTTTTGATTATTATCCATATAGTCCTCCTTGGGTATAATCCACCTCATCCGCCTGCTAACCGCATGCACCTTCCCTTCACCGGGGAGGGCAGACAGGGGATCAAGCTTTATTCTGTGCATCTACCAGGCTTTCACCGCCGTACATCTTTCTGAGCTTCGGTTTCTCGATCTTTCCGGTAGGATTTCTCGGGATGTCATTAAAGATGATATGATGAGGTCTCTTGTAACGGGGAAGCTTGAGACAGAATTCGTTTACTTCGTCCTCTGTAAGGCTGAAGCCTTCCTTTACCTCTATAACGGCAAGAGTTGTCTCACCCAAACGCTTGTCAGGTACACCGATTACGGCTACATCCTTTACTGCATTATTGGTACGGATAAAGTCCTCGATCTGAACGGGGTAGATGTTCTCACCTCCGCTGATTACGACATCCTTCTTACGGTCTACAAGGAAGATGAATCCGTCGGGATCCTCCATAGCCATGTCACCGGTATAAAGCCAGCCGTCTGCAAGTACTTCATCGGTAGCTTTCTTATCATTATAGTAACAGGTCATGACGCCGGGGCCTTTTACTGCAAGCTCGCCTACTTCGCCGCGCTTTACGGGCTGTCTCTTTTCATCTACGATCTTTGTCTCCCAGCCGAATCCTGCCTTACCGATAGCACCGACCTTGTTGATATTGCCGATACCAAGGTGTACACAGCCGGGTCCGATGGACTCGGAGAGACCGTAGTTGGTATCATAATCATGCTTAGGGAATATCTTAAGCCATCTGTTGATCAGACTCTGAGGTACGGGCTGAGCACCGATATGCATAAGTCTCCACTGGTCAAGCTTGTAGTCATTTAAGTTGACATCGCCTCTGTCGATAGCATCGAGGATATCCTGTGCCCACGGAACGAGCAGCCATACAATAGTACAGCCTTCATCGGATACTGCTTTTAAAATAGTACCGGGCTTGGTGCCTTTAAGGAGTACTGACTTAGCGCCTACTAAGAAACTACCGAACCAGTGCATCTTAGCTCCTGTATGGTACAGAGGAGGGATACATAAGAATACGTCGTCATGAGTCTGTCCGTGATGATTCTGCTCACATCTGCAGCTGTGCATAAGGCTCATATGCTTATGAAGGATGGCCTTAGGGAAGCCTGTGGTACCCGATGAAAAATAGATGGCAGCAAAGTCATCATCGGTAAGAGGTATCTTTGTAAAACTGCTTGAGCAGTTAGCTGTCAAAGTATTGTAGTCTTCAGCAAATGAAGGACAGTTCTGTCCGACGAAGAAGAGAAGACGCTTTTTGCTGATCTCATCAGCTATTTCCTCGACACGGCCGATGAATTCGGGACCGAATACGAGTACGTCCGATTCGGAAAGGTCAAGACAGTACTTGATCTCATCCGATGCATATCTGAAGTTGAGCGGTACTGCCAAAGCACCGGTCTTAAGTATACCGAAATATATAGGAAGCCATTCGATGCTGTTCATAAGCAGTATAGCCACCTTATCATTCTTCTTGATACCGCGTTCAAGCAGGAGATTGGCAAAACGGTTTGCCTTCTCATTGAATACGTTCCAGGTGATCTCGCGGCGATAATGAGTGGTGGGGTTAGCTTCTATCAGGTTGTATTCCTTCCAGGTAACCCTTCTGTTATCAGTAACTTCAGGATTGATCTCGACTAAAGCAGTCTCGTTTCCGTACAGTTCGCAATTCCTCTCTAATATGTCTGTAATAGGCATTGCAATATTCCTCCGTGTTTCTTTTTGATTTGACATTAAACCGAATTATTAATATAATAAGAACGGCAACTATTTAATACTATACCACTTTAAAGCGCAAAGGTAAAGAGAAAAATGTACGAAAAATTATATGACGATAATGCATATGCTGTTGAATTTTTATCAGAAGTGGTCTCAGCGTATGTAACTACGTGGGAAGACGAAGAAGTATTTGAGTTTGTACTTGAAAAAACAACATTTTTCCCCGAACAGGGAGGCCAGACCTCGGATACAGGTATGTTTTACGATACAGACACAGAAAATGAATTCGAGGTGTTTCATGCATATATAAAGGATGATACCGTATATCATCTGGCCCGTCTCGTAAAAAAGCCGGTAGAGACTAAAAAGAGAAAAAAACAGGAAGAGGAAGAAGAGATAATAGATCCGAAATCAGTAAAGCTTCCTAAGCGTATCATCGGCAGGATCAACTGGGATGAGCGTTTTGACAAGATGCAGCAGCATTCGGGAGAGCATCTGGTATCGGGTACCGTACACAGGCTGTTCGGATATGATAATGTCGGTTTTTCGCTCAGCAGTGATAATGTGACTCTTGATTTTAACGGTAAGTTTACCGATGAGGATATATTGGAGATTGAGAAAACGGTAAACCGTGCCGTATTTGAGAATTTCAAGGTAAAAGTATATTATCCTACACCTGAAGAGCTTAGAAAGATCCCTTACAGAAGTAAAAAGGAACTTGTAGGCAGGATTAGGATTGTGAAATTCCCGGGATATGATATCTGTGCCTGCTGTGCACCTCATGTGGCAATGACCGGTGAAATAGGCCTTATCAAGATTGTATCTGCGGAGCATTTTAAGGGCGGAACAAGGATGTCCATAAAATGCGGATACAGGGCGCTTGAAGATTACAGGAATCTGCTTGATTCTGCAAAAGGAGTCTCAAGGCTTCTGTCAGTGACTAAGGAAGATGTATTTCCTGCTGTAGAGAAACTGAACAATGACTTAAGAGATGCCAGATTTGAGCTTAACGGATATAAGACAAAGGTGCTGGATGCTGCTTTTGAAAGTGCTGTAGCATCAGGTGACGGAGATCATAACAATCCTATCATGTTTACATCGGGGCTTGATGCTGCCATAATCAGAAAGTCCATCAATAATGTGATCGACCGGACTAACGGTTATTGCGGAGTATTTTTCACAGGTGATAAAGAAGGATACAGTTATATCATTGGAAGTAATGTTAAGGACTGTACCATACTTGCGTCTGCTCTTAAAGAAAAATTCGGCTCTAAGGGAGGCGGAAATAAGAGCATGATACAGGGTAATGTAGTAGCCACAGAGGATGAGATAAAAGAGTTTCTAAAGGATTATTCCGACGGAGTGTTTATATAATATGGACAGTTCAAACAAAAAAATAATACTTGCATCCGCATCTCCGAGACGTAAGGAGATCATGGAGAAGCTCGGGTTTGATTTCGAGATAAAGGTAAGCGGCTGCAAAGAGGTAACGGATGAATCTGAGCCCGGAAAAGTAGTGGTACAGCTTGCTACTACAAAAGCTTTGGATGTTGCTGAAAAGCATGCCGGCATTGATAATATTGTGGTCGGTGCGGATACCGTGGTAGCTCATAAAGGCTCGATCTTGGGTAAGCCTTCAGATGAATATGCCGCATTTGATATGATAAAAAGCTATGCGGGCGATATACATAAGGTATATACCGGAGTGTGCGTAGTTGTGCCATATAAGAATGAAGAGGATAAAACTCATATCACAGAGATCTTAAAAAGGTTTGAGAGAGACTCTAAAGAGTTCTTTGGAGTAGAGAACCTGAAGGCAGTTAATTTTACTATTAATAAAACTAAAGAATCTGCTGATACAGCTGCAGATGTCGATAAAGATGATTGCAGCTATGGTGTGATCACGGTATCTTACAGCGTATATACCGATGTGCATGTAGTACCGATGAGTGATAATGAGATCAGAAAATATGCCACAAGCGGTGAGCCTCTGGATAAAGCCGGAGCATATGCCATACAGGGCGGATTTGCACCATATATAAGCTCTATACAGGGAGATTATTACAATGTAGTTGGTCTCCCTGCTTGTTCATTGTATGCGTTATTGAAGGAGTTATGATATGCAGCTGACAGATTCCGTTAAAACGGTTAAAGGTGTGGGAGATAAATCCTTATCACTTCTTGAAAAACTGAATATCCATACCGTACGGGATCTGCTCAGGCACTATCCGGTAGATTATGATAATTTCCAGATGCCTGTACAGATAAATACTGCTTCGGAAGGGCAGACTGTTACAGTAGAAGGTGCCGTATCGAGAGTAACAACACGGCCGACAGCACGGAAAAAGGTGATCACATGCTATGTGTCCGATCCCAGCGGTGCGTTGAAACTTATATGGTTTAACCAGCAGTATCTGATAAAGATACTTAAACCCGGCTTCAGGTTCCTGTTCAGAGGTACGGTAAAAAGGGATAACGCCGAGTATGCCATACTTCAGCCCAAAATGTATCAGCGCCAGGAGTATGCAAAACTCCTTGGATCATTGCAGCCAAAATACGGACTTACCAAGGGTATTACCAGTGCGTTTATATCCAAAGCTGTAAAACAGGCATTTTCAGAGATAAAGATAGAAGATCAGCTTCCTGCATCTTTCCGTAAGGAAAACAATCTGATGAAGCTGTCTGATGCCGTAAAAACCATTCATTTCCCCAAAAATATGGATGAGGCATTGGAAGCAAGAAAGAGACTCGTATTTGACGAGTTTCTTGATTTTATACTTGCTTTACGTGCGTTAAAGACTAAAAAGGAAGAGGCAGTAAATAATTTCGTGATCACGGATTATTCCGCATGTGAAAAACTTATCGGTGGACTGCCTTTTAAACTGACTAATGCTCAGCAAAAGACATTTAATGATATAAAAAAGGATATGTCTTCCGTACGTCTTATGTCAAGAATGGTGGAAGGTGATGTCGGATCCGGAAAAACGGTTATAGCTATGCTGGCCGTGCTTTCCGTTGTACAGGCCGGATATCAGGCAGCTGTAATGGTACCGACTGAAGTGCTGGCCAAGCAGCATTTTTATGATTTTGAGGAAAAACTTGGGAAATACGGGGTAAGGACCATACTGTTAGTAGGGTCTATGACAGCCGCTCAGAAAAGAAAAGCTTATGAAAAGGTAGAAGCACATGAAGCCGATGTAGTGATAGGCACACATGCCCTTATACAGGAAGGACTGCAGTTTGATAATCTTGCACTTGCAGTAATAGATGAGCAGCACAGATTCGGTGTGAATCAGAGAAAAGCTCTTAAAGAAAAGGGCCTTCATCCTCATGTACTCTCGATGAGTGCAACTCCTATACCGAGATCGCTGAGCCTTATATTGTACGGCGATATGGATCTCTCGGTAATAAATGAGATGCCGGCAGAACGAAAGCCTATAAAAAATGCTGTTGTAGATACCGGTTACAGACCTACGGCCTTGAATTTTATCAGGAAAGAAGTATTAAGCGGCCATCAGGCTTATATCATATGTCCTTTGGTAGAAGAAAGTGAAGATTCGGACGGAGAAAATGTTATCGACTACACTGATAATGTAAGAGATTTCTTTGCAAGTGCAGCACTTAAAAACGGAGACGGAAAGCTCATTAAGACAGAATATCTCCATGGAAGGATGAAGCCTTCGGAAAAGAATGAGATAATGGAGAGATTTGCGGCAGGAGAGACGGATGTACTCATATCAACGACCGTTATAGAGGTCGGTGTCAATGTTAAAAATGCTACAGTCATGATGATAGAGAATTCCGAACGGTTCGGACTTGCACAGCTTCACCAGTTAAGAGGACGCGTAGGGCGAGGCACTTATCAGTCGTATTGTATATTCATGAAAGGAAGCGAAGGCAAGGATATAGACGACAGGCTAAATATCCTTAAAAACAATAACGACGGATTTAAAGTAGCGGAAGAGGATTTAAGACTGAGAGGTCCCGGAGATCTGTTCGGTGTAAGACAGTCCGGAGAACTGTCCTGGAAGCTGGCTGATATATATGCCGATGCACCACTGCTCAGTCTTGCTTCGGAGTATGCTGAAAGAATAGCTGCAGAAAGCTGAAACAAAGAAGTTTCATGATTTTAACGGGACAAATATATCTTGAAAAGAAAATAGGAAATATGTTATAATTAAATGTTGTAATATTATAAGTTTTACACCTGGAGTTAAGTAATGATCGGTATATATTACCTTTTGCTCTGTTTTTGGACAGGTTTTTCTATATTGGAGCCGTTTTTCGGTGACTTAAAAGTATTTACGGGAAAAACATTCAGTAAAAAACAGATAGTTTTAAGCAGCTGGTATTTCAGGCTGCCTGCTTATTTTGTTACGGGTGTTCCCGTACTTACATGGGCAGTATATATTTTTTCATATTTACTGAAGAATACGGCTAATCCTTTGGGATATGCCAATGTGATAGTTATGATCGCTGCTACCGTATTCTGCTCGGTCATGCTGATATTTATCTTAAAGAAAAAAGTCAGCAGATTTAAGGGCGAAACGGATAAGATATCTACAGCAGAGATCATAATGACGGGCTTTGTAGTCATGCTGTCGATGTATCTGATGTTCAGGTCATTAGGTATGGCAGACGGCAAGCTTAAGATCGGACTTTCGGTATTCAGCGATTTTTCGACCCACCTCAGCATGATGAGGTCGTTCTCGCATCTTGGAAATGTGCCTACACATTATACATTCTTCGGCGGTACGGATGTAAAATACCATTTTATGTTCCAGTTCCTTTGCGGAAATCTGGAGTTTTTGGGATTAAGGCTTGATCTGGCACTTAATATCCCGAGTATCTTAAGCATGGTATTTTCGTATTTCCTGCTTTATGTACTGGCTGTAAAGCTGTGCGGGAAAAAGACCATCGGTATGGTCACTCTGGTGCTTTATTCCTTCAGAAGTTCAAGCGCGCTGTTTGAATACATATTATCACTTCCGGAAGGAGAGGTGTGGTCTACACTTACCAATAAGGACATATGTGAGTTTATAGGTACCACCAACCACGAGGACTGGGGACTCTGGAACCTCAACGTATATGCCAATCAGAGACATTTTTCATTCAGCCTTACGATAATGCTTTTAGTACTTATCATGATGCTTCCGGCATTTTATGAAGGCTGCGCCAGGATAAAACAGTATTTTACGGAAAACGGGTTCAGTTTTAAAGATTATATCATCACATCCTTTGTCACTAATGAAGGCTGGGTGGTAAAGGATTACAAAAGTTGCATATATGCGGGTATTCTGCTCGGACTTTCGGGATTTTTTAACGGAGCGGTACTCATAGGGACGGTTATAATTCTGTTCTTTTTAGCTGCAGGCAGCGACAGAAGACTGGAATATGTGATACTTGCAGGCATAGCCGGGGTACTTGCTCTCATTCAGAGCAAATGCTTTATAAAGTCATCGCTTTTCTCTCCGCAGTTTTTCTACGGATTCTTAAGTGAGCCGAGGACTTTATTCGGGACACTCGATTATGTACGCAGGATGATGGGCATACTTCCTCTGGTACTTATCATTCAGCTGCTGCGTGTTAAGACCATGCACAGGTACATCATGTTTACCTTCATGGCACCTGTAATATTTGCATTTACAGTATCACTTACGCCAGATATCGCCGTAAATCACAAGTATGTGATGATAGGCATCATGCTGCTTGATATATATGCGGCAGCATTTGTGGTCAGCCTCTTTGAAAAAAGAGATATACTGTACAGGGCAGTTGCGGTATTGCTTACAATATGCCTTACATTTACCGGACTTTTCGAGTTTATAATATTCTCAAGGAAGAATACCAATGAAAGGTCAATCCTTTATTCCTATGAGGATGATATCATGCGATGGATATGGGATAATGCCGATAAGGATGATATATTCCTTACAGCCAATTATTTCCTGACTTATGGCGGGTACGGTAACTCCATGGTGCTTTCGGGCGCACAGCTGTATAACGGCTGGGAGTATTTCAGCTGGTCGGCAGGATATGAAGTCGGAGAACGTGATGAACTGGAGATTGCTATATATTCCGCAACGGATAAGGATAAGTTATATGCCGATGTCGAAAGAGCGGGTATAGATTATATAGTCATAGACAGATTTAACCGCGATTCCGATATGTATGAACTGAATGAAGCACTGATCAATTCTTCATTTGAAGAAGTATTCTATACGGACAACGGGTTAGACAGATTTTCAATATTTGATACAAGCAGGAAGATCACTGTTGTACCGGATTAAAATAAAAGTTCCGGATACCGGGATTTTAGAGGGATTATCAATGAGTACTAATAAAAAAACTGATACAAAGAATCAGAGCAGTAAAGCAGAAACAAAAGAAATAGTAAGCTATGTACCTAAAAAAGAGAAAAAAGAGGACAAGTTTATAAAACACGATTTTTACGGAAAACTTGCAGTATTCGGGTTCTCGTTTATAGCTTTGTTTTACATAGCTTCGAAGCTTTTCGGGGATGAACTGGGTGAAGTTATAAGATGGTGGCTTGTGCTTATGTGCGCAGGTCTTGCATTTATGCCTTTAAGCATGATACTTTTCAGACGATTCAGGGATTCCGGCTGGCTGTTCTCAAAGGTTATCGGTATCGCGATATCTGGATGGTTCATATGGTTCCTGTCATCGATAAAACTTATTAAGTTTACCGAAGGCGGATGCTGGTTTTCGCTTGTTTTCTGTTTCGTAGTAAATGCTGCTGTATTCATTCTTTATATCAGAAATCATAAAGAAGATTATGATCTGTTTGAAAGGCCGGAGGATGTCATAACTCATGCTTTCCTTGCGGAAATGCTGTTCTTTATCGCATTTATCATTTGGAATTATATCAAAGGATTTAAGCCTGAAGCATACGGTACAACTGAGAAGATGATGGACTACGGCTTTATGAAGGCTATGTTTAAGTCCGATTATATGCCTCCCGAAGATATGTGGATGGCAGGAGAGCCTATCAATTACTACTATGTGGGCCAGTTCATGACCACATATATCACTAAGCTTGCTGGCTCTACAGTTGAGTACGGATATAACCTGTCTCTTACCATGCTTTCGGCATTCGGATTCTCGCTTCCCTGCTCGATCATATTTAATGCTGCATTTAATGTAAAGGAAGAAAAAGAAAAGTTCCTGGACGGAGTATTCCCTTATTTTGCAGGCGGACTTGCAGGACTTGCCGTATCTATTGCCGGCAACATGCATTACTGCGTATTCAACAATGTTGCACCGGTGCTCCGGAATCTGCTGGGAATAGATAAGCTCGCTGAGGATGCAGAGTATACTTTTGATAATTACTGGTTCCCGAATGCCACGAGATATATCGGATATAATCCGGATACAGCAGACAAGACGATACATGAATTCCCCAGTTATTCATTTGTGCTGGGCGATCTGCATGCTCATGTCATAAATATCATGTTTGTGCTTACGGTTGTTGCAATACTGTTGGGACTTTTGCTCATAAAGAAAAAAGAGCTTGAAAATGCTTTGACAGGTACTTACTTAAAAGCTGACAGTAAAAAGGGAATATGCGGTTTCGCATATAAAGATATCTTTGCTCCTTCGATAGTTGTGACCGGCTTCTTTATCGGATTGTTCCATACGACAAACTACTGGGATTACCCCATATATTTTGTAGTAGCCGGTGCCGTCATATTGTTTATGAACTGCAGGCTTTACAACTTCTCGTTGAAGACACTTTTACTTACCCTTTTCCATGCGGTAGTGGTAATAGTTACGGCGAAGATCACAGCCCTTCCTTTTACGGTTCATTTCCATCAGATAGCAAGCCAGCTGAATATCTGCGGTAACCATACACCTCTGTATCAGCTGATGATACTCTGGGCGTTACCTGTAACGGTTACCCTTACATTCCTGGGTACAAAGATCGCCGAAAGAAAAAAGGATGCGGAAGAATACGCTGAAGAACCTAAGGACACAGATCCCGGCAGGAAGAATCCTTTATTCAGATTCATCGCCAAGATGTCTGTCATGGATATGTTTGTCCTTACTCTGGGATTATGTGCCATCGGTCTTGTGATACTGCCTGAGGTAGTATATGTAAAGGATATCTACAGCGGTGACTACAAACGTGCCAATACCATGTTCAAGCTGACATATCAGGCATTTATCCTGTTCGGTATGGTAATGGGCTATGTGATCAGCAAGTATCTGTTCTACGCCAGGAAAACTTCACAGAGGGCCTTCGGCGTCATAATGTTTTTACTCCTGTTTGCAACATTCGGATATTTTGATAATGCTACAAAGGCATGGTTCGGTAATTATGATTTCCTGAACGGATTGGAAGAATCGGATGTAACCTTAAACTTTGTCCTGGATGTGATATATTATGCGATAGGATTCCTTGTGGTATTCAACCTGCTATTGCTGTTTATACGCAAGAAAAAGAGTATATACGATATAGTTATCCCTGCAGTGCTCTATATATTTGCGGTTATAGTAGTCATGGAACTTTTCGGCAAGCTTTTTGCGGTAAGCGAAAGATATCAGGGACTTAATTCAGGTATATATCTGCAGGATGAAAATATGGATGATTTCCTGGCTACCAACTATATCAATGAGAATATAGAAGGACGTCCCGTACTTTTGGAGGCAAACGGCTTAAGTTACAAGTATTATAACAGAGTATCTGTTATCACCGGACTTCCCACAATTCTCGGTTGGAGGACACATGAGTGGCTGTGGCACAGTGATTCGTCCAACGGAAATGTGCCCGATATCGTAGAGGAAAGGGAAGAGGATATTGAAACCATCTATACTTCCGATGATGTCGATGTAGTAAAAGGACTTTTAAACAAATATAAAGTAGAATATATATACATCGGCGGATGTGAAAGAGAAAAATTCGGCGGCTCTATTGATTATGATACTCTTTTTGAACTTTGCGATGTATGGTATCCGGAAGATTTTGTATCTCCGAGAGAGAATATCACATTTATTCTTAAGGTAAAAAGGTGAGCATATGAGTTCAGACAATTCTATTTTAAACGATATAACAGAGAAAATGAGTTCGTCGTCGTATGACGATGAGAGGATAGATGCTTCTCTTGCGGTTATCGGAGAAGGTCTGGACTTATCATATATTGCTGTTAAAGAGTTTGTATCCGAGAATCATATCCTGTGCTGTACATATGAGTGGAGCAAGGACGGAAAAAGGGAGCTTATCAATACCGAAAGCAGGATATCCGATGATATCTGGGAAAGATGGGTGAACGGCAAAGGTATATCCACATCGGGATACCTTGAATGGAATGCAAATATGGGAGTTCCCTGCCCGTTAAAACAGATAAGGAAATCCCTGGCAGGTTCCATAATGCATGTACAGCTCTTTAATGAGGACAGCCTCATAGGATGTATCGACTTTGTGGACAACAGACCTAAGAGAAGATGGACGAATGCCGATAAGACTGTAATCTTAAAGTTTAAGAGCCTGCTTTCGGAATATCTGTCAAAATGGCATGAAAATAAAAAGACGATAACCAGTGAGATCATAAGCTCGGTATACGACCATACCACCAGACTTCCAAAATATGAGCTTTTCTGCATGGAAGTAGAGGAAAGCTTTAAAGAGCTTGAGAACTCACAGCTTGTAATATTGAGCGTCGATTTTACGAATTTTAAGTTTATAAACGAGAAATACGGGCATGAGGAAGGCGACTTATTCTTAGAGACAGTTGCTAAGAATATCTATGCTTATACGAAATGGCTGATATCATGCTGCCGTTCACATTCGGACAATTTCCTGCTTGTATGTAAATGCGACAGGATATATACAAAGGCTCGTATCATTAATACAATAGAGGATATTTCACGTGATTTCGTAAACCGTATCTCGGAAAAGTACTTTGACTGCAATCTGTGCATCAATATCGGTGTGCATATCATAAGATCGGATACAGAAAACATAGAACAATGCATATCCAATGCCAATCTTGCCAGAAAATATGCAAAAAAGAAAAAGCATGAATACGGACACAGCTGCCTGACATACGATCCTGCCATGGCTTTTGAGCTTAAAAGAAGGGCAGAGTATATATCGGATATGAAAAAAGGCATTGAGAGCGGTGAATTCTTCCTTGAGTTCCAGCCACAGGTCATGACCGATAATATGGAAATCATAGGTGCAGAGGCACTGGTCAGATGGAAGAAGGATAATTACAACAGGCTTATGCCTGAGGATTTCCTTGAAATCTTTGAAAAAGACGGCTGTATCGTAAAGATGGACTATTATGTTTACGAACAGGTATTTAAGCTTATCGCGGACAGGATTAAAGAGAAAAAGCCGATGTTCCCTATCTCGATAAACGTTTCCATAGTTCATTTCTGTGATAACAAGCTGCTGCCTTTTATCGATTCGCTGATAGAAAAATACAAAATCCCGTTGAATTATATCAACTTTGAGATAGATGAGCGTATCGCCGTCATGAGGATGGATAATGTCGCTTATGTGATAGATGAACTGCGAAGCAGGGGATTCCGCGTATATATCGACAATTTCGGTTCCGGATACTCGGCACTTAATACTCTTACGAGACTTAACGTCGACGGTATAAAGATCGGCAGGACCCTCATGAAAAAGGAACTTGACAGTACCGACCAGATCATCATCCGGTGCGTTGTAAACATGGGAAACAAGCTTAGTCTTGAAGTGATAGCTGAAGGAGTGGAGACCCCGGAACAGCGTGCATTCCTTATAAAGAGCAGCTGCGACTATATGCAGGGAAATTTCTTCTCAAGACCTTTGAGCATTGAGGCACTTGATGCGCTTTTAGCTAAACAGGGGGTGACCGCATGAGAGTAATATCGGGATCCGCTGCCAGAAGAACATTGTGTACGCCTGCCGGAATGGAGGTAAGACCTACTACTGACAGGATCAAGGAGACTTTATTTAATATCCTGGCTCCGTACATATATGATGTTGATTTTTTAGACTGCTTTGCCGGGTCAGGCGGTATAGGCATAGAAGCATTAAGCCGCGGGGCCAAGTCTGCAGTATTTGTTGATAATAACAGACAGTCCATCGTATGTATAAAGAAAAACCTGGAAACTACAGGTTTAAACGATAAGGCATATGTATTATCGATGGACTATAAGGCTGCTTTAAGCAAGCTTGCATATGAAGGCAAAAGCTTTGATTTTATCTTCCTTGATCCTCCTTATAAGCTGGGAGTTGAAGAAGAAGCCGTGAAGATCATTGAAAAACTTGGCTTACTTAAGCCTGACGGAAGGATAATAATAGAGGCTGCGGCTGTCACTCCGTTCGATTTTATCGAAGATACGGGCTTCGAGATAATCCGCGAAAAAAAATATGGCTCAAATAAACATCTTTTTATTGCATATAAATAAAAAAAACTGTATAATCAGTTAGAAAGGAACCGTTTAAGTCACGGTTGAGGTTAAAAGATGAAAATAGCATTATATCCGGGTACATTCGATCCGGTTACATTAGGACATCTTGATATCATTAGGCGTGCTGCCGGTGTGTGCGATAAGCTTGTGATCGGCGTATTGCCCAATTCGGCTAAACGTCCCTGGTTCTCCGTAGAGGAGAGGATAGAGCTTATAAAAAAGGTTACAAGCGATCTTGATAACGTAGTGGTAGAGAGCTTTGACGGCCTGACTGTTGATTTCGGTAAGAAGATCGGAGCAAGTGTTATAGTCAGAGGCCTTCGAGCTATCACCGATTTTGAGTATGAACTTCAGATAGCACAGATCAACCACAGGCTAAATCCCGATATCGATACCATATTCTTTACCACTAGCGTTGAGTATTCCTATGTAAGCTCAAGCATAGCCAAGGAAGTTGCAAGCTACGGCGGAGACGTATCCGGACTTGTACCGCGCGAGATCATAGACGATCTGTTTGAAAAGCATAAGTCAAGGACAAAATAAAAGAGTGTTTAGGAGGAAGGTAACATGGCACAGTCAAGAATTGAAGAGATCATTAATGAATTGTATGAATATGTTGAGTCTGCAAAGACCAATATCACCCAGTCCAAGATAGTTATCCAGAGAGAGGATATATTCGGATATCTGGATGAGCTTCGTCTTGGTATTCCTGATGAGATCAAGCGCTGCCAGAAGATCATAGCCAACAGGGAAAATATCATAAGCAAAGCAAACGATGACGCAAAGGGCATCATTGATGAAGCTAATGAAAAGGCTAAGCAGATCGAAGAAGACGGCAAGGAGCGTGCACAGCAGCTCGTAGAAGAAACTGAGATCATGAGGAATGCTTACGATCAGGCTAATAAGATGGTTCAGGCAGCTAAGAAGCAGGCAGAGAAGATAATAGCAGATGCAGAGCAGTATTCAGGCACCATTAAGAGCGGCGCTATGAATTACGCTGACGATATGCTTGATACCATCGAGAAGATCATAGCTACAGCATACAGGGAAGCAAAGGATAATTCCGACCGTCTGGTTGTTGCTCTTAAGAACAACCTGGCAGCTCTCCAGCAGAACCAGGAAGAACTCCGTGAAGCCAAGGAAAGCCCTGAGGGCGTTTTCTCGGTTCCTGAAGCAGGACAGCAGCAGCCCGAGTATTTTGAGAATACTGAAGATGGTGATGATTATAATTTCCCTGAGGGTACATTCGATCAGTTTTAATTTAAGTTATTAAATAAATTTGTGATTTAAAAACCGTCAATCTGTGTTATAATCTCACCGTTGACGGTTTTATTATACGTGTAATGACGGATGAGGTGGATATGAGGAATTACGAAGTAATAATCCCTGTATATAATCCTGACAAAAGGTTTTATATAATGCTTAAAAGACTGCTTCTGCAGTCCGTTAAGCCTGATAAGATAAATATAATACTTACACTATCGGAAAAATATGGTGAGCCTGCTTTTATTAAAGGGCTTGCAGAGCATAATATCAAATCCCCCGTAATAACCGTCGATGCTATTGAAAAAAGCGAGTTTAACCACGGCGGAAGCAGGCAGAAAGCAGCCGAAAAGGTAAAAGCCGGATACGCTCTTTTTATGACACAGGATGCGGTACCGTACGACAGTAAGCTCGCAGAGCACATGCTTGCAGAATTTGATAATGAAAAGGTAGCTGTCTCATATGCAAGGCAGATACCCTATAAAAATGCCACGCTGCGTGAGAAGTTTGCAAGAAGTTATAATTATCCGGAAGAGTCTTCGATAAAGGATAAAAAGATGCTTGATGAAGGAAAGATTAAAGCGATATTCTGTTCCGATGTATGTGCGATGTATGATATGAAGATTTTTAAAGAACTCGAGGGCTTTGAAAGGGAGACGGACTTTAATGAGGATATGCTGTATGCAAACAGAGCCCTTCTTAATGAGTACCTTATAAGCTATTGTGCAGAGGCTGAAGTATATCATTCTCACAATCTTTCATTTACCGGACAGTTTAAACGGAATAAGGAAATAGCGCGTTCGCAGATGGAACATCCTGAGGTATTTGAACCTCTTAATTCGGAAAGCGAAGGGTTGTCTTTTGTGAAGAACGGTGTAAAATATATGCTTGATAACGGATCTGTAAAAGATGCTGCAGCATTTGTTACAGACTGCGGATTTAAGTTTTTGGGATTTAAAGCAGGTAAGCTTTTTAAATAATATGATGGCTATGCTATAGGAGATTATTTTTATGTATAACGTGAACATCATAATGTCGGTATATAACGGCGAAAAGTATTTAAGTGAACAGATAGATTCTATTATCGCTTCCACATCGGATAACTGGAAGCTGTATATTTTTGATGACTGTTCCACGGATTCCAGCTTTTTGATAGCTTCTTCCTATGCTGAAAAGTATAAGCATAAGATATATGCTTTTAAAAACCACAGCAACATGGGATCAACCTTAAGCTTCCTGCATAATCTGAACCTCGTATCGAAAAGGATCAGGTCTGCCGATAAGAAAATGATAGCTAACGGTTACAGACCTAAAGTGAGAAAGCCCATACTGGCTAAGATAGCAGGTATTAAAGTAATAAAGACCACCGCTGTCAACTTTGTAAAAAAGCATAAGGAAAAAGTATCGGGTCCGATCAAGTGCAGCCAGTACTATATGTTCTGCGACCAGGATGATTCGTGGCTGATGGATAAGATAGCACTAACCGTAAGCAGGATCAGGAAAATAGAGAGGTACAGGGGAAAACACAAGCCGGCTATGGTGTTTACCGACGCGATACTTGTGGATGAAGAGTTAAAGTTTGTCGACAAGTCATTCTTTAAGACCAATCATATGAAAGCCGGAAAATGCGACCTCGGACATCTTCTTATGGAGAACAAGGCCATCGGATGTACTGTAGCAATAAACCAGGCTGCTGCCGATATATTGGCTCTTACCTGTCCTTCTGCGGATAATAAATACAGATACAGAAATGAATATGATTACATAAGATATCATGACTGGTGGATGGCACTTATATGTGCATCATTCGGTACCGTAAAGTATTATCATGTACCTACCGTAATGTACAGACAGCATGGCGGCAACCAGGTAGGACAGGGGAATTTCTCTGATTATGTAAAGAAACGTTCACAAAGCAAGGAAGACATAAAGAAAAGGATAGATGCCACCATCAAGCAGGCTGAATGCTTCTACAGATGTTACGGTTCTTACCTTAAGAAAAGAAAGCTAAAAGTAATAAAGCACTTTATAATGCTTCAGGAATACCATCCCGTGATAAGAAGACTTATCATGTTCAGATACGGATTCTTTAAATCGGGGCTGCTGCGTAATGTGGCACTACTCATGACTATATAAAAGCAGGTGAAGATATGTTCGGATATGTTGTAATAAACAAACCTGAAATAAAGTTTAAGGATTTTGACCTGTACAGGTCTTATTATTGCGGATTATGCAGGGACTTAAAAGAGGATTTCGGATTTAAGGGACAGATGACCTTAAATTACGATCTGACATTCCTTGCTATTCTCCTCGACGGACTTTATGAGGATAATACCGTGGTATCAGAGTGCAGATGTATCGTACATCCTTTTTCAAAGCATGTGACCAGAAGAAACGAATATACCGACTATGCTGCGGATATGAACATATTGCTCACATATTATCAATGTCTTGATGACTTTAAGGACGATAAAAACAGGAAGAAAAAGAGATTTGCCAAGGCTTTAAAGTCAAGAGCGGAAAAAGTAATGGAAAAGTATCCCGAAAAGTCAAAAAAGATTGAGGATGAATTAAAAAAGCTTGCCGAATACGAGAATAAAGGCGAGGAGAATATTGACCTTACTTCCGGATGCTTTGGAAGGATCATGTCCGAGCTTTTCCTGTATAAGACGGACGAATGGGAGGAATATCTCGACAAAATGGGATTTTTCCTCGGGAAATACATATATATCCTGGATGCTTTCTGCGATTATGACAAGGATATGGAAAAAGGCAGATTTAATGCATTGAAGGGTATCGGCAAGGACCAGAATACCATTAAAAACATGCTGACACTCATGATGTCGGAATGTACAAAGAATTATGAAATGCTTCCCATAGTGGAAAATAACGATATATTACAGAATATCCTGTATTCCGGTGTGTGGACGGGCTTTGAGATGGGCTCGGTTCCCAAGAGAGATACAGATCAGGTATAAAAAAGGCAGTGAGGTGGATTTATGTTAGACCCGTATCTTGTCCTGGGTGTAGGAAGATATGATGACGATCAGACGGTAAAAAAGGCTTACAGGGCTCTCAGCAAACAGTATCATCCGGATAATAATATCAATAATCCGAACAAGGAAGCTGCTGAGGAGACCTTTAAGAAGATACAGATAGCTTACGAGCAGGTAATGCATGAGAGAAGCTTAGGTATCGGCGGCCCCAACGATCCGGAGAGGGCTCAGTATGAGACCGAGAGGCAGAACCGTAACAGCTATCAGAATCAGAGCTCTTATCAGAATCAATATCAGTCTCAGACACAGAGTCAGAACAATTCATATTACAATAACAGAACAGCTGAAAAAGAAAGAACAAATACCTCCGACAGCTGGTGGAACAGTTCTGCATTTAATGATAATAATCAAAGCAATTATAATTCCGGTAACAATAATTATTATTCCGATAACAATTATAATCAGGGGAATAATAATTATTATCAGAACAATAACAACTATCAGAACAATAACAGTTACCAGAGTAATAACGGTTATTCCCAGGGGAACAGCGGATTTAACCAGAAAACAACAGGCGGTTATTATACAGGTACCGGAAGTCAGAGAAACTATGAATACAGCAACTCCGGCGGATATTATTACAGCAGTAATTTTAACGGTTCTACCAGGACTGACTTTAATAATACTCAGGACAACGGATTGCTTAACGAAGTAGCTACAAGCATTAACAGCAGGGACTTCTTTAAGGCACTCGATCTCTTAAGCACCATAAATAACAGGACTGATGTATGGTATTATTACAGTGCGGTGGCTAATCTCGGACTGGGTAACAATGTAACAGCCATGTATCACGCCAAAACGGCACTTAACATGAAACCTGACAGCATAGAATATAATGAACTGGTAAGAGGTATGGAAAGCGGTACACTTCAATATCAGGGCAGAGCCGATATGTTTAAACCTCATAATCCTAAGCCCGGTAACATATGCGTAAAGCTTATCATAGCCAATATCGCACTTAATGTTTTCTGCGGCGGCGGCGGAGCTATATGCAACGGATTATGCGCTATATGCTGATAAAAAATGCCGTTTTACAGTATGCTGATAAGCCTTCCCCTTGAGGGGAAGTTGCCCGCCTTCAGGTGGGCGGATGAGGTGTGATTAAATGAAAAAAATTTGTATCACCTTAATTCTTATAATAATAGCCGGAATTCTTTCCGGCTGCGCAATCAAGCCGGTAACCAGTGTCTCGGGTAACGGCTTTTATTTTGATACTTTTGTGAGCTTTACCGTATATGGGACCGAAGACCCCGAGATTATCAAAGGTTTAAAGTCAGAGTGCGAAAAGTATGAAAAGATATTCAGTGCCGTCGATCAGAGAAGTGAGTTGTATCACTTAAATAAGGGGGATACTGATGAGGTATCCGGGGATCTGTATGAAAGTGTTAAAAAAGCCCTTTTGTTATGCGAGTATAGTGACGGGCTGTATGATATTACGATAAGACCGGTCAGTGAACAATGGCAATTCGTTCCGGAGGAACCGGGTGGTTCGGTCCTTCCTGTCATTCCTGATGATGAGAATATTAAGAAAGCATTGGAAAAAGTCGATTACAGGAAAGTAAAACTCTCTGAGACTGAAGATGGTAAGTATAAGATCGATCTTAACGGTACTGCTATAGATATGGGTTCGGTGGCAAAAGGATATATCGCTGACAGACTGATAGAGTACCTGAAAGAAAAGGGCATAAAATCTGCGATAATCTCACTGGGTGGCAATATAGTCTGCTTAGGTGACAAGCCTGTGGAAAATGACGGCAAAGTCGAAGAACAGGATTATACAGTAGCTATAAAATCGCCGTTTGCCGCAAAGACAAGTACAAATGATGACAGTTCCGGTCAATATGCTGACATAGTATATATCAGGGATAAGTCAGTGGTAACATCCGGAATATATGAAAGAAGCTTTGAAAAAGATGGTATTACCTATCATCACCTGATCGACACCAAAACAGGTTATCCGTGTAACAGTGATCTGGCTTCTGTATCGATAATTTCGGATTCATCGTTCGAAGCTGATATATTGAGTACTGTATGTTATTATCTGGATTACGATAAAACAATAGAGTTACAAAATAAAGATATTGTCGGAGATTTCGAGGCAGAGTTTATATATAAGGATGGCAGTGTAAAAAGGACAATGGGGTTCAGTAAATATGAACATAAAGGGGAAGACTAAATTATTATATTTTTTGATAAAAATTTAACAAAAAAGTGTTGTAATTATCGAAAAAATTTAGTAAAATATACAAAGTAGTTTTATAAAATGTATTGGAGGACTTTGTAAATGAACACCTATAAGAGCGAAGCGATTCGTAATGTAGCTATTTTGGGGCATGGCGGCAGCGGAAAGACAACTCTCGTTGAAGCTATCGCGCTGACTAAGGGCATTATCTCACGTCAGGGACGTGTTGAAGAAGGTAATACCATTAGTGACTATGATAAAGAAGAGATTAAGCGTACCTTCTCTATCAGCACTTCTTTGATTCCTGTAGAGCATGACGGGATTAAGATCAATTTCCTTGATTGTCCCGGTTATTTCGACTTTGTAGGAGAAGTAGAGGAGGCACTTGATGCAGCAGGAGCTGCAATAATAGTAGTTAACGCTAAGGCAGGCGTTGAAGTAGGTACCATAAAGGCTTGGGAGATGTGCGAGAAGAAGAAGCTTCCCAGAATGTTCTTCATAACAGCTATGGATGATCCCAATGCTAACTTTGCAAAAGTAGTTGAGCAGCTGACCGAGAACTTCGGTACCAAGATCGCACCTTTCCATACACCTTTCTTTGAAAACGAGAAGTTCGTAGGCTTCGTAAACGTAGTAAAGATGGGCGGTAGAAAGTTCACCAAGGGCAGCGAGTACACAGAGTGTGAGATCCCGGATTCCGTTAAGGATGATGTTGAGCTTTGCCGTCACGATCTTATCGAAGCTATCGCTGAATCAAGCGAAGAGCTCATGGAAAAGTATTTTGCAGAGGAAGAGTTCACTCAGGAAGAGATTGATAACGCTCTTCATGCTACAGTATTTGACGGAAGCACAGTTCCCGTACTTGCAGGTGCTGCTATCAATCAGCAGGGTACTGTAATGCTTCTTAATGCGATAAAGTCATACCTTCCTTCACCTCTTAACCATAAGGTTATCGGTAAGAGTGCTAAGGATGATTCTGAGTTTGCAGCTAACTATGATATCAATAAGCCTATGACCGCTAAGGTATTTAAGACCATCGTCGATCCTTTCATCGGTAAATATTCCATGATCAAGGTTTGCTCCGGTGTTCTTACATCCGACGCAGTTATATATAATGCAGATAAGGATACAGAAGAAAAGCTTTCACGTCTTTATGTTCTCCGCGGTAAAGAGACTATCGAAGTTAAAGAACTTAACCCCGGTGATATCGGTGCTATAGGTAAGCTTTCCAATACCCAGACAGGTGATACCCTTTCTACAAAGGCTAATCCTGTTGTATTCCCCAGATGCCAGTACAGCGTTCCTTATGAGTATAAGAAAGTTGATACTAAGAATAAGGGTGATGAGGATAAGTTCGCACAGGCTATGGCTAAGCTCTGTGAAGAGGATAAGACCTTAAAGATGGTTCTTGACAAAGAGAACCGCCAGACACTTATCTATGGTATCGGCGGTCAGCAGCTTGATATCGTTGTAAGTAAGCTTTCACAGCGTTATAAGGTAGAGGTTGAGCTTTCTAAGCCCAGAGTACCTTATCGTGAGACCATCCGTAAGAAGGTTGAGAAGCAGGGCAAGTATAAGAAGCAGTCCGGCGGACACGGCCAGTACGGTGATGTTCATATGAGATTCGAGCCTTTAGGCGATATGGAGAAGTCATATGAGTTCGCAGAAGAGATCGTAGGCGGCGTTGTTCCCAAGAACTTCTTCCCTGCAGTTGAGAAGGGACTTGCTGAGTCCGTTCTTAAGGGACCTTTGGCCGGATATCCCGTTGTAGGACTTAAGGCAACATTGTTCTACGGCTCATACCATCCTGTAGATTCTTCGGAAATGGCATTCAAGCAGGCTGCACGTCTTGCATTTAAGGCTGCATTTACAGATCCTAAGGAAAACTGCAATCCTTGCTTGTTAGAGCCCATCGTTTCCATGAAGGTGCTCGTACCCGATAAGTTCACCGGTGATATCATGGGTGACCTTAATAAGCGTAGAGGCCGTGTACTCGGTATGAACCCTGTAGCAGGCGGCAAGCAGGAGATCATGGCTGATGTTCCGTTAGCAGAGCTTTACGGATATTCTACAGACCTTCGTTCCATGACAGGTGGTATCGGTGATTATTCATACACCATCGACCGTTATGAGCAGGCTCCTGCAGATGTACAGGCTAAGGTTGTTGAGGAAGCAGCTAAGTACATGACTGAGGACGAGGAAGATTGATAATGTAATTATTTATTACATAGTATATCAAAACAAAAAGAACGTTGACAGACTGTTATATCTGAAAACGTTCTTTTTTAATTGAACTTTTTTGTAGTTCCTTGTTTGAATCTTGACTTTGTCCTTTTTTTTTATTATTATATCAGATATAGAAATTGTTGTCCTTGTACTACAAATAAAAAAATATTGATTTTTAACATATACAAATTGATGATAAAGTATATTTGAGGGAACGATATAATGGAAAAGTAAATAGTCTGGCAAATGGTAATAGATATAAATTGAAGGAGAAGCAGCATAGAATGAAGAATATTTTAAGTGTATTAATGGTAATCGTTGTATTTGCCATAGTTGGAGCATTTATTCTTTATTTTAATAATTCTGAAAATAATACTTCATCAACAACAGAAGTTGATAAAGATTATTCTTTTATTCTTAATGAAAAAGCAACAGATTTACCTGAGTATTTTGCAGATAACCAGAAACAAGCATGTGAAATAAGCTCAAGGTATTATGAATATCTATGCAAAAATAAAAAAATATCGATTAAAGAAAAAAACTATTCTGTAAATGGTATTTATGCTGAGGATTTTCCTGATTTTTTTGCAGGAACATTTATAAATACTGATGGGAAATTAGTTATTCAGGTTACAGAAAAGTATTATTCTAAAGATTACAGAAACAGTGATTGGTACAAAGAATTAGTAGAAGTAGTACAAAGTGAAGATTTTGCTTGCAATCCTGTAAAGTATTCTTATTGTAGCATAGTAAATGCAATGACAGATCTTCATTGGGGGGATTTTTCAAAAAAATTGTCCGAAGAAAATGTAAAAATTACTGCTTCTTGGATAGATGATTATAGAAATTGTGTTTTCATTGGTGTTAAGGATGATATAGATTATAATAAAGTATTGAAGATGATAGATTCCTCTATTTACATGGTAGTTGTGGAAAATGTGACTATTAGCGAAGATGTGGGCCTATATCCCGGTGGGGATATAACAAAGGCTTCATATGGAGGTTCTTTTTTCAGCATGGCTTGTAGAGCAAGAAGATATGATACCATAAACGGTACTTATGAATATGGAATGTTAACGGCTGGGCATGCTTTTTCTGGAACTTCAAATGTTTATATAAATACAGGAGGAACGAGTAATATCTATATTGGTTACTCACCATATTATCTTCAAAAGAATTCAGGTTCAGTAGATGCGGCTTTTATTTCAACTACTTCTAACATGGATTTGTATAATACAGTGTTTATGGAAACGACAACACTGTATAGTACATGTTTTGTTTCTGTAAACATTGGAACCGTGATTTATAAAAGAGGAACGACAACTCAAACAACTGTTGGATTAGTTACAAGTGGTTCCTATAATTTTAGTAGAGACAATATAGCTTTTACAGATTTTATTAAGTCAACATATTATTCTCAAATTGGAGATAGCGGAGGCATAGTATATACTGCGCCTGATTCAACAAATCATGCATATCCTATTGGAATTCACTCAGGACACGGAGATACAACTAATCAATCTGAACAATACAGCATATGTTGCAAAATCTCAAATGCCCTGAATGGGCTTCAAATTCCATTCGTTTCGATATATCTGTATTAATAGAATGAGAGTATCCACTTTAAGGAAAGAACATAATGGGACTTTTTAACAGCCTCATTTAAAGGTAGTTTATTATGTTTGAAAGATTATATCCCAAAGAGTGGGTGCAATCCACCTACTCGATAGATTTTGAAAAGTATTATAATGAAGGGTTCAGAGGTATCATATTTGATATTGATAACACTCTGGTGCCTCACGGAGCTGACGCGGATGAGAGAGCGATAGCCCTGTTTAAACGTTTGAAAGATATCGGTTATGATGTATGCCTTCTTTCAAATAATAAAAAGCACAGGGTAGAGAGATTTAATAAGGATGTGCATGCCAAGTACATATTTAAAGCTCAGAAGCCGTACTCGAGGAACTATTATGCTGCAGCCATGAATATGAGGATATCCGTTAAATCGGTACTCTGTATCGGAGACCAGCTGTTTACCGATATTTACGGCGGTAATCTTGCCGGGATACATACAATACTGGTTAATCCGATCAATAAAAAAGAAGAGATACAGATAGTATTAAAGAGGATACTAGAAAAGTTTGTATTGCATTTCTATAAAAGGAAATTAAAGAAGGAACATAAGTCCTGGCCGGGACGGAAGTTTACGGGGTGAATGATATGAATATAATGATAATAAACGGACCGAACCTTGATATGCTCGGGATGAGACAGCCGGAAATATACGGAAAAGAAGACTATGATGACTTATGCTACAAGATAGATGAGTGGGCTGGCGACCTTGATATCTCGGTGGATGTACGTCAGAGCAACTATGAGGGCGAGATAGTTGAGTTCCTGCATGAAGCTTTTGAGGATGATTTTGACGGTGTGATCATTAATCCTGCGGCTTATACACATTACAGCTACGCCATAAGGGATGCGTTGCTTATACTTAATGTGCCGGTAGTAGAGGTACATCTTACAGACATCACTCAAAGGGATGAATTCAGGCGTCATTCCGTTATCAGTGACATCTGTGCAAAGACAATAATGGGTAAAGGATTTGAAGGCTATAAAGAGGCTCTTGAATTTTTTTTCGATTTATTGTAAAAAAATATTGCAATTCTTTTCAATTTAATATAATATAAATTAGTTGAATGTACACATAACAAATTGGAGGATTTATTTTTATGATTTCAGCAGGTGATTTCAGAAACGGTTTAACACTTGAGATTGAAGGAGCAGTATTCCAGGTTGTAGAGTTCCAGCATGTAAAGCCCGGTAAAGGTGCTGCATTCGTTAGAACAAAGTTAAAGAACATTATCAACGGTGGTGTTGTTGAGCGTACATTCCGTCCTACAGAGAAGTATCCTCAGGCTCATATCGAGAAGAGCGAGATGCAGTATCTCTATGCTGACGGTGATATGTACAACTTCATGAATACCGAGAATTATGAGCAGATAGCTCTTACCGCTGACCAGATCGGCGATGCATTAAAGTTCGTTAAAGAGAACGATATGGTTAACATGCTTTCATACCAGGGCAAGGTATTCTCAGTTGAGCCCCCTATGTTTGCAGAGCTTGTTATCACTGAGACAGAGCCCGGTTTCAAGGGTGATACAGCTACAGGCGCTTCTAAGCCCGCTACAGTTGAGACAGGTGCTCAGATCATGGTTCCCCTCTTTGTTGAGAGAGGCGATAAGGTTCAGATCGATACACGTACAGGCGAATATCTTAAGAGAATCTGATATCGGTTCTATTATTTGCCATTCCTTAAGGAGTGGCAAATTTTTTTGTTTTCAAATAACAAATTGTATGTTATAATATTTTGGAATATGGATATATGATTGATCATTATCATAATTCCATATTCGGGAAATTTATGAAAGAGCATTAAGGAGTATCAGTATGGAAAATAATGTTGATTTCAAAGGTGATGTAAAAATATCTGACAGCGTAGTTGCAAGTATTGCAGGTCTTGCTGCATCTGAGATCGCAGGTGTTGATTCTTTAAGCGGCAACCTTACCAACGAGATCGTTGCAAAGTTCGGTATCAGGAACAACTCCAAGGGAGTAAAGCTTGAGATCGATAACGGCAGCGTTGTTGCTGATATTTTTGTAAATGTTATATACGGTTATGCTATCCCCGAGGTATCCGCAAAGGTTCAGGAGAAGGTTAAGCAGGCTATAGAGAGCATGACAGGCCTTTCCGTTATCGGTGTAAATGTCAGAGTAGTGGGTATTACAGTTAAAGTCTGATAAGAAAAGGAATTAATGATGAAACGTAGGGAAATCAGAGAACATCTTTTGAGATTGCTTTTCTTAAAGGAGTTTCATGAGGCTGATGAGATAGAAGAACAGAATCAGCTTTATTTTGATGTTCTGCTTCCGAATGAAGGAAAAGGCGTTGACGATGCTAAGGAAGTGATGGAAAGGTATGATAAGCTTAAAACATATCTTCCGGAGATCGATTCAAAGCTGATAACCGAGATGCAGAAATGGAATCTCAAGAGAGTAGGTATAGTAGAACGTAATCTTCTCAGACTTGCCACTTTTGAAGTATTATATGATGAGATACCTTCTGCGGTTGCCATAAATGAAGCGGTAGAACTTGCTAAAATATATGGCGGAGACCAAGCTCCGGGCTTTATCAACGGAGTTCTAAGCAGGATTGTAAAAACAAAAGAAAACACGGAACAGTAATATATGGATAAGAATCTGCTTAAATCCAAAATTGAATATATAAATGATATTTTAGATAAAAATCTTCCTAAAAACGAGGAGTCATACGGCAAGATCTGTGAGGCTATGCGTTACAGCGTATTAAACGGCGGAAAGAGACTGCGTGCGATCATGCTGCTTGAAGCATTCAGGATGTTTGCAGATGACAGAAAAATGGAAGAGAAGCTGGTATATCCGTTTATTACAGCTATTGAGTGTATACATGGGTATTCACTTGTGCATGATGATCTGCCCGCGATGGATAATGATGTGCTCCGTCGCGGTAAACCTACCACTCATGTGGCTTACGGACATGCAATGGGAGTACTGGCGGGGGATGCACTTCTAAATTATGCGTTTGAGCTAATATCCGGTATCAATCTTGAGACATCCGATGCAAAATATGCACCGAATGTTTTAAAAGCAATCAATACCATGTCAGTTAAGGCCGGTTACAGCGGTATGATAGGCGGACAGGTACTTGATACTACCGAGAAGTATACTAAAGACATAAAGATAACCGGCTTTGATGAGCTGGATACTATATCTTCGGATATAAATGATATCGAAAAGCTTAAATATGTTCTCAGGATTTATGAATTAAAGACTTCGCAGCTTTTTGAGGCTGCGCTTATGAGCGGCGCCATACTTGGCGGAGCAACTGAAACCGAAGTAAAAGCTCTTGAGACTGCAGGATATGCATTAGGAATTGCATTTCAGATAGAAGATGATATATTGGATCTTACTTCCGATGCAGCGACTCTCGGTAAGAGTGTAAATATCGACGAGAAAAATGATAAAGATACAGTGGCACGCCTTTATGGTATAGAAAAGGCGCAGGCACTTGTAGAATTATATACTTTAAGGGCTATAGAGAGCCTCAAAGCTACAGGCAGGGATGCAGGATTTTTATGCGAACTGTTTGAAAGCCTTGTATACAGAAGATTATAAAAACGGAAGAATGTATAATGAATATTCTTGACCTTATTAAAGAGCCTAACGATATAAAGAAGATCTCTCCTGATGACTATCGCGAGTTAGCGAAGGAAATCAGGCGTTTTCTTATTCAAAAAGTGAGCAATACCGGTGGTCACCTCGCTTCCAATTTAGGAACTGTCGAGCTGACTATGGCATTGCATCTTTTTTTGACCTTTCCGGAGGATAAGCTCATATTTGATGTAGGTCATCAAAGCTATACACATAAGCTGCTGACAGGCAGAAAAGACGGTTTCGATAATTTAAGACAGTTCGGAGGCATGAGCGGTTTCCCGAGACGTTCGGAAAGCCCGTGTGATGCTTTTAATACCGGACATGCATCCACTTCCGTATCCATAGCTGACGGTATAGTGAAAGCAAGGGATCTAAACGGTGATGATTTTAAGGTCGTAGCAGTTATAGGTGACGGAGCTTTATCCGGTGGTATGGCGTTTGAAGCACTAAACAATGCAGGTCGTTTCAAATCGAATATGATCATAGTTCTTAATGATAACAAGATGTCCATATCGGAAAACGTAGGCGGTATGGCAGCATATCTCGGAAAATTAAGGACTAATTCAAAATATACAGGATTTAAAATGAATGTGGAGGGTGCTTTAAAGGCACTTCCTTACATGGGAGACGAGCTTGTCAGACGTATCAAGACTTCAAAGGAGTCTATAAAGAGCCTTTTCGTTCCGGGCATGCTTTTTGAAAATATGGGTATCACGTATATAGGACCTATAGACGGACACAATATACCTCTAATGCTCAATGCTTTTGAAGCAGCCGCACAGTCACAGAACCCTGTGCTTGTACATGTGATCACCAAAAAAGGTAAAGGATATGCACCCGCAGAGCATGATCCTTCGGGCTTCCACGGAGTCGAACCTTTTTACTGCAATACAGGAGAGAATAAGAATTCAAAGAATGTTAAGTCGTATACCGATGTGTTCTCGGATACTATGCTCGGTATAGGGGAGAGTAATCCTTCGGTAGTTGCTGTTACAGCTGCCATGGCTGACGGTACGGGACTTAAGAAATGGGCTATCAGTTATCCTAACAGATTTTTTGATGTGGGTATAGCGGAAGAGCATGCGGTTACTTTTGCCGCAGGTATGGCGTCACAAGGAATGCATCCTGTGGTAGCTATATATTCGACATTCCTGCAGCGTTCTTTTGACCAGCTTATCCATGACGTGGCACTTAACCATCTGCCTGTGACATTATGCGTGGACAGAGCAGGTATAGTAGGATGTGACGGAGAGACGCATCAGGGTATTTTCGATCTTTCATACCTGTCACAGATACCCGGATTTGTGGTAATGGCTCCTAAAAATGCTAAAGAATTTTCGGATATGCTCGTATTTGCATGCGGATATAACGGTCCTTCGGCTATTAGATATCCGAGAGCCAAAGCATATTACGGATGTGAGACCGATACACCTATAGAGCTTGGTAAATCCGAACTCTTAAGACAGGGTAAAAAAGCTGCAGTGATAGCTGTAGGAAAAATGGTCAAGGTATTAAACGGAGTACTTGATGACCTTCAGGATGAAGGATACGAGCTTACTTTTGTAAACGCAAGATTCGTAAATCCCATTGATTTTGAAATGGTAGATAAGCTCTGCGAGACACACGATCTGCTTATCTGTGCAGAGGAGAATGTTAAGCGCGGCGGCTTTGGTGAGGCTGTAGCCGAATATATCGCGGAAAACGGCAAAAATGTGAGATTTCTTAATATTTCACTGCCTGACAGCTTCCTGCCTCATGGCAATCCTCGCGATATAAGGGATTCAATCGGGTTTGATCCCGAATCCATTAAAGAAAAAATTAAAAAAAGTATTGACGAATGCTAATTTTATGGTATAATCAACTTTGTGCTATTTAAATTACCCAAACAGTTGATTTGGCACAAGTTCACAACTGGAGGGAGGTTAGGTGTGAGATTATGTCAAACGTTATCGTAAAAGAAAACGAGTCATTGGACAGCGCTCTTCGCAGATTCAAGCGTAATTGTGCTAAGGCAGGTATCCAGCAGGAGATCCGCAAGAGAGAGCATTACGAGAAGCCCAGCGTAAGACGTAAGAAGAAGTCTGAAGCTGCTCGCAAGAGAAAGTTTAAATAAGTTTATTTGTTGACCCTTGCAGGTTATTCTGCAAGGGTTTTTTCTTGTTTATACGAAGTTTGTTTTATTAGAACTACGCAGGACAGCCATCCCACCTGCTTGCTTTCAAGAAAAGAAAGAGAAAGTAAGATTACTTGTATATAAATTTATTTATAGTAAATAATTAGCCATAAAATATACTTGCTAATAGTATATATGTTAAGAGTTTAGTTAAATGACAAAATTGTGCTTGAAACAAGTAAAAAAAACATTTGAAAAAATCTTGAAAAAACATGATTTTATCGCAAGAAATTGTTGTATTCTAACCTTGAATTGGATATAATTAATTTCAAGGAAAAATGTCATGGGATTATTATGCTCTTTTTTAATAATTCCAAGTGATCAGTGAGGATTAAATGGCGATAGTTGAAAAGATGATCAACATCCCTTCAGAGAATCTGCAGGATGTATTTGGTGCATTTGATAATTATATCAAGATTATAGAGAAAAACCTCGGAGTTACTGTTATCGAAAGAGGCAACGAGGTTAAGATTATAGGTGATGAGCACAGTGCCGATAAAGCCAAGAGAGTTATCAATGAGCTTGTAAGCCTTTCGGCTAAAGGAAATCCCATCACAGAACAAAATGTGAATTATTGTTTGTCTCTGGTATATGAAGACAATGAGCATATCATAAATGAGATTGATAAAGATCTTATATGCTTTACTATTCAGGGCAAGCCTATAAAGCCTAAGACACTAGGTCAGAAGAATTATGTAGATCTCATCAGGGAAAAAATGATAGTGTTTGGTATGGGTCCTGCGGGTACAGGTAAGACATATCTTGCTATGGCTTGTGCGATCACAGCTTTTAAGAACAATGATGTGAACCGCATCATTCTTACAAGACCTGCGATAGAGGCAGGTGAAAAGCTTGGTTTCCTGCCGGGGGATCTGCAGAGCAAGATCGATCCTTACTTAAGACCATTGTATGATGCTCTTTATCAGATCATGGGTCCTGACAGTTACCAGAAGAATTCGGAAAAAGGACTGATAGAAGTAGCTCCTTTAGCTTACATGAGAGGACGTACTCTTGATAATGCTTTTATCATCCTTGATGAGGCACAGAATACCACACCTGCACAGATGAAGATGTTCCTTACACGTATCGGTTTCGGTTCTAAGGTTATCATCACAGGTGACCTTACTCAGAAAGATCTTCCTGCGGGACAGATATCTGGACTTGATGTGGCATTGAAGGTTCTTGAGGGTATCGATGATATCGGATTCTCATACATGACAAGTAAGGATGTAGTAAGACATCCGCTTGTACAGAAGATAGTTAATGCTTATGAAAAGTATGAAAATGCTCAAAATAGGCGCAAGTATCCGGATAAAACACATAAGATGCAGTAATTGAAATTTCTGTCATTCTGAGCGAAGCGAAGAATCTATAAATCTTAAAGTTATAAGATCCTCGCATATGCTAAGTATGACAGTTAAAGTATAAGATCCTTCGCATACGCTCAGGATGACAGGAGAAAAATGAATTTATTAATTGAAAAAGAAACGGATGACAGCTTTGAGTTTGATTATGAGAAAGCTGCAAAGTCGATAATTGAGCAGGCACTTGATTATCTCAAATGTCCGTATGAGGTACAGCTTAATCTGACGCTTACGGATAACGAAGGTATACATGCGATCAACAAAGAGTACAGGCAGATAGACAGACCTACGGATGTGCTTTCGTTCCCTTTGGTTGATTACGTGGAGCCTAATGTATTCCCTGAATCAATTGAAGACAATGCTGAGGACTATTTTGATCTTGATACCGGGGAATTGATGCTCGGGGATATCATTATCTCCGTAGAAAAATGCAAAGAGCAGGCAAAAGAGTACGGGCACAGTGAGCTTAGGGAATATTCGTTTCTGATAGTTCACAGTATGCTGCATTTATTCGGTTACGACCATATGGAGGATGGCGAACGTGCCGTGATGGAAGAAAAACAGAGAGAGATACTTGATCTGGCAGGTATATCAAGATAAAAGAGGACAAGAGGATTATGAAAGAGAAAATATCAGCTTTTTTTGGAAAGATCAAAGAATTCTATACTTCTGATGAAACAAAGAAAAAGGCGTTTATCATTACAGGAAGTGCTGCTGCGGCAATTGTTGTTGCAATCATTCTGATTGTTGTGCTTTCGGGCGGAAAAGATGAAAAGCCCGGAACACAGGTAGTTGATAACCCCACAAGTGCTGTAACGGCTACTCCTGAGCCTACTTCAGAACCGACTTCTACACCGGAACCTACTTCAGAGCCCACACCTACCGAGCCTGAAGTTACACCGGATGTTCCTACTCCTACTTCAGATCCCGCAGAAATCCATCTGGCTAACGGTGAAAAACAGAGCTATATTACCGGACAGTGGGTTAAAGAGGAAATAGCAAACTTAAGACCTTATTGTATGATGTTTAATAATATTGCCGTAGCCAATCCTCAGAGCGGTATCGGATGTGCGGATATCCTTTATGAGATACTTGTTGAAGGAAATATTACGAGATGCATGGGCGTATTTGAGAACCTGACTGACGAGAGCTCCTGCAAGGACAGAATGGGCTCGGTCAGAAGTGCAAGACATTATTACGCAAGTATAGCATCCGAGTATGATGCGATATTCATCCACTATGGAGAAACCACTTATGCAACAAAGAAGATTGCGGCATTAAAGCTTGATCACTTAGAGGGTACTTACGGTGAGGGCAACATCATATTCTACCGTGACAAAAATATAAAAGCCCCTCATAATGCGTTTGCAACACTTGAGGGCATTCACAAAGCAATAGAACAGAAAAAGTTCCGTACAGAACACAAAGAAGATTTTGTTCCCCAGCATTTTGATTTCGCTTATCCGGAAGAAGGACAGACATCTATTGACAGAACCGAAAATGCTAAACTGATGCTGGATGAAATCGAAGAGAGAAAACTTCTTTTTGGTACGCCGATGGATGATGGCAATGGAAATGATTCGAAAAACGAAATAATACAGGCTGAAAACGAAGAAGAATTAAGAAAAAGAATACAGGATGTTTCATCAGCAGCTGTAGTTAAGCTTCCGTTCTCATCATACGCACAGCCTTATCTTACATATGATGAGGAGACAAAGCTTTATACCAGATATCAGTACGGTGGAGTTCATATTGATTACAATACCAATGAACCGTTGACATTTAACAATATAATCATTCAGATAGTTCAGGAGTCTAACCGTGACAAGAACGGATATCAGGATATTGAAGGTTACGGCGACAGAGACGGACATCATGATCCGGTAACCGGCAAAGGATATTATATCTGCGAAGGTAAATGCATAGAGATCACCTGGGCGAAGAATGAAGCAGCGTATACAATGAATTATTATACACTTGACGGTGAGAAACTGAAGCTCCGTCCCGGTAAGACGTTTATAGCACTGTTCCCGCACTACAGAGCTGACAAGATCGAGATCGAATAAGATTCTTCGGGCTTTACCCTCAGAATGACAATTTTATTAATGTCGTCCTGAGCAAAGCGAAGGATCTTAAAAAACAGACAGAAAGAAAGTCACAAAATGGATAAAAAGAAGAAATCCGGTTTTATGGTGCAGGGCGGTATCCTTGCAGCAGCCGGACTGATCACCCGGTTTATCGGACTTTTGTACCGTATACCTCTTACACGTACTGTGGGAAAAGAGGGTATGGGGTACTATAATACGGCATATGAAATATATAATATAGCCCTGCTAATATCCTGTTACAGTGTCCCTGTAGCGGTATCCAAGCTTATAGCTGATAAAGAGGGTAAAGGAGAATATGTTAATTCTTCCAGATATTTCAGATTCGCGCTTATATTATCTTCAAGTATAGGACTTACTGTTTCGCTTTTGGTATTTATATTTGCACCTGAGATAGCTGTGGCATATAAGTATCCTAATTGTATGATACCGCTTAGAGTACTTTGCCCCACTATATTTGTTTTCTCTATAATGGGAGTTATACGTGGATTTTTCCAGGGGAAACGTACCATGGTGCCCACTGCGGTAAGTCAGATCATTGAGCAGATAGTTAATGCCGTAGTAAGTGTAGTTGCAGCCGCATATCTGATAAATGCTTTTAAGGATCTGAGCGAGTCAGCTGCATACGGTGCCGCAGGCGGTACTGCAGGTACACTTGCAGGTGCTTTTGCAGCGTTGATATTTCTTGCTATATTGCTTTTTATGTACAAGAAAAAAGTAGACAGATCCGAAACGGTAGATGTTACCGGGAAAAAGGATGAAGCAAAGGTTATTTTAAAAGCACTGATATTTACCATGATGCCGATCATATTCAGCCAGACCATATATCAGGTAAGCGGAACCATTGATTCTTATATGTTTTCGAATATGATGAGCAAACAGGGATATACCGAATCGGAGAGAGCGATATTTTGGGAAGCATATTCGAACAGATATAAATGGATGTACAATGTGCCCGTGGCTATAGCATCTGCTTTCGGAGTGACCATAGTTCCCGCACTTTCCGCAAGCCATGCCATACATGACTCGGAAGGCATAAAGAAGCAGATCGCCTCGGCTGTTAAGTTCAACATGCTCATAGCATTCCCGGCTGCTGCAGGGCTCGGATTCTTATCCGAACCGATACTTGTGCTTTTATTGGGGGATGTTACGGACAATCTCGGACCAAGGCTTTTGTCACTCGGGTGTATGGCTGTCGTATTCTTTGCACTTTCAACACTTACCAACGGCGTACTTCAGGGTATAAACCTGATGAGAAAACCGGTCATACATTCGGCAGTGGCTTTGGTCATACATATTGTTGCAGTATATTTGGGATTGAGTATCTTCCCGCGTGAAGACGGCACTTATATCATGGTAATCTGCAATATGCTGTACGGATTGCTTGTATGTGCAATGAACTGGTACTCTATAGGAAAGACGCTTAATTACAAGCAGGAGATAAAACGTACCTTTATCCTGCCCGCGGTATGTGCAGCTGCAATGGGTTTCATTGCAAGTCTTATGTATGAGCTTTTATATGCATATACTTATTCAAGGCTTGTCGCATTGGTACCTACTATATTTGTAGCGATCATGATCTATGCAGTATTGATCATACTTACCAAGACCGTTACCGAAGAAGAACTGAAAGAAATGCCTAAGGGCAGAACGATTGTTAAACTGTTAAAGAAGTTGAGGCTTTTGAGATAGTTATTTTTAAGGTTTCTGTTCATTTTTTATGGAGTAAGCTATGGAAAGATATGTATTGTTTAACGACGATAAAAGAATAGCATCGTTTGATGTACATAATTCAATTATAGTTTCGTATACTCCTGAAGTTCAGGAGCTTCTTCCTATGCAGATCAGGAATACATCAGCTGAAGGTTTTAGCTCATGGGTGCGTGAAAGAGCCATAGATATGAATAGTTTTATTCATAGAAGCCTGATGAAGCATCTGACCGGAAGCCGTGACAGGATTACGGTTTCTATTAAAACCCATATGTATAGTATTTCTGATACATTTACGTGTTTTTTGGAAGGTGATTTTACTCCGAGAGCAGAACTGTGCAATACTGATGACCAGAATTCCATTAGTGATTTTATTCTGTTATCCAGTGACACAAGCTTAAGAAATGCGTTATTGGTTACTCCGAACGCATCGACCGAAGGTAGTTATACAAAGACATGGAGATATGAAGATTCCGAATGGTGGTTGTATAAGATAGAAAATAAAGAGGCGCTGGAAGCGGAAGTTAAGATTAGTCAGGCACTTATAAAATGTGGATGGGATACTGCAGTTTATCAATACTCCGATAGTTTAAATAATTGCGTAAGATCTCGTAATTTTTTATATAAGAATGAGTTCTTTGAACCGTATGATTCATTCAGATTTTTCTTTGATAATACCTCTGATGCTGACGATGTGATAAATAATAATATTGTATCTCTTGGCGAAGAATACTTAAAAGCCTGGAAAAAGATAATGATAGCTGATGCATTGTTCGGTAATACCGACAGACATATGCGTAATTTCGGATTGATACGCTCATCAATTACAGGCGAGGTTCTAAGACTTGCACCGAACTTTGATAATAATCAGGCGATGTATGCAAATCCCGGTAAGAAGTATCCTGCCGGAATGTTAAAAGCATATATGGAAAATGCGGATGAAGAAGACTTTGAGAATCTGAAAGTCCTGCTTAATGTTATAAAGAACGATACATACTTTGTTGAAGCATATAATAATGGTTCGATATATTTGAATTAATTACAATTTATAATTATTTAATTGTACCTGACCCTATTAATAAATATATTTTTTTATACAGGAGAAAAAAATAGTTAGTATGAAAGATCTGCATGAAATAATTATTATCGGAGCGGGAGCTGCGGGACTTATGGCAGCTTATTCGGCATGCAGAACCTGTATTCAAAACAGAAAAAAAACTGATGTACTGATATTGGAAAGAAAAGAAGTTGCCGGAAAAAAGATTACAGCTACAGGTAATGGAAAATGTAATTTTACAAACAGATTTCAGGATGAAAGATGTTATAGAAGCAATGATCCTGAAAAAGCTTTCCGCATAGTTAAGAGATTTGACAATGATCAGGTAATTGAATTCTTTAATTCGATCGGAATAATCTCAAGGGAAAGAAACGGGTACTGCTATCCATACGGTGAACAGGCTAAAAGCGTGAGAGATGTATTGTGTAATCTGATAATCGGTATGGGTGTGGAGATACTGACAGAAAAAAATGTAACAGAGATTGTTAACTTAGAGAAAATATACAGCAAGGATAAAATTGAAAAGAAAGAGTCTTATTTTGTAATTACTTGCTCAGACGGCTCCAGGTATTTATCGAAAAAAGTTATCATATGTGCCGGTGGTAAAGCTGCTCCGGCATTTGGCACTGACGGAACGATATTTGAAGTATTAAAGAAGATAGGTCTTAAATTGATCAATCCAAGGCCTGCATTATGCGGATTAAAGACGGATATCAAATCCCTTAAATTGATTGAAGGCGTCAGATTAAAGTGCAATTGTTATTTATACTCCGGCGAAGTTAAGAATATTATATATTCGGAAGCCGGCGAGATTATTTTTTCAAAGAACGGTATAAGTGGAATACCTGTAATGAACTTAAGCAGATTTGCTGTAAATGAATTAGCAAAAAGAAATAAATGCGGTTTATTACTTGATATGTTCCCTGATATACAGGAAGAAGAACTGGCTGATTATCTTTTTAAAGTTGTATCAACATCCGGTGGAAAAGCAGCAACAGCATTATCGGCAATTATCAATGATAAAATGCTTAAGGTATTATTTAAAGATATTGGTTTTTCTTATGATACGGTTCCGGACTCTTTAAGTTTGAAAACTTTGAAGAAAGATATGAAAAAGCTTGCCGGCGAGCTAAAGCATTATAATTTGAATATCACCGGCGATGCCGGTTTTGAAAATGCTCAGACCACTCAGGGTGGAGTGGACTTAAGCGAAATAAACGAAGAAACCATGGAATGCAAAAAATTTCCCGGAATGTATCTGGCCGGCGAAGTGCTTGATGTGGACGGTATGTGCGGCGGATACAACCTGCAGTGGGCATGGTCCACAGGTTTTATTTCGGGAAGAAGCTGCAGCTAAAGAAAAATAACAAATACCCATCCCAAATGTCACATAAAGGAGTATATATGGCGAACTGGATCGTAGTTGTAGATGATGATATGACCAACCTGAAGGTTGCAGGGCATATTTTAAGCAAAAACAACAAGAGAGTTACCGCACTCAGATCGGGTGAGGCTCTTTTGGAGTTCATTAAGGACAATAAACCGGATCTCATACTTCTTGATATCAGAATGCCTGAGATTGACGGTTTTGAAACATTTAACAGACTCAGAAGCCTTGAAAACGAATTGGGACGTGATGAGATACCTGTAGTATTTCTTACCGCAGATGAAGAGACATCTACCGAAAGCCGCGGATTTGAGGCAGGTGTATCAGACTATATCAGAAAGCCCTTCGATCCTGAGATCCTGATAAAAAGAATAAACAACATTCTGGAGAAACAGGAAAAACTGCATTATTTCAAGGATGAGGCTTCTCATGACCAGCTTACCGGATTCCTTAATAAAGCCGGTGTAAATGATAAGTTAAGAGCCGAATGCGGAAAAATCCCCGGATATCTTTTGATGATCGACCTTGATTCGTTTAAGCTTGTAAACGATATATACGGACATGATATGGGCGATAAGATACTTATATCATTTGCCGAAATGTGCAAAAACCGTCTTCCTGTAAACAGTACCATGGGAAGAGTGGGCGGAGATGAATTCGTGGCATATTGTCCCGATTACTCCGATGAAGATGATATCAGAGACTTTACCATAAGCATTAACAATGCCATATTTGAAAAAGCCAAAGAGCTTATGGGTGATGACTGTGAGATACCGCTCGGAGTATCTGTAGGTGCAATATATGTGTCGGGCCCTGAAACTGATTATCTCGATGCTCTGTCGCTTGCTGATAAGGCTCTGTATAATGTAAAGCAGAACGATAAGCACGGATATTCCATCTACAGGGACAACCAGACAGATGATGCTGAAGGTTCGGGTACCATGGGACTTAAAGAACTGTCCATGATCTTAGCTGAAAGAAATATCCCCGATTCAGCGCTGTCACTTGATAAAGAAGCTTTCATCAGCGTATACCGGTTTATCATGAGATATCTGAAAAGATATAATAAAAACGCATGTAAACTTTTGTTTACCGTATCTACTGACGGTGATGAAGACAACGATTTCTATTCCGTATGCGATAAGTTCTTTGAGCATGTAAGAGACCACTTGCGTAAGAGTGATTTGCTTATGCGCTACAGGAAAAACAAGATATTCGTATTCCTGACCGATATCAAGGAATTCGCCATATCCCAGGTTATCACCAATATCATTGATATTTGGAAAAGAGATAAAGGCGATGTTGTAAATATCGAATATGAGATAGAAGGCATAGAATCCGGGAACCGCGGAGTAACCGACAGAGATATCCTGTGGATAGCCGTAGTTGATGACGATCCGCTGAATTTGAAAATAGCGGAGAGGATTCTGACCAAAAACAACATGAAGGCATCCCTGCTTAATTCGGGTAAAGAGCTTCTTGAATTCATAAAGAACAACAATAAGCCCGATCTGATCCTGCTGGATGTTAAGATGGAAGAAATGGACGGGTTTGAGACACTGTCCAGACTAAGGACCATCAGTTCCGATGCGGCTGATATACCTGTCATTTTCCTTACGGCAAACGATGATGAATCATTCGAGACACGTGGTTTAAGCTTAGGAGCCATGGACTTCATAAGAAAACCTTTTGTACCCGAGGTACTTGTGCTCCGTGTAAAGCATATAGTTGAGCTTATAAGGCTTCAGAGAACACTGTACTATGAAGTGGCTAAGAAGACACAGGAGAATGAAAACCTGTTCCTTCACGTAGTAGAGTCACTTGCCCAGTCTATAGATGCCAAGGACAGCTATACAAACGGTCATTCGGGCCGTGTGGCAGAATATTCAAGAGAAATAGCGAGACGTGCCGGATATTCTACAGCACAGCTCAGCAATATCTATATGATGGCACTGCTGCATGATGTCGGAAAGATCGGCGTACCCGACGCTGTGATCAATAAGCCTGACAGGCTGACTGATGAAGAGTTTGATATGATCAAAAAGCATCCCGTGATCGGTGCACAGATATTAAGTAATATAAAAGAAATGCCCGAACTCTATTCGGCAGCACGCTGGCATCATGAAAGATACGACGGCGGAGGATATCCTGACGGCCTTAAAGGTGATAACATACCTGAAGAGATCAGGATCATTACCGTAGCTGATGCATATGATGCCATGACAAGCAACAGAAGTTATCGTAATTTTATGCCTCAGGATACCGTAAAGTCTGAGCTTGAAAAGTGCAAAGGACATCAGTTTGATCCCCGTTTTGCGGATATCATGATTAAGATGATGGATGAAGATACTGATTATAACATGAGAGAGAAACCAGACAGGTAAATTGTATGAATGAAATAATACTCGAAATCTCTGCCCTGTTCATTTCCCTGTTCTGTATGACGGATTGTCTGAAGAGGAGCAAGAAGCTTTATATACCCGAGAATACAAATTGGGTTAAAAAGCTCAAGGACCAGCATTTTATGTATCTGGTCCTTCTTGTCACGCTTATGGTTTCGGCAGTTACGTCTGTAACAGAGGTTATCATCGAGAATTATTTCAAGGTCGGGAATCCTTTTATATTAAACTTATTAAACGAGCTTTATTTCTTTTTCCATAATACGCTTTCGACTATTTTTACGCTTTATATATTGAATATGACCGGCGTCGGCAGGGAAAAAGACCACAGGTTTTACCTTGCACTTCTGGCACCGCTCGTGATGATAGAAATACTTGTTTTAAGTAACCCTTTTACCAAGTTTATTTTCTACGTAGATGAAAATATGGTATATAACAGGGGCAGCATTTTCTGGGTTCAATATGCCATAGGGACGATATATATTGTTTTGGGAGTCATTTTCTTCTTCGTTTATAAGAAAAGACTTTCCAAGATGGACCGGTCGGCTACACTGATACTGATATCCATAGCGATACTCGGTATTGTTATTCAGGCAATCTGGGCCATACCTGTCGAACTTTTCTTTGAATCAATAGCGTTTCTGGGCTTCCTGCTTTTGCTCGAAGATAAGGGCGTAGAGGGAAGTGAGACAAAGGTAAGCAGGATAAACGGCAAGTTCATCATTGTAATAGCGATGATCTTTGCCACGGTAATCACTATCAACATCAACCTTATATATCACGCGGGCACGGACCAGACAGGAAAGATAGGTAATATCCAGCTGGACAGTATCAAGGGAAATCTTCAGGAGACGATTTCAGACGCAGAGGGCAATCTGCTCAGATTTTCCATGGGTATGGAACAGCTGCTTGATACACATGATCTTATAGAGATAGAAAGATACATAAGGGATCAGAAAAGATACAATAAAGACCTGACCGGCGGCAACTGCTTTAACGTATATGCAGCATCCAAGGACTGGACCATTATCCCTGATTTTGATATGCCCGAGGAATACCATGCGATTGAACGTGTATGGTATATCGGTGCAAAACAGGCAGGCGGAAATATTTACATATCTGAGCCGTATATTGATGCGGCAACAAATGACCTTTGCTTTACCCTGTCATGTATGCTGTCGGATGGCGATGTAGTAGTCGCAATGGACTACTCGTTCTCCAAGGTTCAGGATACAGTAGCCATGATGAGCGGTTACGAAGACCAGACTGCACTTATCGTTACAAAGGAAGGAGTTATCATCGGAAGTGATGATATATCTCTTCAGGGTGAACAGATAAAGGATGTTCTGCCGGAAATTTCCGATATTTTTGACAGAGTTAAAGCTTCCAAGGAACACGGCAGTTTTTCAGCTACTATCAACAATAAAGAAAGCATCATCTTCAATAACGAGACCAGTAACGGCTGGCAGATGATCCTGATCGTTAATACCAGTACTATTTATGCTGATATTTACATACAGATGATCATGCTCGGAGCCATTGACCTGCTCATGGTTGCTGTGATCATCGTATTTTATCTCGTTAGTATCAATAACCAGGAAAAAGCTGAAAACACTCTGGCAACTACAGAGAGCTTTATAGCCGGTCTGTCGGAGGACTTTGTAAGCCCCGTTAACAATATCATTAAAAACAGCGAAATGATGCTGAGGGAAGAAGACCCTGACCCTGCCAGCAACTTAAGGGATATCCGTGAATCGGGAATCCATCTTAAAGAAATGATGGATAACCTTTTGTCTTATTCAAGTATCCTTAAGAATGAAGCTGAGGAAACTTCTAAAAACGAGAATCAAAAAGAAAAGAAATTCGGACTGTCAAGCAAGTTTATCAGAAACGGTATAGTAGGTATTCTTACGGTTACGTTGCTTGCGGGACTGGTTCTCTGCATAATAACCACAACCAGATGGGGCAATACCCGTATCAGTAAAGAAGCTGATAAATATAACAGTGAAGTATCAAAGTGGATGGTACAGGAACAGAGTATACTGCGTATGTTTACCGATGTTATTGCTGCCAATCCTTCCGTAATGGATGATTATGATTCGGCAGTAAAATGGCTCAACGATATCGGGCAGAACTATTCGGAAATGTCAGCATGTTATATGGCCAATCCGTATAAGGAACATCCCATAACGATGAATAACGGATGGGTACCCGAGCCGGATTACAGGGTTGAGCAGCGTCAATGGTATATCGATACCGAGCGTTCCGGTAACGGATACAGTATTTCGGTACCTTATTATGACGCACAGACAGGTCTTTACTGTATAACTTTCTCAAGAGTAGTCTATTCTAAAGAGGGGGAGTTTTTAGGAATATTTGCGATCGACTGTTATGTAGACAAGCTTGTAGATGTTCTTGATGACAGTTACAGCAATGACGGATATGCATTCCTTATAGATTCGGACGGAAACATCATAAATCATCCGAATCTGGAATTTCAGATGAGTGCCGATAACTGTGTTAATGTTGAGGATACCATATATGCATCTGTATTCCACGACGGAAGTTCATTCTTTATGAGCGATTATGACGGAAGCTATGTTTCGTGTTACGCAGCAAAGAGTGATATGTCGGACTTTACCGTTCTTGTAGTTCAAAAATGGTGGAGTATATATAGTAACGTACTGATCATGGCAATCATATTCATACTGATGCTTATCTTAAGTATCAGTGCGGTAATCCATTTGATCAACAGATTCATACGTTGGCAGGAGGAGGCAAATAAGCGTCTTATCGAATCTGCTGATGCAGCTGTATCGGCCGGTAAGGCAAAATCAAGATTCTTAGCCCAGATGTCACATGAGATAAGAACTCCCATAAATGCCGTGCTCGGTATGAATGAGATGATACTCCGGGAATCAGATGACGATTCCATAAAAGAGTATGCAACTAACATTCGGGCATCCGGACGAAACCTTCTGACTTTGATCAATTCCATCCTTGACTTTTCAAAGATCGAGGAAGGAAAGATGGAGATCATACCTGTCAAGTACAGTACAGGTGAACTAATTGAAACATTAATGAATTCGGTAGCACAGCGTGCCGAGGATAAGGGTCTGATATTTGAAACCCATATAGGTGAGAATATTCCTTCAGGTCTCTATGGAGATGATGTACGTGTGGCCCAGGTAGTTATAAACCTGCTTACCAATGCTGTTAAATATACAAATAAAGGCAGAGTAGACCTGTATATCTCCGGTAATAAGAAGGATAATAATACGTTTGCATTAAATGTTAAGGTAAAGGATACCGGTATCGGTATCAAGCAGGAAGATTTAGGTAAGATGTTTGAATCCTTTACCAGACTTGAGGAAACACGTAACAGGACAGTGGAAGGCACCGGACTCGGTATGTCGATCGTCACCAGACTGCTTGATATGATGGGCTCGTCATTAAAGGTGGACAGCGAATACGGAAGAGGTTCGGAATTCTCGTTTACCGTAGATCAGATGATCACTGATGCCAAACCTTTGGGAGATATTAAAGAAAGTGTAGCGGAACAGGTTGAGACCGGTACTCCGGATGAATATCTGTATGCTCCGAACGCAAAAGTTCTGGTAGTTGATGATAATGAGATGAACCTTAAGGTTATGAAGAACCTGCTGAAGCTTTTCGGCATACATCCGGATTTGGCAATTTCAGGAGAAAATGCTCTGGTGATGCTTAAAAACGAGACTTATGATATCGTCTTCCTTGACCATATGATGCCTAAGATGGACGGTATCGAGACGCTTAACGAAGCAAAGGAAAAATATCTCCTGGGTCCCGATACGATAGTTATCGCACTTACTGCAAATGCGGTGGTCGGTGCAAAGGATATGTATCTTAATGCAGGCTTTAATGATTATCTGTCTAAGCCTGTAGAGATAAAGACTTTGGAAAAAACGCTTGTTACATATATCAGACCTGAGGATATTTCATACCTTACAAAGGATGAGATAGCAAAGGCTGAGGTTAAAAGAGAGGAAGAACTAAAAAATCATCCGAGACACATAGTTAACGGTAAGCCTGAAGAAAGAAGACAGGATGACCGAAGACATGAGGAAAGACGTAAGGGTGAAAGAAGAAACGAAGGTGAAAATAAAGAAGATAAGGTAATAAAGAGTAAGATCGGTGATTTTGAAGTACTTGAATTCCTGCCGACCGAGGACTCGGAAGAAAAGAAGGAAGTATCTGAAGATGAGCTTACATCGGTACTTCTGGAGAACGGTATCAATATATCGGACGGACTTAATTTCTGCGCAGATGATATGGATTTCTATAAAGAGATCCTTAAGGATTATGCCACATCATCTGAGGTCAGGATAAAAGAGTTGGAAACAACTTATAATAATGATTTAGATCTTTATACCGTCAAGGTGCATGCATTAAAGAGTGTAGCAAAAACTGTGGGTGACAAGAGCGTATTCGAAAAGGCTTATGCACTGGAGATGGCATCAAAAGATAGAAATGCCGTGCTTGTTAAAGAAAAGAATCCTGAACTTGTAAAAGAGTACAGGAAAAAAGCCGGTATAATCAACAGTATTTTGTGAGGAGTTTTATGAAGGTATCAGAAGAGAAAAAAGAAGTAAAGACAACAAGTGAAAGGTTACTTTTCCTGGGAAAGGTGTTCTTTCTGGCATTTCTTGCCGCTACGGTAGCTTTTTTGGTGATATATAGCTGCCTGGATAAGGAAAACTATATAGTAAAAGACAAGGTTACTTATATAGAACACTGGAACGTTACTGATGCGGACGGGAACAGGTTTGAGACAGGACGGTCATTCCGGGATAACAAAAAGTATAACGGTTCGTTTACTATTGAATCAAATCTGCCTGAAGTTATCAATGAAAAAGATGTAATCTGCTTCGGTGTAAATCTTGGAGTTGAACTGTATATAAATGACAAATTAAGATTCAGTGTAGATAATGATAATGCATTTATGCTTCCCGGCGGACATGTTAAGAAGTTCTTTGTGACAGTACCGCTTACCAAAGAGGATTCCGGTGCTACCGTTAAAATGGTAAGGATCAGCAATTCAGTTCAGCCGGAGGTTGTTCCTGTAACTATTGTTACCACAACGAGCGGTGTATACAGGTATCTGTTTGGTGAATACGGGACTTCTTTCTGCCTGTCGCTGGTACTTCTTGTATTTTCTGTTACTGTTGTACTGATATCTCTTGGTATGATGATATGGTACCGTAAAAAGATAATCATGCTGTTCGGATCATTGGGGATTCTGGTGGTTGCCGCATGGCTGGTTACCAATTCATATCTGTATCCTTTTGTATTCGGACACTATCATATTGACGGCATAGCCAATTATATGTTCTGTCTGATGCTGCCGTTCGGATTTAATATTTATATAAATGCAATACAACACGGACGTTTTAAAAAGGTTATGTCTGTTGCAATGGTAATCAGTGTACTTAATGCTATTGTATGGACTGTGCTTAATTTCACCGGCATTCTTCCTTTTATAGATGCACTGATGTATATTGACGCAGTACTCGGAATCCTGATTATTGCGGCTGTTATTATACTTATAATCGATATAAAGAACGGATATATAAAGCAGTATAAATATACGGCTCTTGGATTTTTCCTGTTCCTTGTAGCTTGTGTGATCGAACTGATATCTATTGCGACTATTAAACTAAACAATGATGATATACCTATGCTTGTCGGACTTGCATTTTTGCTTATCTTTATGGTGATCCAGCAGGTAGAAGATTTAAGAAAGAGCAATATCGAGAAACAGCGTGCGATTGACCTGTCAGATGCAAAGACAAGATTCCTTGCAAGCATGTCTCATGAGATACGTACACCTATTAATTCAATCTTAGGGATGAATGAGATTATCTTAAGGGAAAATAAAGATGAAGTGATCGATCATTATTCAAAGACTATCAGAAGTTCGGGACGTATACTTCTTACATTGGTTAATGATGTACTCGATTTCTCTAAGATCGAATCAGGAAAGATTGAGATCATTGAAGAGGAATACAGCTTATCACGTGTATTCGGTGAGATACTTCCGATGATGGCCGAACGCGCAAGCGGTAAAGAACTTGACTTTAAGACCTGTGTATTATCCGAGATTCCTGATGGTCAGATAGGTGATGAATACAGATTAAAGCAGATACTGATCAATCTCTTAAGCAATGCGATTAAATATACCGATAACGGATTTGTCGAAGTCATGCTTTCAGGTAAGTACAATAATGACGGAAAATTCGTGATGAAGATATCCGTTGAGGATTCGGGAAGAGGTATCAGAAAGGATGAGCTGGATACTCTGTTTGATGCATTCTACAGAGCAGACAGAAAACGCAACAGAAGCATTGAGGGTACAGGACTCGGTCTTGCCATAGTAAAGAATATTCTTGATGCTATGGGCGGTGAGATCAGGGTAGAAAGCGATTACGGAAAAGGCTCGAAGTTTACGGTTACAATACCTGTAGGCGTATATGACAAGACTCCTGTAAAAGACGATTTCACCAATGATTCCGCTACCGAAGAGGAATATTTCATCTGTGATTATACTTCTGATGCAAAGGTGCTGGCCGTAGATGACAATAAGTCCAACCTTACCATAGTTAAACTGTTCTTGAAGGAAGCAGGTATTGAACCCGAGATCGTATTAAGCGGTAAGGAAGCTATAGAGTTATGTCATAAGAATAAATACGACCTGATACTTCTCGATCATATGATGCCTGCACCTGATGGTCTGGAAACACTTGAAGCGATAAAGAACGATCCCGAGTCAAAGAATAAGAAGACCAGGGTGCTCGTACTTACTGCAAATGCCATCGCAGGAAGCAGGGAAATGTATCTGGCTGCAGGTTTTGATGATTATCTTATCAAACCTATAGATTCAAAGAAACTGCTCAAAACGGTGAAGAAATACCTGCCAGAGAATAAGGTACATGAGAAGACCGAGCAGGAGATCAATGCCGATATGGAAGCAAAAGAAAATAATGAAAATGCTATTGAATTTGCTCCGGAAGATACGCAGAAAGATGTAATGGATGAGGATAAACTCCGCAGATTGATGGTATCAGGTATTGCCGGCTTTGATTATCAGACTGCCATGACACACTGTGCAGGCGATAAAGGATTGTTTATCGAACTGTTAAACGATCTTTGCAGAGAAGCTGCCGAAAAAGCTGCAAGGATGCGTGATTTTGTTTTAGACAAGAAGTTTGACTCTTATGCGATAGATGCACACTCCATGAAGAGCAACATGGCTACCGTGGGTATCATGAACATGAGCGAGAGAGCTAAAAAGCATGAACTTGCTGCCAAGAATAATGAAACTGAATTTATAGAGTCGGATTACGAGGCATATCTTAAGGAATATGAAGTATTATGCAAGAAGATAAAAGATATACTTGATATTATTCAATAAATAAGATAAAAGGGAGGTATATATGCTGAGAGTATCGAATATCAAAATTATACCTTCTGATAAAGTCAGGTTTGACAGAAAATGCAGTGATACAGAAAAAGCGATCAAAGAAGCATTGTTAAAGAAACTAAGAGTATCGTCTGAGAACCTTGTATCATTTAAGGTTAGCAAGCAGTCGATCGATGCCAGGAAAAAAGATGATGTTAAGGTCGTTTTTTCGGTAGATGTTGTTTTAAAAAATGAAGCAGGCTTCATAAAGAAAAACAGGGATAAGGATATCGTACAGATTGGTAACGGTATCATAAGAGATACTCCGGTTATAAGCGGAGATAATAAGACAAAGAAAAAGGTGATCGTAACAGGAGCAGGCCCGGCGGGTCTGTTCTGTGCGTTAAAGCTGGCTGAAGCAGGATTTGAACCGATCCTTATGGAACGTGGTGAAGATGTAGATAAAAGGATCGGATCGGTCAATGATTTTTGGCAGGGAAAGCCGCTCAATCCTTCTTCCAATGTTCAGTTCGGTGAGGGCGGAGCCGGTACATTCAGTGACGGTAAGCTCAATACCATGGTAAAAGATTCAGACGGGCGCATGAGTGAGGTATACAGGACCTTTGTCAGATTCGGAGCTGATGAAAGTATTTTATATATCAATAAGCCTCACTTAGGTACCGATAAGCTGACCGGTATCGTAAAAGGTATCAGGGAAAAGATCATAGAACTTGGAGGAAAAGTAAGATTCTCATCCCGGGTTACGGATATCATATTTGAAGATAAAATAAGAGCTGTAGTCACTTCGGACGGGAAAGTTACCGAATGCGATGCTTTGGTACTGGCACTCGGACACAGTGCGAGAGATACTTTCGAGATGCTTGATAAAAAAGGTGTGGCTATGGAGCAGAAGCCATTTGCCATGGGGGTAAGAGTACAGCATCCGAGAGAATATATAGACAGGCTTCAGTACGGAAAATTCCATGAATTTCTGCCGGCAGCTGATTATAAACTGACATATACAAAGCCGGATGAAAGAAGCGTGTATTCATTCTGTATGTGTCCGGGCGGATACGTTGTAAATGCTTCATCGGAAACAGGAAGGCTCGCAGTAAACGGTATGAGTTACAGCGGACGTGACAGCAGCGCATCAAACAGTGCCATAGTGGTACAGATCAATACTTCTGATTTTCCTGGCAGTGACGTGCTGGCAGGCATAAGGCTTCAGAGAAGTCTTGAAGAAAATGCTTTTAAGGCAGCCGGCGGTAAGATACCGGTACAAAAACTGTCCGAGTTTGCCGGCGTATATTTAGAAAATGTTATAAAAAACAAAGATAATAATACGGATTTGATTTTACAGGCATATAAAAGAATATCCGTTGATAGTTATTTTGATGAGAATACTCCCGAATGCAAGGGTTTATGGACTTATTCGGACTTAAATAAATTTTTGCCCGGATATATGTCGGAATCGATACTTAAGGCATTTCCGCATTTCGGAAATATGATGAAAGGATTTGATTCGGGTAATACATTATTGTTAGGTCTTGAAAGCAGAACTTCTTCACCTGTAAGGATTAAGCGGGGGGAAGACCTTCAGAGCATAAATGTAAAAGGCCTGTACCCTTGCGGCGAGGGTGCGGGATATGCCGGCGGTATCACAAGTGCCGCCATGGACGGCTTAAGAGTCGCAGAATCTATTATACAAAAGGAACAGATATGATCGATGAAGTTTACACACCATTAGATCCGGCTCCCGAGCTGGAACCGGAAAGACAGTTCTTCTTTATAAAGAAGATGCAGGAGATAGTATTTGCAAAAGAACAGGAATACGGAAGAAAGCTGACATATCATATATCCACATTCGGCTGTCAGATGAATTTTAAGGATTCTGAGAAACTGGCCGGTGTATTGGAAGAGATAGGATTTGCAGAGGCGGATGACGAGAAGGCCGATTTTTGTCTGTATAATACATGTACAGTCCGGGAAAATGCCAACTCAAGAGTATACGGAAGACTCGGATATCTCGGTAAGCTTAAAAGCAGAAAACCTGAAATGATCATAGCTATGTGCGGATGTATGATGCAGGAAGAGCATGTGGTTGAAACTATAAAGAAAAGCTACAGGTTTGTTGATATCATATTCGGTACCCATAACATATATAAGCTTGCTGAGCTGTTATTTGAATACTACAGACAGAACCGGGATATACCAGATATTCGTAAAGCTGTATCACAAAATGATAATAATATAAATGACAATATTACTGTTAAAAAGAAACCTGTAAAAAAGCATAAGATGGTAGTCGATATCCTTAAAGGTACCGACAAGATAGTAGAAGAGCTGCCAAGCAAACTTAAAGCTTCATTTAAGGCCGGTATTAATATAATGTTCGGCTGCAATAACTTCTGTACTTATTGTATTGTGCCTTATGTAAGAGGCCGTGAGAGAAGCCGTAAGCCTGAGGATATCATAAACGAGATCAAGGATTTTGTATCTAAAGGCGTAATAGAGGTAATGCTGTTAGGACAGAATGTTAACTCGTACGGCAAAAACCTTGAGAATCCTATCAGTTTTGCCGAGCTTTTAAGGCAGGTAGATGAGATTGAGGGCTTAAAACGTATCAGATTCATGACTTCGCATCCCAAGGACTTGTCCGATGAACTGATAGAAGTAATGAAAAATGCAAAACATGTATGCCACCATATCCATCTGCCTGTACAGTCAGGAAGCTCCAGACTGCTCAAGAAGATGAACAGAGTATATTCCAAGGAGGATTATCTGAAGCTTATCGATAAGATAAGGGCGGCCATACCTGATATTGCGATCACTACGGATATCATAGTAGGATTCCCGGGTGAGACTGAAGAGGATTTTGAGGAGACTCTGGATGTTGTAAGGTATTCTAAATACGCGAGTGCTTTTACTTTTATATATTCCAAACGTACAGGTACTCCTGCAGCCTCATTCCCCGATCAGGTAGATGAAAAGACTATAAAGGACAGATTTGACAGGCTGCTTAAGGAAGTAAACACATGCTCCGAAGAATATGCCATGAGCCTTGAAGGAAAGGTTATGCCGGTACTTGTTGAGGAAAGAGACAGGGGTGAAAATCCTGACGGCACCGGAAATGCAGTTAAATCAAATTGTCCTGAAGATAATTATCTGACCGGCAGACTTGATAATAACCTGCTTGTACATTTTAAAGGAAGCAATGATCTGATCGGGCAGATAATAAATGTAAAACTTAGTGAATGCAAGGGTTTCTATTATTTCGGAGATATAGTATAAATGCTGTGAAAGGGGTGTATTAACTATGAGAATGTATGATCTTATCTATAAGAAAAAGTACGGGGCAAAGTTAACTAAAGAAGAAATTGACTTTATAGTGCAGGGATACACTAAAGGAGAAATACCCGATTATCAGATGTCTGCGTTCCTTATGGCTGTATGTCTTAAGGGTATGGATATGGAAGAGACAACCAATCTGACACTTTCTATGCGTGACTCGGGTGAAACACTTGACCTTTCTAAAATACACGGGGTAAAGGTTGATAAACACAGTACAGGCGGTGTTGGAGACAAAACATCCCTGTGCCTTAGTGCGATGGTAGCTGCATGCGGAGTGCCTGTAGCAAAAATGTCAGGAAGAGGTCTCGGACATACGGGCGGCACCATAGATAAGCTTGAAAGTATAAAAGGCTTCTCTACATCTATTACCGGTGAACAGTTTTTTGAAAACGTTAACCGCATAAAGATGGCTATAATGGGACAGACTGCTGACTTAGCTCCTGCAGACAAGAAAATATATGCACTGCGTGATGTAACAGCCACGGTCGACTGTATCCCTCTGATAGCCAGCAGTATCATGAGTAAAAAGCTTGCGAGCGGAGCCGATGCTATAGTACTGGATGTAAAGATGGGGTCCGGAGCTTTTATGAAGACACTGGAGGATGCAGTAGCTTTAGCTGATGCCATGGTAAAGATAGGAACCATGGCCGGAAAGCATACATCCGCTGTTATCACAAATATGGACCAGCCGCTAGGTCTTGCGGTAGGTAACTCGCTAGAGGTGATAGAGGCTATAAATCTTCTGAAAAGCAAAGGACCTAAGGACCTCATGGAAGACTGTATGGCTTTGGGAACCCTGATGCTTATAGGCGGCGGAGTCACAGACAGTCTGGATGAAGCTGAAAAGATGCTGCTTGCAACGATAGAGGATGGTTCGGCATTAAAGAAGTTTGCCGAGTTCGTGGAAGCACAGGGCGGCAGTCCCGAATTTATTTATGATACCGATAAATTTGAAAAAGCAAAGTATGTAGTACCTGTACCTGCACCTAAGAGCGGTTATGTAAGTCATATACAGACAGATGAGATAGGTATGTGCTCGCTGATATTAGGCGGCGGCCGCGAGACAAAAGAAAGTGTTATAGACTTAAGTGTTGGTCTGATATTAAATAAGAAGCTGGGTGATGAGGTGAAGGAAGGCGAACCTCTTGCCTATATTCATTCCAATCATCCGGATAAAACCGATGCTGCAATCGAACGCTTCTTAAATGCATACACTATATCCGAAAGTTATACTGAAACAGTCAAAACTATATTTGCTAGAGTTACAGCTGAGGGTGTGAGGTATTTCTGATATATGGAGAAGAACGAAGAAATCAGGAGATTGCTTCAGGAATTCTATGACAGTAAAGCCCGGGTAAAAGAATAAATTTTTTCTTGCTTTTCTTATCCTGTTGTAGTATCATATCGATTGTTGTGTGATAATAAACAAGAATACAGAAAGGTACAAGAATATGGCAGTAGTTAAACCTTTTAAGTGCATAAGACCCGCTGCAGACAAGGCAGCTTTGGTGGCAGCACTTCCTTATGATGTCTATAACAGAGCCGAGGCTACAGAGGCTGTACAGGGTAATGATTATTCATTCCTTCGTATAGACAGAGCAGAGACTTCATTACCGGAATATGTTGATACATATGATCCCCAAGTATATAAGCATGCCAAGAAACTTTTCCAGGCAAGGCTTGCTGACGGAACATTTATATCGGATCCGGATGACTGCTATTATATATATGAGCTCATCATGAACGGAAGACATCAGACAGGTATCACTGCCTGCTGCTCCATAGATGATTATGTAAACAACGTGATCAAGAAACACGAGAATACAGTAGAAGCTAAAGAGTATGACCGTATCAACCATGTAGATACATTAAGCGCACATACAGGTCCCATATTCCTTGCCTACAGAAGTAATGAGATCATCAGTGCCGTAGTTAATAAGGTAAAGGAAGGCGAGACCATCTATTCCTTTACATCAGATGACGGTATCACACATAATGTATGGAAGATAGATGACGCAAACGATATCAAGACCATCCAGGATGCTTTTGAACAGATAAACAGCATCTATATCGCTGACGGACATCACAGATGTGCATCTGCTGTTAAGGCAGGACTTAAGAGAAGAGACCTTAATCCCGATTATACCGGCGAAGAAGAGTTCAATTTCTTCCTGTCTGTTCTGTTCCCTGAGGATCAGCTTATGATCATGCCTTATAACAGAGTAGTAAGCGATCTTAATGACTTAACAGAGGAAGAACTTCTTGAAAGTATCACAGGTTTCTTCATCGTAAGACCTAAGGACGGTCCGTTTGCCCCGGACAGGAAATATACATTTGCTATGTTGCTCGGCGGCAAGTGGTATGAGCTTGAAGCTAAGGACTTCATAAAGAGAGTGACAGATCCGGTAAAGAAGCTGGATGTTTCAATACTTCAGACTTACCTGCTTGACCCGGTACTCGGCATCAAGGATCCCAGAAAGGACAAGCGTATCGCATTTATCGGCGGAATCCGCGGTATCAAGGAGCTTGAGAGAAGATGTAAGAGAGATATGAAGGTTGCATTTGCAATGTATCCCACATCCATCCAGGAGCTTTTTGCCGTAGCTGACGAAGGAAGGCTCATGCCTCCCAAGTCCACATGGTTTGAGCCGAAGTTAAGAAGCGGTTTGTTTATACATAAATTCTGATATATATAACCGAGATGTTTTAGTGCATCCCGGTTTTTTTATTGACAAATTTATAATCATACTTTATAATATAAAGTACATTATAAATAATAGTATATATCTGGAGAGCATGGATGGAAAATAAAAACAATTCTGAGGAAGCATATTCCAATATAGAATATATAAAGAGCGTTATGACTAAAGCAGAAATGGGATATGAAGCTATAGGACAAATGTTTTTGAAATTGGCTGTTGCATTTGTTGTTTCAAGTGCTACAACAATATTACTACGTAAATTACTGCGTTATAGTATTGTAAATACCGGGTATAAAGGAATCTTTATTACTTTACTAATAGAGTGCATTATCAAAGTCTGCATTTTTATAATTCTGTTACTATTCCTTAAACAGACTGGGATTAAACTAAAAAAAGCAAATCAGGAACATGGTTTATGGCTTTTTCGCATTCTGTTTTATCTGATCATTGTCTGCAATATTATTTTTCCTGTAACAGTAATTGCTGTAATAGGTTATACGGATACAACTGATATTTTTGAATTAATATCAGTTGCATTGAATATGCAGATATGTGGTGTATTTTTAAACGACAGAAAATTAAGAAAAGCAGCGTATATATATGTGGGAATACCGTTGATCTTATTGACAGCTGTTGGGTTGTGGGATAAGTATATCCAGGTAATAAATGAAGGAAACACTACAGCCTTGTTCGCAAAGTTTTATGCATGGGTTAAGTTTGTTTTTTATCATATATATCCTGTGTTAGGGTGTTTATATATAGCTTACAAAATGAAGAAGGAGAAGAGAAAAAGTGAATTACAATAGTATACCGGATGCATTACAAACAAAAGTAAGAATTGCAATTATATCTGCACTGTATAATGGAGAAAAAGACTTTAACACTTTAAAAAGAATATTGGAACTGACAGATGGAAACCTGAGTATTCAGATTTCAAAACTGGAAGAGTGTGAATACGTTGAAGCAGAAAGGAAAATAGAAGGTAAAAAACGCAGAACCATATATCATTTGACCCCAAAAGGGAAGGGCATATTTAAGGAGTATGTTGAAATGCTTCTAGAAATTGTGGATAGTAAAACAGACATAGAAAAGGAGAAAAATGAAAACAAAGAAAATGATATATGTTTTGCAAAGTAATAGTTTATATGTTGGGGTGACCGTGAGATTTTTCTTACAGCACCCCTAAAATTTTTCTTGTGTATGCTCCAAGAATATGGTACAATATCTATGTATGTAAAGAGAAAATTCATTGATTTTCTTAACTTTAATACGGAGGAGGGGTAAAAGTGAGCAAGGCAAAAAGAGCATATAAAAAAGAACTTAAGAAGAAAATGAATCTTAAGCTAAAAGACAGGGTTAAGAGAAAGCTTAAGAAGTTTAAACTCTTATTTATCATATTTACTACACTGGCATCGGTTATAGTTGCCATTAAGGCAGTAATAGCCGTTTTGGAAAAAAAGAGAGCCAAGGATCCTGCAAGAACAGGGTTAAAAGATATCCTGGCATTCTTCAGCAGTAAGTCGGTTACTTTGGCTGAGGATATCAATTCCGGTCTGATGGTAGGCGGATATGTAAGCAAGCTTAATGTCGACCTGTCTCAGTGCGAGTTTAAGGACCACAGCTTTATAGCTGTAAAGAGTGTGCTTTCAGCCATCTATATAGCTGTACCGGAGAATGTCAATATCAAGTTTGACAGCATAAACTCCTTTACTTATATCAAACAGGAGTATGATACTGACAGCTTCACAGAGGGCAATCCTACTGTATATATCGCATTAAAGGGTGCTTTCAGCAGTGTTATCGTAAGTAAGGCTGCTACTGTTGATGAAGAAGAAAAAGAAGCAGTAAAAGAGTAATTTTGAAGGGTGTTTTTAAGTAATGTTAAGAGATGCATACAACAATATAGTTAATGGTATTGACGTAAAAGAGAGTCTTCTTGAGATCAAGGATTCTCTTAAAAGTGCAGAAAGGGGCAGCCGTACTAAGGATGCCCTTCTTTTGATGATAAAAGATGATTATTCTGTATTTTACGAGCTGTTAAAGAACTCCGATCCGAAGATAAGGAAAAATACAGCGATCGTCTTAGGTGTTCTCGGCAACAAAGAAAGTGTGGATAAGCTTTATGCAGCCTACAAAAAGGAAGATGTCATGTATAACATGGCTTCATATGTGGAAGCTATCCGCAAGATTGACCATACAAAGTATGTGGAAGAGCTTAAGGCACGTTTTAATGAGCTGAAAAAGACTCCGTTAACTTCTGATAATAAAAAGCATATATTAGAGGAGATGAAGCAGCTTAAAAGCATCTTCGGTACCGGAAAGCAGGAGTTTATCGGGTATGATCTTACAAATGAGTGCATACTGACCACCAACAGGAACTTTAAGGATATCACGGCAAGTGCATTAAAGAATATCCCTCATAAGGATTTTACAGCCGGCGTGATAGTTAAGACCGATAAATTAAAACAGGTACTTCCGATAAGGACATATGATGAGATACTTTTTATCCCGGACGGAGCAAAAACCGTAAGCAACGATCCCGTTAAAGCAGCTGCAGAGCTGGTAAAAGGCGGTATAAAGGAATATATATTTGACAGAATCGGAATCACAGGCGACAGGACCGGTCAGGATGATAATATAAAGGTGAACTTCAGGACCGACTTAAGACTTAAGGGCAAAAAGGAGAACAATGATTTCGTAAAGAAGTTCTCATCTGAGATAGAAGCCCTCACCAATTGGGAACTTTCCAATTCCGTATCGGATTATGCGTTAGAGATACGTCTGATAGAAGGTACATCAGGTAAGCTTAATGTCCTTATAAAGTTTAACATATTAAAGGATGTACGTTTTACCTACAGGAAAGACACAATAGCTGCAGGTATCAAGCCGTATCTGGCCGCAACTTTGATGCAGCTGGCTTCTCAATATCTTAAGGGTAATACTACAGTACTCGATCCTTTCTGCGGTACGGGCACACTGCTTGCTGAGCGTGAGCTTGTGGCAAATGCAAGGATGTATTACGGTATAGATATATTCGGTGAAGCCATAGAAAAAGCCAAGAGCAATCTTAAATCCTTCGGACTTTTAAAGAAAACAGAACTTATCAATAAAGATTTCTTTAATTTCGAGCATGCATATAAGTTTGACGAGATAGTGACCGATATGCCTTTTGTGACTGAAAACAAGTCATTAAAGGATATAGAAAACATATATGCTTCGTTTTTTGATAAGATAGACGGGCTGCTGGAGAAAAAAGCTGTAGTGGTGCTTTATTCGAGAAATCCTGAGTTTGTCAAGAAGTATTATATAAAGTCAGGCTGCAGCATAGCTGAAGATTTTGAGATATCAAAGTATGAGAATGCACATCTTTTTGTTTTAACAAGATGATAATATAAGGATTATCAAAGGGGGAATTCACTTGAAAAAAGCCAAGATTGTGCTGATTTTTTCGTTACTCATTTTGATTTCGTTATTGGTGGTTTTTATAGTGACCAGACCATCAGACGAAACCGAGGCTGAACCCAAGGCTGTATCTAAGCTTGAACAATATCAGGCTGGACTCAAGGACAAATAAATGATCATTTTTATTTTAACAGCCCTTGCTATGATTCCCGTTGTGGGCATATGGGGGTTTTTAGAACTTAAAAACCTGATAAAAAAAGAATATGTTATCGAATCACCCGATATCCCTAAGTCACTTGACGGTAAAAAGATAGCTCTCATCACCGATCAGCACGGGATATATCAGGGTGAAGGAAATAAAAAGGTATTTGATATCTTGGACGAAGCTGAACCGGACTTTATAGTCATTGCCGGAGACATGGTAAACGGCAGGGGCAAGCATGAGTTAAGATATGTATCTGAGTTTTTGAGCGGATTAAAAAGATACAATATCCCCGTTATCTACACATTCGGTAATCATGAGGAGAAGATGCACAAGCATCATCCTTATTATTATAAGAAATTAAGAAGGATAGCAAAAGCAAAATCCATACGTCTCAATAACCGTGCATACAGTCCCGAAGACTGTCCGGATGTATTATTTGTCGGACTGAACCTGCCTTTGGAGATGTATCATGCATATGATGAGGACGGTTTTTTACAAAGAAGGACGAAACGTGTTATAAGAAAGTATGATGCCCTGCACGGCAATATGAACGGGCAGGATAACAGATACAAAATACTTATCGCACATGATCCGGAGCACATTGACCGATACGCGGAATGCGGATATGATCTGTGTCTTTCCGGACATTTACACGGGGGTATAATAAGGCTTCCGTTTTTGGGCGGACTTGTCACACCCAGGCTGCAGTTCTTCCACAAGCTGTCAAAAGGATATTTTGAGAGCGGAAAGATGAAGATGATCATATCGGGCGGGGCCGGATGGCATGAGATACCTTTCAGGATACTTAATAAGCCGGAGATACCCGTGATCAGATTCAAGAAAACATATTGAAAGGGAGTAGTTTTTCGAAATGAGCATATCGGTAAAACTTGATGCGTTTGAAGGTCCGTTAGACCTCCTTTTGCAGCTTATAGAGAAAAACAAAATAGATATATACGATATTCCGATAGCGCAGATCACCGACCAGTACATGGAAGTCATCAATTCCATGTCAGAGGAAAAGATGGATGAGATGAGCGAGTTCTTAGTGATGGCGGCATACCTGCTTAAATTAAAGTCGGATATGCTCCTGCCTCAGGAGACATCACCGGAGACCGGAGAACCTGTCGATATAAGGGCTGAGCTTGTTGAAAAGCTGCTGGAGTATAAGATGTACAAATACGTATCGTATGAGCTAAAAGACAGGCAGTATGATGCGGAAAAACTTATGTTTAAAGAAAGCACCATACCTCTTGAGGTACTCCAGTACAAGGAGGATGTCGATATAAGCGAGATACTCGGTGATGTAAGTTTAAACAAGCTTAACAGCATATACAAGGATCTCGTAAAAAAGAAAGATGACAGGATTGACCCTGTCAGGAGTAAGTTCGGAAGGATAGAAAAGGAAGATACGAATATCTATGCCATATTGCAGGATATCCAGATGTACGGACTTGCCAACAGACATTTCAGTTTCAGACATTATCTTGACAGTAAAAAGACAAAGATGGAAGTCATAATCACCTTCCTTGCGATATTAGAACTTATAAAGATGGGCAGGGTAACGATCAGTCAGGAAGAGATATTTGATGACATCATGATAGATTATCTGGCAGATGATATTGTAGAACTCGATTCTTTTATGTAAATATATAAATGTCAGATTTATCTGAAAATGTATCATAAAAACAGAGGAGATTATCATGGATATGAATGAGATATCCGGCCTTGACATTGAGTTAAAGCTTCTGCTTGCAAAAGTGGAAGCAATACTTTTTACCATGGGTGAGGCCGTTGAGATAAGAAGGATAGCCGAAGCTGTCGGACATGATGAGGATACGGTAAGGAACTGTATACGGGCTCTTTCGGACAGATATAAGGATGAAAGCTTCGGTATACAGATAATAGAACTGGACGGATCGTTTCAGATGTGCACAAAGCCTGAAATGTATGAGTCCATCATAAAGCTTACCAATGTACCTAAAAAGCATGTCTTAACCGATGTATTGCTTGAGACACTCTCGATAGTGGCATACAAGCAGCCTATCACAAAAGCCGATATAGAGTCGATCAGAGGAGTAAATTCCGATCATTCCATCAACAAGCTTTTGGAATACGGACTTATAGAGGAAGTAGGAAGAAAGAATGCTCCGGGACGTCCGTGCTTGTTCGGTACCTCAGAAGAATTCTTAAGACATTTCGGTATATCCTCGATCGATGAGCTCCCTGTCATCACACCCGAGAAAATGGAAGAGTTCAAGAGCGAAGCAGAAGATGAGATGCAGCTTAAACTGGATATATAATGCTGACAAAAGACGCCGGATCAAAGGATAACAGATCCGGCGTATAAAATATACGAAAATTCAAAAAAAATTCTTGACAGTACTTGATATTTATGCTATTATCACCTAGTGTGCCGCACAGCGAGGGTTAAGTGGCTTATAAAAGTCCCCCACAGCTGGCGAGATTTATAATAGGAGGATTCACTAATGTACGCTATTATTGCAACAGGCGGAAAGCAGTACAAGGTTGCCGAAGGCGATGTGATCAAGGTTGAGAAGCTTGGCGCAGCTGAGGGAGATACAATTGATTTCGACCAGGTACTTGCAGTAAACAACGGTTCTTTAGTACTCGGAAATCCTACAGTAAGCGGAGCAAAGGTTTCTGCTACAGTAGTTGAAGAAGGCAAGAACAGAAAAGTTGTTGTTTACAGATACAAGAGAAAGAGCGGCTATCATAAGAAGAACGGCCACAGACAGCTCTATACCAAAGTTAAGATTGAAAAGATCAATGCTTAACAGAAAAGAATCCCGAAATAGATGATTAAGATATCTTTTTTTACAAACGATGAAAACGAGATAACAGGATTTGATTTTAAAGGTCATGCAGGATTTGCCGATAACGGAAATGACATAGTATGTGCCGCAGTATCAGCCCTGGTCTTTAATACAGTTAATTCAATCGATCAGCTGACCGCATTGGAATATGATGTAAAACAAGATGAGAAAAAAGGTCATTTTTATTTCAGATTAAAAGGGAAGCTCGATCATGACACAAACCTGTTACTTAACAGTTTGAAGCTTGGTGTGGGTGAGATCCAGAAAGAATATGGTAAAAAGTATATCCGAATAGAAAAATAGGAGGTGTAGGACATGTTAAAGATGAACCTTCAGTTCTTCGCTCATAAAAAGGGTGTTGGTTCTACCAAGAACGGTAGAGATTCCGAATCCAAGAGATTAGGAGCTAAGCGTGCTGACGGACAGTTTGTAAAGGCCGGAAATATCCTTTATAAGCAGCGCGGAACAAAAATTCATCCCGGTGTTAATGTTGGACGTGGCGGTGACGATACATTATTCGCACTTGTTGACGGTACATTAAGATTTGAGAGAAAGGGCAGAGATAAGAAGCAGGCTAGTGTTTATCCTGTTGCTGCCGAATAATTTGTTTGTGATCAAGGGCTGTCGCATTTGCGACGGCCTTTTTTTTGAAGTGATCCGAGTGTGACAAGGGGACGGTTCTCATGTCACATTATAATGAAAGGAGTGGTCCATATGTTTGCGGATACAGCTAAGATATATATCAGATCCGGTAAAGGCGGAGACGGACATGTAAGCTTCAGACGTGAGAAATTCGTACCGGACGGCGGCCCGGACGGCGGAGACGGCGGAAGAGGCGGAGATGTTGTTTTTGTTGTAGATAAGGGATTAAATACCTTAAATGACTTCCGTTATACACATAAGTTCTGTGCCCAGAACGGTGAGGACGGCAAAAATAAAAGATGCTCAGGCTTGAACGGCGAAGACCTTATCATAAAAGTACCGGAAGGTACAGTGCTCCGTGAGGAAGAATCCGGTAAGGTTGTAGCAGATATGTCCCACGGCAACGAACGCCAGGTGATCCTTACAGGCGGCCGCGGCGGTAAAGGAAATATGCATTATGCCACATCCACTATGCAGGCTCCGAAATACGCTCAGCCCGGTCAGGCTGCAAAGGAGCTTAATCTTATATTGGAGTTAAAGTGTATCGCCGATGTAGGCCTTGTAGGCTTCCCAAATGTCGGAAAATCCACATTCCTTTCACGTGTATCCAATGCCAAGCCTAAGATAGCGGATTATCATTTTACTACTCTTAATCCTAACCTGGGTGTAGTTAGCCTTGACGGAGGAAAAGGATTTGTCATAGCAGATATCCCCGGACTTATAGAAGGTGCAGCGGAAGGTATCGGTCTTGGCATACAGTTTTTAAAGCATATCGAAAGAACCAAGGTCATAATCCACATAGTGGATGCTGCATCCGTAGAGGGCAGGGATCCTGTGGATGATATCAATAAGATAAATGCCGAACTGGAAAAATATGATCCTAAGCTCTTAGAGAAGCCTCAGATCATAGCAGCCAACAAAATGGACGTCTTATTCGGCGATGATAAAGATGCCGCTATAGATAAGTTAAAAGCTGCTTTTGAAGGAAAAGGCATAAAGGTAGTACCTATATCGGCTGTATCGGGTGAAGGCGTAAAAGGACTACTGTATGATGTGTATGAACTTCTGCAGAAAGAAGGTACCGAACCAATAGTGTACGAACCCGAATATGTTTATGAAGAAAAGATTGACAAAAATCTTCCTTTCACTGTATCATATGATGAAGAGGAAAAGGTATATCTGGTTGAAGGTCCCCGTATTGAGAGGATGCTCGGATATACTAACCTTGACTCTGAAAAAGGCTTTACTTTCTTCCAGAATTTCTTAAAAGAGAACGGTATCTTAGATGAGCTTGAAGCTCTCGGTATCAAGGATGGAGATACGGTAAGGCTGTACGGTTGGGATTTTGACTATTATAAATAATCTGTCATCCTGAGGAGCATGCGACGAAGGATCTTATAAGGAGATAACATGACAACGAAACAGAGGGCTTATTTAAAAAGCCTTGCAATGAATATAGACCCTATATATCAGATCGGTAAATCCAGCATTACACCTGAATTTACCACCGGTATATCGGAAGCACTTGAAGCCAGAGAGCTTATAAAGATATCCGTACTCAAGAACTGTGCGGACGATCCCAAAGAACTGGCAGGCATACTTTCCGAGAGGACCGGGTCAGAGGTAGTACAGGTCATAGGCAAAAAGATAGTATTATATAAGAGATCAAAGAAAAATCCTAAAATCGACATCTGAAAGGATAGATATTATGGAAAAGATCGGAATAATGGGCGGTACCTTTAATCCTATACATTTGTCTCATATAATGATAGCCGGAAGGGCACTGGAATATCTTAAACTTGATAAGATCCTTTTTATGCCCTCGAAGCTTCCGGCACATAAGGATAATGATGAACTGGTATCTGAAAAAGACCGTAATGCCATGGTAAAAATGGCAATAAAGGATTATCAGGGATTTGAGTTTTCCGATTATGAAATGAAGAGGGACGGCTATACATATACTGCCGACACCATTGAGCATCTGACCCATGAAAATCCTGATGTAAGATATTACTTTATCCTGGGAGGAGATTCACTGGCTCAGTTTGAGAAGTGGCACAGACCGGAGTATATCCTGGAGAATTGTGCTCTTGTATGTGCTCCGAGGATCAGTGACGCCGTAGGACTTAAGGGTAACAACGAAGAATTTATAAATATCGCCAAACATCTGGTAGATAAGTTTTCCAAGAAAAAGGCAGACGGTTCATTGTTCATACCTGAGATACATTTTATCCCGGGCCCTTTGGTAAGTATATCTTCTTCAGATGTAAGGAATCATATAAAGTGCGGTATGTCCATAACCGGAATGGTACCCGCAGGAGTGGACGGATATATTGCTGAAAACGGACTATATACCGATGCGTTTTTTGAGAGTATCAAGCAGGATCTTCAAAAAACTCTTACACCTAAGCGTTATAAGCATGTGATAAATGTGGCAGAGACTGCGTTTAAGCTGGCATTAAGCTATGGCGTGGATCCCGTGAAGGCATATACGGCAGGTTTACTTCATGACTGTGCAAAGTTCTACAGCGATGAAGAGATACTAAAGGAAGCTGAGAAATACGGTATCGTTCCTGAACCTGCGGAGCTTGCAACACCTTGCAATTTACTGCATTCTAAGGTCGGATCGTTTATCGCTGCCGAGAAGTACTGTATAGAAGAAAGAGATATACTTGATGCTATATATTACCATACGACAGGCAGACCCGGTATGTCCATACTGGAAGAGATAATATATGCTGCTGATATATTGGAACCGGGCAGAGACATGGCTTATACGCCGTCTCTTGATATACTTAGATCCGAAGCTTCATACGATCTCGATATGGTGGTATACCAGCTGCTTGAAAATGTGGTACCGTATCTGAAGGAAAAGTGTAAGGACAGTATCTGTACTATGACTTTGGATACTTATGAGTACTATAAAAAACTGATTTCTGATAGAAATAAATAGTATCTTAAACGGAGTGTAACATGAAAGATATAGAGAAAATAGTAAAACTGGCCAGATCAGCCATGGAGGACAAGAAGGCCATAGATGTAAAAGTTATATATATCGGTGAGATATCCGTTATGGCTGACTACTTCGTTATCTGCAGCGCCGGATCTAGCGCGCAGATGGAAGCTATAGTGGATAATGTGGCAGAGGAACTGGCTAAGGAAAAGGTATATTGTAAGAAAACGGAAGGCAACCGTAACAGCGGATGGATACTTATGGATTACGGTGATATAGTAGTACACGTATTCATGCGTGAGGACAGAGAGTTCTACAATCTTGAGAGGATCTGGAGAGACGGTAAGGTTGTATTTGACGACTGAGATAAATAAAAAAGCGATATATAAAGAAAAATGTCATCCTGTGCTTTGGTCAGGATGACATTAGTATTTTAAAGGATAAATCTAAAAGAGACGGAACAATCCGATAACTTTACCGAGTATCTGGCAGACATCGGTGATGATGGGAGAGAATATCTCGTTTTCGGGCTGAAGCCTGATATGACCGTCTTCTTTGTAGAAAGTCTTAACTGTCACGGTATCACCGATGAGAGCTACCACATAATCGCCGTTATTGGCTGTGGTCTGTTGCTCGACGAGGATGAGGTCTTTGTCATGGATGCCGGCATTCTTCATGCTTTCACCCTTCACACGGAGCATGAATACTTCCTTACCATAGGGAAGTACATCGGAAGGAAGAGGAAAGTAGCCTTCATAATTCTCAACGGCTAAAATAGGAAGCCCTGCGGTAACAGTACCTAATATGGGGACGTTAAGATTGTTACGGCGGAAGCTTGAGAAAGAATCGTCAACTATCTCAATACAACGGGGCTTAGCAGGGTCACGCCTGATAAATCCGTTCTTCTCCAATGAATTAAGATGTGAATGTACCGAAGATGTGGACTTAAGATGTACAGCCTCGCAGATCTCCCTTACCGAAGGGGGAAAGCCCTTATCTACGATCTGTTCCTTTATATAATCAAGTATCTCATGCTGCTTTTTTGAAATTATATCTCTTGCCATAATCAAACCCGTTACCTTTCCGGTATATTAACCATAAAAAATAAGTAAATTACAGGTACAAAATAAAATATCGAATATTAGTTCGTATTCTTATAATAACATATCATTTTTGCTTTGTCAAACAAATGTTTGCTAGAATTTAAATATTTTTCAGAACTATGTTCGTTATTTAATACAGCGATAAATAAGTGATCACTGTCTGGGTTTGCTCCAGTATTCATGAACTGCATGGAACAGTCTGTCTCTTACTCCGGGGTTCTCTTTTTCAAGAGTTTTGATAAGGGTTTTGATATATTCTCGCTTGGTATATCCGTCGGCGGGACAGGGATTTTTTTCTATCGGGAGGTTATACAGATTCTTGAAGCCTACCACATCACATTCGTCAACATATAGCAAAGGCCTGATAAGTGTGATATCCATGCGGTCCAAGTATGTAACGGGAGCGTAGCAGTAATAATGACCTTCATATATAAGAGACATAAGAGTGGTCTCTATGGCATCATCCTTATGATGCGCGTAAGCTTCCTTATTGCAGCCGAGCTTTTTGGCTTCGTCGTTAAATGCACCTTTACGCATTTTAGCACACAGTGAGCAGGGATTTTCTTCCTTTCTGATATCGAATACTACCTGTTTTATCTCGGTATCGACTACGGTATAATGTACGCCTAATTCGTCGCACAGAGCCCTGATCCTCGAAGTATCAAACTCAGGGAATCCCATGTTGACGGTGATGGCTTCAATATCGAAATGATTGGGATAAAAACGTTTTAAACCGCTTAATGCATAAAGCAGAGTCAGACTGTCCTTGCCGCCGGATATACCTATGGCAATACGGTCACCTTCCTCGATCATATTATATTCATCTACAGCCTTTCTGGTAAGGCTAAGTAATCGTTTTAACTGCATATTTTCCTCCGGAATAAAAATACAGGCATATTCTATCATAAATTTATTAAATTGTGTAGCATTTTTGTGAAATGGCTTGACTTTTTATATCGGTTTAAGGATAATGTTACATGGATATTACAAAGAGCAATATGATAAGTCAAGAGGAATGAAAATGAATATAGAGACAAGAAATTTTAAGAAAACGGCGAAATGGATAATAAGATTAAATATCTTATTTATATGTTTGCTTTTACTTTTGATCGGCGTATGTATCGTGTGTCCGGCAGTGTCCGCATCTGCAGATAATGCTTTCAAGTATAAAGATTATTCAGCCGGGAAAACACTTACTTATTCAGGCACTATACCGACTTATATAGTGGACGGTATAGAAGCAGACCTGGATGAACAGCTTCCGATGCTTTCGGAGAGAAATATCGCATATGTAAGCGCAGGCGCCCTGTTTAAGGATACCATAGGTGCAACAGTTAAATACAGCTCGTCTAAGAAATGCATAACTATAAAATACAAAGGGCATGTGCTAAAGATGTACATAGGGAAAACTCTCGCCGAGATAGACGGAGAAGAGATAGAGGCTCCCTGTGCACCCTACAGGGTAAAGTATAAGGCAAGTAAAAAGACGGCTACAATGGTACCCTCGAGATTCGTAGCCGAGACACTCGGTATGGAATATTATTGGGATTCCGCGACTTCCACGGTTACGATCAAGACACCTTTTTACTATGAACTTGACGGTGAAAAGATAAAATACGAAGGTACCCGCGGTAAGATCACTTTTGAGGGTGAAAATGTAGAACTTTTGGATACACCTTCGATCATACTCGAGGATACAGCTCTCATCAGTACGAAATCAAGAGTATTTAAGGTTATCGGTATTGATTTCGATTATGATGATGAAAGCGGGCTTATAAGTGTTGAGTACGGTGGTAACAAAGTGCTTTACAGTGTCGGAAGCAGGATTGCTTATGTGAACGGGCTTCTTAGCAGATGTTCATATGCACCTACTGTTTTCTATATATATGACAGGGATGCGGATATCCTGTATATCCCCGGACGTTTTACCATGGAGAATCTGGGATTTAATTATGTGTGGAATTCCCAGACAGGTACATCCGAGATTTCGACGATAAAGGAAGAAGTACCTGAGGATACCGATGCATCGGACAATGAAGGCAATGATAAGGATACAGAAGCAGATACAGATTCAGACACCGATACCGGGACAGATACAGAGGCATCAAATATTGACACAGAAGAAGGTATATCAGATACCGGATCCGATGTGGACGGTGAAAACAGTGATAATACAGAAGAAAACACAGAAGAAAACACAGAAGAAAACACAGAAGAAAACACCGGGCCGAAAGTAGTGATACTGCCTAAGCTGCTTATAAATGTTATAAATACAAATGACGGATACAAGTTCTTTATAGATAAGGATAACTGCATACAGACTTTAAAGCTTCCGGTACCTGCAGGAGTAAATGCTTCCGATTTTGATATGCATGAAGATATCATCGGATGTATGACTGAGTTGAGATTAAAAGGTAATTATACGGAGTTCTATAAAGATGTTACGATAGACAACCCCGGACAGGCAATCCTTCAGATACAGATGTATTACGATCCGAATACCGATGAGACACTGATCAGGCTATTTAGCGATCTGGTACTCGGCTGTGAGCTTAAGGATAACGATGACGGTACTGTTAACGTCAGAATGGATTTCGTAAAGAATATCTATGATAAAGTCATAGTACTTGATGCGGGACACGGCGGGCACGATCCCGGAGCACAGAGTGAAGGCTATAATGAGAGTGACCTTAACTTAAAGGTAATCCTTAACTGCCGTGAGCTGTTTAAGGATTCGGATGTAAAGGTATTCTATACCAGAATAGACGATACATTCCAGACACTTTATGACAGGGCTGATTTTGCGGAACTGGTCGGTGCTGACTTATTCATATCCGTGCATCATAATTCATCATGGTATACTACTGTAAAAGGTACAAGTGTATACTATGGAGATAAGGACACATATACATCACTCAACGGACTTACCAGTGAAAAACTTGCAAATCTTATGCTTGAAAATCTCGTGGATAAGCTTGATACCGAAGTGTTTGCAACAGGAGTGATAAATAAAAACTTTGTTGTGGTACGAGATTCTAAGGCACCGGCAGTATTACTCGAGATAGGATTTATGTCTTGTCCCGAGGAGTTGAGCCGTCTGGTTAAGGACAGATTTTCCGAGAAGGTTGCAAAGACTATATATAATACAGTACTCGATATCTACGAAGATGCTGAGTAAATGGCAAAGGGTGTGACAGAAGAACCCGGGTCACAAGGAATCCGTCACCTAAGGTGACACCTTGTGACATACCCTGTCACATAAGGTGAATCATGGAGAACAGAAGTTATTATCAACAAAAGAATATCGAATATACTAAAAAGCTCCGTGAATTCTTAGCTGAGCTTCCGTCGTATGTGACAAGTTTTTTCAGGGGCATAGAGCAGCGTACCCAGGCCAGGTCGAGGCTTGCCTATGCCAATGATATAAGAGTGTTTTTTGAATGGATCACAAAATCTAATCCTATATATGCGGGTAAAGATATAAAAAGTATACCGGCATCCGTGCTGTCCGATATGAATGCTTTTGATATTGAGGAATATATGGAATATCTGAAGCTAAGAGATGAGGGTGACACAGAGAAGGTAAACTCGGAAGTGACCATAAAGAGAAAAATGTCGGCACTCAGGAGTCTTTTTAATTATCTGTACAGGAACCTGATCATAGAGAATAACGCAGCCATACAGGTGGATATGCCGAAGCTCCGTGAAAAAGCGATAGTAAGGCTTGATGTCGATGAGGTATCAAAGTTCTTAGATGTGGTGGAATACGGACCGCAGAACATGTCACAGAGGAAACAAAAATTCCATGAGTTAAATAAAGTAAGGGACTTAGCTATAATGACATTGCTGCTCGGTACGGGCATGCGTGTAACCGAACTCGTGGGAATAGATCTAAAGGATCTCGATTTCGCCAACGGAAGGGTAAAAGTTACCCGAAAGGGCGGATATGAGGCATATATTTATTTTGGTGACGAAGTAGCTGATGCTCTGTCAAAATATGTTGATGAGCGTGAAAATATAAAGGACATTAAAGTAGGGCATGAGGATGCGTTGTTCCTCTCCACGCGAAAGAGCAGAATAACCGTCAGAAGCATAGAACTGATGGTTAAGGAGTATTCAAGCTATATTACCACAGTAAAAAAGATCACTCCTCACAAACTGAGGAGTACCTACGGTACTTCATTGTACCAGGAAACCGGTGATATTTACTTAGTTGCGGATGTGCTGGGCCACAAGGATGTAAATACTACCAGAAAACATTATGCTGCGCTTGATGAAGAACGTAAGCTCAAGGCGCGGGATATCGTTAAATTGAGGAAAGAATGATGGGTTTTGTGGCAAAAACGGTTTGGTCTGTGTACAGTTTCGGATTTAAGGAAATTTTTTTTGACACACCAAAGAGTCAAAAAAATATTACCTTAAATCCTCAACTGATGATGAGATTAAGATTGTTTTTGCCACATAAAAAAGATTTAAATCATGAAATATCAATTTAACGATAGGAAAAAGTAATAAGAAAAGGAGAAATAACATGAAAGTTAAAGAGAGCGAATACTTGAAAATAAAGAAGCCGATATTACAGAAGCTGCTTAGTAAATTGCTTGATAAGTATGAGTATGCTTCGATACTGGCTAATGATTCAAAAAGTACAAACTACAGAGTATCAAAGACAGGTACCAATATTTCAGAGGACGGGACTCTTTCGGAGCGCGGATTCTGTGTAAAGGTATATGATAACGGAAGAGCTGCAGAGTATAGTTTTAGTGCTATCGAAGACGATACTGTAGATACAGTTGCAGCTGAGATAGCTGAAAGGCTTAATGCACTCGGCGCTAAGCTTCCCGAAGGTGTATCGGCTTATAAGTTTGCTGATATCGATGATGAAAAGCTGTTTATCGATGAAAGTACGGAATATGCGGTTGATCCTGAGACAAAGGGTGATAATAACATCATCGATCTGCTTACACGCATATCAGAAAAAGGCCGTGCTTATGATGAGAAGATCGTTGACTGTATGGTAGCTTTTAATTATCAGAAGTATTCAAAGATGTTCTTATCAAGGAATAAGGACTTAACACAGAACGTTATGTGGTCATGCGGCTATATTGTTGCAATGGCTAAGGACGGAGAAGAGATACAGAACGGATACAAGCCTGTATCCATGCTGGGCGGTATAGAGGTACTTGATACTTTAGAGAGCAAGTTAGAGGATGCATGCAAGATAGCTATTGAGCTTCTTTCAGCAGAACCCATGGTACCCGGTGAGTATGACTGCATCTGTGAACCCGATGTTACAGGTATGATAGTACATGAAGCATTCGGTCACGGCGTAGAGATGGATATGTTCGTAAAGGACAGAGCTCAGGCCCAAGAGTTTATCGGCAAGCAGGTTGCATCGGAACTTATAACCATGCATGACGGAGCATGCACCATACCTCAGGTTGCTACTTACTTTTTTGATGATGAAGGAATCCCGGCACATGATACCATCATCATTGATAAAGGTATACTTAAGACAGGTATCTGTGATGCTCAGTCAGCTATGCATCTCGGAGTAAAGGGGACCGGTAACGGACGTCGTCAGGATACAACCAGAAAAGCATATACCAGAATGACAAATACCATATTTGAAGCAGGCACCAGCAAAGTAGAGGATATGATAGCTTCCATAAAGGACGGTTTTTTACTCTGCCAGGCTTCATCAGGTATGGAGGACCCCAAGAACTGGGGTATCCAGCTTATGGTGGATATCGCCAGGGAGATCAAGGACGGCAAGCTGACAGGAAAGATATATTCACCCATAGTTATGACCGGATACGTACCCGATCTCTTAAAGTCGATATCCATGATATCTGACAAGATAGAAGCAGGCGGCACCGGATACTGCGGCAAGGGCTATAAGGAATGGGTCAAGGTATCAGACGGAGGCCCTTATATCAAGGCTCGTATCAGACTCGGATAACAGGAGGAAATTATGAAAGAAAAAATACTCGCCTCATTAAAGAGGCTTAATATTGAAGAATATACTATAAATATCACTAATTACAAGAGTACCCAGATGTTCTTTATTAAGAAAAGCCTGGATACAAAAAGAGCCGAGAATACCACTACATATAATGTAAACGTATTTAAGAAGTTTGAAAAAGACGGTAAAGAGATGAAGGGTAACTCATCCGTATTTATCTATAACGGTATGACAGATGACGAGATCGATAATGCATTAAACAGAGCAAATTTAGCAGCCTCTTTTGTATGCAATCCCACATATGAACTTATGGAATGTACGGAAAATAAGTTCACAACCATGGAATCGGATCTTTTTGACTACACCTTAGAAGAATGCTGTGAAAAAACTGCAGAAGCTCTTTTTGCAGCAGATAACAGAAGTGATGTGTTTGTAAACTCGGCAGAAATATTTGCTTACGAATTCAATGTTGAGATATTAACATCCACAGGTATTGACTCGGGGTACACAAAGAGAAAGATCAGCGGTGAGTTTGTAGCACAGTGTAAAGCTCCTCAGGATGTTGAAACCTATAAGGATTTTGAATACAACAGCCTTGATACAGAGGCATTAAAATCAAAGGTAAGCAAGACACTCGAATATACACTCGACAGAGCAAAGGCTACTGAAGCTCCTAAGGCAGGAAAATACAGAGTCATCATAAGTGATTCTTATGTCAATGACATATTTGAGTATTATAAAGGAAGAGCTCAGGTTGGATATATATATGCCGGCTATTCAACATTTGAGGTTGGACAGAATGTTCAGGCACTGAACGCCGAAGGCGAATATGCCGAGATCAAGGGTGATAAGGTCAGTATGACACTTGTGCCTACTGCACCTATCAGCGATGAAGGCATATGGCAGAAGGAACTTAAACTGCTTGATAACGGTGAGTTAAAAACTTTCCATGGCGGTTTACGTTTTTCAAGATATCTGGGTGTAGAACCCACCGGATTTTTTGGTAGTGTAAATGTTGCTCCCGGAAGTATGTCGGTAGAAGATATGAAGAAAGATCCGTATCTTTGGGTAGTAAACTTCTCAGACTTCCAACTTGATGACTTTACCGGTCATTTCGGAGGTGAGATAAGACTGGCATTCCTGTATGACGGCGAAAAGGTTACTCCGGTAACCGGAGGCTCCATCAACGGAAGTATCATTGACTCTCAGACCGATATGCATTTCTCGAAAGAAATCCAGAGATCTGCCAACTTTACAGGTCCTTATGCTATGTGCTTTGAGGATGTACCTGTAGCAGGGGCATAAATATTTAAATTTACAAATGAATCTTTTAAAGGAATTAAAGCTTACTAAATCCATTAAGCTTAAACCATTAAAAACAGCTGATATATTTAAAACAGGATTGTAAATTAAAAGTCAGGGGACGGTTCAAAGGAGACTTATGAACCGTCCCTTTTTACTTAAAAATACTACTTGAAAAAAAGATAAATGTTGATATAATAATGTGTGGATTATTATTTGGAGGAAATATATATGAAAATCTTAGTTTTAAATGCAGGTAGTTCATCCTTAAAGTACCAGCTCATTGATATGGAAAATGAGAAGGTTCTGGCTAAGGGTAACTGCGACCGTATCGGTATCGATAATCCTTTCTGCAAGCATAAATGCGGCGATAAGGAACAGGTAGTGATCAGTGACCGTGAGATCAAGAACCACAAGGATGCGATCAAGATCATTCTTGAACTCCTTGTTGATAAGGAGCAGGGCTGTATCAGTTCTATGGAAGAGATCGGCGCTGTCGGCCATCGTGTAGTTGCTTCAGGTGAGTACTTCAAGGAGCCCACACTTGTTACAGATGAGTCTCTCGAAAGACTTAAGCTTACATTCGAACTCGGACCTCTTCATAACCCTCATGCATACACAGGTGTTGTAGCATGCCGCGAGGTTATGCCCGGTACTCCCATGGTACTTGTATTTGATACAAGCTTCCATCTTACCATGCCTGAAGAAGCATATATGTACAACATCAAGTACGAGGATTATGTAGATTATCATGTAAGACGTTACGGTGCTCACGGTACCAGTCACAAGTACGTATCTGGTGCTGCAGCAGAGTATCTCGGAAAAGATATCAAGGACCTCAACATCATCACATGCCACTTAGGAAACGGTTCTTCCATCAGTGCTGTAAAGGGCGGCAAGTGTGTTGATACTTCCATGGGCTTTACCCCTCTTGCAGGTGTATGTATGGGTACACGTTCAGGTGATATCGATGCATCGGCAGTAGAGTTCTTAGCTAAGAAGAAGAACATGGATATCTATGAGATCACATATTATCTTAACCATGACTGCGGTCTTAAAGGATTATCCGGCGGATATTCTGATTTCAGAGACTTAACAGCCAACAGAGCTGAAGGCGGCGAGAAGGGTAGAAGAGCAGATCTTGCATTAAAGAAGTTTGCTTATGACTGCAGAAAGTATGTCGGTGCTTACATGGCAGTACTCGGCAAGGTTGATTGTATCGTATTTACCGCAGGTATCTCAGAGTGGAACGGATTTATCATCAATGACATACTTGAAGGTCTTGAGGTATACGGTATCGAAGTTGATAAGGCTAAGAACACCGATTCCTGTCCTGTACCTGTTAAGGATATCACAGGTCCTAACGGTAAGGTTAAGATCCTGGTTATCCCTACAAACGAAGAGCTTGTAATCGCAAGAGAGACAAGGGATGTAGTTTCTAAGTAATTGAAGATTAACACCTCATCCGTCGCCTTTGGCGACACCTTCCCCTCAAGGGGAAGGCTTATATAGGTGTAATATAGGAGGATATAAACATGAGTTTTATAGATGATATCAAGGCACGTGCCAGAAAAAACATTAAGACTATCGTTCTTCCTGAGGCTGAGGACAGACGTGTACTTGAAGCAGCAGCTACCACTCTTAAAGAGGGTAATGCAAAGATCATCCTTATCGGCAATAAGGCTGATATCGATAAGTTAGGAGAAGGACTTGACCTTTCAGGTGCTACAATAGTTAATCCCAAGGAGTGCGATAAGTTACAGGCTTACATCGATAAGTTAGTAGAGCTTCGTGCTAAGAAGGGTATGACTCCCGAGCTGGCTGAGCAGGCACTTACCACAGACTATACCACATTTGCAGTTATGATGGTTAAGATGGGTGATGCTGACGGTGTTGTATCAGGTGCTTGCCATTCAACAGCCAACACCCTTCGTCCCTGCTTACAGATACTTAAGACTGCTCCCGGCAACAAGTCGGCATCAGCATTCTTCCTTATGATCGTACCTGATTGTGAGTACGGTGAGGACGGCGTATTCGTATTCGGTGACTGTGGTCTTAACCAGAATCCCGATCCCGAGCAGCTTGCTGAGATCGCTTCACAGTCAGCAAAGAGCTTTGAGCTTCTTACCGGCAAGAAGGCAAGAGTTGCTATGCTCAGCCATTCTTCAAAGGGCAGTGCTAAGCATGATGACGTTACAAAGGTAGTTGAGGCTACAAGGATCGCTAAGGAGACTTATCCCGATATCGAGCTTGACGGCGAGCTTCAGCTTGATGCAGCTATCGTTCCTTCAGTAGGTGCTTCAAAGGCTCCTGATTCAAAGGTTGCAGGTAAGGCTAACGTTCTTATATTCCCTGACCTTGATGCAGGCAACATCGGATACAAGCTTGTACAGCGTCTTGCTAAGGCAGAAGCTTACGGTCCTGTTATGCAGGGTATCGCAGCTCCCGTTAATGACCTTTCACGTGGATGCTTCGCTGAGGATATCGTCGGTGTAGTTGCTATCACAGCAGTTCAGGCTGCAGCAAACTGATCATAATAGAAAATGATTTTATTGACCTCGCTTTCTTAAGACGGAAGCGAGGTTTTTTCTATTGTAGATACAATAAACATACCTGTTATGCAGATGTGTTCCGAAAGAACATTATTTTTAAGAAAAATCTTAATTATAAAGTACTTGTCGTTTGTATAACAATATGTTTTAATAATATCAGAAGGTGTATTATTGTTCCGGTTGGATGATATATTCATTGGGGGTAAACAATGCGTAAAAACAATGGGAATGGAAAGAGTTTTATAATGTTTTTATTTGTTGTTTTAGTTATATCGTTTATCATCATATATCTGATATGTTACAGTCCTCTAAAGAAGAATGATTATATTTGGTTTGGGTCCTATGAACAAGATAACGATCTGTCAAACGGAAGTGAACCTATTAAGTGGCAGGTTTTATCGGTAAATAGTACTGAAGCAGTGCTGTTATGTACAGATATTATTGATATTGTACCTTTTTCATATGATAATTCAAGCAGCTCTATGATTTGGGAAACGAGCTTTATTCGGGATTGGTTAAATAAAGACTTTTACGAATCAGCATTTTCTGAAGAGGAAATTAGTTGTATTAAATCGATAGTAATTAAAAATACGCCAAATCCCGTTGACGGGCTACAATACAATCCTAAAGAAAACAATACAGAGGATAAAGTGTATCTTCTCTCATTTGATGAATTGGAAGAATACGGGTTGTGCGAACGAATTATTTTAAAGGATTTTGAATCATATGAAGAACGTTACAATAGTCTGATGTATGATAATTTGGAAGCAAGAAATAAAGATATAAAGAGAAGATGCGTTGTATCAGAGTATGTTTTAAATAAAATGTCTTACATAGATATTTACGCTGATCATACCACTGAGAATAGAGAATCTTACCCTTGGTTTTTGAGGTCAAAAGGTCTCGGAGATAAGATGGTAGGTGGGATCGAAAGTAATGGCAGTATTAGTTTTGCTGGGTTTAATGGGTATGCAGGATTTGGTATTCGGCCGGTAATCAGGATAAATCTTTCTAACGGAAAGTATAAGGTAATAAGTAAAAAACTAGAAAAATCAAGTCATGTAACTGCTAATAAGCCTGAGAGTCAAATTGCAATAGTAATTAACCCTGAGAATTATGAGTCATATATAAACCTTGAAAAAGGCAATTATGTTCTATTCGGAAACTATGAACAGAATAATATTATTTCCGATGGTCAGGAACCTGTAGAATGGGTAGTTCTAAACAAAACAGATAACGAATTATTATTGCTTAGCAAGTATATAATTGATATTCAAGCTTTTAATACAACAGATGCAGACGTTACTTGGGAAAACTGTACGCTTAGAAGTTGGTTAAATACAAATTTTTATAATTCTGTTTTTAATGATAAGGAAAAATCTATTATAAAAAAATGCAAAATTACAAATGATATAACACCTGAATATAAAGATGATAGATATGAGACATATGATAATGTGTTTATCCTTTCATTAGAAGATTTAGAGAACCAAGCATATGGTTTTTCATCTGATCTTTCTTATAGGGATATCAATAGAAGATGTACTGCTACAGAATATTGTAAAAAATTGATAAAGTTATACAATGATGAAAGCAGTACGAGTTTTCTTGGAGAGAAAGAGAATTACACATTAGAAGGAGAAGCTTTAGATTACGGATTAACAAGAAAAGGCGAGCCATCGTATTCGTTTTTACTGCGATCAAGAGAAAAAACATATCAATATAATCAAATAATTCTTTCGGGTAAATATGGCGATAAGATGGTTTCATCTATTATAGAAAAAAACGGGGTAAGACCTGCTATCTATATTAAGTTAGATAAATGAAGCCAGAATAAATATTCATAATTTACTGTAAAACATCATTAATTAATCCGGAATGTGTTTTATATTGATAACAGTAAAGAAAACTATTTTAGGAAAGAGTGGTATATGAAAGCGGTAAACGCTGTTATGGTTTTAAAACACAGTAATTTAATACAAAGTGTATTGTGGGTATCTGATATTCAGGTACCCGTTTTTTTAGGTTATATGCCGCATTATAGGTTAAGCTGATGTGTTCATTTTGTTGACTGTATAAAGTATTTATGCTATAATTTAAATTTGTTATCAGGCTAAACTTGGGGGTGTACAATGAATATACTTGAAGGACTTAAACCCAAAAAAGTATTTGAATTTTTTGAATATATCTCATCCGTTCCGCGCGGTTCGGGAAATACCAAGGCAGTCAGCGATCTGTGCGTTAAGTTTGCCAAGGAAAGAAATCTTGATGTTTATCAGGATGATCTGAATAATGTGATCATAAGAAAACCTGCCACACCAGGGTATGAAAAAGCTCCTATAGTGGTATTGCAGGGGCATCTCGATATGGTATGTGCAAAAAATGATACTTGCCAAAAGGATATGGCGTCTGAGCCCATAGACCTTACTCATGATGACAAATATGTATATGCCGTTGATACTACTTTAGGCGGAGACGACGGTATAGCCGTAGCTTATGCTCTTGCTATACTTGACTCTGATGATATACCTCATCCTGCTTTAGAAGCAGTATTTACTATCGATGAAGAGACCGGTATGGATGGTGCATGTCATATAGATGCCGGGCAGATAAAGGGCAGAGTATTTCTAAATATCGACAGCGAAGAGGAAGGCATATTTACATGCGGATGTGCAGGCGGATGCCGTATAAACGGACTTATACCAGTAAAAAGAACTAAAGTACAGAACAAAGGTAAGTTTTATGAGATAGTGCTTAAAGGACTGAAGGGCGGACATTCCGGCTGTGATATACATAAGCAGCCTGCCTCGGCCAATCATCTGATGGGAAGGATATTACATGACATATATGAAAGATATGCATTCAATCTTTATTCATTGGAAGGCGGCAAATTCGATAATGTTATATCTGAGGCTTCAAGAGCTGTGATATATACCGGCAAGTCCGATAAAAAAATGGCTGAAGACCTTTATTCATATATAAAGGAATACAACATTGAACTGAGATCCGAATACTATACCATTAATCCGGATATGGAATTAAGTATTTCGGAATACAGTAACGGAGCATCCGAAGATGGAAAGCTATCCGGTGAAGTTAAAGCACTCGATGATGTCTCGACATTAAAGGTGATCGATGCGATATACCTTGTACAACAGGGTGTGATCGAGATGGATCCGAATCTTAAGAGCATGGTACAGACTTCGCAGAACTTAGGAGTGATAAAGCTGCAGGATGATGATTTTAAGATATGCTTCCTTGTCCGTTCATCCATAGAGGCACAGAAACAGACTGCTATAGATAAGATCACCGCTCTTATAAAGCTTATGGGTGGCAGTGTATCATATTCCGGTAATTATCCGGGATGGAAATACGAGCCTGCTTCCAAGCTGAGAGAAATCTGTGTAAAGGTATATAAGGAGCAGTACGGAGCTGACCCGATAGTTACTACCATACATGCGGGACTGGAATGCGGTATATTTGCCGATAAACTTAAAGGTCTTGATGCAATATCGATAGGCCCCAACATACTTGATATACATACCCCGAGGGAGAGACTGGAGATAGCTTCGGTTGAGAGAGTATGGAAGTTTGTACTAGGGGTACTTGAGATGATACGTTGAAACATAAGATTCTTCGCTTCGCTCAGAATAACAAAGAGGGCTTGGTAAAGAAATTTATGATATAAATATTTATGAAAGGAGTCCGGGTTTATCCCGGAAAATAGCATGAAGAAATTTTCTAAATTTTTATTGGCTGCATTAATGTTAGTGACAGTACTTGCATTAACAGGTTGTGGCGCAAAAGAGGTAGAGGTTAATCTTGCCGATTATGTAAAGTATACTTACGAAGGCTATGACGGACTCGGTACTGCAAGTGCAGAAATCGATGCACGTAAGATCGCAAGAGATATCGAGGAAGAGATCGGTGAGGATAAGGCATCGAGTGCACAGAGACTTTTAAAGAAGATCGAAGTTACTATGGCAAAGACCGAGAACTTAAGTAACGGTGAGTCAGTAGCAGTATCTTTCGGAAACATCAAGGAAGACGAGCTTCATGAAGAGTGCGGTGTTATCGTTAAGGCTGACGGTTTTGATACTACTGTAACCGGTCTTACAGAGCTTGAGGAAGTAGACCTGTTTACAGATTACGAAGTTAAATTCAGCGGTAATGATACCTTAGGTTACGGTTATGTAAACAATTATCATTTCCCCGAGGGTGTATACAATATATATCTTGAACTCAGCAAGAAAGAAAATCTTTCTAACGGTGAAAAGGTAAAGCTTATCGTCAAGGACTATGATGACGGTGATGTAACAAAGAGACTTGCCGAGTCAGGCAAGAAAGCAAAAGCTTTAGAGTATGAAATAACAGTTTCAGGTCTTACCGAGCTTACCGAGTATGATATCTTCCAGGGCTTAGAGATCAGATATGAAGGCTTAAGCGGACATGCTACAGGTACAATAAGATTCGATTACGATGTTAATGATTATTATTACAACTTCGAATTCTTGATGGATAAGAGTGAAGATCTTGCAAATGGCGATATTATCACTGTTACCTGTGATATGGATGAGTACTACAAGGATGATTATGCTGATGTACAGGCACTCGCTGCACAGCGCGGCATCAAGCTTAAATCTACTACAACCCAGGTTACAGTAGAAGGTATACTTGATCCTATCGATGATACAGCTGATATCGACAATGCTGCATTCGAACAGATGACAGCAGATGATATTGAAAAGATCAAGACAATTTATACCGACGGATATGAAGATGTAGCAGAGAGAAATTCATTATATGATACCAAATACATCGGAAGCTTTATCACATTTAAGAACAGCAATTACTACGGATATCCCAATACTATATACAATGTATATAAGTGTGATGTAAAGTATGAGGAAGCAGAGCCTGTATGGGTATACTGGTGTACAGTATATACAACTGACAGGAATGAAGAAACAGGTGCGTATACTATCTCCGAAATCGAGGCTGTTTCTCCTGCAGAGTTCTACAAGAAGACTTCATGGGGCGATGATTTTGCATGCTTTAAGGATGAAGCCGGAAACTTCTACTTAGGATTTGCGGATGTTGATGCAGTTATTAAGGCATTTACAGATGATTACCGCGGTGATACAAATGCAGATGTGATCTTCAATAACATTAACGATACAGAAGAAGCTCATAAAGAAGGAGATCCGATCGTTATTGAAGGCGGTGAAGGTACTGTCGTTGAAGGTGATGCTATCGATGTAACAAAGACAAATGAGACTACCAATTATAAGGTAAGAGTATACGATGCATCAGGCGTTTATACAGCTGAGCAGGCTGAAGACATCCTTGAAAAGGTATATCCTTTAACAGATTATTGTGAAGTGCTTGTATATGTTGCAAGTGACTTAAAGAAAGTAACAGAGGAAGCATTTACCAAAAAATGCGATGCTATTTATGAAAGCGATCTGAACGGATTAAACGCTGTTATATACATGGTTGATGCAAAGACCAAGAAGGATTTCATTTATACCAATAACGGATCAAGTTCAATTGCCGAATTAGAACCTCCTATGGACGATGTTCCCGCTTCATTAAAGGAAGAAAATCCTTACGAGTATACATTAAAGATTTTTGAAACTCTGATGTCAGCAATTAACGGATAATATAGAGGATGCTGCATGAAATGGATCAAATTGTCATTAAGTACCACGGTGGAGGCCGAAGACCTTGTCACCGCGGTGCTTGATGAAATGGGTATAGAGGGTGTTCAGATAGAGGATAAGGTACAGCTGTCCGAGGAAGACAAGAAAAAGATGTTTATAGATATCCTCCCTGAACTTCCTCCCGATGACGGTGAAGCAGTCCTTAGTTTTTACGTGGACTGCGACACTGATATCGATGAGCTTAAAAAGAACATAACAGAGAATGTAAGCTTATACAGTGATGAGTATAACCTGGGCACTTTGGAGTTTGAAGTATCTGAGACTGAAGATACCGACTGGATAAATAACTGGAAGCAGTATTTTAAGCCTTTCAGGGCCGATGAAGGTATAGTTATTAAACCTACATGGACCTCTGTGGATGAACTGCCCGATCATGACGAAAAAGATCTTATCATCGAGATAGATCCGGGTACTGCATTCGGTACAGGCGCTCATGAAACAACAAAACTCTGTATCAAGGCTTTAAAGAAGCACCTTAAAACAGGTGATAAGCTTTTGGACGTAGGCTGCGGCAGCGGTATTTTGTCCATAGTCGGCATGAAACTGGGAGCTGAAGCTGCAGTAGGACTCGATGTCGATGACAATGCCACCAGAACATCTGTGGAAAATGCCGGTGTAAACAGCATTGAAGCAGAGTATGTAAATGTGGACGGTTCTATATGTAAGATAAAAAACAACTGTATAAGATTTTTCACCGGAAATGTACTTGAAGATGATGATCTGTGTAAATGGACAGGCTTTGACAGATTTGATGTGGTAGTAGCCAATATCCTTGCAGATATTATAATACCTCTGTCAGCCGTTACATCAAAGTACATGCGAAAAGGTGCACTTTTTATCAGTTCGGGTATTATAAATACCAAGGAAGAGGCTGTAAGAGAAGCACTTCTCAAAAACGGTTTTGAGATCTTAGAAGTAATAAAGATGAATGACTGGGTAGCTTTTGTGGCCAGAAAATAAGGAAAATCAAATGTATCATTTTTATACGGAAAAAGCCAACATATCTGATAAAAGCATCTCTATATTCGGGGATGATGTAAATCACATAAAGAATGTACTTCGTATGAAGGAAGGCGAAGAGATCATCATCTGTGACAGCGAAGGAACGGATTATCATTCAAGGATCATATCGCTTGGAAAGGATGAAGTGGTTGCCGAGATCATAAGTTCAGGTATATCTGAAGCAGAACTTCCTTTCAGGGTACATTTGTTTCAGGGACTTCCGAAGAAAGACAAGATGGAGATGATAATCCAAAAGTCAGTTGAGCTCGGAGTGTACGAGATCATCCCTGTTATGACCAGACGTGTGATAGTAAAGCTTGACGACAGAAAAAAAGAAGAAGCCAAGATCAAACGCTGGCAGACCATTTCCGAAAGTGCCGCAAAACAGTCAGGAAGAGGCATAATACCGGAGGTGTCCGGATGTATGAGCTTTAAAGAAGCTTTAGCTGCTGCTTCCGGGATGGAAAAGGTCTTTATCCCGTATGAAAATGCCGATTCTTCAACGGATGGCATGAAGGCTTCAAAAGAACTGCTCGAAAACATTCCTAAAGGCAGTGATGTTGCTGTATTTATCGGTCCCGAAGGAGGATTTGAACCGGCTGAGGTTGAGGAAGCTGTAGCTAAAGGAGCCGAGGTGATTTCTCTTGGCAAACGTATTTTACGTACCGAGACTGCGGGCATGATGTTATTATCTGTTATAGGATTTATTAATTAATGTGACTTTAGATTTATCTATTGTCGCATATGAGGAATTATGGAAGCATATCTGGATAATGCAGCCACAACGCGTGTAAGTGAAAAAGCTGCGGAAATAGCTGAAAAAGTGATGAGGGAAGATTATGGAAACCCTTCATCAAAACATATAAAAGGCTTTGATGCCGAGCAGTATATAAAAAATTCTGCAAAAACAATAGCTGATTCTTTGAAGGTGCAGCCCAAGGAGATCATTTTTACCTCGGGCGGCACTGAATCCAATAATATGGCTCTGTCCGGAGCCGCATTTTCCAAGATGAGAAGCGGAAAAAGGATCATTTCAACATGCTTTGAGCATGCATCGGTGTATTCGCCGCTTCTTGCATTAAAAGATTTTGACTTTGACATAGACTTTGCTCCTGTGGACGAACTGGGGCATGTTAAAATAGATGAACTGCTGAAGCTTATAGATGAAAATACCACGCTGGTATCTGTTATGTATGTAAACAATGAGGTAGGAGCTGTACAGGATATAGCTGCTATTTCAAAGGCAGTTAAGGAGAAAAAGCCGGACATTATATTCCATGTGGATGCGATACAGGCATACGGCAAATACAGGATAAATCCGAAAAAGGAAGGCATTGACCTGCTTTCGGTAAGCGGACATAAGATACATGCACCTAAAGGAAGCGGATTCTTATATGCTGATGAGAAGATAAAGCTGCGTCCTTTGATATTTGGCGGCGGACAGCAGAAAAACAGGCGTTCCGGCACGGAAAATGTACCTGCGATTGCCGGACTAGGCGAAGCTGTAAGAGAAGCTTATGAGGATTTTGATAAGAAGGTTGAACATATTTATTCTCTAAAAGAACACTTTTTGGAGAGAATAGGTGAAGTACCGGGGATACATGTGAATGCGGTAGGTGAGAATGTGCATGATACCGCGCCTCATATCGTAAGTATAAGCTTTGATAAGATAAAGGCGGAAGTACTTCTGCATGCATTAGAGGAAAAACATGTATATGTATCATCGGGTTCTGCATGTTCATCTAACCATCCGGGTATAAGCAGTACTCTCCAGGCAATAGGCGTACGAAAAGATCTGCTTGATTCTACACTCAGGTTCAGTTTTTCAAGATATACAACTAAGGATGAAATTGATCATTGTATTGATACGCTTAAAGAACTGGTACCGATATATTCGAGATTTACAAGAAAATAGAAATAAGAGGACGGATTATGAATTACAAAGCATTTTTGATCAAATATGCTGAGATAGGTATTAAGGGCAAGAACAGGTATGTGTTTGAGGATGCCCTGTGCGACAGGATAGCTGAAAAACTTGCCAAAGTAGCTGAAGGGTTCACAGTAGTACGTGAACAGGGCAGGTTAAAGGTTAACTGCCCCGATGTATATGACTATGATGAAGCCATCAACCAGATGAAAAAGGTATTCGGTGTGTGGGAGATATGTCCTGCATATGTGATCGAAGATGCATCCTGGGATAATCTGGCTCAAAAGGTAGGAGATTATGTTGAGGAAAGATACGGTAATACACCTCACACGTTTAAGGTGGAGGCAAGACGTTCCGATAAATCTTATCCTATACAGTCCCCTCAGATATGTTCTGATATGGGCGGTGTGATACTTGACAGATTCCCTGCATTTAAAGTAGATGTACATAAGCCTGAGATCACATTTTATGTTGAGATCAGAAACTTTGCTTATGTATATTCGGAGTCAGTAAAAGGTCTCGGCGGTATGCCTGTAGGTGCTAACGGACATGCAATGCTGCTTCTTTCGGGCGGTATAGACAGTCCTGTAGCCGGATATATGGTATCAAAACGCGGTGTGACAATTGATGCAGTATATTTCCATGCTCCGCCTTATACTTCAGAGAGAGCTAAGCAGAAGGTAGTGGACTTGGCAAAACTTATCAGTGTGTATACAGGTCCTATCAAGCTGCATGTAGTGAACTTTACGGATATACAGCTTGCTATCATAGATAAGTGTCCTAGAGATGAACTTACCATCATCATGAGAAGATATATGATGAGGATCGCCGAGCATTTTGCATATAAAAACAACTGTCAGGCTCTCATTACAGGCGAATCCATCGGTCAGGTGGCAAGCCAGACACCTCAGAGCTTAGTGGCTACGAATGCTGTATGTACTTTACCGGTATACAGACCTGTTATCGCATTTGACAAGCAGGATATTGTAGACATAGCTGAGAAGATCAACACATATGAGACATCCATCCAGCCTTACGAGGACTGCTGTACCATATTTGTGGCTAAGCATCCCGTAACCAAGCCTTATCTGCATATTATCGAGCGTTCTGAGAAGAAACTTACAGGAACTATCGAAGAACTCGTAGAGAAAGCAATAAATGAAACCGAGATAATCGAAGTTAAAGAAGAATAAAAAAAACGGCAGCGTAACTGCTGCCGTATTCTTTAAATTCATATGGATGAGTTCAGATTACTCAATAATGAACTGCTTTAAGCTGTCCATAATCTCATCAAGCTGTTCTTCAGAATGTATATTGAGTTCAATGGGCTTTGAAAGATCAAGTGAGAAGATACCCATGATCGACTTAGCATCGATTACATATCTTCCTGAAACAAGATCGAAATCAGACTCATACTTTGTAACTGTGTTAACAAATGACTTAACTGCATCGATAGAATTTAAACTGATTTTAACTGTTTTCATTTTCCGTTCTCCTTTCTTTAAGGAAACTGTATGGTTCGTTTCCTTCTGTGCTATAGTATAAACATTGTTTTTTATAATGTCAACACTCTGAAATACCAAATTTTAAGGTTTTTTTGGATATTAATTTATATTCTTTTGAATCTGCCTGGTTTTTCGGGTTTCATTTATTTGTGCAATATTCACAAATAATGGTATATATAGGTGTATACTGTACACTTTATACAAAATATAGGGTGGATTTTCTGCCTTTCAACAAACTAATATATTAAAATGGTGAAAAAATGAAGAAAAAAGCTGCATTATTATCACTTGGCTGTAAGGTTAATTCATACGAAACAGAATATATCCGCGAGGACCTGATAGCATCAGGGTTTAAGATAGTTGATTTTTCTGAAGAAGCGGATGTATATGTGATCAATACCTGTTCCGTGACCAATATAGCCGACAGAAAATCAAGACAGATGCTGCATAAAGCTAAAACATTGAACCCCAATGCATTGATAGTCGCAACCGGGTGCTATGTCCAGACCAGAAAGGAAGAAGAACTGAAGAGCGATGCCGATATGATCATAGGTAATAATCATAAAGGCGAAGTGGCAAGAAAGATATGTGAATACTTTAAAGAAAAAGAAACTGCATTAACCAGTGAAATCTCCGATGATGCGGCCGCATATGTGGATGATATAGCGACCGAAAAACTGGTAGAGGATTTTTCTATATACGATTATCCTGAGAGAAGCCGTGCATTTGTACGTATAGAGGACGGATGCAATCAGTTCTGTTCATATTGTATCATACCTTATGCAAGAGGTCGTGTACGATCAAGAAGCGAGGAAGAAATAATCGCGGAAGTAAAAGCGTTGGCAGATAAAGGCTTTAAAGAGATAGTATTATCCGGTATACATATATCTTCTTACGGATATGATAATTATGAACAGACTTTACGGGCATTTATGCAGGAATCAGATAATGATACAATAGATACAAAAAAGAATGCTCAAAGAGGTATGTTTGGTCAACCCTTACTTGACTTGATAATAAAACTCAGTGCCATTAAAGGAATAGAAAGGATCAGACTAGGTTCTTTAGAGCCGAGGATAATAACGGACGAATTCGTAAAGAAACTGTCCGGATTACATAATGTATGTCCTCATTTTCATCTGTCGCTGCAGAGCGGATGTGATACGGTGCTTAAAAGGATGAACAGGCATTATACCGGCACGGAGTTCCTTGAAAAATGTGATATCTTAAGGAAGTATTATGATGCTCCGTCAATCACTACAGACGTAATAGTCGGATTCCCCGGTGAGACTGAGAAAGAGTTTGAAGAGTCATGTGAGCTCTTAAAAAAAGTCGGATTCAGTAAGATACATATATTTAAATATTCAAGACGCGCCGGTACCGTGGCTGACCGGATGCCGGGACAGCTGACAGATAAGCAGAAGCATGAGAGAAGCTTAAAAGTACAGGCACTCGAAGATAAAACAGGTGAAGAATATCTTAAAAACTTTGTAGGAAGCACTGTTAAGATATTAGTAGAGGAAACTGAAACAGGTAAAGACAAAAATATTATTTATAAAGGCCTTACAGAAAGATATGTACCGGTCGAAGCAGAGCTTTTAAATAATGATAATAGTGTTAAAAAGCCCGAAATCAATGATATTATGGAAGTATATATTACCAAAATCGGGAAAAATCGGGTACTTTTAGGAGAAATCCGCTAAAAATTTCATGAAATACTAAGAAATTACTTGAAAACTACAGGAAACTAAAGTATAATTATATGATGGATTTTTAGGGAAGCGCACTCCCAAAAAGATGCGCAGAATAGGGGTTTATTTATTTATGGAATCTAGAGGCGACACACAATATTTCAGACCTGTGAAGGAAACAGAAAATCTTGTAAAGGACACCATTGCAGATGTATATCTTGCACTTACTCAGAAGGGATATAATCCTGTAAGCCAGATAGTCGGTTACATCATGTCAGGCGACCCTACATACATCACAAGTCATAATGGTGCCAGAAGCCAGATTATGCGTGTAGAGCGCGACGAGATCATCGAAGAGCTTTTAAAGGAATATATCGATATCAACTTTAAATAAGCTTAGGGAGTTTTTAATGGGCAGGATAATCGGACTTGATTTTGGTGCGATGACATGCGGCGTAGCTATAAGTGATGCGCTGCTTATCACGGCACAGGGTATTGAAACAATCAGAAGAACACATGAGACTAAACTCAGAAAGACATATCAGCGTATAGAGTACCTTATAGACTGGTATGAGGTTGATACTATAGTGGTCGGGCTTCCGAAAAAACTTGACGGCTCAGAAGGCGACAGGGCTGAAAAGTCCAGAGCATTTGCTGCTGACCTTGAACGAAGGACCGGGCTTCCTGTTATCATGTGGGATGAAAGATTCAGTACCGTTTCGGCTGCTGCTGTTTTGGCTGATGCCGGAGTTGGACTGGAAGAGAAAGAAAAAGTCATAGATAAGATGGCTGCACAGATAATATTGCAGAATTATCTTGATTATCTTTCCATTAAGAAGAATCAGTAAAAGCTTGAGGGAACAGAGAACCGTCCCCTGTATCCAAATGTAGGAGAAGATATGGAAGAAAAGAAAGATAGCAGATCGATAAAGTTTACTACTGATGAAGGCGTGGAGATAGATCTTTTTGTAGTTGCGGATACTAAGCTTAACGGTAAAAATTATCTGCTGGTTACGGACAGTGAGTCAGATATGGAGGCTAATGCCTATATACTAAAGGAACTGGCTTCGGATAACAAGGAAGTAGCTTACGATCTTGTAACCAACGAAAAAGAACTCAATGCCGTAGGCGAAATATTTAACGAGCTGCTTGATGATGTTGATATTGTTGAAGATGTTGAATAAATGAAGAATATGGAAGAAGTAAAAAAAGCGCCTTCTGTAAAAGTCATCCCTTTAGGCGGACTTGAGCAGATAGGTATGAATATTACCGCGTTTGAATATGGCGATTCGATCATCGTGGTAGACTGCGGTATTGCATTTCCCGAAGATGAAATGCTGGGTATAGATCTGGTAATACCGGATGTAACCTACTTAAAGGAAAACATTGATAAGGTGAAAGGTTTCTTTATCACACACGGACATGAGGACCATATCGGGGCCCTGCCTTATGTGTTAAAGGAAATATGTGTGCCCGTATACGGCACCTGCCTTACAATGGCACTTATAGAGAACAAATTAAGAGAACACGAGATGCCTAAGAAGCTTAAGCTCCGTACCGTAAAATACGGACAGAGCGTTACGGCAGGCGATTTCAGGATTGAGTTCATAAGGACCAACCACAGTATCGCAGATGCGGCAGCTCTTGCAATATTCTCACCTGCAGGTATCATCGTGCATACAGGTGACTTTAAGGTTGATTTTACACCTGTATTCGGTGAGACGATAGATCTGGCCAGACTTTCCGAGCTGGGTAAAAAGGGTGTGCTTGCGCTTCTGTGCGACAGTACCAATATACTGCGTCCCGGATATACCATGTCAGAAAGAACAGTGGGCAAGACTTTTGATACCATATTTATGGAAAACAGCTCAAGCCGTATAATCGTAGCTACTTTCTCGACAAATGTCGACCGTGTACAGCAGATCATCAATTCCGCTGAGAAATACGGAAGAAAAGTAGTAATAGAAGGCAGGAGCATGATAAATGTCATAACTCTTGCAAGTGAGCTCGGATATATCACGGTCAAAGACGGCACTATCATCCCTATAGAGACCATGAAGTCATATAAGGATGAGCAGATAGTCATCATCACCACAGGCAGCCAGGGTGAAGCTATGGCGGCTTTGTCAAGGATGGCGGCCAATATACATAAAAAAGTAACAATCAAACCCGGAGATCTTGTAATATTCAGTTCTTCAGCCATCCCCGGCAATGAGAAAAATATATTCAAGGTAATAAACGAACTTTCCATGATAGGCGCAAAGGTAATATTCCAGGATGCACATGTATCGGGACACGCCTGCAAGGAAGAGATCAAACTTATATACTCACTTGTTAAACCTAAGTATGCCATCCCTGTCCACGGCGAATACAGATTCCTTGTGGCACATAAGGAGCTGGCCGTCAGCATGGGCATGGATAAGGATAATGTATTCATCCTGTCCTCAGGCGATGTAGTAGAGCTTTCTGCTGAAGAAGGAAAGATAGCCGACAGGGTAAAGGTCGGAGCTGTCATGGTAGACGGCTTGGGTGTCGGAGATGTAGGCAACATAGTACTCCGTGACAGACAGCAGCTGTCCGAGAGCGGTCTTTTGGTAGTATCGGTTACACTGGATTCGGCTACAGGCGAAGTTGTAGCAGGTCCTGAAATAAATTCAAGAGGTTTTGTATATGTAAAGGATGCAGAAGAACTCTTTACAGACCTCGAGAACCACGTTATCATGAACCTTGATTCCATAAGGGGCAGAGGTATAACGGACCAGAACAAGATGAAATCACTGATCAGGGACGATCTGGCGGATTTCTTATGGAAGAAGATGAAGAGAAGACCCATCATTATTCCTGTATTTATGGAGGTATAAATGAGTGCATTAAAAGGTGCGAATGCCAAGGGCACGGGACGATCGTCCGGTACACGTGTCCTGCTCAGGATGACCGGCGGTTTTTTATCGATATGTCTTAATATCGTTATATATGCCGTTATCATATTCTTCCTGATCAAGGCCATTCACAAAACCTATGATTTCGGTTACAGGATATTCGGTGACGTATCCGTTGAGGAGGAACCCGGAAGGGATGTAAAAATCCAGATATTAAAGGGCGAATCTACCATGAACGTTGCTACGAAGCTTGAGACCAACAAGCTGATACCTGATAAGTATTCGTTCTTTTTGAAAGTACAGATAGGCAATCTCGGATCCGGTAAGGATAAATACGAGATAAAAGGCGGCACCTATGTACTTAATACTTCTATGAACTATGATGAGATACTGAGCATAATCACTGACGCCGGCAAATCAATAGAAGGCGAAGTGACAGTAGAGGATGCAGAATCAACACCATGATCGTAAACGTACATATTGAGGATTATATCAATTCTTTGGAAAGGGATCTTCCCGAAGAATTATCAAGACTTGAAAAATGGGCACTTGAAAATAAAGTGCCCATTATAAGAAAGTCGATGCAAAGTCTGCTTGCGTTTTTACTTGCAGAAAGAAAACCATTAAACATTCTGGAGATAGGTACTGCAGTCGGTTTTTCCACACTTTTTATAGAGCATTATGCCCCTTACGGAGCAAAGATCACTACTATAGAAAAAGTGGAAATGCGGCTGAAACATGCAAGAGAAAATCTTAAAAACCATCCGGATATAACTCTTATAGAAGGCGATGCCCTTGAACAACTCGAAATTTTGAGCAGGAATCATACCGAAGGATATGATTTTATTTTTTTAGATGCGGCTAAGGGTCAGTATTTAAGCTTTTTAAGCCATATAAGAAAGCTTATATCAAAATCGGGAATGCTTGTAACAGATAATGTACTGCTTGAAGGCAGCATTGCCGAGTCAAAGTTTTCCATAGAACGCAGAGACAGGACAATACATAAGAGAATGCGTGATTTTTTATATGAACTGAAGCACTGTGATGATTTTGAAACTGTCATATTACCAGTAGGTGACGGAGTCGCGCTTTCGCTCGCTAAAGGGGTCAGACCCCTTTAATGTAAAGGAGGAGAAGCTTGAAAAAACCGGAACTTTTAATGCCGGCAGGCAGCTTTGATGTTTTAAAAACAGCTTTCAGGTTCGGTGCCGATGCTGTGTATGTGGGCGGTGATATGTTCAGTCTCCGTGCAAAAGCTCATAATTTTTCAAATGAAGAATTAAAGGAAGCGACGGAGTACACACATTCGATCGGCAAGAAGATATATGTGACCGTTAATATCACCGCACATAATGAGGATATGGACGGTGTAAAGGAATATCTTAAGGAATTAAGAGAGATAAAACCGGATGGACTCATTATAAGCGATCCCGGTGTATTTATGATGGCTAAGGCTTTTGCTCCCAATCTGGAGCTGCACGTAAGCACTCAGGCCAATAATGTAAATTATCTTACTTTCAGATTCTGGTATGAACAGGGTGCAAAACGTGTGGTTACGGCCAGAGAACTTTCCTTAAAGGAAGTAAGTGAGATCAGGGAGAATATCCCTTCCGATATGGAGATAGAAAGCTTTATACATGGGGCCATGTGCATCTCTTATTCCGGAAGATGTCTGCTTTCCAATTATCTGACAGGCCGCGATGCAAACCTCGGTGAATGCACGCATCCCTGCAGATGGAAGTATTTTATCTCGGAAGAAAACCGTCAGGGCGAATATATGCCGATATTTGAGAATGACAGAGGAACATTTATATTTAACTCAAAAGACCTATGCATGATCGACCATATCCCGGAGATGACAGAGGCAGGGATTGACTCGTTTAAGATAGAAGGCAGGATGAAAACGGCTCTGTATGTGGCGACAGTAGCAAGAGCATACAGGAACGCCATTGATACGTATTTTGAGGATCCTGATAAGTACCGAGAAAACATACCGGTATACTTTGAAGAGATCGGAAAATGTACCAACAGGATGTTTACCACAGGCTTTTATTTCGGAAAGCCGAGTGCTGAATCCATGGTATACGGCGAGAGTACATATGTGAAGGATTATGTGTATCTCGGTACCGTTATCAAAGCAGAAAAAGTGTCCGGTGATGAAGCAGGAGGTACTGCACCTTTCGCATACAAATGCGAACTTATACAGAAAAACAAGTTCTGTACGGGTGATGAGATAGAAATACTTGCTCCCGGCTCACTTGAAATAAATAAATGCCGCGTGCTTAAGATCACGGATGAACAGGGCAACGAAATGCCCAGCTGTCCGCATGCTTCTCAGAAGATACATGTGTATATTGATAAAGAGATAGAAGCAGGGGACCTGCTGAGATGCGGACCGTAAAGAGTATTTTCTGCGCTCAGAATGACAATGTGCGGACAGAACGATATATTTTAGGACTGTATGACATGATCATGTCAGAAAGTTGGAGGAAAAATGCAGGAGTTATCAAGACAGATCATAAAGAATCTTTCTGCAGATGATATAACATATCACAGAGGGATATACCTGTACAGGAATTCCCAGGTTAAGAACATATCGGTAGTTAAAACTACCGGACAGATGCGTATAACAGTCAATGATGTATTTGATTATAAGGTTACGATAAACGATCAGCCCGACGGGACTATAGAGTACACCTGTAACTGTGCATCATCGGCCAAGAATATGGAAAAAGGAGCCTGCAAGCATGTGGTTGCGGGCTTATTTGCGTTACTTAAGGTACAGGAAAAGGATAAGCTCATGCAGCTTCCGAATCCTGAGGACAGACGTGCCTGCTCGGTACTGGACTTTTTCCAGGCCCAGGAGGATATGATATTTCCGAAGTCCGTATTCCATATCGAGCCGATCATTACTGTACCGGAGATATTGGGCAAACAGGGAACATGTGCATATCTGTCTATAAAAGCCGGTCATGATAAGCTTTACAAGGTTCAGACCATCAAGAAGTTCTTAACCGATTATATCAAGCAGAACGATATAACTCTCGGCAAAGATTTCGTATTTGTATACAGGGAGTGTGAATTTGACAAGTCTTCACAGAATTTGTTGGATTTCATGCTTGAGTCATATCAGGTATTCGGTATGGATGAGAGCTTAGACAGCAAAAAAATATTCTATAAGTCATCCATGAGCATCACACAGCCGCTTCTTATGAGGCTGTTAAAACTGTTGGGCAAGAATACCTTCACGCTTAATCTGTATGGTAAAAACTACGAAAACGTACGTGTATTTAAGGAAAATCCCAATATCAAATACGACCTTGATATAGTGGATGATACCATCATGTTTGATTATCGAGACAAGGAGTCCGTACTTCCTCTGTCTAAAAACGGCGATCTGATATATTATAACGGTGCCGTATTTATCCCTACGCTTGCATTTAAGAGAAATTATGCGCCTTTCTTTAATGCTTTGGGACCCGATAAGCCCGCATTGTACTTCAGAAATGAAAACAAACAGAGATTCCTTGTGGAAGTGCTGCCCAAGATCGGTGACAGCATGGATATCGATATACCCGAGGAACTTCAGGACAGATATATATCACCTGAGCTTAAGACTTCCATCTATTTTGACAGATACAACAACGGTATAAAGGCTGAGGTGCACTATACATACGGTGATTTTGAGTTCGGAAGCTTTGATAATCCGGATTCGGACTATTATATCATCATCAGAAAAAAGGACTTGGAGGATAAAGTTTGCAATACTCTTGAAAACTACGGTTTTGAAGCCAGAAGCAGCTTTTATCTGTTAAAGTCGGAGTCTGCCATTTATGACTTTTTATCAAGTGAAAAGACAGATCTTTTAAGCCAGGCGGATCTCTATTATTCTGAAGATTTTAAGAAGCTTAAGATCAGAAACGGCAGTAATTTCAGTATCGGACTAAGAGTCAGCAGCAAGATGGATCTCTTAGAGATGAACTTTGATTTTGAGAACATGACAAATGATGAGCTTAAATCTCTGTTCAGGGCTCTTAAAGTAAAGAAAAAGTATTACAGAATGTACGACGGCAGCTTCATAAACCTTGAAAACGGGGACATGGAGAGGCTTTCGAATATACTTGATAACCTTGGTGTTACATCGAAGAATATCGATGAGACAGGTATAAAGCTAAGCAAGAGCAATTCGTTCTATCTGAACGAGGCACTTGAAAAGAGCGGATTTAAGGTAAATAAGAATAAGGAATTTGTAGAACTGATAGACCGTATCACCAATTCCGAGACTCTGGAATATGAGCTTCCCGAAGGTATAAATGCGGAGCTTCGTAATTACCAGGTTACAGGTTATAAGTGGATGATGAACCTGTCATCTAACAGCTTAGGCGGAATACTTGCCGATGATATGGGTCTCGGTAAGACTCTGCAGGCGATATGCTATATAGCGGGCAGAAAGATAAACGACGGCGCTAACGGTGAACAGCAGAGATTCCTGATCGTATGCCCGAGCTCAATTATATACAACTGGCTGGATGAGATAAGTAACTTCGCACCCGGTCTTAAATGCGTGGTAGTGGTAGGCACTCCCCAGGAAAGAAGAAAGCTGATAGAATCAGGTGATGAGTATGATATCCTTATCACTTCATATCCTTTGATGAGAAGGGATGTCCAGTTCTACAGAAAGATATTCTTTAATACCATATTCCTGGATGAGGCGCAGTTCATAAAGAATGCGGCTTCCCTTAATGCACAGTCCGTTAAGCTTCTTAATGCAGCTCACAGGTTTGCTCTTACAGGTACACCTATTGAGAATTCGTTATCTGAGCTCTGGTCATTGTTTGATTATATAATGCCCAACTTCCTTATGACGCACCCGAGATTTACCATGCGTTTTGAAAAGCCTATCATCAACGGTGATGAGAATGCCGTGGCAGATCTGAATTCAAGGATAAGACCGTTTATCCTTCGAAGAATGAAGAAGGATGTATTAAATGACCTGCCTGATAAACTTGAGGATAAGATGCTTACCGATATGACTGAGGAGCAGACCAAGGTATATCTTGCATATATGAACGAGCTTAAGAGCGATATATTCGGCGAAATACAGGAGAACGGCATAGAGAAGAGCAGGATCAAAATACTTGCGGCGCTTACGAGACTTCGTCAGATATGCTGCCATCCGTCTACTTTTCTTACAAATTACAAGGGCGGCAGCGGAAAACTCGACCTTCTTATGCAGCAGCTTACCAATGCCATAGCGAACGGCCACAGGACCATTGTATTTTCACAGTTTACCGGAATGCTCGACATAATTAAGAAGGAATGTGTAGCCAGAGATATCGAGTTTTTCTATCTGGATGGTTCAACTCCGCCCAAGGAAAGACTTGAAATGGCAAAGCAGTTTAATGACGGCAAGGGTGAAGTATTCCTGATATCTCTTAAAGCAGGCGGTACCGGACTTAACCTTATAGGCGCTGATACCGTAATACATTACGATCCCTGGTGGAATCCCGCCGTGGAGGATCAGGCGACCGACCGTGCATACCGTATAGGACAGACAAACGATGTATACGTATTAAAGCTCCTTACCCGCGGTACCATAGAAGAGAAGATATACAGACTTCAGCAGAAGAAAAAAGAACTGCTTGATTCAGTCATCACATCGAACGGTGTGTTCATAGATTCACTGACCAAGCAGGAGCTTGAAGATATATTCACGTATAATTAATACAGATTGAATGATGAGGCTGATAATTATGATTCAGCCTCGGATTCGTTAAGACGTTTAAATACCATATCATAGCCGTCATTACCGTAATTAAGTGAACGGTTGACACGGCTGATGGTAGCTGTGGAAGCACCTGTTTTCTCAGCTATCTCGAGATAGGTTTTGCCTGAACGGAGCATGGCAGCAACTTCAAAACGCTGTGAGAGTGATAATATTTCATTTATGGTGCATACATCTTCAAAGAAGGTATAGCATTCGTCACGGTCTTTAAGGCTTAATATTGCATCAAACAAGTAATCAACTGCTTCGGTATGTAGTTTCATGTTCATGGTCTGATACGGGCAAGTTATGCTTGCTTTCTCCTTATGATGATATAGTATTTCTATAACAAAAATCATTAAAAAATGTTTATTTATAATATATTTCTATTATATTTTTATACATTAAAATTTTACTACATTAAAGAATTAAAGTCAATATTTTTTTGATGTAGTCCGGAGGATATTTTAAAAACAATGGAAAAGTTAAAAAAAGGACTTGATTATACAGGCAAGGTTATAAGGTCTGTTTACCCTAATAAAGCTATAGTCGAGTGTGAAGGTGAAAAGATAGCTGTCAAAGGTGCAATAAAAGGACAGACCGTAAAATTCAGGCTTTCCAAGGTCAGAAACGGCAGATGTGAAGGAAAGCTTGTAGAGGTTACCGAAAGGTCAACCATAGAGACCGAAGAGCCTTTCTGCCCGCATTTTGAACTGTGCGGCGGCTGTACATATCAGAGGCTCACATATGATAATCTTTTAAAGCTTAAGGCTGAACAGGTGAAAGATATACTGGACAGCTGTCTTGACTATGACTATGAGTTTATGGGCATAGCTGCAAGTCCGAACGAAAAAGCATACAGGAACAAGATGGAGTTTTCTTTCGGCGACTCCTGTAAAAACGGAGAACTGACATTGGGTCTTCATAAGGCCGGAAGCTTTTATGATATCCTTCAGATAACCGACTGCAAGATTACTAACGATGACTATAATACAATTGTAAAATACGTGGTTGAGCTCTGCAGAAAATGGAAGCTTGATTACTGCCACAAGATGTCACATGTGGGTTACTTAAGGCACCTGCTTATAAGACGTGCTGCTACTACCGGTGAGATACTTGTGAATCTTGTAACCACATCACAGTGGCCGGGCAGGGTTATGATCCCGAACACCGAAAACGTAGATTTCGCCGATAACCCTGAAAGAGCCGATGTGGTATATGATGACGATGAAGCTGTGTTCCTCTCGGAATTAAAGGACGGACTGCTCAACCTTAATCTGAACGGAAGCATCGTAGGTCTGCTTCATTCGACAAATGACGATCCCGCAGATGCTGTTAAAGCTGACAGAATTGATGTCCTAAAAGGAAAGGATTTCTTTTTTGAGGAGATATTGGGACAGATATTCAAGATCACTACCTTCAGCTTTTTCCAAACCAATTCATTCGGGGCTGAGGTACTTTATTCGATAGTCAGGGATTTTGTGGGAAATACCAAAGATAAAAATGTATTTGACCTTTACTCAGGTACCGGAACCATAGCTCAGATCATCGCACCCGTAGCAAAAAGCGTGACGGGAGTGGAAATAGTACCTGAAGCGGTTGAGTCGGCCAAGATGAATGCATCCCTTAACGGACTTGATAATTGTAAGTTTATATGCGGCGATGTACTTAAAGTACTTGATGAACTAAAAGATAAGCCCGATATAATAGTGCTTGATCCGCCCAGAGAAGGCATCCATCCAAAGGCAATCGACAAAATAATAAATTACGGAGTGGATACCATAGTATACGTATCATGCAAGCCGACAAGTCTTGCAAGAGACCTTGAGATATTTAACGCAAACGGATATAAGGTGGTAAAAGCAAAATGCTGTGACATGTTCCCCTGGACGGTGCATGTTGAGACTGTTTGTCTTATATCTAAGGTATGACTGAAAAATTTAAGGGAATCCGACAAACATTTTACGAACAAATTACAAAAAAACTGAATAGAATATTACATTTGAAAATGCTATAATTGTAAAGATAAGAGAGTTTTTTGGGGTATAAAGTATAGTCAAATCAAAAGGAGATTATATGGATTCTGCAAAAAGCACAAAAAGCGTACAAAGCAAAAGAAACAGCGGACTGCTTAAGGCTTTGCTTCTGGTACTTGCCGGACTTGCAATTAATCTGGCTTTTTCAAATCTGACAAAACTGCTGGAGCTTCCGCTTTATATTGATAATGTCGGCGTAATAATATCTTCGGTCATGGGAGGTTATATACCGGGTATCACTACCGGTTATCTCACCAATGCCATAAACGGCATCAGTGACTCATCAAGCTATTATTACGGTACTTTGAGTGTGATCAATGCAGTTATAGCTGCTTACGGAGCTCACAGAGGCTGGTTCAAGAAATTTCATACCATAATCCTGACCATAATCCTGCTTACCATTTCAGGCGGTGTATTGGGTTCGATCCTTACCTGGATGCTTTACGGTTTTGATTATGAAAGCGCCAAGGTATTTGCACAGCATTTTTATGACGGCGGCATGTCACCGTTCTGGGCACAGTTCTGTTCAGATGTTATTTATGATGTGATCGATAAAACCGTCACTATTATATTTGTTCTTATATTACTCAAACTCAGTGACATACTGTTTGGTTTAAGAAAAGTTGATTTTTCATTCTGGCATCAGAATGTGCTCAATGAAGAGCAGATAAAGGCTGTTAAAAAGAGTAAAGCAAGAAAAAGCTCATTAAGGCAGAAAGTCCTTATACTTGTATCGGTAGTAATGATCATAGTTGCACTTGTTACTGCCGGGATCAGCTTCCTTTTATACCGTGAAAAACTGATAGAAGACAACATGGATATGGGAATCGGTATCACCAATATCACTGCTGAGCTTCTGGATACAGGTAAGATCGGTTATTATATCAACAGAAACTATAAAGATGACGAATATAAGATGATACTTTCCTCAATGGAACGTATTGCAAGAAGCCATGGTGATATAAAGTATGTATATGTAGTAAGGATGACACCTTCCGGATATGAAGCTGTATTTGATGCGGATATTGGTGATGAAAATCATTGGAGACCGGGACAGATCATACCTTTCCAGGAGCATTTCGAACCTTATATTTCAGATGCTTTGAGAGGTGAGGATATCCCTCCTATAGTAATGGATGATGAATACGGCTGGCTGCTTTCTATTTTCAAGCCCGTACGTAATGAGATGGGACAGACGGTATGCTATTCATGCGTAGATATACGTATGAGCCATCTGCTTGATGATGAAAAGAATTTCTTAGCAAAGGTTATATCACTGTTTGTCGGATTCTTCATCATGGTGCTTGCGATATTTGTATGGCTGACAGACTATTGTCTTGTGTACCCGATAAATGCTATATCGATCTCCTCGAGAAATCTGGCGGATAAGCTGGGCGGAGGCGAAAAAGAAGGCGCCGAAAAGATACGGAACCTTGATATAAGTACCGGAGACGAGATAGAGACTCTGTACCTTGCCATCACAAAGATGAGCAGCGAGATAGTTCAGAAGGTCGCTGATATCGAGGAGCAGAAGGATACGATCAATAATATGCAAAATGCTCTTATCCAGGTTCTTGCCAATATGGTAGAGAACCGTGATAAGTTCACCGGTAATCATGTAAAGAATACGGCTGCATATGCAAAGATCATACTCGAGGAATTAAAGAAGCAGGATAAATATAAAGATATCATCACGGATGATTATGAATATACCATCATCAATTCCGCTCCTTTGCATGATGTAGGAAAGATCAATGTTCCGGACTCACTGCTTAATAAGAACGGCAGGCTTACCGATGAAGAGTTTAAGCAGATGCAGAACCATACACTGGCCGGTCAGAACATCATAGATGAAGCAGCAAATATGGTTAAGAATTCTGCTTATCTTCAGGAAGCAAAGAACCTGGCTGCTTACCATCATGAAAAATGGAACGGTTCCGGTTATCCTTACGGACTTAAAGGAGAAGATATACCTTTGTCTGCAAGGATCATGGCAGTAGCCGATGTATTTGATGCTCTTGTATCACGCAGAAGCTATAAGCCCGGATTCCCTATAGAAAAGGCACTTGATATCATACGTGAAGGTTCGGGTACTCATTTTGATCCCGAGATAGCCGAGACATTCCTTAAGGCAGAAAAGGATGTAAGACGTGTAGCTCAGGAGAATTACGAAAGAGATAATCCCGATGAACCTGCTAAGCATGAGGAAGCGGCTAAACCTGAAGCTGATGCAAATGCTGAAGGATCTGAAAAAACAGAAGAAAAGAAATAAAGTGAAAGGATAAAACGATGTCTAAAGTTATAGTCGGTCTTTCCGGCGGTGTCGACAGCGCTGTAGCGGCATATCTGCTAAAGAAAACAGGTCATGAAGTGATTGGTGTGATGCTCAGGACCTGGAGCAGTAAAGACGCAGATGACGGATCAGATGAATTCGTTGAGCAGAACAAGTGCTGCGAGATAGATGACGCCAGAGAGGTCGCTTATAAGCTGGGGATAGAGTTTTATCCTTTTAATTGTGTCAAAGAGTTTGCAGATAAGGTCATCGAGCCCTTTGTAAACGAATATACCTTGGGCAGGACACCCAATCCCTGCATTGAATGTAACCGTTATGTCAAGTTTGAGAAACTCCTGTATCTTGCCGACATATTAAAGGCCGATCATATCGCTACAGGGCATTACGCCAAGATATTACAGCTTCCTAACGGTAGATTCACAGTACAGAAGTCCGATGCCTTAAAAAAGGATCAGACATACATGCTCTATAAACTCAGCCAGGAGCAGCTGAAACGCATCATATTCCCTTTAGGAGAATTGGATAAGGAAAAGGTACGTGAGATAGCAAAAGAAGCCGGTATCCCCGTAGCGGAGAAGAAGGATTCCCAGGAGATATGCTTTATACCTGATGATGATTATGCAGGATATATAAGAGATCATGTAAAAGGAAATGTTACCGGATTTGAAAAAGAAGGCGATTTTGTCGATAAGGACGGAAATGTCTTAGGAAAGCATAAAGGTATAATCCATTATACCATCGGACAGCGTAAAGGTCTGAATCTGGCGATGGGACATCCCGTGTATGTCACAAAACTTGATACAGAAGATAACAGGGTAATAATCGGAGATGAAGAAGACCTGTATTCATCCGTAGTATATGTAAAGGATTATAACTTTTTAAGTATCCCTGACATTGTTACCGGAGAAAGTGTTAAAGGCATTGTAAAGATCAGATACCATCATCCGGGGGAAGAAGCTGAGATAGAGAAAACTGATGACACCAGATTAAAGCTTACCTTTATCAATCCTGTAAAGTCAGCTACTCCGGGTCAGTCAGCCGTATTTTATGATGAAAACGGATGTGTTATCGGCGGAGGGATAATTGATATTTAAATATTCTTCGCTAACGCTCAGGATTTGACATTGAATGTAATTATATTATATCAAAAATTTAGCAATAAAGGTTGAGTTAAAGCAAGAAATGTATATGAATCGTTTTAGCGGTATGCTATAATTGGTGCATAATCAATTTGGCATACCGTTTTTATGTTTAAAAACGAAAATGAGATGCCATATAGTATCATAATTAATTTTGGGAGGGTTTACAAACATGAAGAAACAATGGCCTTTGGATACTGCGTTATCCTACGATCCTTATTTTGGAGAGCCGAACCGTGACGGAGATCAGGGATATGAGATATTGCCTGACGGAAAGGTGCTTATACACATCAAAGCTCCTAATGCAAAGGAAGTAGTTATCGACCAGTTCGGTACTATTTTTAATTTCACAAAGATCAATGATGAGATCTGGGAAGCTACAGTTGACTTAGGAAAGGGATTTAAATATTTCTTTATCAAGATAGACGGAAACGAAGTACTCAATCCTTATCTGCCTATAGGATACGGCTGCTGCCGTCCTATGAACTTCCTTGATATCCCCGTACCCGGTGAAGAGGACTGGGATACTCTGGAAGGTATACCTCACGGCGGAGTTACACGTCAGTATTTCTATTCCACAGTTACCGAAAAGCTTGAGATATGCATGGTATATACTCCTGCAAACTACGATCCCAATAAAAAGTATCCCGTACTTTACTTACAGCACGGATACGGTGAGAACGAGACCGGCTGGGTATATCAGGGACATGCAGCACGTATTGCAGATAAGCTAATATATGAGGGTAAGATGGAAGAGTGTCTCATCGTTATGGCATGCGGCATGACTCAGTTCAAGGAGCCCAAGATGGCATTCCATGCATTTACCGATATTATTATCAAGGACCTTATCCCTTATATTGAGAAAAAGTACAACGTACTTACCGATAAGTGGCACAGAGCTATGGCAGGTCTTTCCATGGGCAGCTACCAGACAAGTATGGTAACCATGTCCAATCCCGACCTGTTCAGCTATGTAGGTGTATTTTCCGGATTCATGAGCTTCCCGAGACCCGACGGCTCTAAGGAACCCCATCTTGAATTACTCGAGGATAAGGAAAAGTTCAATTCGAGCTTTAAGGTATTCTACCGTGCCATGGGTACAGAAGATAATTACTTTAAGAGCTTTGAGCATGACGATCAGATGTTGGAGGGCAAGGGACTTAACATCATAAGAGAGCTGTTCCCCGGACATCATGACTGGAGTGTATGGAGAAGATGTATCCATTCCTTCTTCCCCAGATTATTCAAGTAATCATATTGCAATTATTTTTATATCTGTTATAATCTGTAATTGCGTTTGGTTTTGATTAAACCTAATAATATGAATATAACAGAAGAGGTGAAGAATTTTGACATCGGATAAAAAAGTATTAATGTTTGTCCAGTTTTTATTGTATTCTATAGCGATTACAATAGCAGTTCTCACTGTAGATGTGGCAGCTATAGGACCTGATGGGACCAAAGTCGGGCTGTCGACGATAAATAACTGGTTCAGAGACCTGTTTAGTTATGATGCGGGACTCGGATATTCAAAGTTCTGGTATAACATCACACAGATCATCGGATATTTCTGTTTGCTAGTATGTGTTTTCTGGGGATGTGTCGGACTTTATCAGCTGATAAAGGAAAAAGACATAAACAGAGTGGATAAAAGCCTGATCGCGACCGGTGTGCTTTACATATTAACCATTATCATGTATGTGGTATTTGAAAAATGCATCGTAAATTACAGACCGGTCATAATGGAAGGCGAGACAGAAGTTGAAGCCTCTTTCCCTTCATCACATACAATGCTTGTTATAGTAGTAATGGGCAGCACTTTCTTCCTGGTAAAGTATTTCCTTGAAGAAAAGAAAAACATGAAGAATATAATCCTTCTTGTACGTATCCTTTGTGTTGCAGTCACACTCCTTATGGTAGCCGGACGTCTGCTAAGCGGCGTACACTGGCTCTCAGATATCGTAGCCGGAATATTTATCAGTGCAACTTTGCTTTCATTATATTCATTCTTTGCAGATGTATAAGTAAGCAACATACTTGACGCGGGGGTACGGATCATTTCCCGGGACACACATCAAAGAGTGTCCCGAAAAACAATCCGTACTCCCGCTGTTTTGTTGCATTTATTAAAAAAGAGGCCAGATAGCTATATCTGACCTCTAAATTAATAAGTCTGTTTATAAATTATATGTCACTTGAATTCTTATTGATTATTGTTATTAGTATCGATAGGATCAATAGGAGTTAAAGGTGTGATAGGAGTGATCGGGATCTGATCGCTGAGTGATGAAGCTTCTGCTGCAGCATTGTTAACAGCGTTCTGTGCAGTGTTCTGAACTTCATTAAATGATGTAGTAGCTGCTTCCTGTACACCTGTCTGTACTTCATTGAATGAAGTAACGTTACTAGCGGCGTTCTGTGCCTGGTTAATTGCGCCTGCGAATCTGGGATCGTTCTGTACTCCGTAAGGATTGAATCCTCCCTGAGCCTGTGCTGCGTTGGGATTATTGTTGAATGAAACATTTGTAGGAGCCTGATAATAATTGGTAGCTGCCAATGCTTTCTGATTTGCCTTTTCAACCTTGCCCTGCTTTAAACCAAGGACTACGAGAAGAAGACCGATAAGAACACCGAGGATTGCAGCACCTGAAGCGATAAATGTGAACCCTTTTGCTTTCTGCTTTAATACAAGAGCTGCACAGTATCCTTCATCTACATAATCCTGCATGTACTTTTTCTCATCACTGCTGAATTTCTTCATTACGCCTTCGAAGGTGGCATATGTCTGGGTAGGCCATTCGATTTCACCGTTATACCACTTTTCTGTAGTATCATAAGCCTGTTCCATTTTACTGAAATCCTTTTTAGCTACGTCGACAAGCAGACAGAAATCATCGGCTTCGGTCTCACCGTAGAAAGGAATGATGTAATACCTGCTGCTTTCACCCTGCTTAACACCGTTTTTGGTGGTATATACACCGATCTCGGCACCATAGGTTATTTTAACTTTAAGGATTACATGGTCACCGTCTTTAAGTTTTGCAACCTTATCCACATCCATGATGTCATCAAGCTCGATAGGTGACTTTAAAAGGCTGATCGCATCTCCGCCCAGTATGAAAAGAAATACGATAGCGACGATCAGGATTCCAAGACCGGTCTGGAATTTTTTGTTCATATTATTCATGATTCTTCTCCTTTACATATAGTAAAATGATTTACTTCTGTTTTTTATTAAAACATTTGTTATAGTATGTGTCAAGAAATATTTAAAGAAATATTTTAAAGAAATATTTTAAAAATTTCTTGATTTAAACTTAATATTTTAGTATTATTTATATAATTAATGTATTGAAATTTAATGTAGATTTTTAATGTGCGGGGTGTACATGATGAGTAATTTAAAAGACCTTTACAAAGACTATTTTACTATAGGTGCGGCATGTGAGATCATTCATGATATGTTCACCAATAATGAGATAGGAAATAAAGAGAAGGAAGACCTTTTACTTAAAGAATTTAACAGCATGACTTTTGCCAATGAGCTTAAGCCTGCTTATAATATGGGGTGGAACAGTCCTGATGCGACAGAGGATTATCTGCCCTTTGTTCTCAATCCCAATGCAGAGGCTATGCTTAAGTTTGCCAAAAGCAATGATATGAAGGTGAGAGGACATGTTCTTGTATGGCACAGCCAGTGTCCGAAGGAGATATTCTGTAAAGGATATACCCCGGTCACTTTCCCTACAGATCCCGAAATATTAAAGGAAAGACCTTTCATGAAGAACTTTGAGAAGCTCGATCCGGTATGCTATGTGGACCGCGATACACTCTTAAAGCGTCTTGAAAGCTATATAAACTCACTTATGAGTTACATGTATGATAATGGCTATGCCAATACCATATATGCCTGGGATGTTGTAAACGAAGCTATAGAGCTTATGGATAAGCAGCCTACCGGTTTACGTAACAGCTACTGGTATCAGATCATTGGCGATGACTTTATTTATTGGGCATTCAAATATGCACGTGCGGCAGTTGACCGCTATTCGGTATTTTATGCTGACAGATACGGTATAAAGCCCAATGATGAAGAAGGATTAAGGACTATACGCCCTATACTTTTCTATAATGATTATAATGAGTTCCAGCCGGATAAGAAGAAAGCTATCATCGATATGCTTAACCGCAGTACCGATACTCACGGAAGCATCCTGGGTGAGAGATTGATAGACGGTATTGGAATGCAGGGACATATCAGTGACAACAACGATATAGATGAGTATATTGAAGCTTTGATGGATTACTCGGCACTGGTAGATAATGTTCATATTACAGAGCTGGATGTGAAATCTACATGCCTCAATATAAATGCTGAGTATTATCAGGCTGTATTTTATAAGAAGTTCTTTGAAGCTCTTATTAAGGCAAATGAGAAGGGTGCTCATCTTAAAAATGTCACCTTATGGGGTCTTACGGATGACAACTCATGGATCAGAGGTGCTAATCCGCTGTTATTCCACGGAGACCTTTCTCCTAAAAAGTCATACTTTGCATTAAAGTTTGCCATTACAGGTGAGTCCTTAGGTGAGCCCGAAAAGATACAGATAGATCTTTCGGACAGAAAGTACGATTTCGAGCCTGTGGACGGCAAGCCTGTAGAGCTTAAGGATATCGGATTTAAGACCAGGGGCTTTGCTCATATAGCAGTTCAGAATAAATGCGCACATACAGGCTCATATGCACTCGCTCACGAGATACGTTTTGATGACTGGAGCGGCATAAGCTTTGACGTATCCGACTTCTTAGGCCAGACCATCGATGTGAGCGCATGGGTAAAGAGTCCTGCTGAGACTGTATATCTTAAAGCTGATATAGAAAAGGTACTTCCTACTGTAGCTGAAGTCAGGACCGGTACTGATGAATGGGTACAGATGACAGGAAGATATAAGCTTCCTTCGGATTCCGAGTCGCATTCACTGTTCCTGTTCTTCGGTACTACCGAGAAAACAGAAGGCAAGTTCAGTGCATTATATGTAGACGATATTGAGATCAGGCTTGTAGGCCTTGAGGAAAGCTTTGAAGAAGCAACCAATATTGCAGCTATCAGAGGTGTAGGACATCTTCCTGTCATAACAGTGACCGATAAGGAATCCGTCGACGGTAACGGACATTCACTCCTTGTTACAAGACATGAGAAAGATGCAACGGTTAAGTTCAATATTTCGTCTTATATAGGTGAGAAGATCAATATAAGGGCATATGTTAAGACCACCGACAACGTGATCAGGATGGGTATCGACGGTTCGGAGCCCTTTGTACTTACCGAAGTCAATTCCGAAAAGAACGGCTGGACATTGCTCGAGGCGCGCACAGTACTTGACGCTAATATGAATTCCGCTGAATTCTTTATAGAGACAGACGGAAATGCAGACTACTTTATAGACGATATTTTTGTGACAAAATCCAGATAAAAACGGTAAATCTGTCACAAATGCGAAAATATCATTTTAATACGCTGTATAACAGCAAATATATTGTGATATTTTCAAATTTTTATCTTGTTAATGGGTATCCATTATGATATAATGTTTTTCGGATGTGAATCCGGGAATGTTTTAATTCGAAAGGAGATTAAAGTATATGGGACTTATTTCACAGGCTCTCGGTGCAGTTGGCAACATAGCAGGTGGAGCAATCAATGCAGGACTTAGTGCAGCAAGCGGTGTTCTTGCTAATCAGTGGAAGGAATTTATCTATTGTGATTCTATTCCGGATGATGTACTTATGGTAAAAGGTAAGAAGCAGATTACCGGTAAGTCATCAAACACTAAGGGCGATGACAACATCATCTCTAATGGCAGCGGTATCGTAGTTAATGACGGACAGTGCATGATCATCGTAGAAAACGGAAAGGTTGTTGAGGTTTGTGCTGAACCCGGTAGGTTTACATATGACACATCTCTTGCACCCAGTATTTTCGCAGGCAGCTTCGGTCAGAGCCTTCTTGATTCATTCAAGATGTTCGGACAGCAGTTCGCTTACGGTGGACAGGCAGCTAACGATCAGAGAGTTTACTACTTCAATACCAAAGTTATCATGGGCAACAAGTACGGTACACCCGCACCCGTTCCCTTCAGATTAGTTGACTCCAAGATCTTCCTTGATCTTGATATCACTATCAGACTTAATGCCATTTATTCATATCGTCTGGTCGATCCGCTTCTTTTCTATACAAAGATCGCAGGCAACGTAAACGATACATTTAGAGCTGCAGACCTCGAGCAGCAGTTAAAGAGCGAGATCAGCGGCAAGTTAAATACAGCTCTTGCTAAGATTTCCGCTATGGAGATCAGATACAATGAGCTCCCCGCTCATACAGAAGAGATGAGCGAAGCCCTTAAAGAGCAGCTCCATCAGAAGTGGGTTGTTGAGAAAGGTATCGAGCTTGTAAGCTTCGATGTTAACTCAGCTAATACTACAGAAGAGAATGAGAAGCTTATCCGTGACGCTCAGGCTGAGGCCAGATATCAGCATGCAGGTCTTGGTGCAGCAGCTCTTACAGCAGCTCAGGCTCAGGCTCTTAAGGATGCAGCTAAGAACCCCAACGGTGCAGCTAACGCTATGTTCGGTGTTGGTATGATCGGCGGCGGTATGAACGGCGGTATCGGCAATACTATCAATGCTCTTTATGCACAGGCAGGTCAGGAACAGGCAGCCGCTGCAGCAGCAGCTCCCGCAGCTCCCGTAGCAGCAGCCAATACATGGAAGTGCGTAAAGTGCGGTGCTGAGAACACAGGTAACTTCTGTCAGACATGTGGTGAGAAGAAGCCTGTTCCCGCAGCTGCTTGGAAGTGCCCTAAGTGCGGTAACGAGAATACCGGTAACTTCTGCCAGAACTGCGGTGAGAAGAAGCCCGAAGCTCCCGCTGAGTGGACATGCGCTAAGTGCGGTGCTGTAAATACAGGTAACTTCTGCCAGACATGCGGCGAGAAGAAGCCCGAATAATACTAAAATTGATCTTACTGCGAATAGCCTCAGGATTGTGGTCTTGAGGCTATTCGTCGGTAATATGCCATGAGTGTTATATGGCAAGCTGCGAATTGTAAAATAAATATATGGGAGAATATTTATGGGTTTACAGGAATACAGATGTCCGTGTTGCGGCGGTTCGATAGAGTTTAACAGTTCTATCGGTAAAATGAAGTGTCCTTTCTGTGACACAGAATTCGAAATGGAATCCTTAAAAGATCTGGACCAGGCGCTCGACAAAGAAGAGCCCGAGTCCATGACCTGGAACTCTTATGAAGGCCAGAGCTGGAGCGGAGAAGATATGACCGGCATGGCTGCTTATCATTGTAAGTCCTGCGGCGCCGAAATAGTTACGGCTGAGACGACGGCTGCTTCCGCATGTCCTTTCTGCGGCAATCCGATCGTTATGATGAATAATTTCGCAGGCAATCTTAAACCTGATTTCATTATACCCTTTAAACTTGACAAAAATGCTGCAAAAGAAGCACTTACCAAGCACTTCCAGGGTAAGAAGCTGCTTCCTTCCGCATTCTCTTCACAGAACCATATCGATGAGGTTACCGGTGTTTATGTACCTTTCTGGCTCTTTAATTCGGGTGCGGATGCAGATATAAGATATAAATGTACTAAAGTAAGCCGCTGGAGTGATGCTGATTACAACTATAAGGAGACAAAGTATTATACGGTTCTCCGTTCAGGTTCTTTAGCGTTTGAGAATATCCCCGTCGATGCTTCAAAGAAGATGGCGGACGACCTTATGGATTCGTTGGAGCCGTTTAAATTCGAAGAGAAGAAAGATTTCATGACTGCATATCTTTCAGGATATCTTGCAGATAAATACGATGTATCGGCTGATGAGAGTGTTGAACGTGCAAATGTACGTATCAAGAACAGTACGATCCAGCAGTTTAGATCTACAGTAAAGGATTATGATACCGTAGAGACTGAGAACTCCAATATAAGGCTCAGAGACGGCTCATATAAGTATGTGCTTCTCCCTATGTGGATCCTTAATACTTCATGGAACGGTCAGAAGTTCGTATTCGGTATGAACGGACAAACAGGCAAGTTTGTCGGCAACCTGCCTATGGATAAGGGCAAGTTCTGGAAGTACTTCCTTTTGTACTTTGCTATATCGGCACTTATAGTGTTTGTTATCGCATATTTCTTATTTACAAATCAATAAGATAAGGGGGAGAAATTATGGATTTAGCATATCCGATCATCATAGCCATAGTAGTAGGTCTGATCATCGCATTTGTACTTACATCCGGATTAAGAGCAGAGCTCAAGTCCGTACATCAGGCTACACAGGCTAATATCTATATAAAACAGGGCAGCTTTAACTTATCTAACGAACAGGATCTTTACATATGTACAAAAGTAGACAAGACAGCAAAGCCGAAGCCTCAGCAGCAACAGCAGCAACGGTAAAGTCTATGCGAAAAGCAGTATGTTATGTGGACGGGAGCTTTAATCCGGAGGCAGGTAAGTATGCATACGGATGCATAATGCTCCATGACGACGGCTCGACTGAAGAATACTGCGGCTCCGGAGACAGACCGGATGCATTGCAGCAGCGAAATGTAGCCGGCGAGATGATAGCTTCCATGCTGGCCGTAAAGCTGGCACTCTTAAGAGGCTATCAGGAGCTCCTTATATGTTATGACTACTCAGGTATAGAATGCTGGGTGACAGGAGCCTGGAAGGCTAAAAACGAGCTCACACGAAGCTACCGCGACTGGATGAGATCGCATGAGAAAGATATCATGATATCTTTCAAAAAGGTTGAAGCACATTCAAACGATAAATATAATGACATGGCCGATAAATTGGCCAAACAGGGACTATTAAAGGATCCGGGATTCCCGGAATTAAAGTGATACTTACGGAGGTCAGATATGTGTCCTGCAGATGATCTGTTTGATATTATAGAACCCGAAGATAACGGTTCGGCCGAGAATAAAGATTTTGTACAGGATAAAAGCTTCCTTCAGGGTCTTGAATTTATAGACGGACTTCCTGAAGATGATGCAGAAGGCGATGACGGCTCAGTACCGGCAGATGATGAGATATTGCTCGACGTGGACATGTCAGGCAGTTCATCAGATGATACTGCAGATAATGCCGATAATGATGTCGTTACCGATGAGGCCGATATCCCGGAAGATATACCGGATAGTAACGAAGAACCTGAGATAGCTATCCGTTCCGACATTCCCGAATCATCAGAGGATTCATTTGCTTTTGCATCAAACTTTGTGGCCAATGCACAAAAGTCTGACGGGTCGGCATATGAAGAAGCTGATGATCAGGATGAAGACATAAGCGATGAAGATGAGATAGAAGAAGATGATATGGAAGATCAGGAAGACATGATGATCGTCACCGAAGGTACCATGATCACAGGTTCTATCGCAACTGACAGGTCACTTTTAGTACTTGGTACCATAAACGGTGATATCAACTGTGAAGGAAAGCTTACCATATCGGGTACCGTTACAGGTAATTCATATGCCACTGATGTGTTCATAAATGACCAGAGGACAGAAGGCAACATCACCTGTACAGGCATAGTTAAAATAGGTCAGGGAAGCGTTATAATCGGTGACATCACAGCCGGTGCTGCAGCTATAGCAGGGGCTGTAAAGGGTAACCTGGATGTCAAAGGTCCTGTAATCCTTGATTCCACCGCAGTTATAAAGGGTAATATCAAGGCAAAATCAGTACAACTCATAAACGGAGCCGTACTTGAAGGCTTCTGTTCACTTGAAGAGTATTCTAATTCGAATATGGACGAGATTTTTAAACCTTAAAATTCTTCGGGCTTCGCCCCTCAGAATGACATAAGCAAAATGCAACAAGAAAGGGAACAAAGAAAATGGCAAAGTATAAGAGAGTATTACTTAAATTCAGCGGCGAGGCGCTTGCAGGTGACAAGAAGCAGGGCTTTGATGAGGCTACCTGCATATCAGTAGCTGAACAGGTAAAAAAGATTGTAGATGAAGGTGTTCAGGTAGCTGTAGTTATCGGCGGCGGCAACTTCTGGAGAGGCAGGGACAGCGAGACCATCGACAGATTCAAGGCCGATCAGATCGGTATGCTGGCTACGGTTATGAATTGCGTATATGTATCTGAGATATTCAGATTCGTAGGCATGAAGACTTCAATCTATACACCTTATACTTTCGGAGATATATCCGAGTTGTTTACTAAGGACAGAGCAGTTGCTGACTTAGAGGCAGGAAAGGTTATATTTCTCGCAGGAGGTACAGGACATCCTTACTTCTCTACAGATACAGCTACAGCACTCCGAGCAGTAGAGCTCAACTGTGATATCATCCTTATGGCTAAGAACTTTACAGGTGAAGGCATCGAAGGTGTATATTCCGCAGATCCCGCAAAGGATCCGTCCGCAATTAAATATGATACCATATCTCTTGAAGAAGTATTTGCCAAGAAGCTTAAGGTAATAGATACCAGTGCTACAGTAGTATGTATGGAAAACAAGATGCCGCTGCTCATATTCAAACTTAACAGACCTAACGGCATATATGACAATGCTACAGGAAACTGTACCGGTACAATAGTTACAGCATAAAAAAACTGTATTACCGTGATTTAGCAGTTAAATTTAGTTGTTAAATTTATATAAAGATATTGAATAACATATCTATATTTGTTATCATATAATTCAGAAAAATTGATGATTATCGAGGAGGTAAGGTTTACAATGGATGAGAGAATTAAAGTTTATGATGAAAAAATGCAGAAGACTATCGAGTTTTTAGAGGAAGATTATGCATCGATCAGAGCAGGTCGTGCTAATCCCCATCTGCTTGACAAGATCAAGGTTGATTACTACGGAACTCCTTCAGGACTTAATGCCGTAGCCAATATCTCTGTACCTGAGGCACGTATCATCCAGATCCAGCCCTGGGAAGCTAAGATGGTTAAGGAGATCAGCAAGGCTATACTTGCTTCTGATTTAGGTATCACACCTACCGATGACGGCCGTGTGATCCGTCTGGTATTCCCTGAGCTTACTGAGGACAGACGTAAGGAACTTGCAAAAGACATCAAGAAGAAGGGCGAGAATGCTAAGGTGGCAATCAGAAATGTACGCCGTGATGCAAACGAAGCTATCAAGAAGCTTGGAAAGTCAAGCGAGATCTCAGAAGATGTTCAGAAGCAGATTGAAGAAGAGATCAACAAGATGACTGAGAAGTACTGTGATAAGTGCGATAAACTGTCAGATGACAAGACCAAGGAAATCATGACAGTATAAAAAAAGATACATTCTTACATTTAACGAGAATAAAATATGAAAAACAAAATAATAATTCTAATTAGTATATTTATTTTTGTTTTATCATCATGCAGCAAAAGTAAGACTGACGATAATGTTGCAAACGATACAGAAACATCGAAATACGAAATAACTGAAGCTTATAAGTATCCCGTTGTTCCGGAAACAAAAGAATGGGCAGAGCTTGGATCACTTCCCGATATGATAGAAGCAACACATGTCGATCCGGATATGCTTGGAAAAATGTCAACTCCTGCATTGGTTGAAACAGTAGTAACGTATCCTTTGTTTGTCAACGTAAATGCATATCAGACATTGGAAAGCGGAGTTGAAGAAGTTTCGGAGTATTTTAAAGGCATAGAAATACTTTGCAAACGTAAGGACGCACGTAAATGTGTAGAAAAATATATTAATGACAGATGCCCCGGGCTGACAGAAATGGAATCAAATGAAGACATCAGTAAAGCTCTTTCAAAATACGAAAAAGCCTATAATGAATCGGGTGACAGAGAGGTGTTTTTCATAACTAATGCTGTTACTTTGATAAACTATCTGGATTTAATAAACAAATGATATAAAAGGACACAGAGGAGTCCGTCTCTTCTGTGTCTTGTATTGTAAGAGAATTAAAGATACAGGTGATATAGTTTGAAAAAAGAAGAAATAAAAAAGCTACCTACACATGTAGCTATAATAATGGACGGCAACGGACGTTGGGCAAAAAAGAGACTGCTTCCGCGTGCCATGGGTCATTCTGCCGGAGCTGACAATGTAGAAAAGATATGTAAAGCAGCATGGGACTTAGGGGTTAAATATCTTACAGTGTATGCATTTTCTACAGAAAACTGGACCAGGTCAGACGATGAAGTTTCTACACTTATGAAGCTGCTTAAAGACTACTTGGTGGGTTGTATAGAGAAAAGCCGGAAGAATAATATGCGTGTCCGCGTGATAGGTGATGTATCGAGGCTTTCGAAGGATCTGCAGGAAGCTATAACACGTCTTGAGGATTATTCTAAAGACTTTGACGGACTGCAATTCCAGGTAGCCCTTAATTACGGTGGCAGGGATGATATCGTAAGAGCTGTTAAAAAGATATCTGAGAAGGTTAAATCCGGTGAAATATCTGAAAATGACATTACCGAATCTTTAGTATCGGGTAATCTGGACACATATGAGATACCTGATCCGGACCTACTCATACGTACAAGCGGAGAGCTTAGGATATCAAACTTTATGCTCTGGCAGCTTGCATATACCGAGATGTATTTTACGGATGTATACTGGCCTGATTTTGATAAGAAAGAACTTGAGAAAGCATTAGAATATTACGCAAACCGTGACAGACGATTCGGTGGAAGAAAGAGTTGATTACAATGGGAAAAGATATTAACAACGATAATTCATTTATGATCCGTTTCAGAAGCTCCATAATACTTATGGCTGTGGCTATCACTGCCATGGTATTCGGAAAATATGTTCTGTTTGCTGTGATTGCTCTGATAACGATGATAGGACTTATGGAGCTTTACAGGGTAGTCGGAGTGAATAAATCCAAAGCCGGTGCCGTCGGATACGGTATAGCTGCACTATATTTTCTCTACCAGGCTTTCACAAACTTTATAATGCCTGAAATAAATATCGGTGATTTTATGCAGCACACGGTATTGTTTAACATATGGACCAATGCTTTATTGATAATAATAGCTCTTTTGCTTATATTGGTACTGGCTGTTTATGTACTTACTTTCCCTAAGTATAATTCAGAGCAGATTACGATGGTTGTCTTCGGATTTTTCTATGTCGTAATGCCGCTTATGTATATATTCCAGACGAGACAATTGTCAGGCGGAGAATACGCTGTATGGTTGATATTTATAGGTTCATGGGGATCGGATACCATGGCTTATGTTGTTGGACGTAAAATAGGAAAGACCAAGATTGCACCGAAGCTTTCCCCGAAAAAGTCTCTTGAAGGTCTGATCGGCGGTATTGTAGGAGCTGCTCTTATCGGTGTGATATTTGCAATTATCTTTAAGAGCCAGCTTGAAGAAAGCTTTTCAAATCCGATCCTTTTATTCGGACTTACAGGTGCTATCGGTTCTGTAGTATCACAGATCGGTGATATGGCTGCATCGGCCATTAAGAGAAATAAAGGTATCAAGGATTACGGTACACTTATTCCAGGTCACGGCGGAATACTTGACAGATTCGACAGTGTTATATTTATAGCGCCGATCGTTTATTTTATGATAACGGTATTTGCGTAAACTCAGATTCTTCGCTACGCTCAGAATGACAAAAGATTAATAATGACATAAAACTTTAGAATGACAATAAAAATTATAGAAAGGAAATGAGAAATGTACGCATGTCCCAATTGTTCGGGTAATCTGAAATTCAACATTGAGAAACAGGCGCTGTTCTGCGATTTCTGTAATGCTGTAGTCGATCCTTATTCGGTGGTTAAGGAAAGAGATGCCGAAGAAGGTGATCTTAAGGTAAAAGATGATGCTGCCGGTGTGGCTGCACTTTATTACGACGAATGTCCCGGATGCGGTGCCAAAAGAGAAGGCGACGAGACGGTATGCACATATTGCGGTACAAGCCTTGCAAAGCCCGTACAGCAGGCTGTTGCAGATGTAGGCAGCAACGCTGAGGATTATTATGATGTAACATTCTTCAGGTGTCCCCAGTGCGGCGGTGAGATCATTACCGAGGATAATGATGCTGCGGCATTCTGCAGTTTCTGCGGTGCTTCCACAATACTTGACAGAAGGATAAGTAAAGCCAGAAGGCCTAAGTTTATCATACCTTTCAAGAAAACCAAAAAAGACTGTATGGATGCTTACGGAAAGTTTATGAAGAGTGCTTTCTTTGCTCCCGACGAGATGAAGAGCGAGAAGTGCGTAGATTCTTTCCGTGGTATTTATATGCCTTTCTGGACATACCAGACATCAAAGCGCGGTAATGTCAGCATGAACGGTACCCGTGTATACCACAGAGGAGATTATAAATACACCGAAAACCATGCATTATCCGCCGATATCGATATGGAATATGATAATGTGTCTTTCGATGCATCAAGTAACTTCGCAGACAATTTAAGTCAGGGAATTTCTCCTTTTGACCATTCGGTACAGCAGGAATTCACCCCTTCATTCTTAAGCGGATTTTATGCCGATACCAATGATGTAGCCGACAACATATATCAGGAGGATGCAAAAAAGCTTATAGCGAGAGATGCATTCAAGAAATATAAGAACATCCCGGGATTCGGCAAATACGGCCTTTCGGGTGATAATAACGTAAATAAACTCTTACCCGATGTACATAACAGATTTCTGACCATGCTCCCTGTATGGTTCATGAGCATAAGGTCCAAGGACAAAAAGGGCGAGGACAGAGTATCATATACGGTAGTAAACGGACAGACCGGTAAGATAGTAGGTGACGTGCCCATATCAGTAAAGAAGTACGGCATTGCCGCTACTGTACTTTCACTTATATTGTTCGTAATACTTAACTTCGTACTTAATTTTACTATCGTTCCTAAGACTGCTTTGTTTATTTCAGCTGTAGTGTCATTTATCATGGCCGGCATATTCTCAAGCCACGAGTCGAAAATAGTGGACCGTGAGTTAGGAGACGATGATAAAGGCTTGCAGCAGATAAAACGTTCAAAAGAAGGGCCTTCAAACAATATAGCATTAAAGAAGAAACAGGAACAACAGTTAAAGAAGAGCATGAAGGAAAAGAGCTACTTCTGGATCCCGCTTATCATAAGCGGTGTGATCCTGGGTGCCGAGTATACCGTAGGTCTGGTATCGGATACCTGGTTCTACGGTGGAGCGATGGCGATCATGGCTTATACAGTCTGGTGCGTAATAAGGATCGTCAGCCGTTATAACAGACTTACTACACGTAAGCTGCCTCAGTTTAATAAGACAGGAGGTGATGACAGTGCAAAGATTTAAAAAACTATTAGCAGTTTTAGCATTATTACTTATTGTTGTTGCTGTCATCAGGCCTGTAAGCGGTGAAGCGGCAAACCTATCCGATATTGACGAAAATACAGCAACAGGTTACTGTGCATTTGTTTATGATGATGCAGAGCTTTTTACAAAGAACGAATTAAATGCTCTTTTGGATAAAGCTTATGAATTAACTGATTTTGCGGATACCTTTGTAGTAACCGTACAAAAGGGAAATAATCCTTACGGTAAAACAGAAAGTGCCACAAAAAAGCTCGGCGATGATATATATCTTGAGTACAGCAACAGCAAGAACTGTATCATGTTCATCATCGATATGCATACCAGATACTTATATGTATACAGATACGGTGATGATGTGGAAAGCACCCTTACTTCGGGTAAGTGCGATACCATAACCGATAATGTATATGATTATGCTGCTGACGGCGATTACTATACCTGTGCTTCTATAGCACTCGACCAGATGAGTAAGGTACTTCAGGGCCAGCATATAGCTCAGCCCATGAAGGTTGCCAGCAACCTGTTTATCGCTTTTGTAGTCGGATTTGTTGTAATGTATCTTGTAGCACTCAGCAAATCTAAGGTTGGCAAGACCAGTGATGAAGAAATGCTTAAATACGCTGCCATCAGCTTTGCAGCCAACAATCCTTCGGATGTTATAACAGGTACTACCAAGACATATTGTCCGAGAAGCTCCGGAAGCGGCGGCGGTCACAGAGGTGGCGGCGGTGGAGGATTCCACGGCGGCGGTGGCGGAGGTCACAGATTCTAATTTTACGAGGTTAAGACATGAAAAATTTATGTCTGCTCGGGTCTACGGGCTCCATAGGCCGTCAGACCTTGGATATCATACACAGACATGGCGGATTTAAGATCACATCACTTGCTGCTAATAGCAATATTGACCTTTTGGAACAGCAGATAGATGAGATTGGTCCCAAAAAAGTCTGTGTATATGACAAAGAAAAAGCCGGTATACTTGCAAACCGGTTAAAAAACAACGCTACAGAGGTCCTTTCAGGAATGGAAGGACTTCTTGAAATAGCGGGAGACAGTACCAATGACCTTACAGTTACCGCTATAGTCGGTATGATCGGTATAAGACCTACGCTGGCTGCCATTGAAGCAGGCTGCGATGTGGCTCTGGCCAATAAAGAGACTTTGGTCACTGCAGGGCATATCATCATGAAGGCTGTAAAAGAGCATAAGGTAAATCTTCTCCCCATAGACAGCGAACATTCGGCCATATTCCAGTGCCTGCAGGGTAAGTACGGACCTACAGGAGATTACTCGGCATGGGACGGGAGCAAGGGCTTAGAAAAGATACTCCTTACCTGCTCCGGTGGACCATTCAGAGGCTTAAGCTATGATGAATTAAGAACAAAAACTGCTGCAGATGCCCTGAAACATCCGAACTGGGCTATGGGTAATAAGATCACCATAGACTCAGCCACACTGGTCAATAAAGCGTTGGAAGTAATGGAAGCAAAATGGCTGTTCTCGACTGATGTGGATAAGATTCAGGTAGTCATCCAGCCTAAGAGTATCATACATTCAGCTGTACAGTTCGTGGACGGTTCGATAGTGGCTCAGATAGGTGTACCCGATATGAGGCTTCCCATCCAGTATGCATTGTATTATCCCGAGAGACTGCCTCTTGACTGTGGAAGGGTTGATCTGTTCGAACTGGCCAAGATCGAGTTCTATAAGCCTGATTATGATACATTTAAAGGGCTTAAGCTCGGTATAGAGGCTGCAAAAAAAGGCGGCAGCATATGTACGGTATTTAACGCTGCCAATGAATACGCAGTAGGCAGATTTTTAAAGAACGAGATAGGTTTTACGGATATTTATGATATTATAGAGCATTGTATGTCAGTACATAAAAATATCCCGGAACCTACACTCGATGAAGTGCTCGGATCAGAAAGCGAAGCCGTTGATAACGCGATGAAATATATTGCAAAACGTTGACAAAGACCTTTGCATATTTTTTGAGAACATATTATGTGCCATATAGTTATACCGGCACAAGGAGTAAGAAATGGACACAGTAGTTAGTATTATTATCGGAATATTGTTATTCAGTACCATCATCATATTCCATGAGCTCGGACATCTGATAGTTGCCAAAAAGAACGGTATTAAAGTACCTGAGTTTATGCTCGGTATGGGCCCGAAGATTTTCAGTTTCAAAAAAGGTGAGACTGTTTATTCTTTAAGACTGTTCCTTATAGGCGGTGCCTGCCAGATGCTCGGTGAGGATACCGACAGTACGGAAGAAGGATCTTTTAATTCAAAAGGTCCCTGGGCCAGATTTGCAACCATATTTGCAGGTCCGTTCTTTAACTTTATACTGGCATTTATATTTTCTGCAGTGATAATCGGTATTATCGGATTCGATGAGCCCGCGGTCACAGATATCAAGGAGAATTCTCCTGTAACAACGACCGTATATACCAATACCAGTGATCCTTCGGATACAGTGACAGGTGTACAGGTTGGAGATATCATCACAAAATATGACGGCATGAGTGTCACATTATCGAGAGAGCTGCTGTATCATTTTGTACTTAACAACATGGGTCTTGACCCGATAGAGATAGAATTTGAAAGAGACGGAAAGATATACAGAGGAACTGTACAGCCTACGGTATTTAAGAAATACACCATCGGTTTTTCATATAATGCTGATGAAAATGAGTGTAAGATCGGGGAAGTTACAGAAGGCGGCGTACTTGATTCATTAGGCGTGCGATCGGGAGATGTAATAGTAAAGGTGAACGGTACAGATATACCGACCGGTAAAGCAATGAACGAGTACCTTAAGAACAATCCTTTGGACGGCAGCGTCATAGAGATGGTGATCACACATAAAGGGAATGCATACACTTATCAGGTACAGCCGGTATACAGCGAGAGCTGTGTATCACCCAGGTATTTTGATAACAGTATGGGATTCTATTTCGATCACAACTCGTCGCGTGTAAAGGGCAATCCTCTGCAGGTATTAAAGTACTCACTGTATGAAGTAAAGTTCCAGATATCGACCACAATCAAAGCTTTAGGTAAGCTTCTTACAGGTCAGATAAGCCTTAAGAACAATGTGGGCGGACCCGTAAGGATCGTATCCGAGCTTGACAATACCATCCAGGAGTCTAAGGAAGACGGCATACTCTACGTTATCCTTAACCTGCTCAATTTCGCCATATTACTCAGTGCCAACTTAGGTGTTATGAACCTGCTTCCTCTGCCTGCACTTGACGGCGGAAGATTGATATTCATTATCATCGAACTGATATTTAAAAAGCCCATACCTAAGGAGAAGGAAGGTATCGTACATGCGATAGGACTAGTTTTCTTCCTGGTGCTGATGGTACTGGTACTCTTCAATGATATAAGATACGTGTTCTTCTGATGTGACAGGGGGACGGTTCTTCTGTCACATAAAAATGCAATATCGGTCAGTCTCAGATATATTCCGTTACATCGCTCGTAAGGCGGATTTTGCATATTATACTTTTTTGTCTTATTTATACATACTTTATATGCAAAATCCTTCTCAGACGTTTTTGCAGCGAGCAAATACGGCTCGCTAACAGCAAAAAGTCTGCGCTGCGCGGATAGCGAGTAACGAAACATATCTGAGCCTGACCTTACACAGCAGAGCTGGAAATAAATGTGACAATAGAACCGTCCCCCTGTCACAAAAGTATTTTTGGTTAAAGGAAAAAATATGGAAAGAAAACTTACAAGAGAAGTTAAAATAGGAAATGTAAAGATAGGAAACAATAACCCCATAGCTATACAGTCTATGTGCAATACCAAGACTGAGGATGTGGATGCGACTGTAGCACAGATATTAAGGCTTGAGGCTGCGGGCTGTGATATCATCAGGTGTGCGGTGCCTCACATGGAGGCTGCTAAGGCTTTTTCAGAGATAAAGAAGAAGATACATATACCGCTAGTGGCAGATATCCATTTTGACTATAAGCTTGCCATAGCTGCCATCGAGAACGGTGCTGATAAGGTCAGGATCAATCCCGGGAATATCGGTTCCGAGGAGAAGGTACGTGAGGTAGTGGCTGCTGCAAAAGCACACGGGATACCTTTAAGAGTAGGTGTAAACGGAGGCTCACTCGAAAAGGACCTGCTTCAAAAGTACGGACATGTAACTGCCGAGGCACTTGTAGAAAGTGCATTAAAGCAGGTGGATGCTCTGGAAAAGTATAATTTTGAAAATATCGTAATAAGCATTAAGTCTTCAGATGTCATTCTTTCCATCATAGCACATGAACTGATCTCAAAGAAGGTGGATTATCCGCTTCATGTCGGTATAACTGAAACGGGACTGTTATCTGAAGGCAGCATAAAGTCGGCAGTAGGTATCGGGGTCATATTATATGAAGGTATAGGTGATACTATCAGAGTATCGTTGACTGACGATCCTATACACGAGGTTGAGACTGCAAAAGCAATACTTAAGAACTTAGGGCTTCGTAAGGGCGGCATCAATCTGGTTTCTTGTCCTACATGCGGAAGGACCAATATCGACTTGATTGGGCTGGCAGGCAAGGTACAGGAGCTGATCAAGACATATCCGGCAACAGATAAGGATATAAAGGTGGCAGTAATGGGCTGTGTGGTAAACGGCCCCGGAGAGGCAAGAGAAGCTGACTTGGGAATTGCCGGAGGCAAAGGAGAAGGGCTGATATTTAAGAAGGGTGAGATCATAAAGAAGGTACCCGAGGATGTCCTTCTTACTGAATTTAAGAAAGAATTGGATTTATTGTTATCGTAATATAGCGGAATTATTAGTTGTACTTTGTTATATGTAGCAAGGGGTTTATACTGCGACAAGGAGTTTTTTATGCAGTTTTTGGAAGTATTTGACGGATTAAAATCCGAAGGAAGATTAAAAAAAGTATTTGAGAAATCATCCGTTACGGATATTACAAGCTCCAACAAACATAACCGTATGGATGTATATATAGATTCTGACAATTTCATAAAAACGGAAGACAGGAAGCAGATGGAAAGGCTTTTGCTTGACCAGTTTTTCATGTCCGAAGGCAAGGATGTCTATCTGCACATCCGCTGCATAAGTGAAAACGCCGATATGCCCGATATCTGGAGCAGATACGGTGTGTATGTGGACGATGAGTTCTCCTGTGAGTCCGGCTTACTTGAAAGTATCTACAAGAATGCAAATATCACTGTCGGCAAGGATAAGATAAACATTGAGCTTGACGATAATTTTATCAATCGCCAGACAGAAAAGAAAATATCTGAAACCATCACTACGTTTTTGAATGATTATTTCGGTCTTAAGGCCGATCTTTCATTTTCCTACAGAGAGCATGAGGAAGAAGACTTCGAGGAAGAACATCAGGAATACTTGGAGCATATGGAAAGCTATATTTCTGAAGTGGAAAACAGCCTGAATGCCGAACCGGGAGAAAAGAAAGCCGATAAAGAAGCTGAAAAGAGTGACACTGACTCCGACAAATCTAAATCCGGAAGCGGTAAAGAAGAGTCGAAAGACAAATCAAAGGGCGGATATTCATCATTTGACAGATCTAAGTTCGTTAAGAAAAAGCTTGTCGTCGATCCGGATGTTGTATACGGTACAACCGTTGAAGGCGATGTAATAGATATTTCCGAGATAATCGACAATATGGGCGATGTCGTGATAAAGGGCATGGTCCTTAAAGTGTATGACTTGGTAACTACCAAGACAGGCAAATTCATCTTTAAGTTCAGTATGACCGATTTTACGGACAGTATCCTCTGTAAGTTTTTCATAAGGGACGAGGAAGACAAAAACAACGTGGTAAATACTATCAAGGAAGGCAGCTTTTTCCTGATAAAAGGAAGTGCCGAGACTGATATGTTCGAGCCCGGTCACGAGACCACCATCCAGAAGGTAAGGGGTATCAAGCCTATAAAGGACTTCCGCGTAAAACGCAGAGACGAAGCCGAAGTCAAACGTATAGAGCTCCACGCACATACACAGATGAGCGACATGGACGGTGTGATTCCCGCCAATGTCTTAGTAAAACGTGCTTTAGAGTGGGGACACAGGGGTATCGCCATAACCGACCATGGCGTAGTACAGTCATTCCCTATAGCTAATCATGCCATCGATTTTAAAAAGATAAAAGATCCTGAGGCTTTAGAAAAAGCTAAGAAATTCAAGATCATATACGGATGTGAGGCCTATATAGTAGACGACGAGCCCGATGTTATCACAAATGATAAAGGACATGTATTTAAAAAGGGCGAAGACGGAAAATACAGTATAGAAGATCTTCGCAAGATGCCTTCATACCATATCATATTGTTGTGTAAGAATGATACCGGACGTATCAACCTGTATAAACTGGTATCCGAAGCACACCTTAAGTATTTCGGACGCTGGCCGAGGATTCCCAAGAGTGTGCTTAAAGAGAACAGAGAAGGTATCATAGTCGGTTCAGCGTGTGAAGCCGGTGAGCTTTACAGGGCTATAGTACACGAAAAGCCCATGGAAGAGATCAGACGTATAGCTGACTTTTACGACTATTACGAGATCCAGCAGATAGGGAACAACAATTATCAGATAGAGGACGAGAAATTTCCCGAGATACAGAACGAGAATGACCTTAGACGTGTAAACAAGCGTATCGTGGACTTGGCAGATGCAGACGGTAAGATGTGCGTAGCTACCTGTGACGTGCATTTCTTAGACCCCGAGGATGAAGTATACAGAAGGATCATTATGGCGTCAAAAGGCTTTGCTGATGCCGATAAGCAGGCACCTCTGTACCTTCATACGACAGATGAGATGCTTGAAGAGTGCAGCTATCTCGGCAAAGATAAAGCATTTGAAGTAGTAGTGACCAATCCAAACCGCATATTCGATATGTGTGAGAGGATCACTCCCGTGCGTCCGGACAAGGCACCGCCCGTCATCCCCGACAGCGATAAGACACTGCGGGAGATATGTGAGACCAAGGCTCACCAGATATACGGACCTGAACTTCCCAAGCAGGTATCTGAACGTCTCGAGCATGAGCTTGATTCCATCATAAAGAACGGATTCGCCGTAATGTATATCATAGCTCAGAAGCTCGTATGGAAATCAAACGAAGATGGATATCTGGTAGGTTCACGTGGTTCCGTAGGTTCATCCTTCGTAGCTACCATGTCAGGTATCACAGAGGTAAATCCGCTGCCGCCTCATTATTATTGTCCCGAGTGCCATTATAATGAGTTTGACTCCGATATATGTAAGGAATATGTTTCTAAATCAGGCTATGACCTGCCCGACAAAGACTGCCCCGTATGCGGTCACAGACTTGTAAGAGAAGGCCAGAATATCCCGTTTGAGACATTCCTCGGATTTAACGGTGACAAAGAGCCCGATATCGACCTTAACTTCTCCGGTGAGTACCAGAGTAAGGCACATGATTATACCGAAGTAATATTCGGTGCAGGTCAGACGTACAGAGCAGGAACTGTCGGCTCTCTTGCCGAAAAAACCGCATACGGTCTGGTATCTAAATATGCCGAAGAACACGGTATGGTACTCCGTGATGCAGAAAAGGAACGTATCGCAAAAGGCTGTGAAGGTATAAGACGTACCACGGGCCAGCATCCCGGAGGTATCGTAGTACTTCCTTTGGGTGAGAATATCTATTCGTTTACTCCGGTACAGCATCCGGCAAACGATATGGAAACTCCTACAGTTACCACACATTTTGAATATCATTCCATCGACCACAACCTGTTAAAGCTTGATATACTCGGACACGATGATCCCACCATGATCCGTATGCTTGAGGACTTAACAGGCATAGATGCAAAAAAGATACCGATGGATGATCCTAAGGTAATATCACTTTTTGACTCCTGTGATGTACTTGGTGTAAAGCCCGAGCAGATAGACGGAGTAGAGCTCGGAAGCTTAGGATTACCGGAGCTTGGTACCAACTTCGTAATACAGATGCTTAAGGACACCAAACCGCAGAATTTCTCGGACATGGTGAAGATATCCGGACTTTCACACGGTACCGACGTATGGCTTAATAACGCACAGTATTTCATAAAGAACGGCGACTGTACGCTTTCCACAGCCATATGTACACGTGATGATATCATGATATACCTCATCAATATGGGGTTAGAACCCGGACACGCATTTAAGATAATGGAAAGTGTCCGTAAAGGTAAGGGACTGACACCGGAGATGGAAGAGGAAATGGTAGCCAATAATGTACCTGCCTGGTACATAGAGTCATGTAAGAGGATCAAGTACATGTTCCCTAAGGCACATGCCTGCGCATACATGATCATGGCATTCCGTATAGCTTACTTTAAGGTATATTACCCGCTGGCATATTATTGCGCATTCTTCAGTATCAGAGCTGCTGATTTTGACTACGAGAAGATGTGTAAGGGTAAGAATCACTTAAAGGACGAGATGAAAGCTTTAAATGTCAAGTCCAAGACAGAAAAACTTTCAGCTAAAGAATCCGGTATGTATGATGACATGCGTCTTGTACTTGAGTTTTACGAGCGTGGTTTTGATTTCATGCCGATAGACATCTATAAGGCTAAGGCAAGACATTTCCAGATCATAGACGGAAAGCTTATGCCGTCACTTTCTACCATAAACGGTCTGGGTGATAAGGCTGCAGAGCAGATAGAAGATGCGGCTTCAAAATACAAGTTTGTATCCCGCCAGGACTTTAAGCAGAAGAGTAAGCTGGGTGAGACAACGGTTGAAGCCATGGCTGAACTGGGCATCTTAAGCATGCTTCCCAAGTCCGACCAGATGTCATTTGAAGATTTTTTCGGAAAAATGTAATATTTAAACCGTCTGAACGGTGGAATAAACCACCTCAGACGGTTTTATGATTCTTTATCGATGCAACAATATTTTTTAATATTAAAATTTTGATATATTATGTCGATAAATATATAAAGTATATGAATTTTCAAGGAGGAGTATTCATGAAAAAAAAAATAATCTATTCAAGTATCATAGTGTTATTAATTTCTATATTTTGGATTAATCCTATCAATGTTGAAGCTGACGAAATACAAGATATTGAAAACTTGATAATACGAGGACAAAATATTACAAGCAATTCAAGCTCTGATGCTTATGTTTGGGCAACAGATGTTTTGAATTTTATTGATAATTATAAAGAGACTATCGTCTATACATATATAAAGAATTATTGTAATTCGGCAAAATCAAATACACTTTCTTATGATAATTCAAAAAACAAAATATTAGGGGCATTATTATATTTAAAATCCTGTATGGATAATACATTAGCAACTGAACCGATGCAATTAATTAGTGAAGGAGCTACAATTGCAAATAATTCTTCCCCTGAAGCATATAAGTGGTTGTTTAATATTATTTATGTTGCTGAAAAAAATACTGAAAGTTCAGTATATAAAAATTTAATGAATTGTTGTAATTCAGGTAAATCAAACACATTATCATACGATAATATCAAAAGCAAAATTATTGCAGATTTAACTGTTTTAGATAAAGAGATCGTAATATCAAGCAGTTTAATAGATATTGTTATCGTAAAGTCTCCGAATAAAACCGTTTATACCGAAGGTGATTTTTTTGATCCAACAGGAGTTGAAATAAATGCTATTTTAAGTAACACATATAAAAATGGTGAAGTAAAAAGTGTAACGCAAAAAATAAATGACTATGTTGTTAATACTAACACTAAACTTAGTATAAGCGATACTCAATGGATTTTTAGTTATACATATAATGGTACAACTAAATCTACTACACAATATATTAGCGTAACCAAATATGTTCCGGAATTAATAAGCACTACGCTTGATAGTATTTCTATTGCATCCAAACCTAAAAAAACAACATATCTTATAGGTGAAACATTTAATTCAAAAGGCTTAAAGGTTAATGCAAAATATAAAAGTATATGGTCTGATGGTTCGATTACATATACTACTTCAAAATCAGTAAAATTCACCGTTGATAAAGATACTCCTCTATCAAAAAAAGATAAAAAATGGGTTATATCATATACAGATAACGGCATAAGTGTAAAGACTTCTGTAAAAATAAAAGTTAAAAGTGCAGATCCTTCTATTAATTATACAAAAAAGACTTTAACACCTGGAGATACACTTCAGCTAAGAGTATTTGGTACAGAAAAATATGTGATGTGGACTGTTGACGATAATAAAATAATAAGCATTACTGATAAAGGTCTTGTTCAAGCCATAACTGCAGGAACAGCAAAAGTTACTGCGACAATAGGTAGCGGAAAGAAAAATATCAAACTTATATGTACTATAATAGTTAAACCCAAAGTTTCTGCTAATAAAGATATTGTATTTATAGATGCTGATCAATATGAAACTCTTGTCATTAAATCAAACAAAAAAGGAATACAATATACTGTAAGTTCAAATTCAAGTTATATAAAAATAATCGATGAAGGAAGTGGAGTATATGAAGTTGTTCCTAATATTGGAAATGCAATTACTTCAGAAAATGCAGGGACATCATATGATAATTTTATTGCATATATAAGAATATCATCTACAATACAAAATAGTTATTCAGAATATTCCAATTATATTGAACAGGAGATTCCTGTGTTTCTTTATAAAAATAAAAATAATTTGATTTGTGTTTTTTTGTATTCTGATGGATTTTATTTTGATGGAAACACACCATTTTATTATGAAGAAAGCGTTTACAAACAATTTATTAAATATGCAAAAAAAACGAATAATATATATGGTAGCATATCTGTAGAGATAACCAAAGATAATTTTGAAAAAATCATAAAGAAAGGCCTTTCTGAAAAAACAATCTCTATAAGAAAATAATAAAAATTTAAAAAAGTACTTGCAATTTTAAAATATCTGTGATAATATATCAACGTTGCGAAAGCAACGGCGATATTGGCGAATTGGTCAAGCGGCTAA